>Ga0081455_10003637_pt1 | contig 17663 bp, 20 predicted proteins | sample TabmetS3T2R1_FD_70207 | JGI IMG/M metagenome (GOLD analysis project Ga0081455, IMG submission 70207) | Tabebuia heterophylla rhizosphere microbial communities from the University of Puerto Rico - S3T2R1 | ecosystem: Host-associated > Plants > Roots > Rhizosphere ...
CCCCCTGCCGCGTTCGGCTGCCCTGCCGGCCGGACGGCCCTGCTGCCGCTCGGCCTATCGGCCGCCGCCACCCCCACCGCCGTTATTTCCGCCGCCGCCGGTCGGCTTGCAGACCGGCAGGTTGGGGAAGCGCTGGCAGATCGGGTTGGTCGGCTGACCAGGCTGACCCGGCTGACCTGGCTGACCCGGCGGCGGCTTGCCGGTGGACAGCTTCAGGATGATGGTGCCGCCCTTCTCGGCCATGCCCGACGGCGACTGCTCGGCCACGTGGTCCTTGGGCACCACCGAGTCGACCGGCTGGCCGACGTCGACGTTGAAGCCCTCGGCCTCCAGCTTCTCCTTGGCCTGGTTCAGGTCCAGCCCGAGCACCGACGGCACCGGGACGGCGTCGCCCTTCACGACATCCTCGTCGTCCGGCGGCCACTCCTGCGGCGGGTACTTGGCCTGCAGCTCGACCATGGCGTCCTTCCAGATCGGCGCCGCGGCGCGGCCACCGAACAGGTTCTCCCCCTCGTGCCCCGGGATGTCGGTCACCGGCTTGCTCGTGCTCTTGGGGTTGAACACCGCGACCGAGGCGGACAGGTTCGGGGTGAAGCCGATGAACCACATCGCCGCGTTGCCGTTGTCGCCCTGCGTGCCACCACCGTTCGTACCGGTCTTACCGGCCGTGGCGTACCCGGGAAGGTGGGCCACCGACGCCGTCGAACCGTCGTTGTCCGCGGAGGTGTCCTTCTGCAGGATCCGGGTCGCCGTGTGCGCGATACCGGGGCTCAGCACCTGCGTGCAGCCCGGCGCCTTCAGCGCGACCGGGTGGTTCTTCGAGTCCAGGATCTTCTCGATCGGCGTGGACGGGCAGTGCGAGCCGTTGTTGGCCATCGTGGAGTACGCCGAGGCCATCTCCAGCGGGCTGGTCGGGTTCGGGCCGAGGGTGAACGACACCTGCTGCTCGGCGATCGTCGCCGACGCGTACGGCCGGTAGCCGTCCATGCCCAGTGCCAGCGCCATGTTCACCGGCTTGGTGAGGTCGCAGTTGAACCGCTGGTCGATCAGCGCGGTGAAGTAGGTGTTCGACGACTGGAACGTCGCCGTCTCCAGGTTCAGCGTGTCGGCGTACTGGCCCGCGTTGTGTACCTCCTTGTGCTGCGGGCAGTTCTCCGGCGTGTAGCTGTTGTTCGGCGTGGTGAGCAGGTAGTACTTCGTCGACACGTGCTCCTTCATGGCCGCGAGCATCGTGAACACCTTGTACGTCGACCCGGCACCGGCGACCGGCTTCACGCCCAGCGCCACCGTCGTCTGCCGCGGGCCGGTCCCGTACAGGCGGCTGATGCCCATCGCCCGCACCTTGCCCGTACTCGGCTCGACCACGTCCATGACGCCCACCGACTCCGGCGCCGCGCCCATGTGGTCCCACACGCTGCGCTGCACGATCCGCTGCATCTCCGGCTGGATCGTGGTGTAGATCTTGTAGCCGCCGGTGAAGATCTGGTCCTCGGTCAGGTGCAGCTTGGTCTGCAGGTAGCTGAGGACGTAGTCGCAGAAGAAGCCGAGGTTGAGCGCGGCACCGCCGCCGGCCTGCTGGCAGCCCTGCTGCCGGATCGCGGGCGCCTTGCCGCTGGGCACCTTCTCCGTGTCGGCCTTCTTGAACTGCACCTGTGTCATCTTCTTGTCACGCACGAGGGCAGCAAGTACGTCGTGCCGGCGGGCCTGCGCGGCCTTGGGGTGCGAGTACGGGTTGTACCGGGTCGGGCTCTGCACCAGGCCGGCCAGCAGCGCCGCCTGCGCCGGGGTCATCTTGTTCAGCGCGGTGTTCGGGAAGTACGTCTTCATCGCGACCTTCACGCCGTACGCGCCGGCGCCGAAGTTGGCGACGTTCAGGTAGCTGGTGAGGATCTGCTGCTTGCTGTACTTCTTCTCCATCTCCAGCGCGCAGCGGGCCTCGCGGAGCTTGCGGCCGGCGGTCTGCTCGATCGCCGCGTCCTGCTCCTCCTTGGTCTTGGCCGAGTAGAAGGCGAGCTGCTTCACCAGCTGCTGGGTGAGCGTGGAGGCGCCCTGCACGTCGCCGCCGGCACCCCGGATCGAGGCCCTGAGCAGGCCCTTTACGTCGACGCCGCGGTGGTCGTAGAAGCGGCGGTCCTCGATCGCGACGATGGCGTCCTTCATCACCTGCGGGATCTCGTTCTGGCTCGCGATCTCCCGGTTCTCCCGGAACAGGGAGGTGATGGGCGAGCCGTTGGCCGCGTAGATGACGGTGCGCTGGGCCAGCTGGGCCTTCGCCAGGTCCTGGTCGCACTGCTGGTTGTCGAAGTCCTCGGCCACGTTCCGGGCGACGATCCCGGCGCCCGCGACGAACGGCAGCCCGATCGCCGCGACCAGGGCTCCGGCCACTCCAATCGTGCCGATCAACTTCACTACAGAAACGCTCTTGTGTACGGCCACGGCGGCAAGCCTACGATGTACCGGCAACACCCCCCACTCGCGCCGCCAAATGGCCTAATGGGCGCTACTGCTAGCTGGCTCACATCGTGCCACCCACGGCCCTAGTCAGGGCGGGCTATCGAGCAATGATCCGTTCGGGGTCTGTTGCAGAGGGTGTCCGGTTTCCTACCGTGTGCGCGTTGCACGGTGTGGCAGGGACACCGTCGTAGGGCCAAGGGATTTATCCATGACCATTGATTGGGTGGCGCGCGCCGCGTGCCGCAAGGGGGACCCAGACGCACTCTTCGTTCAGGGGGCAGCGCAAAATCGCGCGAAGCTCGTCTGCATGGGGTGCCCGGTACGCACTGAGTGCCTGGCTGACGCGCTCGACCACAAGGTCGAGTTCGGCGTTTGGGGCGGCATGACCGAGCGGGAGCGGCGGGCACTGCTGCGCCGTCGACCGGAAGTGGATTCGTGGCGGACGCTGCTGGACAGCGCCAGGCGCCACTTCGAGCCGGCTCTGGTAGCGGAGTCGGCCTGACCAACTGTTCGAGCTAGTCAACGGTTCAACCGGTGGAGCTGGCCGCTTTCGCGGCGGCCAGCTCCGCACCAATCTCGCGCAGGCCCTCCAGGTCGTGCACGTCCGCGGCAAGGGCGGGTACGAGCGCCTGGGGCACGTCCGGGTGCGCGCTGCTGAACCGGTCCCGTAGCCGCTGCTCGCGCGCGGCCACCTCGGTGCGCTCGGCGTGGATGCGCAGCACCGCGGCGGCCAGCTTCTGCGCGCCCTCCTCCAGCTGCTCGGCCGCCGCCTCGGCCCGCCGGGCGGTCAGTGCCGGGACCAGCGAGCGGTGCACCCGGTTCAGCACCAGCCCGGCCAGCGGCATCGTGTCCGCGGCCAGCCGCTCGACGAAGTACGAGGCCTCGCGCAGCGCCGCCGGCTCGGGCGCGGCGATCACCAGGAACGACGTACCCGGCCTGGACAGCAGGTCGTACGTTGCCTGAGCCCGTTCCCGGAAGCCGCCGAACATCGTCTCCATGGCCGCCACGAACGAGGACATGTCGGCCAGCACCTGGGTGCCGATGATCCGCGTCAACACCCGGGCGAACACGCCGATGCCCGCGGTGACCACCCGCAGCCCGACCCGCCCGCCGACCTTGGCCGGCGCCGCCAGCAGCCGGATCATCCGCCCGTCCAGGAACTTGCCGAGCCGCTGCGGCGCGTCCAGGAAGTCCAGCGCGGACCGGGACGGCGGGGTGTCGACCACGATCAGGTCCCAGTCGCCGCGACCGGCCAGCTGCCCCAGCTTCTCCATCGCCATGTACTCCTGGGTGCCGGCGAAGGAGTTCGACAGCGACTGGTAGAAGGGGTTGGCGAAGATCTCCGCCGCCTTCTCCGCCGTGGTGTGCTCCAGCACCACCTCGTCGAAGGTGCGCTTCATGTCCAGCTGCATCGCGTACAGCTCGCCGGTGCCCTCGATGCCCTTCACCCGCCGCGGGGTGTTGTCCAGCTCGGTCAGGCCCATGGACTGGGCCAGCCGCCGGGCCGGGTCGATGGTGAGGACGACCACATGCCGGCCCTGCTCGGCCGCGCGCAACGCCAGCGCCGCGCTCGTGGTGGTCTTGCCCACGCCGCCGGCACCGCAGCACACCACGATGCGGGTACGGTCGTCGGCCAGCACCGCGTCGATGTCCAGCGCCGGTACGGTCACGGTGCCCCCACTCCTGAGGCGCCCACTCCCGCTGCGCTCAGCAGCGCGGCCAGCTCGTACAGGGCACCCAGGTCGACCGGCCCGGGCAGCAGCGGCAGCTCGTAGGTGGGCAGGCCCAGCTCGTCCACCTGCGCCCGGTTCTCCGCCTCCAGGCCCACCCGCACGGCGTGGTCGGTCGCCTCGGTGGCCAGCGCCGCGGCGTACCGCTCGGGCAGCCCGGCCGCCTTCAGGCCGGTACGCAGGCGACCCACGTCCAGCCGGCCGGCGGCGGCGCGGCTGAGCGAGGCGGCCGGCAGCAGCGGCGGGCGGGTCATGTTCACCAGCACCGCGCCGAGGGACATGCCCAGCTCGCGCAGGTCGCGGACGGCGTCGCCGGTCTCCTGCACCGGCATCTCCTCCAGCACGGTGACCGTGTGGATCGCGGTCTGGGTGCTCCGCAGCAGCGCGGTCACGCCCTCGCTCTGCGACTTGATCGGGCCGATGCGGGCCAGCCCGGCCACCTCGGCGGTCACGTTGAGGAACCGCCCGATGCGGCCGGTGGGCGGGGCGTCGAGCACGACCGCGTCGTACACGCGCCTGCCGTCGGCGACCCGGGTGGTGGCCTCCTTGACCTTGCCGATGAGCAGTACGTCACGCAGGCCGGGGGCCGCGGTGGTGGCGAAGTCGATGGCACCGGCGCGGCGCAGCATCCGGCCGGCGCGGCGCAGGTTGTAGAACATCTCCAGGTACTCCAGCAGCGCCTCTTCGGGGTCCACCGCCAGCGCGCGCACCTCGCCGCCGCCGGGCGCCACCGCGATCCGGCGCTCCTCGTACGGCAGCGGCGCGGTGTCGAACAGCTGCGCGATGCCCTGCCGCCCCTCGACCTCCACCAGCAGCGCCCGCCGGCCACCGGCGGCCAGCGCCAGGGCGAGCGCGGCGGCCAGCGTGGTCTTCCCCGTACCGCCCTTGCCGGTGACGATATGCAGCCGCGCGGGCGGCCACTGGGCGGGCGCCGTCGCACCGTTACGCGGGGTCACGCCGTTCAGCGTATGGCCAGCACCTGACAGTGTCGCGGCGATCATGGGATGTCGTTGCCGACGCCACAGGGGATAACGTTCCGCCCATGCAGAAGTGGGAGTACCTGACGGCACCGCTGCTGGTGCACAACACCAAGATGATCCTGGACAACTTCGGCCTCGAAGGCTGGGAGCTGGTCGCCATCGTCCCCGGCCCGAACCCGGAGAACCTGGTCGCCTACTTCAAGCGGCCGCTCGCATGAGCGTTGCGGACCGGCTCGCCGAGTTGGGCATCACGCTGCCGCCGGTGACCGCGCCGCTGGCCTCGTACGTGCCGGCCGTACGGACCGGCAACCTGGTGTACACCTCCGGCCAGCTCCCGATCGTGGCCGGCGAGCTGGTGGTCACCGGCAAGGTGGGCGCCGAGGTGTCGGCCGAGGACGCGGCGGGACACGCGCGTACGTGCGCCCTGAACGCGGTCGCCGCCGTGGCCAGCCTGGTGGGGCTGGACGAGGTACGCCGGGTGGTGAAGGTGGTCGGCTTCGTGGCCAGCGCCCCGGGGTTCGCCGGCCAGCCGGCGGTGATCAACGGCGCCAGCGACCTGCTGGGCGAGATCTTCGGCGAGGCCGGCAAGCACGCCCGGTCCGCGGTCGGTGTGGCCGAGCTGCCCCGGAATGCCCCGGTCGAGGTCGAGCTGATCGTCGAGGTCGGGTAGTGCTGCGCGACGCCGCCACGGTGCTCCTGGTCCGGGACGGCACCGATGGGCTGGAGATTTACCTGCTGCGGCGTACGCGCAACATGCCGTTCGCCGGCGGCATGACGGCGTACCCGGGTGGTGGCGTCGACCCGCGCGACAGCGAGACCCAGCTGGCCTGGGTCGGGCCGCCGCCCGCCGACTGGGCCGGCTGGTTCAGGACGACGGAGTCGCTGGCCAGGGCGCTGGTGTGCGCGGCGGTACGGGAGACCTTCGAGGAGGCCGGCGTGCTGCTCGCCGGGCCGGCGGACGGGCCCGTCCTGTCCGATGTGGACACCGCCGAATGGGAGTCGGTACGCCAGGCGTTACTGGCCCGCGAGGTGTCGCTGGCGCAGGCGCTGTCCGCCCAGGGGCTGGCGATCCGGGCCGACCTGCTGCGGCCCTGGGCGCACTGGATCACCCCCGAACCGGAGCCGCGCCGCTACGACACCCGGTTCTTCGTGGCCGCGGTGCCGGCGGGGCAGCAGGCCCGGCACGTGACCGGCGAGGCGGACGAGGCGAGCTGGCTGCGCCCCGCCGACGCGCTGGCCGAGCACGAGGCCCGTACCCGCACCATGCTGCCGCCGACCCTGCTCACCCTCGCCGACCTGGCGCCGCACTCCACAGTGGACAGTGCGCTGGCCGGGGCGCCGCCGCGGCCGATCAGCCCGGTGCTGCCGCGCATCGAGGTGGATGAGGAGGGGCCGCGGGTGGTCACCCCGGACGGTACGTCGGTCCGGCTGCCGCGCGGGTTCCTGCGGCAGTGACCGGGCAGCCGGCGTACGGGGTGCTGCGGCCGGTCACGCCGTACGCCAGCGTCCTGCTGGCCGCCAACCCGTCCCCGATGACCCTGGACGGCACGAACACGTGGCTGCTGGGCGGGATCGTGGTCGACCCGGGGCCGGACGACGCCGCGCACCTGGCCGCGGTGGCCGCCGCCGGGCCGGTACGGGAGATCCTGCTGACGCACGGGCACCCGGACCACTCCGACGGGGCGCGGGCGCTGCACGAGCTGACCGGCGCGCCGGTGCGCGCCCTCGACCCGGCGCACCGGTACGGCGGCGAGGGGCTGACCGAGGGCGACGTGGTGGCCGGCGACGGCGTCGAGATCCGGGTGGTGGGTACGCCCGGGCACACCGCCGACTCGCTCACCTTCGTCGCCAACGCCGCGGGCGTACTCACCGGTGACACCATCCTGGGCCGCGGCACCACCGTCGTGGCGTACCCGGACGGGCGGCTCGGCGAATACCTGGCCTCGCTGCGGCGGCTCGCGCTGCTGGCGCGGGAGCTGGGCCCGCTCGCGGTGCTGCCCGGGCACGGCCCCGAGCTGCCCGACCTCGCCCCGGTCGTCGCGGCGTACCAGGCGCACCGGGAGCAGCGGCTGGACCAGATCCGGGACGCGCTGGCCACCCTCGGCCCGGACGCGGGCGCGCGGGCTGTGGTGGAACTGGTGTACGCCGAGGTCGACCGGGAGCTGTGGTGGGCCGCCGAGCTGTCCGTACGTGCCCAGCTGGACTACCTCAGACGCGCGCCCGGCGGGCCAGCCGCTCCCGGTCCAGGATGACCACGCCCTTGCCCTCCAGCCGCAGCCAGCCGCGCGAGGCGAAGTCGGCCAGCGCCTTGTTGACCGTCTCCCGGGACGCGCCGACCAGCTGAGCCAGCTCCTCCTGGGTCAGGTCGTGGGTGACGCGCAGGTGGCCGCCCTCCATCGAGCCGAACCGCTGCGCGAGCTGGAGCAGCTGCTTGGCCACCCGGCCCGGCACGTCGGTGAAGATCAGGTCCGCGAGCATGTTGTTGGTACGCCGCAGCCGGCGGGCCAGCACGCGGAGCAGCTTCTCCGAGATCTCCGGCCGCTCGGTGATCCAGTCCCGCAGCGCCTGCTTCGGCATCCGGGCCAGCCGCGAGTCGGTCACCGCGACGGCCGTGGTCGTCCGCGGCCCCGGGTCGAACATGGACAGCTCACCGAACTGGTCCGAGGGGCCCATCAGCGCGACCAGGTTCTCCCGGCCGTCGGCGGACTTGCGGCCCAGCTTCACCTTGCCCGACAGCACGATGTAAAGGCTGTCGCCCGGCTCCCCCTCGTGGAACACCACATGACCGCGCGGCACGTCCAGATACTCGAACTGCGACGCGACCACCTCGGCGGCCTCTGGCTCGACGTCCTGGAACAGGCCAGCCTTGGCCAGCACCTCGTCCACGCGATCCTCCACTGCGACTGCAAACCATGGAACGGCCCATGATCCCGCGCAGTTTATGGTCTGCGCCACAACCTCGCAGGCAGGTGCCCGTTGCGGGTGATTACGACCGTTTCCCGTTGCCCCTGGTCGGGATGGGGAGCATCCGGGCCAGCCGCTGCCGCCGGTGCCGCCAGCGCTCCAGCGCGCTGGTGAAACCCTCGCGGACGAACGCGTCGACCTCGTCCGGGCGGGCGGTCTCCAGGAACTCCTCGACCTGCGTCTCGACCGCGGCGCGGCGCAGCGGAACCTCCACCCGCTCCATCAGGATCATGAACGCCATCAGCAGCAGCGGGAACAGGATGACCAGCAGTCCAATCATGGCCCGCCTATCTTTTCGTACGAGTCGGGCCGGACGCCAGCCGCCCCGCCGCTCCGCGTAGGCTTGCCCGGTGGTGAGCAGGGCGAGCCGGTTCGCGAACGAGACACCGTTGGGCCGCACCCGGCGGGCCCGCCGGATCAACAAGGAGTTGCAGCAGCGGTTCCCCGACGCGCACTGCGAGCTTGACTTCGGTACGCCGCTGGAGCTGGCGGTCGCGACGATCCTGTCCGCGCAGACCACCGACGTCCGGGTCAACGAGGTGACCCCGACGCTGTTCGCGAAATACCGGACGGCGGCCGATTACGCGGGCGCCGACCGGGCCGAGCTGGAGGAGCTGCTGAAGCCGACCGGCTTCTTCCGGAACAAGACCAACTCGCTGATCGGGCTCGGCCAGGCGCTGGTGGAGCGGTTCGACGGCGAGCTGCCGAACCGGCTGGTCGACCTGGTCACGCTGCCGGGAATCGGCCGCAAGACCGCGAACGTGATCCTCGGCAACGCCTTCGGGGTCCCCGGCATCACCGTCGACACCCACTTCCAGCGGCTCACCCGGCGCTGGGCGCTGACCACCGAGACCGATCCGGTGAAGATCGAGTTCGCGATCGCCGAGCTGATCCAGAAGCGCGAGTGGACCGACTTCAGCCAGCGCACGATCTGGCATGGGCGGCGGATCTGCCACGCCCGCAAGCCCGCCTGCGGTGCCTGCCCGGTGGCCGGCGACTGCCCGTCGTACGGGGAGGGGCCGACCGACCCGGTGGCGGCGGCGAAGCTGGTCAAGGACCAGCCGGTCGAGTGAGCCGGGTTCGGGTCGCTGCCGCGTTACTGGCGGCTGTGGGCGTGCTGGCCGGCTGCGGGTCCGCCTCGCCTTCATCGTCGCCGTCCTCGTCCGCCGCTGCCGCCTCCGACGGCCAGGCGCTCGCGGCCGCGCGGGCGAAGGCGGACCTCGGGCCGTGCCCGGCGCCGGCCGCGACACCGCCCGCCCACGCCGAATTGCCGGACCTCACGCTGCCGTGCCTCGGCGGCGGCGCGGACGTCCCGCTGGCCCGGCTCGGCGGCGTACCCGTGGTGATCAACGCCTGGGCGCACTGGTGCGGGCCGTGCCGCGCGGAGCTGCCCGCCTTCGAGAAGCTGGGCAGCGTCGCCTCGTACGACCAGCTCCGGTTCCTCGGGGTGGCCACCGAGGATCCGCCGGAGGCCTCGCTCGATTTCGCCGCCGCCGTGGGCGTACACATGCCGACCGTGGTGGACAGCGCGGGCAAGCTGAAGGCCGACCGCCGGCAGCCGGGATTGCCGTTCACGCTGTTCGTCCGCGCCGACGGCAGCATCGCGGCAACGCACGTCGGCCCGCTGACGTACGACCAGCTGGTCGCGGAGGTGGCGGACAAACTCGGGGTACGGGTTGGCTGACTACCCGTCCTGGCTGCAGCCCCTGCTCGACGCGGTCGCGGCCGCACGCCCCGAGGACATCTCGCGGTTCCTGCCGCCGGCTGGGGGTGGCCGGCCGAGCGCGGTGCTCATCCTGTTCGGCGAGGGGCCGGCCGGGCCGGACCTGTTGCTGATCCAGCGTGCGGCCACGATGAACAGCCATGCGGGGCAGCCGGCGTTCCCCGGCGGCGCGGAGGACCCGGGCGACGGCGGCCCGGCCGGTACGGCGCTGCGCGAGGCGGCCGAGGAGGTCGGGCTGGACCCGGCCGGGGTGCGGGTGCTGGCCGTCCTGCCGGTCCTGCACATCCCCGTGAGCGGCTTCGACGTGACGCCCGTGCTGGCCTGGTGGCACACGCCGCATGCGGTCGTACCCGTGTCGGTGGGTGAGGTGGCCGCGGTGGAACGGGTGCCGCTGGCCGAGCTGACCGACCCGGCGAACCGCTGCCTGGTGCACAGCCCGAGCGGCTTCCAGAGCCCGGGATTCGCGGTGCGCGGGATGCTCGTGTGGGGGTTCACCGCGTTCGTGCTGGACCGGGTGCTGGAGCTGGGTGGCTGGAGCCGGCCGTGGGACCGTACGGTGCTGCGCTCGCTGTAGCTCCGGCTGGCCCGTGGGCGCAAGGGGGTAAGGCCCCCGGTGCCGCTCAGGTTGCTTGGCTAGGCTGGCGCGATGCAGCGTCAGCGCCGGGTCGGCATCGTCGTGCTCGCCGCCGGGTGCGCGCTGCTGGCCGGGTGCCAGCGGCACCCGCGCGCGGCCGCGTCCCCGCCACCGCCGACAGCGGTGAGCGTGACGCCCGGCGCGGACGGGGTGGAATCGGTGGTTGTGGCCGAGGCCGGCGCGGGAAAGTACCGCTTCGTGCCGGACCAGATCACCCTCGGGGTGGGCAAGATCAGGATCACCTTCCGTAACACCGACGCCACGCCGCACAACCTGACCTTCACCACGCTGACCGAGAGCGGCCGGCGGGTGGCGGTGCCGACGTTGCGGGGCGGCGGCGAGGAGTCGGTCGACTTCACGGTGAGTACGCCGGGGGAGTACCGCTTCGTCTGCACGCTGCACGAACGGCTCGGCCAGACCGGCACGCTGACGGTCCGGCGGTGACGGCGTGTTCAGCGTGATCGATCTGGTGATCCTGGTGCTGGCGATCGGGTTCGCCGTCACCGGCTACCGGCAGGGTTTCGTGGTCTCGGCGCTGTCGTTCGTCGGGTTCCTCGGCGGTGCGGCCCTCGGCCTGCAGCTCGCCTCGCCGATCGCCACCGCGCTGATCCACGGCACCGGCCAGGTGACGGTCGCGCTGGTGGTGGTGATCGGCTTCGCGATGCTCGGCCAGTTCGGCGGGGTGTGGCTGGGCAACCAGTTGCGGGACCGGCTGACCTGGCGGCCGGCGCGGGTGGCCGATTCGGCCGGCGGTGCCGCGGTGTCGGCCATCGCCGTGCTGATCGCGGCGTGGATGGTGGCCGCGCCGCTGGCCGCCGCGCCGTACCCGGCCCTGGCCAGCGCGGTCCGCCGCTCCGAGGTGATCCACGCCGTCGACGGCGCCGTGCCCGGGCCAGTGCGCGACCTGTACCAGTCGCTGCGCGAGACCGTGCGGCAGGGCAACTTCCCCGAGGTGTTCGGGCCGCTGTCGCCGACCCGGGTGCCGGAGGTGCCTGACCCGGACCCGGCGCTGCGGGCCAGCCCGGCGGTGGCGGCCGACCGGGCGTCGGTGGTGAAGGTCACCGGGCTCGCCCCCGACTGCAACCGGCGGATCGAGGGCACCGGTTTCGTGGTCGCCCCGCAGCGGATCGTGACCAACGCACACGTGGTCGCCGGGGTGGCCGAGCCGAAGGTGCAGCTGTCGACCGGTACGTCGCTGGATGCCACGGTGGTGTTCTACGACCCCGACGTGGACATCGCGGTGCTGGACGTACGCGGGTTGACCGCGCCGCCGCTGCGGTTCGCCAGCAACCGGGCCAGGGCGCGCGACGACGCGATCATCGTCGGCTTCCCGCAGGACCGGGACGTCCGGAACCTGTTCGTCGGCCCGGCCCGCATCCGTACGGTCCAGCAGATCCGCGGCCCGAACATCTACGCGACCCGCACGGTCGCGCGCGAGGTGTACGCGATCAAGGGCCAGGTGCGCAGCGGCAACTCGGGCGGGCCGTTACTGGCGCCGGACGGCACGGTGTACGGCGTGATCTTCGCGGCGGCGGTGGACGACCCCTCGACCGGGTTCGCGCTGACCGCGGCGCAGGTGAGCGAGGACGTACAGGCTGGTGTGGCGTCCTCGCGGCGGGTCGACACCGGCGGCTGCGACTGACCAGCTCACTGATCAAATCGGCCGATTAAGTGACTGAAAACTAATCTGACTTCAAGATTGCGCACGATAACCCTCCCGGCGCCGTGCCAAGCCATCGCGTCGAGCCATAACATCCGCGTGTGCCCGAACTTGAGTTGCGCCATCTGCGCGTGCTGTGCGCGGTCGTGGACAGTGGCAGCTTGTCGCGGGCTGCCGCCCAGCTCGGTGTCTCGCAGCCGGCGCTCACCGCGCAGTTACAGCGGATAGAGCGGCAGTTGGGCGGCCGGCTGTTCGAGCGGACCCGGGAGGGGGTCACGCCCACCGACCTGGGCGAGTTCGTGGTGACCGGCGCTCGGGTCGTCCTCGCCGACATGGACCACCTGCTCGACGGCGCGATGGAGCGGGCCAGACCCAGGCGGGCCGGCGGGCCGGTACGGGTCGGCGGCGAGGGTGCGCTCCCGCCGCTGTTCGCCGCCCGGTTGCGGGTCGCGCTGAGCCTGACCGAGGTGGCCACCGAGGTCGAGCCGGGCAAGCGTGCCCTGCTGAACCTGCTGGGTTCCGGCCGGATCGACTTCGGCATCGTGGAGGCGTACCGGGATCTGCCGCTCCAGGTGCCGGACACGGTCCGGGTACGGCTGCTGGTGGTCGAGCCGGTGTTCGTGGCGCTGCCGGAGGGACACGAGCTGGGCGAGCTGGACAGCGTGCCGCTCACCAGCCTGGCCGACCTGGAGTGGGTGGTGGACCCGCCGAGCGAGAGCGGGGAGCAGTTGGCGTTGCAGCGCGCCTGCGCGACGCTCGGCTTCAGCCCGCGGATCCAGCACCACGCGACCGAGGTGGCCACCGCCCGCGAGCTCGTACGCGCGGGTGCGGTCACACTTGCGCATCCAGCGTCCCGGCAGGGCGACGGCGTGACCGTACGCCCGCTGGCCGGCAATCCGCTGCTGAACCACGTGCTGCTCGGCTGGTGCCCGCACGGGGCGCTGGCCGCCAACATGGAGGTGGCGTACCGGTGCGCTGCCGAGGCGTACCTGTCCCTGATGCGGCGCAGCGACACCTACCAGCGGTGGTGGGACGAGCACCCGGAGTTCCACCAGGACCTGGACGCGGCGCTCAAATAGCTCCCAGGGCCGCATCCACGAGGGTGGCGGCGGCGGCCCGGGCTGCCCGTGTCGTTGCCGGGTCGTGATCCATCTGCGCGCCGATGCTGGCGCCGTCGTAAAGCAGGACGAGCTGGCAGGTGAGGGCGTCCGGGTCGGGTACGCCCGCCTCGACGGCCAGTTCGCGGAACAGCTGGCGGGTCCAGCCGCGGATCTGGCCGGACATCTCTTCGACCGGGCCGCCGGGTGGGGCCTCGGCGCTGGCGTTGACGAACGCGCAGCCGCGGAAGTCGGGGTCGGTGAACTTCTCGCCCTGGATGTCGAAGACGGCCAGCAGCTTGTCCCGCGGGTTGTCGTAGCGGGCGAGCCCCGCGTACATGCGCTGCTGGCGGGCAGCCAGCCGGCGGGCCAGGTACGCCTTGATGAGTTCGTCCTTGCTGCCGAAGGCCTTGTAGAGCGTGGCCTTCGCCACACCGGCGTGCTCGATGACCCGGTCGATACCGACCGTACGCACGCCTTCTGCGTAGAAGAGCTGGTCGGCCGAGGCGAGCAGCCGCTCCCGAGCCGTCGACCTGTCCGCGGGCATGGCTTGACTGTAACAGACAGGTCTGTCTACTGTCTCGTGTCGTACAGACAGACCTGTCTGTACGAGCTGTGACCGACTGAGATGAGTTCGGTGATGACTTCCGTACTGACCAGGGCACCCCGGCTGCCGCGGGGCGTCGCCTTCGCGCTCCAGGTGTCGATCATGGTGTTCCTGCTGGCCGGCTCCAGCGCGCCGACGCCGCTGTACGCGCGGTACCAGGCCGAGTGGGGCTTCTCGCCGATCACCGTGACCGTGGTGTTCGGGGTGTACGCGCTGGCGGTGCTCGCCGCGCTGCTGACCGTCGGGTCGCTGTCGGACCACATCGGGCGCCGGCCGGTGCTGCTGGCCGCGCTGGCCGTCCAGGCTGTGACCATGCTTGTCTTCGCCACGGCCACCGGCGTACCGGCCCTGGTGGTGGCGCGGATCGTGCAGGGCCTGTCCACCGGCGCCGTGGTCGGCGCGCTCGGCGCCGGCGTGATCGACCTGCACCGGGTGCGCGGGACGATCGCCAACGCGGTCGGGCCGATGACCGGTACGGCCGTCGGCGCGATCGGGTCCGCGGTGCTGGTGCAGTACCTGCCGGCGCCCACCCGGCTGGTGTACCTGGTGATCTTCGCGGCCTTCGTGGTCCAGATCGTGGGCGTGCTGCTGATGGCCGATCCGTCGACCAGGCGACCCGGGGCGCTGGCCTCGCTGCGGCCGCGCTTCGGGGTGCCGCCGGCCGCGCGGCGGGCGTTCGCGGCCGCCGTACCCGGGCTGGTCGCGGTGTGGGCGCTCGGCGGGTTCTACCTCTCGCTCGGGCCGGCGCTGACCCGGCTGGTGATCGGCTCGTCCTCGACGTTGGTCGGCGGGCTGGCGCCGCTGGCACTGGCCGGCGCCGGGGCGCTGTCGGTCCTGGTGCTGCACGACACGGCGCCGCGCCGGGTGATGGCGATCGGGGTGGGCGCGCTGCTGGCCGGCGTGGCGCTGACCGTACTCGCCATGTCCTGGCACTCCGCCGTGGTGTTCTTCGCCGGCACGGTCCTGGCGGGGGTCGGCTTCGGCGCCGGCTTCCAGGGCGGCCTGCGTACGGTCGTGCCGCTGGCGCGCCCGCACGAGCGTGCCGGGATGCTGTCCACCCTGTACGTGGTGTGCTACCTGGCCATGGGCGTGCCCGCGGTGCTCGGCGGGGTGCTGGTGGTGCACGCCGGGCTGTTGCCGGCGGCCCGGGAGTACAGCATCGCGGTCATGGTGCTGGGGGCTGCCGCGCTGGCCGGGTTGGTGCTCGGCCGGCGGCGCGCGGTCGACGCCGTGCCGTGCATACCGGCCGCCGAGGCCGCGGCGGCCTGACGGTCAGCCTTCCTTGGCCCAGCGGAGGATCTCGCCGGTCACCGTCTCCGGGCACTCCTGGTGCGGGAAGTGGCCGAGGTCGTGCAGCTGCCGCCACTCGTACGGCGCGGCAACGTACCGGCCCGAGCCCAGGGCCGTGCGGGGCAGCAGGTACGGGTCGGCGGCGCCGTGCAGTTGCAGGGTGGGCGCGGTGATCGGCTGCTGCATGAGGCGGGCGTACCGCAGACCGTCGGGGCGGGGGAGCGAGCGGAGCGCCCAGCGGTGGTACTCCAGGGCGCAGTGCGCGGCGGCCGGGATGCGGATGGCCGCGGCGTACCGCTCCCGGGCAGCCACATGGTCGTCGGTACGCCGCCACGCCGGCCCCGCCCACTCGCTCAGCAGCTCGGCCAGGTGCGTACCGCCGTCCCGGGTCAGCTTCGCCTCGCCGTAGCGGGGGAGCTGGAAGGCCAGCGCGTACCGGATGAACGCCTTCAGTTGGCCCCTGGGGTCGGTGAGCAGGGCCGAGCGGAGCCGGCGGGGGTGCGGCGCGTTCAGCACGACCAGCCGCCGGACGACCCTGGGGTGCAGCGTGGCCGTGCCCCAGGCGGCCTGACCGCCCCAGTCGTGCCCGACCACGACCGCGTCCCGCTCGCCGAGCGCCCGGATCAGGCCGGCGACATCCCCGGCGAGGGTGAACCCGTCGTACCCGCGGGGTGGCTTGTCCGAGGCGCCGTACCCGCGCAGGTCAGGTGCCACCGCCCGGTAGCCGGCGTCGGCGAGCCCGATGAGCTGGTGCCGCCAGGACCACCAGAACTCGCCGAACCCGTGCAGCAGCAGGATCAGCGGCCCGGTGCCCGCCTCCGCCACGTGCAGCCGCACCCCGTTGGCGCTGATCTCCCGGTGCGTCCACGGCCCGTCGACAAGAACGCTCGCGGCGTTGGGCGCGCTCATGAGTCGCCGTGCTTCAGGACTTGAGGGAGTTCCTTGACGGTGCTGATGGTCCGCTCGGGCTTGCGGATCTTCTTGACCATCCGGACGCCGATGAAGACCAGCAGCCCGGCCAGCAGGAGGAACAGGCCGAAAACGATCAGGTACGCCGCCCAGCGCCAGCCGCCGAAAATGTCCACCAGCCCTTCGGCGAGCGCGACGAACAGGAACGGGATCGCGAGCAGGACCACGAACCCGGCCGCGCCGAACATGGCGGCGCCCAGCCCGGCGCGCTTGACCGAGCTGACGATCTCCAGCTTGGCCAGCTCCACCTCGGCCCGGATGAGCGTGGACAGCTGTTCGGTGGCGTCCTTGACCAGCTCGCCAAACGACGCCTCGGGACGCTGCCCGTTCGCGGTGCTGGCGGGGCTGGGCTGTTCGGGCACGGTGGCCTCCTGGCTGCGCGCTGGCGATGTGCGGATCATCGTCCACCGTGCCGCCGCGCCGGTCCACCCGGGTGCCCCTAGTTGCACTTGGGGGGCTAACCCCCGGTCCGAACGTCCCTGTCTGTCCTTGTCCTATTCCTCCGATGCCGCGCTGGGTAGCTTGTCCCGGATCAGGTCCATGACCGAGGAGTCGGTCAGGGTCGTCACGTCGCCGAGGCTCCGGTTCTCGGCCACGTCGCGCAGCAGGCGCCGCATGATCTTGCCCGACCGGGTCTTGGGCAACTCGGGGACGACCATGATCTGCCGTGGCTTGGCGATCGGGCCGATCTCCTTGGCGACGTGGTTGCGCAGGTCCTTGACCAACCCCTCGCCCTCGCCAGCGTCGCCGCGCAGGATCACGAACGCGACGATGCCCTGGCCGGTGGTGGGGTCGGTGGCGCCCACGACCGCCGCCTCGGCGACCCGCGGGTGGCTGACCAGCGCCGACTCGACCTCGGTGGTGGAGATCCGGTGCCCGGAGACATTCATGACGTCATCCACCCGGCCGAGCAGCCAGATGTCGCCGTCCTCGTCCTTCTTCGCTCCGTCGCCGGCGAAGTAGCGGCCCTCGAAGCGGGCCCAGTAGGTGTCGATGTAGCGCTGCGGGTCGCCCCAGATGGTGCGCAGCATGCTCGGCCATGGCTCGGTGAGGACCAGGTAGCCGCCGCCACCGTTCGGGACCGGGTTGCCCTGGTCGTCGACGACCTCGGCGCTGACGCCGGGCAGCGGCCGCTGGGCCGAGCCGGGCTTGGTGGTGGTCACGCCGGGCAGGGGGCTGATCATGAGCGCGCCTGTCTCGGTCTGCCACCAGGTGTCCACCACAGGGGTGGCGTCGCTGCCGATGTTCTTCCGGTACCAGATCCACGCCTCGGGGTTGATCGGCTCGCCGACGCTGCCGAGCAGGCGCAGCGAGGACAGGTCGAAGTTGGCCGGCTCCTCCTCGCCCCACTTCATGAACGTGCGGATCGCCGTGGGCGCGCAGTACAGGATCGTGGTCTTGTACTTCTCGATGATCTCCCACCAGCGGCCGCGGTGCGGGGTGTCCGGGGTGCCCTCGTACATGATCGAGGTGACGCCGTTGGCCAGCGGTCCGTACACGATGTAGCTGTGGCCGGTGACCCAGCCGATGTCGGCCGCGGTCCAGTAGATGTCGG
>Ga0081455_10003638_pt1 | contig 17663 bp, 14 predicted proteins | sample TabmetS3T2R1_FD_70207 | JGI IMG/M metagenome (GOLD analysis project Ga0081455, IMG submission 70207) | Tabebuia heterophylla rhizosphere microbial communities from the University of Puerto Rico - S3T2R1 | ecosystem: Host-associated > Plants > Roots > Rhizosphere ...
GGTCGACAATGCCATCAAGTATTCGCCGGACGGGAGCCGCACTGGCGCCAACGGCGCCAGCCCAGGGGCACCCATCTCTATCGTGCTCAAGCGGGTGGCGGACGACGTCGAAATTGCCGTGGGCGACCGCGGCCCCGGCGTCGCCCCCGAAGATCGGCAGCGCGCGCTGCAGCGCTTCGTGCGCCTGGAGAAAAGCCGGTCGAGACCGGGCAGTGGATTGGGCCTCAGTCTAGTGGCTGCGGTTGCGCGCCTGCATGGCGGCTCGGTCCGCCTGGAGGACAACGCCCCTGGCCTGCGCGCTGTCCTGCAGCTGCCGGTCGCCGGGCCCAACCACGCCGTGCCGGTCATCGCCGGCCAGCTGCGCGAGCATTGAGCTCAGTATGGAGCGATCCAGGCGCCTCATCGAACGACTGAGCGCAGCACCGATCGTGCACGACGGCCAGCAGGCGGCCCGCGTTCTGGGTGAGCTCGCGGCGCGGGCGCAACAGGATGCGGGCCTGGTGCCGCTGGCCGCCATGCTCGAACACACGCCGGTACGCGCGCTGCTCGCCGGCATCTTTGGCGCCTCCTCGTTTTTGACCGGCCTGATCGAGCGCGACCCGGCGCGGCTGTTGAACCAGCTGGCGGCGGCGCCCGAGGCGCGCTTCGATGAGCTTTGCCGCGCCGGCAGCGGCGCCGCTGCGCGCGCCGCGAGCCTGTCCGAGGCGATGCGGCTGCTGCGCGTCTTTAAGAACGAGATCGCCCTTTTGCTGGCACTGTGTGACCTCGGCGGCGTTTGGCCGGTCATGCAAGTGGCGCGCCGCCTATCCGATGCCGCCGACGCCGCCGTGGCCGGCGCCGTGCGCTTCTTGTTCCGCCAGGCGCTCGAGCGCGGCGATTGGCTATCGAGCGAGCCCGATGGCTACATCGTCTTGGCGATGGGCAAATACGGCGCCTTTGAACTCAATTACTCCTCCGACATCGACCTCATCGTCTTTTACGATTTGGCGCGCATTCGTCTGCGCGAGGGGCTCGAGGTCCAGACCTTTTTCGTGCGGCTCACGCGCGACCTCGTGCGCCTTTTGCACGAACGCACGGGGGATGGCTATGTGTTCCGCTCGGACCTGCGCCTGCGTCCCGACCCCGGTTCCACGCCGCTGGCGCTGTCTACCGATGCCGCGCTCAACTACTACGAGAGCTTTGGGCAAAACTGGGAGCGCGCGGCGTTGATCAAGGCGCGTGCGGTCGCCGGCGACCTTGCTGCGGGCGCCGCCCTATTGCGGGATTTGGCGCCGTTTATCTGGCGCAAATATTTGGACTTTGCGGCCATCGCCGACATTCACGCCATGAAACGGCAGATCCATGCCTTTCGCGGGTTCGGCACGATTGGTGTGGCGGGTCACGACATCAAAGTCGGGCGCGGCGGTATTCGCGAAATCGAGTTCTTCGCCCAGACCCAGCAGCTGATCGCCGGCGGTCGCCAGCCGGAACTGCGCGTGCCCGAGACGCTGATCGCGCTCGAGCGCCTCGAGCAGCGCGCCTGGATCACGCCCAACGCGCGGCAAGACCTCGATCAGGCCTACCGGTTCTTGCGCCGGGTCGAGCACCGTCTGCAGATGCTCGCCGATGAGCAGACCCAGCGGCTGCCCGAGGACCCGGACAAGCTGGCGGGCTTCGCCAAGTTCTGCGGCTTTGCCGATGCGGCGGGCTTCGCCGCCCATCTCACCGCCGAGCTGGAACGCGTGCAGACCCATTACGTTCGCCTGTTCGAACACAGCCCCGAGCTCACGCGCGGCGGCAGCAACATGGTGTTCGCGGGGGAGGCCGATGATCCAGCGACTCTCGAGGCGCTGATGGGCCTCGGCTACACGCGTGCCGCCGACGTCATTGCCGGAGTGCGCGGCTGGCACCACGGGCGCTATCCGGCCGTGCGCACGGCGCGCGCGCGCGAGCTGCTCACGGAAATGCAGCCAATTTTGATCGAGGCGCTGGCCAGCACGGCCAATCCGGATCTGGCCTTCATCGGCTTCGACCGCTTTTTGTCCGAGCTGCCATCGGGCGTGCAGCTGTTCTCTTTATTGAAACAGAACCCGAGCCTGATTCAGCTGATCGCGCAAATCATGGGGTCGGCGCCGCGCCTGGCGCGCATCTTGGGCAAGCGCCGCCGGGTCTTGGATGCGGTGCTGGCACCGGGCTTTTTCGGAAATCTGCCGAGCCGCGAGGAGCTCAGCGGCATTATTGCCGCGGAGTTGCGGGAGGCGCGGGACATTCAGGACGTCCTCGACCGGGCGCGTCTCGTTGCCAACGAGCAGGCGTTTTTGCTCGGCGTACGCGTGCTGACCGGCAGTATTGGCGCGAGCCAGGCGGGCGGCGCCTATGCCCAGCTCGCCGAGTGTATGATCGAAGCCATGCAGACGGTGGTGGAGCGCGAAATGACGCGCGCCCATGGCCGGGTGCCCGGCGGCGCCGCGGTCGTCGTCGCCATGGGCAAGCTTGGCGGCCGGGAAATGACCGCTGCGTCCGACCTCGACCTGATCGTCATCTACGATTTTGCCGCCGATGCGACCCAATCCGACGGCGCCCGGCCGTTGCCGCCCACGCAGTATTTCACGCGGCTGACGCAGCGGCTCATCAGCGCCTTCACCGCGCAGACCGCCGAAGGCCAGCTGTATGAGGTCGACATGCGCCTGCGGCCCTCCGGCCAGAAGGGGCCGGTCGCCACCCAGTTGTCGAGCTTCGTGCACTATCAGGCGAGCGAGGCCTGGACCTGGGAGCACCTCGCGCTCACCCGGGCGCGCGTGGTCGCGGGTGCGCCAGAGCTCAAGCTCGTGGTGGATGCCGCCATCGCCGACATTTTGCGGCGACGGCGCGAGCGCGCCAAGGTCGCGGAGGATGTGCGCTCTATGCGCGCGCGCATTGAGCGCGAAAAAGGAACGAAGGACATCTGGGACCTCAAGCAGGTGCGTGGCGGACTGGTCGATCTGGAGTTCATCGCCCAGTATCTGCAACTCGTGCACGCCGCCGACCGGCCCGAGGTCTTGAGCCAGAATACGTTAACTGCGCTCGCCAACCTGGAGCGGGCCGGGTGCCTGACGCCGGCCGCAGCCGACGCGCTCATTCCCGCAGCCCGCCTCTTCCATAATTTGACGCAGGTGTTGCGCCTTTGCCAGGACGGCCCGTTTGTGCCGCAAACGGCGCCAGAAGGCCTGAAGCGGCTGCTCGCCCGCGCCGGCGATGCCCCCGATTTTTCCAGGCTCGAGGCCGAAGTGGCCGCCCGCGAGCTTGAAGTTGCGGGCCTTTTCGATGCGTTGGTGAGCTAGGCATGCCGTCGGTCCCCGCTTTTGGGGCATCGCCGAGGCGCCAGCATGGGCTGCCAGTTCAAGGACTTGGGACGCGACGGAACCGCTTCGCTTGGCGCGTTTAGGGCATTTGAAGGGTGAGCCGTGCCCCTCGATTGGCCGCTGGCATTCACGTTAGGCTGCCGGTGGGGAGGCGAGCGTTCGATCCGATACTAAGCGTTGCCCCCCCGAGGCGACAGCTGGCGAGGCATGAGCGTGCTAGCGCGCAGAAGCGAGCCGGGCCCGGCGCTGCGGTCCGAGCCGGAGGAGGCTGAGGCCGAAGCGTCCCTGTTGACGCGGGCGGCGGCGGGCGACGCGCAGGCCTTTCGCGGTCTGGTCGACCGGCATTTGCCGACCGTCCTTGCCATTGCCAGGCGCATGTTAAAGGACGACGCGGAGGCGGAGGACGTGGCGCAGGAGACGATGCTGAGACTGTGGCGCAATGCGGCTGGGCTGGAGTTGGGCCCGGGCGGCGTGCGTCCCTGGTTGCGGCGCGTCGCCTCCAACCTCTGCATCGATCGGGTGCGCGCTGGGCGCAGCACCTCGGTGGTGGAGGAATTGCCGGAGCAGGCCGAGCCGGCCGGTCAGGTGCGACACCTGACGGAGCGGGAGCTGAAGGGGCGTGTGGACTTGGCGCTTAAGGCGTTGCCGGAACGCCAACGCCTGGCGCTGACGCTCTTTCATTATGAAGGAATGAGCCAAATCGAGGTTGGCCAGGTGCTGGGAATCTCCGATGAAGCCGTGGAATCGCTGTTAGCTCGCGCGCGCCGCTCCCTCAAGGTCTCGCTCAAGGATGAGTGGCAGAGCCTGATGCCCGAGAACGAGGGCTAACACGGACAAGAAGAGACACAGGTGCTGAGATGATAGGTTTGGGCAATACCATGACACTTCCGGAATTCGAGCGGTTGCTCGAGATCTATGGTAGTGACCGCACGCGCTGGCCGGTGGAGGCGCGGGCGAGCGCGGGCCAGTTGACCGCGCGCGATCCGACGGCCTGCCGCCTGCTGCTGGAGGCGGAGGCGCTCGACCGCATCCTGGAACGCGCGCCGCTTCCCTCGCTCGCCAGCGAGTCAGCCCTCGCCGAGCGTATCGTGGCGGCGGCCCAGCGCTCTCCGCGCATGGTGCCGACCGGGGAAGGGGTTGCAAGCCCGCCCGCCGAAGCTGCCACGAGGGCTGCGTCCCAGCGCGTGAGCGTGAGTTCGGTGGTGCGCCTCGCCGACCGGCGGCGCTGGCTCAGTCGCAGCCCGGCGGGGCGAGCGGCCGGTTTGTTGGCGGCCTGCCTGATGGTGGGTATCTTTCTCGGCGCTTCGGCCGTGCCGCAGCCGGTGATACCCGCTTTGGAGGAGTTTACCGGCATCTTGATCGGTAGCGGCAACTCGATGCAGACACTCGACCCGTTTGATGAGGACTTGCTATGACCGACACTGGCAGCAGGGTAAGCAAGGCCCGTTGGCAGCTGCCGCGCTGGAGCATGATGGTGTTGATCGCATCTTTGGCGCTCAACTTTGTCGTGCTCGGAGTGGTGGCGGGCTCGATCTGGAGGGTTCGCGCGCATCAGGCTCCGGTGCGCGGCGTTACTCCCAACCTCCTGGGTTATGCCGCCTCGCTGCCGCAGGCGCGCCGCGACCTCATCTGGAACGCAACGGCCGAGCAGCGCCAGCAGATTCGTCCCTTCCGCCGTGACATTCGCGCCGCGCGCGAAGAGGTGATGCATGCGATCGCGGCCGACCCTTTTGATGGCGAGAAGTATGCCGCCGCCCAAGCCCGGCTAGCCGAGGCCTACAGCCGTGCGCGCGGCGCCGTGCAGGCGCTCGATCTCGAGATTGCGCTGCAGCTGACGCCGGACGAACGCCGTGCGTTTCCCCCCTGGCGTGAGCAGCGGCGGCCGTCGGGTCAGAACCTGCTCGACGAGCCGGATCGTCAGGTGAATGAACGCAATCAGCAGGCGAAGTAGCCGGGCGAGCGCGCTCGCGCAGCACACCTTTTCCCCTGCCCCCTCATCTTGCGGGGGCGCGCGGTCCCCGCGCGTCTCGGTCCCGAGGACCTGGGCTAGGCGGGCTCGGCAAAGCCGAGAACGGCCGACCAGCCGACGTCGATCTCTCGACACCTTAGGGTGGCGCCCTGGGTCTCAAGCAAAAGGCGCGCCAGGATCAGGTTCAGCGGGGCGACGCTCGCGACGTTGTCGTTGCCGTGGCCGCCCGCGGCGCGAATTTCCAGATGCCCGACACGATCCGGCAGCGCGGACACCTCGAAGCTCTCGAGGCGCGCCAGGGTCATGGCGTGGCGGAACAGATGGACGAGGGCTTGGCGGGCGGCGGGGCGCTCGCAGGTGATGGCGAGCCCGTCGCACCCCCTCAGCCTGAGCGGCGGGGCGTCGTCCAGCATTTCCCAGGCCTCGCGCAGGAGCGCGCTCATGGCCACGCGCTCGCGGCGTCCGCGTGTGCGGTCCGTCATCAAGGCGGTCATGGCCTCTGTCACCGCCAGCGCATCTTCCGAGGATTTGAGCAGCCGCCCGCCGCTTTCGCAGATGTGGTGGGCGTATTCCTGATAGCGTGTGTGCCCGAGCGGTCCGTGCAACTCGCGCGCCATGACCTCGGAGAAGCCGATCACCGCGTTGAGGGGCGTGCGCAAGGCATGGCTCATATACGCCATGAGCTCGCCCAGGTTCCCGCTGGCGGTGTCCCCAGCCGGGGTGCAGGGCTCAAGCCGCTGCCGGCCGGCCGGAGCCAGCACGCTGAGCGCGACAATGCTACCGATGCCCAACAACACGAGCACGTGCACCTCGCCCAGGCCCGAGGCGGCATCGCTCAATGTCGGCTCCGCCGCCTGCCAGGCGGTGAGCGAGACGAGGGCCAATCCAGCCAAGTAGAGGCTGGCGGCGATCTGCCTGATGTCTAAGTGTGGCCTGCGCCGACCGCCGCGCCACTGCCGCCACGCCGTTATGCAGTCACTGACAATGCCTGCCACGGCCGTCCGCATCACGGACGAATCCCTCCGTGGCTGAGGCGACCTGCCCCGCGCCATCTCCTGGCCCTCGACCGAATTGTAGATGAATGCTGCCCAGAACCGACCCAGCGCCGAACACGCGCCGAATCATTCGCTCATTGTGAGGCACGGGCGAATCGCTTGTCGAGGCCTCGGTCCAACATCAAGACCAAAATAAGGCGCGCTGTGACCGCTGCGGCTCTACTCCAGCATCTTGCCGACGATCTCGACCACATCCGGCGACAGCGGGTTGGTCTTGGCAATCGTGCCGAGCGTCTTCTTAGCCAGGCGCCGGCGCTGTGGCTCCAGCATCTTCCAGCTGCGAAAGGCGGAGAGCAGGCGTGCCGCGATCTGCGGGTTGAAGCGATCGAGCTCCAGCACACGCTTGGCCACGAACCCATAACCCCTGCCGTCGGGCCGGTTGAAGTTGACCGGGTTGGAGGCGGCGAAAGTGCCGATCAGGGCGCGCACCTTGTTGGGGTTCTGCAGGGAAAACAGCGGGTGCTGGGTCAACTTTTCGACCTGTGCCAGCGCCGAGGACAGCGGGGAGACCGCCTGGTAGGCAAACCAGTTGTCGATCACCAGGTGATCCCCCTTCCAGCGCTCGTAATAGCGCGCGAAGGCGCGCGTCCGCGCCGGCGAGCGCAGCTCGGCCAGCATCGCCAAGGCGTTCAACTCGTCCGTGGCGTTGCGCGCCTTCTCGAAATGCGCCGCGACGCGGGCAATGTCCTCGCGGCGGCCCCGACTGGCGAGGTAGCCAAGCGCGGCATTGCGTAGCGCGCGTCGGCTCGCGAATTCTGCCGCCGGAGAGTAGGGGCCTTTCACCTCATAGCGCGTGTAGAGATCGAGCAGCTTGTCTTTGAGCGCGGTGCCGATGGCCTTGCGCAAGGCCTTGCGCGCCTGGTGGATCGCCAGCGGGTCGACGTCCCGGCCGATCACCCTGGCAACGTCGCTTTCGCTTGGCAGGAACAAGAATTGGGCCCGGTAGCCGGGGTCGAGCTCGTGGTTGGCGGCCGTCACGCCGAGCGCGGCAATGAACGCGTCTGGCCGCTCCGGGGTCTTGCCTGCGCGAAAGGCCTTGACGTGCGCGAGGAGCACGCGCGTGGCGTAGTACTGGGCGGCCTGCCAGCGATTATAGAGATCGCTGTCGTTGGCCATCAAAAACTCCAGGTCGGCCTCGGAGTGGTCGATGCTGAGGTTGACCGGGGCGGAAAAGCCGCGCAGCAGCGAGGGTACCGGGCGCGAGGGGACGTCGCGAAAGCGGAAGGTTTCCGTGCGCTTGCTGAGCTCCAGGAGACCGTCGTCGAGCCGATCGCCCGAGGCCAGGATGAGATCGAGGTCATGGCCGTTGTGACCGATGAGGCCCAGGCGCAACGGAATGTGCAATGGCCGCTTGCGCGCCTCCCCCGGCGTGGGCGGGAGGACTTGGGTGATGGTCAGGTCCGCCGTCTTGGCGCGTCGGTCCCATTTGAGCTTGCAGACGAGCTCCGGCGTGCCAGCCTGGGCATACCAGGTCATGAACTGGCGCAGGCTCCTGCCGGAGCTGTCCTCGAAGCAGGCAACGAACTCCTCCACCGTTGCCGCCTGTCCGTCGTGGCGCTCGAAGTAGAGGTCGAGCCCTTGGCGAAAGCCCTCGCGCCCCAGCAGGGTTTGTAGGATGCGTACGAGCTCGGCGCCTTTCTCATAGACCGTCGCCGTATAGAAGTTGTTGATCTCGATGTAGCGGTCGGGACGCACCGGATGCGCCAGCGGGCCGCCGTCCTCCGGGAATTGGCGGGCCTTCAGATTACGCACGTCGCGGATGCGCTGCACGGTGGCAGAGCGCTGATCGGCGCAGAATTCCTGGTCGCGGAAGACGGTCAGTCCCTCCTTCAGGCAGAGCTGGAACCAGTCCCGGCACGTGATCCGGTTGCCGGTCCAATTGTGGAAATACTCGTGCGCGATCACGCGCTCGATGTCGGCGAAACTCTGGTCGCTGGCCGTCTCCGGTGAGGCCAATACCAGGGCATCGTTGAAGATATTGAGACCCTTATTCTCCATGGCGCCCATGTTGAAATCGGACACCGCCACGATATTGAAGACGTCAAGATCATATTCGCGCCCGAACCGTTCCTCATCCCAGCGCATGGCTCGCTTGAGCGCGTCCATGGCCCAGGCGCAGCGGCTCTCCTTGCCCGGCTCGACGTAGATCTTGAGCGCAATTTTCCGGCCCGAAGCCGTTGCAAAATCGGCCGCCAAGTGCGCCAGGTCGCCACCCACAAGGGCGAACAGATAGCTCGGCTTGGGGTGGGGATCGTGCCAAACCGCGAAGTGGCGCCTGCCTCCATCAAGGCTGCCGCGCTTGGTCGGATTGCCGTTGGAGAGCAAGACCGGCGCCTCCGCGTGAAATGCCTCAAGCCGCGTGGTATAGGTCGCCAGCACGTCTGGGCGATCGAGGAAATAGGTGATGCGGCGGAAGCCTTGCGCCTCGCACTGCGTGCAATAGATGCCGCGCGACCGGTAGAGGCCCGAAAGTGCCTTGTTCGCCTCCGGGTTGCAAAAGGTCACGAGGTCCACGGTAAAGGCGCGGGCGGGCGGTTTGCCGATCACCAACTCCCTGTCGCTCAGGGTGTAATCGGCGGGCGCGAGCTCGCGCCCGTCGAGGCGTATTGCCTCCAATTCGAGCAGCTCGCCATCGAGACGCAAGGGGCCGGGCTCCCCCTCGAAGGCCGGGTTCGGCCGCACCTGAAGGCGCGCCTTTACGCGCGTGCGTTCGGGGGCGAGCGCAACGTCGAGATCGACGTGATCGATCAGATAGTTCGGCGGGCGATAGTCCTTGAGGAGGATCGGCCGCGGCGTATCGGTTTTCATGCGTGTCCTGGGCTCAAGATGGCGCAAGCCCGCTGCAGTCGACCGGGCGTGAGATCCTTCTTATTAGAATGCGGCGTGGGTGCAAGGTATCACGCGCCCCCGCGGGGTCCGGTCCGGCCGTTCCCGCCTTAGCCCGGCTGCACCCGCTGACGGGCCTTCCCTGTCGGCGGGCCCGTCATGGCGGGACTTTAGGGGTTGACAAGGCCGCGGCGCCGGCCTCCGGCCCGATCAAAAGGGTTGGAACCCCCGCGCAGTGGGAGCGCACCGTTGCAACCCGTGTTCCAGGCCGACGCCCCCCGCGCAGGTCCGATAAGTCGAGCCCGGCGTCACGCAGGCGGCCATGCGCGCCCGCAACGTCGGGGACGCGCCAGGAAAGGCCCCACAGGCGGTCGGCTCCCTCGCCGATCTCCTGGCTCAGGTCGTGCACGAGCTCAATAGTGAGCGCGCCGCAGCGGAAGAACAAGAGCCGCGCACCCCAATCGGGATGACTGCGGTCAAGGCGCAAGCTCAGCCCCAAGCGTCCCGCATAGAGGGCGATGGCGCGTTCGGGATGGGGTGTCCGGATCACCAGATGATCGAGACCCATGACGGCCGTCTCCTCTGCGCCCCTGAGCGCCTCGGCGATCGGCCGAGCGTCGTTGTGCCCGCGTCCGCAAAAGCGCATGGGCACCCCGTGGGTCGCCAGCTGATCTGCCAACAGGCCCGCCGCCCCGGCGCCGGCTGGGCTGACGGGCAACCGGCGGCGGGCGAGGAGCCGTGCCCAGTCCTCGAGATCCTCAACCGCGAAGGTAAGGGCAGCCAACCCGGCCGCCTCCCCATCAGCGGCAACGAGCTCAAGGCGTACGTTCGCGAGCTGCAAAGAACAACACGCGGCCCCGTGTTGTGCGCGCCGGCCGAGGAGGATTTCGTAGTCTCGAGCCGCGTCGGTGAGACGCGCGGCCGGGACGGCGATGCTCACCAGGTCGAGGGCATGGATCATGTTGGCGCCGCCGGCTTGGGCCTCGCCTAGGGGAAGAAAAGTCAAGGCCGTGCAAAGGCGTGAAAAGCCCGCACGCGGGGTGGTGCCGCCGAGACCCAACCAGCATGTTAGCCGAGCCGCAATTGAGGCCCAAGCCTGGCCGCGCGGCGCACGCCGGGCTTAACGCAAAAGTCCCGGGGGGCTCTCCCATTCCCTGCCACCCCTGGGGCAAGCGCGAACGCTCATAACGCTTGCTCTCTCGGCCTCCCCGGGGCCGGCAATGCCGGCCCGGCTGCGGCCAAGCGCCGCCTTATGGTGGGCCCGCACCCCCTGCGCTCGTCAGGTCGCTTGGGTCCAAGCCTTTGGGCGGGGCTGCCAAGAGGCGCGAGGGGCAACCACGCGCGGCATCGACGCGAGACCGCCTCTTCTGCTAACTGAGGCCAACGGCGCTTGGCGCGGTTTGTTGGAGTTGGCGATGAAGGCAATGCTGAGCAAGAGCGTGGGCGGGCCACAAACGCTGGTATTGGAGGACATGCCGGATCCGACGCCGGGTGCAGGGGAGGTGGTGCTGGACGTCAAGGCCTGTGGCGTCAACTTCCCCGATCTGCTCATGATCGAGGACCGCTATCAGTTCAAGCCGCCCCGCCCGTTTGCCCCGGGTGGCGAGGTGGCCGGGACCGTCGCGGCCGTTGGGCCCGGGGTGCAGCAGCTCAAGCCCGGGGATCGCGTGATCGGCTCGTGCGGCCACGGCGGCATGGCGGACAGGCTCGTGATCGCGGCGGCCAATTGCATAGCAATGCCTCCCGACATGCCCTTCGACATCGCCAGCGCGCTGGTGCTGACCTATGGCACATCGATTCATGCCCTGAAGGACCGGGCGCACATCAAAGGCGGCGAGACGTTGCTCGTACTCGGTGCCGCCGGCGGCGTCGGTCTCTCGGCCGTCGAGCTCGGCAAGGCGTTCGGCGCGCGCGTCATTGCCGCGGCGTCCTCACCGGAGAAGGTGGCGCTGGCGCGCGAACGGGGAGCCGACGCCGGGGTGGTCTATCCGTCGGGACCATTCGACAAGGCGGGCACCAGGGCCTTGTCGGAGCTTTTCAAGGGAGCCTGCGGCCCGAACGGTGCCGACGTCATTTATGATCCCGTGGGGGGTGACTATTCCGAAGCTGCGCTGCGCGCCATTGCCTGGGAGGGCCGGCTGCTGGTCGTGGGTTTTCCGGCCGGTATCGCCCGCTTGCCGCTCAATCTCACGCTTTTAAAATCCTGCCAGATCGTCGGCGTGTTCTGGGGTGGGTTCGCGCATCGCGATCCCAAGGCCAATGCGGCCAACATCGCCGAGCTGATGCAACTCTACGCCAAGGGCGCCATCAAGCCGCTGGTCTCGGAGCGCTATCCACTGGCGCGCGCGGGGGACGCCATCGCGCGCCTGGCGGCCCGTCAGGCGATGGGCAAGATCGTCGTAACCATGGATTGAGTGCCATGTCGGATCAGACGCGATGGTGGTGGATCCGGCACGCGCCCGTGCCCGATGGCGGCTTCATCTATGGCCAGCGTGATCTGGCCTGTGATTGTGCCGATGCCGAAATTTTCGCCCTTCTTGCCCGCGAGCTGCCGCGCGATGCGGCGTGGCTCACCAGCAACCTCCTGCGCACCAAGCAGACGGCGGCGGCGATCCTGGCCGCGGCGCCCGAGCGCTTTCACGGCATCGAACCGGTTGAGGTGCGTGCCTTGGCCGAACAGCATCTGGGCGAATGGCAGGGCCAGGAGCGCAAGGCCTTCTATGCCGCGCGCAAGGTCGGGACCCACACCTTATGGTTTGCGCCCGCCGACGAACGGCCCCGCGGCGGGGAAAGCTTCGCCGATCTCGTGGCCCGGGTCGTGCCGGCCATCGAAGCCGCCAGCGCCGAGTACCGGGGCCGCGACATCGTCGCGGTCACGCATGGCGGCACCATTCGCGCCGCCCTTGTGCTCGCGCTGGGGCTACCGCCGCAAACCGCATTAGGCTTCGCCATCGACAACTGCTCCATCACGCGCCTCGACTATTTGCACCCGCCCGGTATTGCCGGCTTGTGGAGGGTGGGAGCGGTCAACCACCGACCATGGTCGCGCGCGGCGGCGGCCGATCGGCTGGAGCAGAACCCGGTCGCCCTCGACAAGGCCTGAGCGAGGTTTACCGGCCGTGCCAGCGCTTGGAGAATTTGGCGGCTAGCGGCAGTCCATCACGGGCGAGCCTGGGGGCCAGTCCGCGTCGGGCCCAAGGCGCTGCCAAGGCCGTCAATTTGCCGCCTCAGCTTCAATTGAGCAGCCGAGCCGGCGCTGCCACGCATAGCTCGGACATGTCGGGATCCTGGAAGGGAATGAGCAGGCGAAACGAGGTGCCGCTCGGGGAGGATTGGACCTGCAACTCGCCGCTCAGCTGCTGCGCCAGCCCGCGCACGAGCTCCTGCCCCATGCCGCTGCTATCCTGCGTGCGGCCCGCCAATCCGACCCCGTCATCCTCAACGGCGAGCTGCAGTTGGCTGCCTAGCGCTTCGAAGCCGACGCGGATGTGGCCGGTGCGGCCGCCTGGAAAGGCATGCTTGATGGCGTTGGTCACCAGCTCATTGACAATCAGGCCCAACAGCACGGCCTGATCCATCGACAATGGCCGGCTGTCGGCCCGGCATTCGATCGACAGGGGTCGCCCGCGTGCGGCCGACGCGTTGAGATCATCGCACAGCTCGCGCATAAAGCTTTGGCTGTCGAGCAGGACGCCGTGCCCCGCGGCGCGCAGGCGCCGATGCACACGCGCCATCACCGTCACTTGCTCGATGGCGTCATCCAGCACGGATTTGGCATTGCTGTCGCTGAGGCCTGCTGACCTGAGGCTGATCAAGGCGGCCACGGAGGCGAAATTGTTGGCAACACCGTGCGCCAGCTCGCGCAACAGGATCGACTTGTTCTCATCCGAGCGCTCAAGCGCCATGGTTTTCTCGTTGGCTGCGATCAGCGCGTCCGCGAGTGAGGCTAAACCGATCACGCAACCGCCCGCCAGCACAGCATAGAGCTCGATTTTGACGACGTCGGCGGCGCGCCAAATGGCGAGCGACCCGAACGGCTCGAAGAAGAAGATCGAAAGCAGCGCGCTGAGTGCGACGGCAAACAGGCCGACGCCCTTGCCGAAGGCCACCGTGGTGCCGATCACGACCAGGAAAAAGAGCAGGAACGGCTCGCCCGGTACCTGCGTTTCCAGCGGGATTTGAAAAAAGAACGTCCCCAGCAGCACGGCCCCAACGAGGCCGAGGCGGACCGACAACGGCCAGCTGCGAACTTCCCCGATTTTGCGTACCATCGCAACGTCCCGCTGTAAGGGCTTCCCGATATTCGTAAAATGAACTCCAGGCGTCCCTAAGGCCACTGCCGATTTGGGCCACCCTGGGGGCGCTGCGCAGTTTGTGCCGCGGCGGGGACGCCAGCTTGGTCACAAGCGCGTGAATAGGCCCTTGCAGGCCCGCGGCGGCGCGCCAATTTATGACTGACGGGTCAGTCATACGAAGAGGCAGCAACCATGTCGGGTGGAGCGAGCAAGGCGCCGGGGCCGCGGGGCAGCACCCGCCGGGACGCGGGCGCGCGCGCCGGGCCACGCCGGCCCGAGCGCGCGGCGCGGGCGCCAATCCCGCGCAGCGGGCGGCGGGCGCGGCCCGAAGCGGAAGCGCGGCGTCAAGCCATCCTCGATGCGGCGCTCGCGGTCTTTGCCGCACGCGGTTACGAGGCTGCCCGCCTCGACGACGTTGCCGCCCAAGCCGGCGTCGCCAAGGGCACGCTTTATCTCTACTTCAAGGACAAGCAGGCGCTCTTTGAGGAGCTCGTGCGCGGTGCCGTTGGGCCGATCATGGCGCGCATCGGCAGCGCCGCGCTTGCGCCGGAGCACTCGCCGAGCCAGGTCATCGACATGTTTTTCCAGCTTTTCCAACGGGACGTGCTGGATACCAAACGCAAGCTGCTTTTGCGGCTCATCATCGCCGAAGGCCCGCGCTTTCCTGCCATCGCCGCCTTCTATCATCGCGAAGTGGTCGCGCGCGGCATGACGCTGATGCGCAAGCTTGCCAGCGAGGCGGTGGCGCGCGGCGAATTTTCCAGCGATGCCGCCGCACGCTACCCCCAGCTGATCGTCGCGCCGTTGCTTTTGGCCGTCATCTGGGACGGTCTGTTTTCCAAGATCGAGCCACTCGACGTTGCCGGGCTCCTCGCCGCGCACCGCGATCTTCTCAGCGCCGGAGCCGGAAAGACTGCCCCATGACCGCTCAGCACAAGCGCTTGTTTGCCGTGACGGGGCTTGCCGTGATCGGCCTCGCCCTGGCCGCCTTCCAGTTTTGGGGCCGCGAGCGACCGGAGCTGGAATTTCAGGGCTGGGTTGAAGCCGACCTGGTGTTCGTCAGCGCCGAGGAGGCGGGCCGCATCGAGAGCTTATCGGTGCGCGAAGGCGACAGCGTTGCGGTCGGCGCGCCGCTCTTTGCCCTCGACGCCGATCTACAGCGCGCCGCCGTGGCCGAGAACGAGGCCGCCGTCGTCAATGCGCGGCAGACCTACGAGCGCGCGCAAGCGCTGCTCAAGCGTGCCGTTGGGTCGCAAAAGGCCTTCGACGACGCGGAGGCGGTATTGCGTTCGGCCGAGGCCCGATTGAATTCGGCCCGCACGCGCCTCGAGCGCCGCCGGGTGGCAAGTCCGGCGCAGGGTAGCGTGCAGGAGGTTTACTTCCGCATCGGGGAAATGGTGCAACCCGGCCGCCCCATCGTGTCCCTGCTGCCGCCGAACAACACCAAGGTGCGCTTCTTCGTGCCGCAGGCGACATTGCCCACGCTCAAAATCGACGACGCGATCAAGGTCGACTGCGACGGCTGCAAGCCGGGGCTGGTCGCGCGCATCAGCTTTATTTCGGCGCAGGCGGAGTTTACGCCGCCTATCATCTACAGCCGCGAGGAGCGCGCTCGTCTGGTGTTCCGTATCGAGGCACGTCCCGAGCAGCCTGAGGTCCTGCGCGTGGGCCAGCCGGTGTCCGTCAGCCTGAAACCTGCCGCAGGCCTCAGCCATGCCCAGAAATGACGAGGGTAAAAAGCAGATTGCGATCGAGGTCGAGGGGCTCAGCAAGTCCTTCGACGGCAAGCTGGTCGTGCGTAATCTCAGCATGCGCGTCAAGCGCGGCCAAATCTACGGTTTTTTGGGCCCGAACGGCTCGGGCAAGACCACCACGCTGCGCATGCTGTGCGGGCTGCTGACCCCCGACAGTGGCCGCGGCAGTTGCCTCGGCTACGACATTCGCCGCGACAGCGAACAGATCAAGCGGCACGTCGGCTACATGACGCAGCGCTTCAGCCTCTACCAGGACCTATCGATCGTGGAAAACCTGGAGTTCGTCGCCCGCGTCTATGGCCTGCCTGATCCTGCGGGCGAGGCCCGGCGCGCGATCGCGCGCCTGGGGCTGCAAGGGCGCGAGCATCAGTTGGCTGGCACCCTGTCGGGCGGCTGGAAACAGCGCCTGGCGCTCGGCGCCTGCATTCTGCCCAAGCCTGAGCTCCTGCTGCTCGACGAGCCGACCGCCGGCGTCGATCCCAAGGCGCGCCGAGAATTCTGGAACGAGATCCATAAGCTCGCCGCCGACGGCATGACCGTGTTGGTGTCGACCCACTACATGGACGAGGCCGAGCGTTGCCATGAGATCGCCTACATCGCCTACGGCGTCCTGCTGGCGCAGGGCAGCATCGATGAGGTCATCGCCAAGTCCCAGCTGCAAACTTATACGGTCAGCGGCGCTGATCTCGACGGCCTTGCCGATCGGCTGTTGGGCCGCAAGGGTATCGATATGGTGGCACCGTTCGGCACCAGTTTGCACGTTGCCGGGCGCGACGCCCGGGCTTTGGAGGAGGCCATCGCCCCGTTCAAGGGAGATCCGCAGCTCAACTGGGTTCCCTCGCCGCCGTCGCTCGAGGATGTGTTCATCGATCTGATGGCACGTTCGCAGGACAACTTTCAATGATCAATCTGGCCCGATGGCGAAGATCCGGCGCGCTCTCCCGTACGCTCGCCATGCTGATCAAAGAATTCGTGCAGCTGCGGCGCGATCGACTGACCTTCGCGACCATGATCTTTATTCCGGTGGTGCAGCTCCTCCTGTTCGGCTACGCCATTAACACCACGCCCCGGCACTTGCCGACGGCGGTGCTGATGCACGAGGAGAGCGATCTTGGACGCTCGATCTTGGCGGCGCTGCACAACACCTCCTACTTTGCCGTTACCCACGTTGCGCGCTCGGAAGCCGAAATGGATCACTGGATGCGCTCAGGCAAAGTGCTGTTCGGCATCGAGATCCCCGCGGGCTTCGAGCGCAGCGTGCGCCGCGGCGACAAGCCGGCGTTGCTGGTGGCCGCCGATGCGACCGATCCGGTGGCCTCCGGAACGGCGCTTGCCGCACTCGAAGGCATCGTCACCACGGCGCTGGCGCGCGACCGGGGTCTGCCGGAAGTGAGCCAAGGCTCTGCTGCCTTCGAGATCCGCCAGCATCGGCGCTACAACCCCGCGGCCGTTACCAGCCTCAATATCGTGCCGGGCCTGCTCGGCACCATTCTCACCATGACGATGCTGATCTTCACCTCGCTGTCCGTTACGCGCGAGGTCGAGCGCGGCACCATGGAAAGCCTGCTGGCAATGCCGATCCGGCCGCTGGAAATCATGCTGGGCAAGATTGCACCTTATATCATGATCGGCTGTGTGCAGGCCGCGCTCATCATGGGTTTCGGCGTCTTGCTATTCGAGGTGCCGATCGAAGGCAGCATTGTCCTGCTCGCGGCCCTCAGTACACTGTTTATCGCCACCAACCTCTCGATCGGCTACACATTTTCGACCATTGCGCAGAATCAGCTGCAGGCGATCCAGATGTCTTTCATGTTTTTCTTGCCCAACATTTTGCTGTCCGGGTTCATGTTTCCGTTCGCCGGTATGCCGCGCTGGGCGCAGTGGTTCGGCGAGCTGTTGCCGCTCACGCATTTCATTCGCATTGTGCGCGGCATCATGCTGAAGAGCGCGACGGCCTATGACCTGCAGATGGAGGTGTTCGCGCTATCGGGCCTGATGCTGGTCGCCATGACCTTGGCCGTGCGCAGGTTCCGCCGCACCTTGGACTGATCGGCACTCAGGCTGCCTGCCGCGCGGCGCCGGCGGCCAGCACCTGCTCGACTTCGTGGGCGGAACACTCGCGCCGAAAAAGCAGCCTTGCGCCTCGGTGCAGCCGCGGCTGCGCAACCAGTCGCGTTGCGGGGCGCTCTCAGCAGCATCGGCTGAGGCCTCGACCAGGACAGCCGCGTCGTCAGCCCGCGCCGCCTCGGCGATCAAACCGCCGCCGATCCGCCGATCCTGACCTTGTTGAAGGGCGCGAGCGGACGCCTTGGCCCCGGAGGGCGCCCCTGCGCTCCTCACCACCGGGGAGAGGCGGCTCAAGTCTTGGCATGGCGGCCTCATGCCGTGCCGGGGCTTAAGGCCCGGCACACGCACGTTGGCTTTTTTGGCAATTGTCAGCGGGG
>Ga0081455_10003639_pt1 | contig 17660 bp, 15 predicted proteins | sample TabmetS3T2R1_FD_70207 | JGI IMG/M metagenome (GOLD analysis project Ga0081455, IMG submission 70207) | Tabebuia heterophylla rhizosphere microbial communities from the University of Puerto Rico - S3T2R1 | ecosystem: Host-associated > Plants > Roots > Rhizosphere ...
GCGAGCGCCTTGACTTCCGAGGCGACCACGGCAAATCCACGGCCAGCCTCGCCGGCGCGCGCGGCTTCGATCGTGGCGTTGAGCGCCAGCAGATTGGTCTGGCCGGCGATGTTGCGGATGAAGCCCACGACCTCATCGATATGCTGCGTGGAGCTGGCGAGAGCCCGGATCGTCTCGTTGGCCGTCCCGGCCATGCCGGAGGCGCGGTGCACGATCGCCGTGGCATCGTTGACCTGGGTCTTGATCGCCTGCACGGAATCGCCGAGCTGGCTTGCCGCGGTGGCCACGGTCTGCACGTTGGCCGAGGTCTGGCCCGCGGTCGACGCTGTCTCGACCGACTGCTTGCCGGCGGCGTGCGCAATCGACGAAAGGGTTTGCGCGGTGTCCTTCAATTCGCCCGTCATCCGGTCGGTATTGGCAAGAGCGGCGCTGAAGGTGGAACGGAACGCCTCGATCTCCGCCTCGATGCGCTGCCGCCGGCTGACCTGTTGCGCATGAGTCTCGTCCTTCGACGACATCAGCGCGAGATCCTGATCGGCACGGGCCTTCAGGCTCGCCTGCATCACGGCCAGCGACTTCAGAAGCCGGCCCAGCTCGTCGCGCCGCCGTACCGCGATATCGTCGGCAAAATTGCCGGCAGCCACGCGTTCTGCAACACGCACCGCGGCAGAAATCGGCTTGCTCAGTGAATAGGCAAAGCCCATCGCGATCATGAATCCGACGAGTGCAGTGCCGATCGCGATCCCCAGCATGGCCGTGCGCGCTGCAGCAACCGACGCTTCGGCCTCGGTGCGGTAATCGAACCCGTAGGCTGCCACCAACTCGACGAGATCGTCGAGCGCCGCAATGGCCTCATCGCCCTGGCGCGTCAGCGAGAAGGTCGTGGGGATTTCGGTCAACCCACCCTGCACCGGCTTGAGGATCTTCAGTCCGGCTCCGGACCAGGCACGAACGCTGGCCTCCGCCTTCTCCCGGGCAGCCTTGACGGTCGCGCTCTCGACCCGGTCCCTGACCACGTTGAGATCTTCGGAAATGTTGCGGACCAGCTTTTCAAACCGGGCAACAGCTTCGCTCGTCGCCCCATCCGTCAGGCTGCGCTGCATGACGAGACGCGCCTCGTTCAACGCCGCATGCGCCGAACGCGCGTGGTTGATCCCCATCAGCGGACCGTCATAGAGACGCACCACCAGATCGCCGGAGGTCGAGATGCCTCTGATACCGTAGAAAGCAAGCCCGCAGGCCAGCAGGATGACAACGCTGAAGGCGCCGAAAATCTTGTAGCGGATCGACATCACAAATCTCCGGCAGGGCCGTCTGGTCGCGCAATCAGTCCGTGACGTTCACGGTCATCTTCATCCGCGGATGAATGGCGCAGATCACCTGCACATTGCCCGCTTCCTTGAAGGTCACATCCGTCGATGTGCCCGGCGCCTGCGAGCCGAGATTGAACTCGCTGCCCTTGGTGGCCGACATGATGTTGTGCGGAATGCTGTCGTCATTGACGAAGGTCAGCGCTCCGCCCTTCTTGATGGTGACGCTCTCGGAGGAGAAGACACGGCCCTGCTGGTGGATCACCTGGTTGGCGGCGAGCGCGCCGACCGACAGGCCGGACAGAATGACGAAAGAGAACAGGATGGTGGTGCGCATGGAATTTCCTTATCAGTACGGATGAAGTCAGCGGGGGAGGACCGGCACGGCGGTCGGACTGAGGTTGCTGGTGAGGGTCTTCATGAAGGTGACCAGATCGGATTTTTCCTGGGCGGTGAGGCCGAGCGGCTTCATCAGGTCGGAACGGCTGGGCCGGTCGACGCCGCCATGGTCGTAGTGGTCGACCACCGCTTCGAGCGTGGCGAGCGAGCCGTCATGCATATAGGGGCTGCGGCGTGCGATCTCGCGCAGCCCGGGCGTCTTGAAGGCGTGCTGCATCTTGACCACGCCCGGCACGAACTCGCCGCGCCCGATATCCGCGCTCGGCAGCCCGATATCCTGAAAGCCGTCATTGGTGAAGTTCCAGCCTTCATGGCAGGCCGAGCACATCGCCTTGCCGTTGAAGACCACGAAGCCGCGCTTGGCGTCTTCTGAAATCGCCTTTTCATCGCCTTCGATCCACGCATCGAAGGGCGCCCGTTCGGACACCACGGTCCGCTCATAGGTCGCAATGGCCTTGGCCAGCGTCTTGACGTTCATGCCTTCGCCGGGAAAGGCTGTGGCGAACAGCGGCTTGTATTCGGGGATGGACGTCAGCCGTGACATCAATTGCTCAAGCGGCATGTTCATTTCGCCGGCGGCCTGGATCGGGCCGAGCGCCTGCTCCTCGAGCGTCGCCAGCCGCCCGTCCCACATGAAGATCTCGCCCCATGCCGCGTTGACGATGGTAGGCGAATGCCGCCCGAGCTTCGCCATGCCGTGGCCGACGCCGACCGCCAGACCATCTCCCCAGCCGAAGCCAGGGCTGTGGCAGCTCGCGCAGGACTGCGCCATGGAGACCGACAGCCGCGTGTCAAAATAGAGCTTCTTGCCGAGCGCGGCCTTTTCCGGCGTGTAGGGATTTTCCTTCGGGAACGGGATCGTCGTCGGGCGCTTGTACTGCGCTTTCATCGCATCCACGCCAGTGGCCGCTTTCGGAGCGAGATCGATGCGGCGCGTCTCGCCGACAACGACCGCGCCGAAGCTGATACCGGCAAAGCCGATCGCGCCGAGGCTGACAGCAGCAGCAATTGCAGCGCCCAGTGACGATCGGCGAGGAAACAATCGTGCCATGCCATGCTCTCGAAGGTAGCGCCGCTGAGATGCCTGCATACGCGTCACGGCGAATAGGGATTTCGTACGAGTCGGCGTTACGGTAATTGCCAATAGTTAATCACTGTCTTTGGAATGAGCGCGCTGAAATCCGTAGTACTACCAATCGCAAAAACACTGTCATTCAAGGGGTTTCAGCAATCCTGACGTGCGCGATCAGAATCGCTCATTCAGAAATCAGCGGCACTTGCTGCGTTCAGCCGCTTCGCTGCTGCGGCGCTTCAACAGCTCCTGCTCGCGCTTGTTGCCCGCAAGCGAAGCAGCCATCTCGAACGCCACGCGCGCTTCGGCATGCCGGCCGAGCTTGCAAAGCAGGTCGCCGCGAACGCTTCCCAGCAAATGATAGTTTTTCAGCGCCGGCTCGCCCGCCAGCCGATCCACAATCGCGAGCGCAGCAGTCGGCCCCTCGGCCATGCCGATGGCAACCGCGCGATTGAGCTCGATGATGGGTGAATGCACCAGCGCCGCCAGCTCGGCATAGAGCGCCGCGATGCGCGGCCAGTTCGTTTCGTCTGGCGTGGCGGCTCGGGCGTGGCAGGCGACGATCGCCGCCTGCAGCGAATAGAAACCGCGCGAGCCGCCGAGTTCGTGCGCACGCGCCAGCGCCGTCAGCCCGCGGCGGATCTGAAGCTGATCCCAGCGCGCGCGGTTCTGGTCCATCAGGAGAACCGGATCGCCTGAAACATCGGTGCGCGCCGCTGTGCGCGAGGCATTCAACTCCATCAGCGCGAGCAGGCCGTGGGCTTCGGCTTCCTGCGGCGCGACCGACGTCAGCACCCGGCCCATGCGAAGCGCGTCGTTGCAGAGCTGCGGCCGCAGCCATTCATCGCCGCGCGCGGCCGTATATCCCTCGTTGAAGATGAGGTAGACGACCTCCAGCACCGAAGCGAGCCGTTCCGAGAGCTCTGCGCCGCGCGGCGTTTCATAGCCGAGCCCGGATTCCGACAGCGTCCGCTTCGCGCGCACGATGCGCTGGGCAATGGTCGGCTCCGGCTGCAGGAAGGCGCGCGCGATCTCTTCGGTGGTCAGGCCGCAGATCATCCGCAGCGCCAGCGCCGCGCGGGCCTCGCGCGACAATCGCGGATGGCAGGCGGTGAAGATCAGCCGCAGCAATTCGTCGCCGATATCGTCGTCGAGCGCCGTATCCGGGTCGGGCATCGTCTGCTGTTCCTGCTCGAAATCGCGTATCAGCATCTCGTGCTTGCGGGCGAGCATGCTGCGCCGGCGCAGATCGTCGAGCGCGCGGCGCTTTGCGGTCGCCATCAGCCACGCGCCCGGCTTTTCCGGCACGCCGGTATCAGGCCAGTGTTCGAGTGCCGCCACCAGCGCTTCCTGCGTCAGGTCTTCAGCCAGCGGCACGTCGCGCAGCATCCTGGACAGGCTGGTGAGCAGGCGCGGCTGCTCGATGCGCCAGACCGCCAGGATGGTGCGATGGATGTCGGCGGCCGTCATCGCCGCCGATTGTCTCTGGCGTATGTCGGCATCAGGCGTGGACGCGGATGGCGGCCTCGCACGCGCCGTCGACGCCCGGCGTCGCCATCAAGCGGACCTCGCAGGTACCTTCCCAGCCCGGCATATGCTCGAGGTGCAACTGCATGAATTCCTTCGCCGCCGCCAGCGCCTCGTCCATGTCGCGGAATTCGAAGATCGCGTAGCCGCCGATCAGCTCCTTGCTTTCGACGAACGGCCCGTCGGTTACACTGAGCTTGCCGTCTGTGATCCTGACCCTCGCGCCGGCCATGGCAATCGGCATCAGCCCGCCCATATCGATCATGCGGCCGGCCTTGATCTCGCGCTCGGCGAGCTTGCCCATCGCTTCCATCAGGGCGGGCGTCGGGGCTTTATCTGGCTGGGGTGAGGTAACGATAGACATGAAGCGCATCGAAAAACTCCCGTTGAGGCGAGCCGCGGCGGCAATCGCCGCAAAACTGTCTCGCTATGGGAGACGACGAACGGGAGGGGGCCGGATCGACAGCGCCGCTGAATTAATTTTGGCTCGATTTCCCGCCGATCCGGTTGCCCCGGGGGATATCGGCCCTGTAGGTTTCCCGCATTGAACCGAACAGGAGCAAGCATGAAACCGCGCCCGTTTCGGCCCGGTATCCCGGGGTTCCTGTCCATCCTGGCGGCCATCCTCATTTTCGCAGCCGCGCCGGCCGGCGCCGCCACCATCGTGGCGCTGGGCGCCAGCAACACCTATGGCAAGGGGGTCGCGCGTGGTCAGGCCTACCCCGCACAACTCGAGGCGATATTGCGGGCCAAAGGGGCCAACGTCCGTGTCGTCAACGCCGGCATTAACGGCGACACCACGGAAGGCATGTTGCGGCGCCTGGGTCAGGCCGTGCCGAAAGGCACCAGCGCCGTCATCCTGCAGCCGGGCGGCAACGACCGCCGCAAGGGCTCACCCGACCGGACCTCGGAAATTCAGAGCCAGTTAAGCGCCCGCGGTATCCCGGTGATCATGATGCCGAACAGCAGTTTTCGCGGATTGCCGCATCAGCCCGATGGCCAGCATCTGACCCCGGAGGGCTATCACATGCTCGCCGAACAGGTGGCATCGCAAGTGGCGGGCATAATAGGGCGCTAGGTCTCGTCAGCCCACGAGATCAGCGACGGTCGACGAGGCTTTAAGGCCGCTGCCCGTCAGGATGACAACTGTATTTTCGTTGGACTTGATTGCTCCGGCGGCAGCTAATTTGTCCAAAGCGGCAGCTCCGCTCGCGCTTGTCGGTTCTGCGAACAATCCGTCTCGGGCTAATCGACGTAGGGCGGTGACGATCTCATCTTCCGTCAGCGCAACGGTGCCGCCGCCGCTTTCGCGCAGCGCGGCAATGATCTCGCGCAGGCGCATCGGATGCTTGATCGCCGTTCCTTCGGCGATGGTCTTGTGAACGTCGCGCGGAACTGGCGTATCGACGCCCGCGCGGAAGCTCGCATCAATCGGCGAACAGTTTAGCGGCTGCGCTACAAACAAACGCGGAAGCTTGGCTATCTGACCAGCCCTCATGAGTTCTCGGAACCCGAACGCGCATCCAAGCAGGCTGCTGCCTGCGCCGACCGGCATGATGACATTGTCGGGAGCGCGAAATCCCAGGTCCTCCCAAAGCTCGTAGGCGAACGACTTCGTGCCCTCGAGAAAAAAGGGCTGCCAGTTGTGGCTCGCATAGAACGTCTCGCCCGACTGGCGGATCGCTTCTGCCTCCGACGCTTCGCGCGGCCCCTCGACCAATTTCACGTGCGCGCCGTAGGCACGCACTTGAGCGATCTTCGCAGGCGAGGTCGATGCAGGGGCGAAAATTGTCACGCGCATCGCTCCGGCCGCGCCGAGCCCCGCGATCGATGATCCGCCGTTGCCAGAACTATCTTCCAGCACGGCATCGATACCGAGCTGCCGGAGGAACGACAGCATCACAGCCGAACCGCGGTCCTTGAAGCTGCCGGTCGGATTAAACCATTCGAGCTTGAAGTGTGGACGCAGATCGCCCCAAGCCCGCTCGACGAGTGGCGTGCAGCCTTCGCCCAAAGTGATCGGCTTATCGATACGAACCGGCAGCGCGGCCTGGTAACGCCAGAGCGAACGGGTTCGTGCGTCTATTTCATCGCGCGAAATGCCGGCACTCGGCGTGACGAGCAGAGGCATTCGATCGTCGGAGCACCAGCGCGGGACGTCCAGTGGATACGTTGTTCCATTGCGCGGATCGACATAGCTCGCCTTAGCCATGAAAGCTCCAAAACCTGCTCGATGCATGACTTTCCGCTTGGCCGTCGGAAGCCGAGATCGCCTTTACGTCCATGGACGACTGCAGCTACTGCCCGCGCAGCATGATCAGGGGGTCGGCAGTATCGGGCACCTTCCGCCACTGTGCGTTGTCGTCGGCCTCGAACTGCCAGCTCTCGCCGGACTTCGACGTCAGGACCATCTGCCCGCGGTCCAGCCGCCATTCGGTCGGCGCGAAGGCTGCGACTGCGGGGTCGCATTTCGGCTTCAGGAACACCTGGAAATTGTCGCCTGACGCTTCGGTATTGGTCAGCGTCAGGCCGCAGATCGGCCGGCCGTTGCCGCGCACCATCGACCAGTCGCCGATCATCTGGTCCATCGACTTGGCGAGCGAGCGGGCGGCGGCGAGGTTCTGCAGGATGTAGACGCCCTCTCCGGTCCGCAGGCCCTCGAAGATGCCGCTTTCGACTTCGGTGAAGTCGATCACCGGCTGGCCGGCGGCATCCTGCAGCCGCACGATGTCCAGCCCCTTGATGTTCCAGGCCGTGATGTCCTTGGTGAACGGCAACGCCTTTGGGCAGTTCGGCTCAAGCTCGAGCTTGAGCCCCTGCGGCACCGTATCGCCCTTCAGCGTGACGACGCAGGTCTTGCCACGCTCGGTGGTGGCAAGCTCCCACTGCCCGATCATGTCCTTCTTCAGGTTCGAAGCATCCTGCGCCGCCAGCGGCGACGCAGAGAGGAGCAGCGCTGTCAGCGCGGCTGCTGCGATACCCGAACGGACAGGCGACATCAGCGTCCCTTCACCGGGGTTTCCGGCACCGGCGTCAGCGGCGCCTTGCCGGCAAACCAGTTCTTCAGATTGTCGACGACAAGCTGGTCCATGGCATTGCGCGTTACCACGGAAGCCGAGCCGATATGTGGCAGCAGCACGACATTTTGCATGGCCTTCAGCTCGTCCGGCACGTTCGGCTCGTTGGCGAACACGTCGAGCCCGGCCGCAAGGATGGTGCCGGATTGCAGGGCGGCAACCAGCGCCGGCTCGTCGACGACGGAGCCGCGCGCCACGTTGATGAGGACGCCGCGCGGACCGAGCGCCTTGAGCACGTCGGCATTGATCATCTTGGCGGTCGAGGCGCCGCCGGGCACGATCACGACCAGCGTGTCGACGTCCTTCGCCATCTCCATCAGATCAGGATAGTGCTGGTAGGACACCGCCGAAGACTTGTTGCGCGAGTGGTAGACGACGGGCACCAGCGAAGCTTCGAGCCGGCGACCGATCGCCTGGCCGATGCGGCCCATGCCGACGATGCCGACCTTGCGGTCGCGCAGCGAGCCGGCGCTCAAAGGATAGTTCTGCGCCTGCCACAGGCCGGAGCGCAGATAGCGATCGGCCTTGACGAATTCGCGCAAGGTCGAAATCAGAAGCCCCATCGCGACGTCGGCGACTTCTTCCGTGAGCACGTCGGGCGTGTTGGTGACGACGATATTGTGCTCACGCGCATAGGCGGAATCGACGTGGTCGTAGCCGACGCCGAAGCTCGCGACGATCTCGAGTTTTGGAAATTGCGACAGCGCTTTCGCGTCCGCCGGCACCATGTGATAGGTCACCGCCATGCCGCGGATCTTCGCGACCGCATCAGGCGTCAACCGCTCGAGGTCGGCGCGGCTCTCCGCCATATGCAGGACGTACTGATCCGAAAAGCCGTTTTCCAGGATCGGCCTGACCGGGCCATAGATCAGGAGATCGATCTTCTCGGACGAAATATCAGCGGCAGCCATTAATTTTCCTTTCCAAGCGCGCTTTCATGCCAGCGCCGTAATACCAGGTGCGAACCTAGCGCCAGCAGCCCATAGATGACAATCCCGGCCACCGACAGCAACAACAACGCCGCGAACATTCGGGGAATGTTGAGGCGGTAACCGGACTCGGCGATCCGGAACGCAAGGCCGGAGCCCGAGCCCGCGGAGCCCGCCGCGATTTCGGCGACCACGGCGCCGATCAGCGACAGCCCGCCCGCGATCCGCAAGCCGCCGAGGATATAAGGCAGCGCCGCCGGCATTTTCAGGTACCGCAGCGTCTGCAGCCGCGACGCGCCATAGAGCTGAAACAACCCTGCCAGATTGCGATCCACCGAATTCAGCCCGAGCGTGGTGTTGGACAGAACGGGGAAGAATCCCACGATCCAGGCGCAGACGATGACCGCGGTCTGCTGCGGCAGATAGATCAGCAATAGCGGCGCAATTGCGATGACAGGCGTGACCTGCAGGATGACCGCATAGGGAAACAGCGAATATTCCAGCCATTTCGACTGGTTGAACAATAGCGCCAGCGCGATGCCGCCGACGGCGGCGGCGATAAAACCTTCCAGCGTGGTGAGCAGGGTGACGCCGAGCGATTCCGACAGCACGGTCCAGTCGCTGACCAGCGTCTGAAACACGACATAAGGGCTCGGCAGCACATAGGGCTGGATGTCGTTGACGCGGACCACGAGCTCCCACAGCGCCAGACCCACCGCCAGCACGACAACGGGCAGCAGCATGCGGCCGATGTTCTGCAGGGAGCTCATGCGCCGCGCTGCCCGGAATAGGACGGCGCGAGCGCGCCGGAGACCTCGCGGCAGTGGGCAGCGTACTCCGCCGAGGTGCGAAACTGCTCGCTGCGCGGCTCTGACGTCGTGACGCGAAATTCGCGGGCAAGCCGGCCCGGCCGCGCCGTCATCACGATCACCCGCTGCGACAGGTAGACCGACTCGAACACCGAATGGGTGACGAAGATGACGGTCTTGTGCAACTTGCGCCACAGCTCAAGCAGATCGTTGTTGAGCCGGAAGCGCGTGATCTCGTCGAGCGCCGCGAACGGCTCGTCCAGCAGCAGAATATCCGGATCGGTGACGAGCGCGCGCGCCAGCGAGACCCGCATCTTCATGCCGCCGGATAGTTCGCGGGGGTATGCATCGGCAAATTCGGCTAGTCCCACCTGCGCCAGCGCTTCATCGATACGCCGGCCGGCTTCCTTCACTGTTACGTGCGCCAGCTTCAGCGGCAGGCGCACGTTGTCGCGCACGCTCGCCCACGGCATCAGGGTGGGCTCCTGAAACACGAAGCCGATGGGATGGCGCCCATCCGCTTTGCTGGCGCGATGGGAAACGTCCACCGTGCCCGCGCTCGGCGCAGCCAGTCCTGCGATCAGCCGCAGCGCGGTGGACTTTCCGCAGCCGGAAGGCCCAAGCAGTGAAACGAATTCGCCTTTTGCGATGTCGAGATCGAGCGGCCCGAGCGCGGTCACGCCGCTATCATAGGTCTTGATGACGGCGCGCAGGCGCACCGCTAGGCCCGCCGCGTCGACATCCGTCTCGGACAATGCGGGCTCCGCCATCTCGCGTCAGTTCTTCGGCCGCAGGTCGAGACCGACGCCCTTGTTGACGAAGCGCAGCGTGTAGGCCTGGCGGTAGTCGATGTCGCGGCGAACCACGCCGGCCCGCACCATCTTGTCGAAGAAGCTCGCCACCCGCGCGTCGGTCATGGCGCCGATGCCGTCGCGCAAGGTGTCGCCGGAATCGACGATGCCGTATTCCTTCATCTTGTCGACGGAATAGCCGAGCAGTTCGTCGGTCATTTCCGGGTTCATCTGCTTGATCATCGCATTGCCGGCCGAATTGTCGCCGTAGAGATAATTGTACCAGCCGATCACGGAGGCATCGACAAAGCGCTGCACCAGGTCCGGCTTCTTGTCGACGATCTCGCGGCGGGTTTCGATCAGCGTCGAATAGGCGTTGAAGCCGTGATCGGCCAGCAGGATCACGCCGGGCTTGAAGCCGGCTGTCTTCTCCACGGCATAGGGCTCCGAGGTGACATAGCCCTGCATCGCGCTCTGCTTGTTCACGATAAAGGGCTGCGGATTGAAGGTGTAGGGCTTCACCTTGCTCTCGTTGAATCCGTATTCGGACTTCAGCCACTGGAAGTAGCTCGCCACGCCTTCCTTGGACACCAGCAGCGTCAGCGGCTTGAGATCTTCGAGTTTTGAAATTTTGCTTTCCGGATGGGTGAGGAAAACCTGCGGATCCTTCTGGAAGATCGCGGCGACCGCAATCAGCGGCACGTTGTTGGAGACGGCATCGAAGGATTGCAGCGTGTTCGCGCTCATGAAGAAGTCGAGCTTGCCGGCGGTCAGCAGGATGCGGTTGTTGGTATTGGGGCCGCCGGGAACGATGGTGACGTCGAGGCCGTATTTCTTGTAGGTGCCGTCGGCGACCGCCTGGAAGAAGCCGCCATGTTCGGCCTCCGCGACCCAGTTGGTTCCAAATGACACCTTGTCGAGGGTTTGGGCGCGCACAGGCGTCACGGCCGAGACCAGCGCCAGAAGACCTGCGGTTAACGCTCGCGGCAAAAAGGCCGGGTTCATGGTTGGACTCCGTCGATCGTTCTGGCCCATGATGGAGGCAGTGGACGTGGATATCGTCCCCCACGGCTTTATCCAGGGATTGGATCAATTCCCGGACTATCTAACAAACTACCCTGCAAATTCATCCAAAGAAACGCTTCGCTCGATGGCCACAACCGTTCCGCCCCACGACTGGACCGAGATCCACTGGCCTGAGGTCACCAGGGCCGAGGCCGCGCGCTGGATCGCGGTGCTGCCGCTGGCGGCAACCGAGCAGCATGGCCCGCATCTGCCGCTGGAAACCGATGTCCTGATTGGGGAAGCCTATCTGACGCGGGTGCGCGAGCTGGTGCCTGTGGCACTGCCCGTCACCTTTCTGCCGATGCAGCCGGTCGGCATTTCCACCGAGCATATCGACTATGCGGGAACACAGACGCTGCCGACCGACGTCGCATTGAAGGCGTGGATGGCGATCGGCGAGCGCGTCGCACAAGCAGGAATCCGCAAGCTCGTGATCGTCACCAGCCATGGCGGCAACAGCGCGGCGATGTCGCTGGTCGCGCAGGATCTGCGCGCGCATCACGGCCTGCTCGTGGTGACGACGAGCTGGTCGCGCTTCGGCGCGCCGGACGGATTGTTTTCCGCGGAGGAAATCCGTCACGGCATTCATGGCGGCGCGGTCGAGACGTCGATCATGCTGGCGCGCTATCCGCACACCGTGCGGAAGGAAGCGATCGCCAATTTCCAATCCTCCAGCATTGCGATGGAGAAAAAATTTCGTTGGCTCTCCGCGCATCGGCCGGTCCCCTTCGCATGGCAGGCGCAGGACCTTAACGAAAGCGGTGCGGTCGGCGATGCCACCAAGGCTTCCGCGGAGAAGGGTGAACAATTGCTTGATCACGGCGCGCGCGCGTTCTGCGAATTGCTCGAGGATGTCGACACATTCGATCCGGAATTGTTTCTTCGAAAAAGGGGACGCTAAGATTTTATCGTCTAACTATTTGCAATTACTAAGAAATAATTGACGAAACCATATTTCCGGCAGGCTTTTCGAACCGCTTTCAAGAGCGCTCCGTCCAACTGGGCATGCGGACCACAATGGCCGCTCAACACAGGATGGAGACTTCCATGTCGATCAAGACCAAGTTCGCCGCTATCGCTCTCGCTACCCTTGCCGTCACCGGCGGCATGGCTTCCACGCAGGCTCAGGCCAAGCCGCTGCACTGGGGTGTTGGCGCCGGCCTCGTTGGCGCAGCCATCGTCGGCACCGCGATCGCAGCTTCCGGCCCCGGCTATTACTACGATGGCTATCGCCGCTGCGGCTGGGTTCGCCAGTTCGACGCCTACGGCAATTACATCGGCCGCGTCCGGACCTGCGCTTACTGATTTCTGCGGCTGACTTGGTTGCTGCTGAGAAGCGTTTTCTTTCCCAAGCGAACCACATCAGTCCCTGAACACGCTTCTCTTGTCTAACGCGTTTTCTTCACGCGAACCGGAAGACCGCTTCGCTCGAAAACGATTTGTCGTGGATTTGCGTCCGGCACGGGCGCCTCATCCACCCCCGTGCCGAACACGACCCGCCCGGCGTCCCACCGGGCGGGTCAACCTTTTTGCGCGGACTGGCAACCAACCGTCATCTCCCGACGCCCTGTCGATCTGTCAGCCATGTCTCCGAACACCTGTCAGCCCATCTGTCCGAACGGACGCTCCCCTCCCCACCCGCAATATCCCAACGGCTGTTGCAGCCGCGTCACATAAGGGTGCCATCGAACCACAGCGGCCGCCCCCTTCTTGCTATTGCGAACTATTCGCAATAAGGATCGCAGCGTGAATGGCGGGAATTCCGGTCCGACGCGGCCGGGAGAACCGTGGGAATGGGGGCTACAGGTTGATGACTTCATTTGTTGGATGGCGGCAGGCGTTCGAATCTGCGGTGATGGTGGGCGACGACAGCAAACGTAGCGTCGGGAATATCAGGACCGTGAACCGCAACCGCCGATCCCTGAATTATGCGCTGGCCGGGGCCGCGTTCGGTGCGCTGGCGCTCGGAAGTCCTGCGATCGCGGCCGACATGCCGTTGAAGGCCCCCTATCTTCGCCCGGCGTTCGACTGGAGCGGCTTCTATATCGGCGGCCACACGGGCTACAGCCGCGGCTCCTCGAGCGCGGTGCTGTCCGATCCGCTGGCGGTCTCGGTGAACAACAGCGTGTTCAGCGGCGTGATCGGCGGTGTCCAGGGCGGCTACAATGTTCAGCTGCCGTCCGGCCTGCTGCTCGGCGTCGAAGCCGACCTGACGTTTCCGAACTACATCACCTCGAACTCGATCATCGCCACGCTCACGGGCGCGCGCTCCGAGGTCGTCAACCAGCTGGATTATGTCGGCACCCTGCGCGGCCGCATCGGCTACGCCAGCGGACACTGGCTGCTTTACGCTACCGGTGGCTTCGCCTTCGCCGGCGAGCGCTTCATCAACACGCCCGACATCGGCACTGACCAGAAGATCATCAACGTGCGCCCCGGCTGGGCCGCCGGTGCCGGCGTGGAATACGCCTTCGCACCGCACTGGAGCGTCAGGGCCGAATATCTCTACACCCAGTTCGACCGCGCCAATATTCGCTTTCCCTCGGGCACAGAATACAATTCGACGCTCGATTTCCAGCAGGTTCGTATCGGCCTCAACCGCAAACTCGATTGGCCCGGATACAACGGCCGAACCAAGACCGACCTGACCGATCCTGAATCCGACCGCTGGGAAATTCACGGCCAGACCACCTATCTGCCCCAGGGCTATCCAGGATTCCGCGCGCCCTATACCGGCACGAACAGTTTTACACCCGCACCGCAGGCGAAGGCGACCTGGAGCAACAGCCTCTATCTGAATGCCCGGCTCTGGGAAGGTGGCGAGGTCTATTACAATCCCGAGCTGTTACAGGGGTTCGGCCTGAACGACACCGTCGGCGCTGCCGGATTTCCCAATGGCGAGGCGCAGAAATCCAATTTCCCCTACCCGCACTACAACACCTCGCGGCTGTTTGTGCGCCAGACCTTCGGCTTCGGCGGCGAACAGGAAGAACTTGCCAGCGGGCCGACCCAGCTTGGTGGCAAGGTCGACGTCAACCGGCTGACGCTGCAGGCCGGCAAGTTTGCCGTGCCTGACGTGTTCGACGGAAATTCCTATGCGAAGGATACCCGCAAGGATTTCATGAACTGGTCGATGTGGGCGCCGGGCGCGTTCGACTATTCGGCCGACAAGGTAGGCCTGTCCTACGGCGTCACTGCCGAATTGAATCAGAAGCAGTGGGCACTGCGCGGCGGCTACTTCCTGATGCAGGCGGTTTCGAATTCCAACGCCTTTGACACCAAGGTCGGCGAGCGCGGCAGCTACGTGGCCGAACTGGAAACACGCTACTCGCTGTTCTCACTGCCCGGCAAGCTGCGCACCATCGGCTGGATCAACAGCGCCTATGCCGGAAGCTATCGCGAAACGCTGAACAACCCGGCGCTCAATCTGGACATCTCGCAGACCCGCACCGGCCGTATCAAATACGGCTATGTCGTCAGCGTCGAGCAGGTCGTGACCGACGACATCGGATTGTTCGGCCGCTGGAGCTGGAACAACGGCAAGACCGAGATCATGGCCTTCACCGACATCGACGCCTCGCTCTCGATGGGCGCCTCGATCAAGGGCACCAAATGGGGCCGGCCCGACGATGTCATCGGCATCGGCGGCGCGATAAACGCACTGTCACGCGACCATCGCGATTTCATCGCCGCCGGCGGGTTAGGCGTCCTGATCGGCGACGGCCAGCTCAACTATCGCAAGGAGCGTATCCTTGAGACCTATTATGCCTTTGCGCTTACCAAACAACTGACGCTGACGGCGGATTATCAATTGGTCACCAACCCCGCCTACAACGCCGACCGCGGACCGGTTCACATCTTCTCCGGCCGCTTCCACGGAGAGTTCTAGTCATGACGCGCGCTTCGCGCGTCATGGATCTGCGTGAACCGAAGCATCGCTGATCCTGGTCGCCAGCAGCTTGTCGATCCGCCGGCCATCGAGGTCGACGATTTCAAAACGCCAACCATCCACCTCGATGTGATCGCCGACATCGGGGATCCGGCCGAAATGGTTGAGCAGGAATCCGGCAACCGTCTGGTAATGGCGGGACGTCGGCAACTCGAACTTGAGCAGCGAAGCAAACTCGACGGCCGACATCCACCCCGAGATCAAATACGAACCGTCGTCACGCCTGGTGGCGGCGGCTTCCGGCGGCCCCTCCTCGGTATGGAAACCACCGACGATCGATTCCAGGATGTCGGCGCTGGTCACCACGCCCTGGAAGCCGCCATATTCGTCGTGGACCAGTCCCATATGGACGCTGGAGTCGCGCAGGATGGCGACGACGTCCCGCGCATCGAGAAATTCCGGGATGACCGGAGCGGCGCGGACCAGCTTGGCGATGTCAGGCGTCTGCCCCGACAGATAGCAGTCCAGCATATCCCTGGCCTGAACGATGCCAACCGCGGCATCGGTGGCCGGATCGAACACCACAAAACGGGAATGGCTGCTGGCGGCGAGCGCGGCGCGAACGGCTTGCATGTCGTCGGTCAGGTTGATCATGCTGACCTCGCGGCGCGGCGTCATCACGGCGCCGACGGGAAGATCGCCGAGGCGCATCACGCCCGCGATCATTTCCTTTTCGCCGGGCTCGAGCACGCCAGCATTCTCCGCTTCGACCACCAGCGTGCGGATTTCATCCTCGCTGACTTTATCGCCGGCGGCGCCGCGGTGCCCCAGCAGCCACAACAGCGCCTTGCCGGAGCGGTCGAGCAGCCAGACGGCGGGCAACGAGACCTTCGCAAGCAGCATCATGTATGGCGCCACCCGCACCGCCACCGATTCCGGGTCGCGCAAGGCGATCTGCTTGGGCACCAGTTCGCCAATGATGAGCGAGGCATAGGTAATCACCGCCACCACGGCGCCGACACCGATGGCGTCTGCTACGCCTTGCGACAATCCGGCCTCGGTCAGCATGTTGGTCAGGCGCAGGCCGAGCGTAGCGCCGGAAAACGCACCCGACAGCACGCCGATCAGCGTGATGCCGATCTGCACCGTGGAGAGAAATTTTCCGGGGTCGGACGCCAGCGCCAGCGCGCGGCGGGAGCCTTTGACGTTTCGTTCGGCGAGCGCCGCCAGCCGCGCCGGCCGCGACGACACGATGGCCAGCTCCGACATCGAAAGCAGGCCGTTGGTGACGATCAGGATCGTCACGATCCCGAGTTCGAAATAGATCATTACCGCTTTCTGGCAGGTTTCATTTCAACGCGTGGGCAAACCCTACCAGAAAGCCAGCCCTGCGAGATTCAAGAGCGCGTGGGAAACCGCCGGGATTTTTATCCCGCCGGCTGGAACGAATCCGCGCGTGCCATCGCCCAGGCATCGCGGAAGCGCGGATCCTGGGTGCCTTCGAGCAACTCGCCCGGACGCAGCGCCGGATAAAGCTTCGCGAATGACATCACCTCCGTGCTCGAGGTGCGCTTCGAGAAGTGGATTGGCCGCAGCTGCTTCGGGTGGTCGAGACCGGCGGCGGCGAGAAGCTCTGACAGCGCGTGCAGGGTGGCATGATGGTACATGTAGACCCGCTCGGTCTTGAGCGGCACCACCAGCGCCCGGGCGCGGATCGGATCCTGCGTCGACACGCCGGTCGGGCAGCGATCGGTGTGGCAGCTCAACGACTGGATGCAGCCCAGCGCGAACATGAATCCGCGCGCGGAATTGCACCAGTCCGCGCCGATGGCCATGGCGCGCGCCATGTCGAAGGCGGTCGCGATCTTGCCAGCCGCGCCGATCTTGATGCGGTCGCGCGCGTTGATGCCGATCAGCGCGTTGTGGACGAAACTGACGCCCTCGCGCATCGGCATGCCCAGATGATCCATGAACTCCAGCGGAGCCGCGCCGGTGCCGCCCTCATTGCCGTCGACGACGATGAAATCGGGATAGATGCCGGTCTCCAGCATCGCCTTGCAGATCGCCAGGAATTCCCAGGGGTGGCCGATGCACATCTTGAATCCGGCCGGCTTGCCGCCCGACAGCCGGCGCATCTCGGCGATGAAGGCCATCATCTCCAGCGGCGTCGAAAACGCCCGGTGGGTTGCCGGCGAGATGCAATCCTCGCCCATCGCCACGCCCCTGATCCTGGAAATCTCCTCCGAGACCTTGGCCGCCGGCAGCACGCCGCCATGTCCGGGCTTGGCGCCCTGGCTGATCTTGAGCTCGACCATCTTGATCTGGTCGTCGTTCGAGACGCGGGCGAACTCCTCCGGATTGAACGAACCGTCGCGGTTGCGGCAGCCGAAATAGCCGGAGCCGATCTCCCAGATCAGGTCGCCGCCGTTTTCGCGGTGATAGGGACTGACACCGCCCTCCCCGGTGTCATGCGCGAAGCCGCCTTTCTTCGCACCGGTATTCAGCGCGCGCACGGAGTTGGGGCTGAGCGCGCCAAAACTCATCGCCGAGATGTTGAAGACCGATGCCGAATACGGCTTGGTGCAATCCGGGCCGCCGACGGTGACGCGGAATTCCGCAGCCCCAAGAGCCTTCGGCGCCACCGAATGATGCATCCATTCGTAACCCTCGCGATAGACGTCTTCCTGGGTGCCGAACGGCCGCTTGTCGAGCTGCATCTTGGCGCGCTGATAGACCAGCGCGCGGGTATCGCGGGAGAACGGCATGCCGTCCTTCTCGCTCTCGAAGAAGTA
>Ga0081455_10003640_pt1 | contig 17660 bp, 15 predicted proteins | sample TabmetS3T2R1_FD_70207 | JGI IMG/M metagenome (GOLD analysis project Ga0081455, IMG submission 70207) | Tabebuia heterophylla rhizosphere microbial communities from the University of Puerto Rico - S3T2R1 | ecosystem: Host-associated > Plants > Roots > Rhizosphere ...
AACATGCGCTTTTGATCTTTGCAAAGGATGCCGTCAGCACCCGGGGACACGCTGCCGTATCATACATTTGTATTGACCGCTGTGCCGACATTAGCGCTGCGACGTTGCTACCGGTCGACGTCTCCCAGGGACGGGAGCTGGCGTCGCGCCGTCGTCAAGTCGAGGAGTTTCCGGAGGACTATGAGCAAGCGTGGCGTGGCAACATGTTGGCTCCTCGGACGGGGGCCACCCATAAGCTTGGCCGGCCATTGCGGAACCGATCTGGGACCGACGCTCAAGACCCCTGCATCGGGGTTTTTTTTCGCTGCTGGCTAGCCCTGCCGCATTGCGGCGGTCGGTCACTCGCCCGTGTCCCTAATCCGCTCAATTCCGCGCACGCGATCGACCAAAGTGCGAGCTGGTGTGGCGGGTGTCAGCCGAGCAAACTTCTCAAATCGTCGCACAGCTGATCGGCCGCTGCGGCACACGCCGGCGAGATCGCCGTATAGCTGAAGAAACCGTGGTTCAGGTTCGGATACTCTCGGTAGATGAGGGGTACACCAGCCTCGCGCAGCTTTGCGGCGTAGGCGACGCTGTCCTCATAAAGGAAATCGTGCGAGCCGACGCCGATGATAGCCGGCGCGATGCCCTTAAGATCCGCCACAGATGGCGAAGCCTCGATCGTCTTCTTCGCCGCGGCGCCTAGATCGGGGCCGAAATACATGGAGGCGACATCGGCGTTACCTCCGCCACCTCCAGCGCCGAGGGCCCCGTAAATCAGCACCTGGGCGGCGATCTTAATGCCGACATCGCGCGCGCGAATGGCCGTCACGGCAGCAAAGTTACCACCCGCGCTGTCCCCGCCGAGAGCCAGCGGCTTGTCGGCGCCACCGAGCTTGCCGAGGTTCTCGGATGCCCACTGTGCACCTGCAAAAGCGTCGTTCACGCCTTGCGGGAATGGGTGCTCGGGTGCCAGTCGGTAATCGACGTTGAGGACGACGACGCGCGAGCGATTGGCGAAGCGTATAGCGTGCGCTTGATGGCTGTCGATGTCACCGACCACGTACCCGCCGCCATGATAATAGACTAGCGTTCCGAGCGGGCGTCCCTCGACCGGCTGAACGACCTCCACCGTGATCGGCCCGTTCGGACCCGGGATCGAGAACCGTTCGAGCTTTCCGGCGGGCAGCTTTGGTTTTGGATAGAGCAACGCACGGATGTTGCGCGCGCGCTCCCGGCTTACAGGGCCGTTGCGACCGACGTAGAGCCCTGGAATGCCGCTTTCTCGCCAGCGGCTCTCCATCTCTGCAATGTCGGGATCGAGCGGCGCGATCATCTTGGCGCGCATGACTATCCTCCGTGCCGGTGCGTTAGCTGGCTGGCCCAATCTGGCCTAGGCGGAATGCGATGGAAAGGCCGGCATGTAGCAGATTCATTGTCGACCCTGCTCGGAAGCCAAGCTCAGGCTCGCTCAGATCAGGCAAGAGGTCGCCGCAGGTCGATTGCCTGTTTGGCAATGAAGCGCGCGTGCTCGCACCGCTTACTTTTGCCGCGATTGTGAGGCGCAATGGTTGACGTCCACAGGTGTTGGTTGCCCAATCGCAGCAAGGTTGATTTGCACGCGACGGTGGATCGGTATTTTCTCAATGCGCAGAATTGATGTGGAGGAAACTAGCATGGATAAAGGCAGACGAGAGTTTCTTACAATAGCTGCGGCGAGCACGGCTGCCATTGCGACAAACGCTTATGGCGCAGATCAATTTGGGCGGGATCGGGATTGGACCACCACCATGCCGGTCACCTACCCTGAGCCCGCCTGGGAGGTGAAAGATAAGCGCTTTAGCGCGCGGCAGGGCAACGCAACGCTGCAGCGCATCTGGCACGGCGTAGGGCACGATGCTGCGCTCTGGTGCGAAGGGCCGGCCTGGATGGGCGACTGGGGCTGTCTCGTGTGGAGTGACATCCCAAATCATCGCACATTGCGCTGGTGCGAGGATGACGGACGCGTGAGTGTCTTCCAGACAGAGTCTGGTTATTCAAATGGTCACACCCGCGATAACCAAGGGCGTCTCATTGCGATGGAGCATGATACGCGGCGAGTGCGCCGGCGCGAGTACGACGGAACCTGGACCGTATTGTGCGATAGCTTTGAAGGCAAAAAGCTCAATGCGCCCAACGATGCGGCGGTGCACCGAGACGGCTCGATCTGGTTCACGGATCCAGGCTACGGCATTCTCGGGCCCTACGAGGGTCACAAAGCCGAATTCGAACTGCCGACCCGGGTTTATCGCATCGACGGCCAGACCGGCAAGGTCACAACAATCACTGAAGGACCGATGCGTCGGCCGAACGGTATCTGCTTCTCACCCGATTTCAGCAAGCTCTACGTCGTTGATACCGGTGCAACGGACGGACCGGATTATCCAGCAAACATCATCGTCTTCGATGTTGTAAAAGACGGTACGGCCGTGAGCGGCGGCAAGGTGTTCGCAGACTTCAAACCCGGCTTCTCGGATGGCGTTCGCTGCGATACCGACGGCAACGTGTGGTGTAGCTGGGGTTGGGGTGGGATAGACACCAACGGCGTGCGCGTGCATGCACCAAGCGGTGAGCAGCTGGCCTTTCTGCATACACCAGAGGTCGTCGCCAACTTGGTTTTCGGTGGCACTAAGCGCAACAGGCTGTTTATGTGCGGCAGCACATCGGTCTATGCCATCTACGTAAACGCCGTTGGCGCAGCACTGGGCTAGCACGCAGGACAAGCCCACGTGCGTGTTTCGCACGTGGGCTTTGCATCGGCGCGCAGTGAGCGTGGGTAAGCGAGGCTAACGTCAGGACCGGTGTTTAGCTCTGCTCGGACGCAGCTTTGCTGTCCAGCAGTGGCCACACTGGGTCGAAGTAAGATCGGCAATCAATACCCAACGCCGTCTCAGCCTGGCGCGGGCTTGAGCCCAAAGCGGGGGTCGCATCATTTGAACGGCTCAACGGCCAGCCTTGAGGCCTGGGCCTGTCCGTGCCAGTGAGTAGCCGGCGATTATTCTGCTTGCGTCAGCCTCTCGCTGGAATTTCACCATACGCCCTATCGCGTAACATCAGCTGGAATAGACCTGCAATAACGGCCGCCAATGGCAACCCAAGCATGAACAATTCGGCATTAAGGGTGAGATGACCGAAGGACGTGAGATGGGGTGCCCGGTCATACATGAAGAAGAGGCTGTAGCCGACGAACCCGGACCAAAGCAGCCATTTCAGCAGACGCATGCATTGATATGCGGCAACCCACATGGACCTCTCCTCTTCTTCCTCCACCACGCCCCGGTCAATCCGTAGTCAGACCTCCAAGCCTGTCAAGTGGCCACCTACCAGGGATATCTTTGCTTGGTCCTCTCACCTTGGCGGCGACCTACTCCTGATAAAGGGACGGCGAGCGTGTCACGGTCGATATCCTCTGGGGTCGATGGTCCAAGTTGCCACGCGTTTAGCGCCATTTTCTGCCTTGTCGTGAGTTGCGCAAGCGGAATTCGGCAACCTTGTCTGACAGGCAACGGTAGTCTTCCACGATGAAGAGCCAGCTCGAGATCGAATTCGCGATTGAAGTGTTCGTGCGCGGGCACAGCGCCGTCAGGAGCCGCACTTTTCCGTACGAAGCCGCACGCATCGAGGCGTTGTGGGTCATGCGCGATGCTTCTCGCAGAAATCCTCGTAATTATCGCAAGGAAGAGTGGATTGCTTACGCTGTAGACGCCGGAAAAGTGGATGCAATTGCGCGGCGACAAACGCGCGGGCGGTTCTTCGTGTGCGCGATGATCGACGAAGGAGAGCCGGACGAACCGACCCGGGCCGCCTACAAGGCACTCGGCTATCGTCTGCTGGCAACAGAAGGATTCTTCATCCATCGGCTGACCCGAAGTCCAAATCCTCGAGCATCCGTGTCGATCGAGCGGGTGCGTACACCCGAGCTGGCCGCGCGCCTCGGCAAGGTGGCGCGATCTCGGCCCATTCCCGACGCCCTGCTAGGGGATGGTGCTCCTTTTCGCCAGTATGTAGCGCTGGATGGCGAGCAAATCGTTGGGCGCGTGCGAAGCGTGGATGCAGCGGGGGCAACCTGGTGCGCGGACATGTATGTCAATCCATCGCATCGGCGACGGGGAATTGGGCGGGCGCTGTTATGCCAGATGTTGCGCGATGACCGCAGGAGCGGTTCGAAGTGCTCGGTGCTGACCGCCAGCCATACGGGAGGGCTGCTGTATCCTCGCGTAGGATACGACCGGATCGGAACACTCTTCATGTTTGTGCCGAGACGCGCAACGTCGTGACCCACTGCGTTGCGGCGTACTCCCCCCGCCGGCCGGCGCCCTAAGCGTCCTCTGGATTGCGGGCTTGCCACGCAACGCGGCGCCGCCAGTGACTTTGCGTGCCTGCGGGCGTGCGTAGTCCTCCGAGATTCGCTTGAAGGCGTCACGCCTTCCCATCCTTCGATAGCACCTATTTCGCCGCGGCCAACACCGTCTCGGTCTTTGGGCGATCAATTTCGCTTTGATCCATAAAAAAGTTCACAAGGAGCCCTATGGTAGAGTGCTGTCGTTGCCTGCCAAGCGGCGAGTTCATCGCGGCTTGCGAGCGTGACAGCCAATGCGCGGTCGACTGCAGGCAAATTCAGGGCAAATTCAGCGCCAAGTCACACGCGATCTGGTGCTCACCAACCAGCGCGCGAGGCACTTGACGGGGTTCGCCAGTGCGGTGTGCGAGGTAGACATGAGCAATGGCTGGGATGAGTCGGCCGAGGCCTGGATCGCAGAAATCGGTGAAGCCGGCGACTGGGCGCGCCAACATGTTCTCGATCCCGCCCTGCTTGAGCGCATCGCCCGACGCGGTTACCGGCACGCCCTCGATGTCGGCTGCGGCGAGGGCCGCATGTGCCGCGTCCTTCAGGCCCGCGCCATCCAGACCGTCGGCATCGACCCAACAGCGGCATTGCTGGAACGTGCCCGTGCGCTGGATCCCTGTGGCGATTACCAGTCGGCCAGGGCAGAGGCACTGCCGTTCGCCGAGGCAGAGTTCGATCTGGTGCTTAGCTGCCTGACACTCGTTGACATCGCGGACTTCCGGCAGGCTTTTCGCGAAATGGTCCGTGTGCTGGAGCCAGGGGGAACACTCTTGATAGCCAATCTCACCAGCTTCACATCAACCTCCGCAAAGGGTTCAGTCAGGGATGCTGACGGCCGGTTCCTCTACTTCCCTGTCGATCGCTACCTCGACGAGTTCCCGATGTGGGTGGCCTGGAAGCGCATACGCATCCAGAATTGGCATCGGCCCCTCTCCGCCTACATGAGCGAGTTGCTCCACCACGGACTGAAGCTTGTCTACTTCGACGAGCCGCCCCCACGAACGGGCGAGGCAGAGGCAATTGCAAACTATCGCCGAGCGCCCTGGTTTCTGGTCATGGAGTGGCAAAAGCCAGGCTGAACCATGCGCTGAGGCGAGGGCCATCTGGCTGTCACTGGCTGGGATCGGTTTCCCAGTGATCGGCGATGATCATCGGCATCGCCGATTGCGGATCTATCGAGCACCGCTTCTGTCTGGCCGGGTTCGGGGGCGGGTCGTCAGACCCGCTGTGCAGACCTTGGTAGCGACTTTGATGTCACTCTTCACAAGATCGTGACTGGAGCGGGCTATGGGGCGGAAGGGATGGTTGTGCCCGCAATCGGGCGAGATCCCTGGTGCCTTCTACTCCCTATCGCGTTTCGCTGCCCGAATTCCCCCACTTTCGGCGAAAAAAACTTCAGTCGGTCCGCCTCCGAACAAGATCGTGACTGGAGTGGGCTATAGGGCGGAAGGGATCGTTGTGCCTGCAATCGGGCGAGATCCTGGTGCCTGCTACTCCCTATCGCGTTTCGCTGCTCGAATTTCTCCACTTTCGGCGAAAAAACATCAATCGGTCCCCCTCCGCTTCTTGCGTCTGGCGCGGGTCTCCTTCTCGGCCTCGTTCCAGCGGCTGAGGAACTCCTGGGTTGCTTGCTTGTTGCGCCGCTCCATGTCGCGCACAAGCGCAATGTGTTCGTCGCCCTCTTCCCGGTCACGGAATGAGCGAGGCTCCCATCCCTCCTGGAACAGGCGCAAGTGGTTGGGGCGCTCGTGGCTACGCGCCTCGCTTAGGCTGTAAATCGAATAGCCGGTGTTGGGCTCGGCTCGGTACTCGTCCTCCTTGAGCTCGAAGTTATCGCCCAAATCGTTGAGCTCGACGTCACCGTCGACGACGAGGCCTTTGGCGAAATCCTCCAGCCGGGACACGCGCAAGCCGAGATGCCGTTCGGGGTCGGTGACCGACAGCTCATCGCGAGCCTTCTGCTTGCGGTGTTCGGCTACGTCTTCTCGTGTGAGCGCGTCACCGTGCTTGTGTTTGAAGGTGCCGAAGAGGTCGAGCGCTCTCCGCCACCAGGAGCGCTTGCCATCGGCACCTCGCTCGTAAGCTCGCGCCGGCGCAACGCCCAAGACGCGCGCAAGCTTGGCCTCCTGCTCGTGCTTCACAGTGTGGGGATCCGAATAGCGACGCACGCACAACGCGGACACAAATCGTTGCCTCTATATGCAGCTGCGACACACGGAACTCAAGGATTGCTCGCTTTGGCTGCGCAACTATCGGGACGGTGCCATCGAGAACACGCAGAAGACCGACATCCTAGGCAAAAGGGCGGGTTCGGCCCCAGCTCAGCCTAATGTCCGCAAATGAGGCAGCGGGGTGGCGCGCACGCCGCTCGTTGGCTTGGCAGCTACCGTCACTTCTTGATCAGGCCGACCCGCTCCAGATTCTGGCGCTCGTAATCGTACTGCTTCGGGATCTCGTTCGCGTAGTCCTCGGTCGAGAGATAGAGGCGCGAGAAATCAAAGCGCTCGAACAGCTCAATCACCTTCGGGTCTTCGTAGGCCTTCTTGAAGGCATCGTGCAGCTTCTTGACGACTGCCGGATCCATGCCCTTCGGCCCAGCCAGGCCGAACGGCGCGTTGAAGTCCCACTCGTAGCCATGCTCGGCAAGCGTTGGCACGTCGGGCCACTTCTTGCTCCGCTTGTTGTTCAGGAGCACAAGCAGGCGCAGGTCGCCCGATGCCACCATCGGTGCCCAGGCCGTTGACTCCACATTCACCATGACATGTCCGCCGAGGATCGCAGCCATCGCTTCGCCACCGCCCTTGCCCGGCACATGCGCAAGCGTGGTCCCTTCCCTGCGCGCGACCAGCTCCATGGCAATGGAGTTTAGCGTCGACGGCCCAGGCGTCGTGTAGGTGAGCTTGCCCGGATTGGCCTTGGCGAAGGCGATCACGTCCTTGAAGGTCTTGAACTCACTTGCCGTGGGCACGACCATGCCAATCGTATAGCCGCCGAGCTGGATGATCCAGGTGAAGTCCTTGAGCGGGTCATAGGTGACCTTCTGCAGGTGTGGAACGCGCAGCACCGGCATCGGGATCTGGGCAATAGTGTAGCCATCAGGCTTCGCGTTGCTCGCCATGTAGGCGGGACCAAGCGTGGCGCTGCCGCCCGCCTTATTGTCGATTACAACCGGCTGGCCGAGATGCTGGCCGGCAACTTCGGCCATGCCGCGAAGTAGGATGTCAACGCTGATGCCAGCCTGGAACGGCACGATCAACGTGACGGGCTTGTTTGGGAACTCAGAGGCGTGGGCCACCCCCGCTGACGCAAGGCTCGTCAAGCCGGCGAGCGCCAGCGGCACCATTCTGCGTGACAATATGGCCATGCCTTTCTCCCGACGACGCGCTCGACCTTATGAGGGTGTTCGCCAAGGCAAGCTCGGCGGCTCACCCTGCGCAATGCACATGAGCGTTGACCGAGATCCTACCACATCGGAGGCTTGGCCGTCGTTGCAGCGCGGCAAGGTGCGCGGGAGGCAACTCGCCTTCCCTGGCTCTGCGCTGATCGTGCCCGTGCTGCTGGCCGCGGGGCTCCTCCTCAGCTCGGACGGTGATCGAGCTTCCGGCTCACGTACCCGACAGCGCCGCGGCGTCACCGGCGCGGTGGTCGCCGGGCTGGCGGGCTAAGCAGTCACCACCCCACCGACTTCACAACGCAAGCGCGACAGCCGGGCGCCCTAGATCATCCCTAGCATGTTGAGACTCAACACGACCACGCCCAGCAAGATCATCAGCGCCCCCCAGATCCTGCTGCCACTCCCCCCGCCATACCACAAGAAGACCCCAGCGATGATCAACGCGACACCCGCAGTCACATCGTAAATGTCGGCAGTCACCTCATTCATGCGCAGAGCTCACCCTGGGCGATGTGCGCCTCAGCCCCCGACGGCGCGTGGTGGTCCGTCCATCGTAGGGCCTGAGGTGCGTCTAAGGTCCATTGCATCCCTTAGCTAGGAATGAGTAGCATTTGCAGGTGGGTGCCGATTGGCCCCACTCGCCGACTGTGTCGGCAGACGCTGACTAGCGTCTGGCGGCTGGAGCGCTGAGAACGCACGACCGGGTCACGCACGCGTGGTCCCGCAACCCGGTGTGGTGTGCCGCCCCGGTACTCCACCGCGGACGCAGTCAGGGTCGGTGACCCCGTTGTTGTCATCGGCACCTTTGACACGCGTGTCAATCATCCTGTTGGGCTTTCTCCTTTCTGAACGCAGCCACGGTTTTGCTCTCATCGGGGCGCTCGATGGGCTTTCGCGAGGCCTTTAACCCCTTAAGAGCAGCGGTCTAGCCTGTCACAGCCACGATCGCCTCGCCTGCCCAGTCAGACGTGATAAACAGAAGGCTCTTAGAGGCTCTTGTGCCGTGACGCGCTCACCACCCGAAATCGATTGGAGCACATGGAACGCAACGACGCTTGGACCCGCGACCTTGGTCTCAGCGGATGCCATTACGAGCGGAACCTCGATAATGCGCAGATATGCTTCAGGTCCGACACTGCCGAAGTCGTAGCCGATCTCTGTGTCGTGGGTTCGGTCTCCGAATGCGAGGGCACCTTTCTTTGGGCGTGGGCAAACGAGGCCATGCCGCCGAAGGCATGGCAAGGACTGGAGCAAGTTCGGACGTTCGGCGAGCGCAATGGACTCGAGTTGCTTATCAGACCGGAGTGGCCCGGCGGGCGCGCCGAAGGCTTGGAGATGGTCGCGGTCGCGGCCAGGCTGCTTGACGGAGCTGGGGTCTGGATCGACCGGACTGCAGATGTCACGCTCTTTTTTGTCTTATCCTGTTTTCGAAAAAAGGTCAGATCAGCCCTGAACGGCGTATGAGGAAAGCCCACGCCGTGGGCCGCGGATCCTTGTCTGCGATCAGTTTTCGCCGCGAGTCCGAGCCAGCTCGGATGTGCGGATAGATACTGCCTGCCGCCATACAACAACCCAAAAAACCGTGTTCACTTCTCGCCATTAAGCGTCTGTGTGTTGCGGATGTTATCGGATGAAACTCCTGGTCGATATCACCAAGCTTGAGACCGACGGGACGATCACGCCGCAGCAAGCAGCTCAGATCCGCCGTGCTGCGGCCGCCGATACGGGTACCCTTGCAATCAACGTGATAGCTGCCATCGGCGCCTTCGCCATCGTCGCCGGGCTGTTGGCGATGCGTCCCACCAGCGTGCAGGTGGCAGTAATTGGTCTCGGCCTCACATTTGCGGGGGTGCTGATCCGCAAGCTCCGCGCGACGCAGCTCGCCTTCCTTGGCTCGTCGCTGATCGTGATCGGCGCCGTGCTGCTGGCCGCAGGGCTAGTCCTCAAATGCTCGGACGTGGCGCCACGCGGCTCGAGCTTCCTGTTCACTTGCCCCACGACGCCAAAGTGGTACGGCCACATGGTGCTGTTCCTGGTCGCCTCGGCGTGGCTGCTGGGCGTCGGCACTTTGGCGCAGAACGGGCTTCTGGTCGTGCTCTCCGCCTTCGCCCTGGCGGGCGCGCTCGGCAGCAGCACGGGGTACTGGCATGCGAGCTACGGCCTGCTCGTGCGCGAGTCGGCGGTCACCATCGTCGTCTTCGGGCTGTTGGGGGCGCTTGCGAGCTACCTGTCAATTCGGGTGTTGAAAGAGCCCTACGCTCGCCTCGCGCGCCTGTTCGCGCTGATAGCGCTGTTGTGGGTGAATTTTGGCTTCTGGGTCGGTTCGTTGTGGGGTGACTATCCTCTGGAGGCGTGGATCGCGCCGGAAACCATGTCGCAGCCCTACGGCACGGAAGCCTGGGAGATGCTGCGGGCCTGGAAGGCCAAGGCATTCTTCATTTCGCGAGACGTGTTCTCGGTCGTGTGGGCGCTCGCGCTGGCCGCAGTCGGTGCCTGGGGCGCAATGCAGGGACGGCGCGGTGCCGTAAACATGGCAGCCACCTTCGCGGGCATCCATTTCTATACCCAGTGGTTCGAGCGGCTGAGGGCGACGCCGGAGATGGTGATCGCCGCTGGCATCATCGCCGTAGCCTTCGCGTTTGGGTTGTGGCGATACAATCAACGACAAAATGCCCCGCCAGCGCCTTGAGCTGGCTCCGGTGCCGACGTCGTGCGCCGAGGCCGGGCGTGGTAGAGCTAACCCGCGCTCGTTCGCAAAGCCGGCGGCGGTGCGCTTCCAAGGGGCGATGTCTCCTCGTCGCCGATGAGGAGTAGCCTTCCAAGGTTTGACGCCATCCATGCCAGCGCACCGCTCTCGTGATGCAAGGCCTGGCGCAGCCCACGGGAGCCGGGGGGCGGTCACCCCGATGCACGGGGCCACGGGTCGGCTCCATTTCGGACCAGCTCGGACCGGACCAACGACAAAAACCACGACGTTGCTGGTTACCGCAGATGGCCAGGCCAAATACACCAAACGACCGCGCCGGCGCTCGAGAACCGCGAGGAGCGGCACATGTGGCCAGCCCCTCGCCCCCGCTGACGACGCCGCAGATGCGCCACTGACTAGCTTAACGTGCGAAGGGCTTCGCGGTCTGTCGTATAGCTGACCAAGAGAGCGTTGGGCTCAGCTTTGAGGTGAAAACACCACACCGCATCTCGAGGTGGCTGGGCCCTTCTACCCAGCAGAAAAGAGCAGCGCCGGCCTGCGTGGAGGCACCACCCGCCGCGCCGGCGACCTTGGATGTATGCCGGCTCTTAAACCATGCGGAGGCCTCAACGCCTGCGGACCAGACGCCTCGCCGCAAGCAAAAGAGATAGCGCGATCGCAAGAGCCAAGGCGACGCCGGAGAAAAACCTCCCGCCGGGCCGATCGATGGTGCGCGACCACAGTGAGGGCGCCTCACCTGCACGCGCCAAGCGGAAGGCAACAACGCTGTCACCAATCGACGTGCCGGCCTCGGAATGACCCCCGGCTGCGATGACAACATATTGCTCCCCATTCCACATGTAGGTCATGGGGTTCGCGACACCCGGAACTGGCAACCTGCCCTGCCAAAGCTCCGCGCCTGACTTGGCATCGAAGGCGCGCAGGTAGGCGTCCATCGCACCGGTGAAAACAAGCCCCCCACCGGTCACAACCAAACCATTGACGAGGGGCGTACCCCAATGAAACGGCACACCCAGGGGGGCGCGGTCTTCCGTCGTGCCAACGGTCGACTGCCAGAGGATCTTGCCGCCCTTCAAGTCGACGGCGGCGAGCACACCCCACGGCGGTGCGTTGCAGGGCAGGCCGAGCGGGGAGAGCGCAACGGTGCGCGTCATTGCGAATGCGGCGCCCCGCTGCGGGCCGAAATCGTGGCCTGGCCGCGCTTTGAATGTGCGCGCCTCGGCCTCCGGGATCAGGGTAACGATATGCGCGGCGCGCGACGTGTTGGCATAGAGCACCTGATTGATAGGGTCGAAGGCCGCGCCACCCCAGTTTACGCCGCCACCGTTCATGGGATAGATGAGGCTGCCGCCCGTCGACGGCGGCGTATAGAGCCCCTCGTTGCGCGGGCGCGCCAACTGTTCGCGGCATGCGGCACGGTCCCAGAACGGGATCACCCCGAATGCATCGTTGGCAGACAGGCGCTGCGGCATCAGTGTCGGGACGTGCGTGGGGAACGGCTGCGTGGCCGACAGATGCTCGCCGTCGGCTCCTCCCTGCGGTACCGAGCGCTCCTCAACCGGCCAGATCGGTCGGCCGGTAGCTCTCTCGAGGACGAACAGGAAGCCCTGCTTGGTCGGCTGAATGACCACGTCGCGCACTCCGGTCCCCGTGTCGATCCGGGCCAGAGTTGGTTGGGCCGGCAAATCGTAGTCCCATACGTCATGATGCACCGTCTGGAATGCCCAGACGAGGTCGCCGCTGTCAGCCCGCAGCGCCACAACGGAATCGGCGTGCTCATTATTTCCCGGCCTCTTGCCACCCCAAAAATCGGGACTTGGCGAGGACGTCGGCAGGAAGACGACCCCCATTTCCTCATCAACCGACATGGGTGCCCAGACGTTGGCGTGACCAGCCTCAATCCCGTCATTCCGGAGCGGGTCCCAGATCCAACGCTCGCGCCCCGTGCGCGCCTCCAGCGCGCGTACGGTTCCGCGGGGCGCTTTGACGCGCCGGTTGTCGGCGATGGCGGAGCCCACCACGAGAATGTCGCGCACGATCACGGGGGCGGACGTGATTTGCATCTCACCAGGCCACTCGAGTGCCATGCCGGGGTCGAGCTTGACCTCACCGCCGCTTCCGAAATCGCTGCATGGTGTGCCGGACGCGGCATCGAGCGCGATGACGCGCATGTCGGTTGTGCCCATGAAGATACGCGATCGGCACGCCACGCCAGGCGATGCTTCACGGTCCACCCAATAGGCAACACCGCGGCAGTTGTAACGATTGGCGGGCCGCTGCGCTGAGCTGATCTTTGGATCAAAGCGCCATTTTTGGGCGCCGGTACCTGGGTCGAGTGCGACCACCTCGTTGAACGGGGTACAGAGGATCAGCCTATCTTCAACGAACAGCGGAGTGGCTTGGAACTTGGTACGCCGCATCAGTTCCGGGGCGCGCCGCGTGAGGTCTCCGGTGCTGAACTCCCATGCGCGCACCAAACTGGCGACATTTAAGGCAGTGATCTGAGCAAAGGGGGAAAACCGCGTGCCTCCGGGATCCCCACCCCAGTGCTCCCATGCTGAGGCGGGCAGGCCGACGCTGGCGACAGCCAGGTGGCCGACAATTAGCGCCATCAACGCCCGCCCGGCGGCCTTGCGCCCGCGAGCACGGGACAGGGACATGCCGGCGCGACGCAAAAATTGGGCGGCGCGCGCCACCACCCCTATCACAAGCATGACTTGCGTCGAGATCTGTGCCCGGGATTGCGTCACCACCCACCCACGGCGACTAGCCAGCGTCATGCTTCGGTAGCACCAGGTTGATGCTAAAAGCTTCTGCGCGGCGATTGTCAATCGATGCAAACAGGCCAGCCTTCACGGTAGAGGCTTCAATTACGAGGGCCGCCTCTCGAACTGCGTCTTGCAACCTCGGTTGAAATTGCATTTGGCATGCGAAGTCCGCGCGCAAGGATCCGGCGGGGCGCGCTGATTGCTACTCCGCGGCGATCGCCGTAGCCGCTACATCACCTGCTATCACCTTGGCCTCGCGCAAGGTGCCGATCGCGACATCGTCCATCTTGAGCCAATCGGCGAGCACATGGCCGCTGTGCTGTCCCAATAGCGGCGCCGGACCGACGGCCGGCGGCGCGTCGCCGAAGCGGACCGGCCAGCCGCTCATCGTATAGTTGCCGATCACCGGGTGCGCCATGGTCTGCCGGATTTTGCGCTGCTCGAATGTCGGGTCGTCGGCGATCTCGCGCGTATCGAGCACCGCTCCGGCCGGGGCGGTTGCACCGACCAGTCGCATCACGGTGTGCTTGTCGAACTGACGCGTCCAGTTGGTCACGATCTCGTCAACCTCGGCGCGCCGCTCGAGCCGCGCCGCGGCCGTACTGTAGCGCGTATCACCAATCAGATCCTCGCGGCCCATCGCCTTGAGCAGGCGGTTCCAATGCTCCGGACTGGCAGCGCCCGCGTAGATATAGACGTAGTCGTTCGGTCCGCCGCCCTTGCACGGGTAGACGCCAATCGGCGGCTGGCCGCCCCCGACCGTTCGCGAGCCGATGCGCGGCGCCGCCTTACCATCGCTGCGATCCATGTAGGCGAAGGCGTTGCGTATGTAGTGAATGACCGAGTCCTGCATGCCGACCACAAGATGCTCGCCTTGGCCCGTGCGCAGGCGTCGGACGTAGGCGGCGAGAATCGATATCGCCATCACCATGCCCGTGCCGGTGTCGCCGACTGTGGCGCCCGCCTTGCAGGGTTTTCCGTCCTCTTCGCCGGTGATCGACATCAGCCCGCCGCTCGCCTGCGCGATCATATCGAAGGCGAGGTTCTTTTCGAACGGGCTGCCGGCGCCGAAACCCTTGACCTGACAGTAGATGATCGCCGGATTGACCAACTTGATCGCCTCGTAACCGAGGCCGAGGCGCTCGATCGCACCAGGAGCGAAGTTCTCGATCATTACGTCGGCGCATGCGACGAGACGCTTGACGAGCTCTACTCCGCGCGGGTCCTTGAGGTTGATTGCGGCCGAACGCTTGTTCGAGTTGTACTGCAGAAAATAGAGCGCGTCGGCATCCGGCGAGGTGCGGCCGAGCGACCGCCCCGGGTCGCCTGAGCCGGGGTTCTCGATCTTGACCACATCGGCGCCAAGCCAAGCCAGCGCCTCGGTGCAGGATGGACCGGCCTCGAACTGGGTCAGGTCGAGGATCTTGAGACCAGCAAGACAATTTTCTCCGCTCATCGATGGACGCTCACGTTACCTTGAGAAGCCCCGGGTTGATGGGACGTTAGCACACCCGTGCGACGACATGTGCCCGCAAAGTTGTGGCGCTCGCGTGATCGCCATGCATCAATGCCCGGTACCCGCCCCACACTATCGCCGCCATGCGGGTATTCCTGGCCTCCGCCGGCGCCCGCACCATCAGTGGCCAGTCCTTCAAGGTCATGCTGGTCTCGTACCGGGCTAGCCAAATGGTCAAGCTTGGTTATGCTCAAAAACCACTTCATCATGACAGAGCGGCATGACGAAGCACTCACAAATGAGCGTTCGCGTTCGCGCGGGGCCCGGGGCAGCGCTCGGCGCAGCAACCATCATGAGCCTTCCGCTCGGCTCGATTTATGCGTTCAGCGTGCTTGTGGCGCCGCTGGAGCAACTCCTGCACGCGAACCGCTCTGAACTCGCCTCTGTGTTCGGCATATCGGCAGTGTTCTTCACGATTGGTGCCAATCTTGCTCCCCGCTTGTTCGGTTGGATCCGCGCACCGCTTTTGGTGGCGCTAACTGGCGCACTTTCTTCTGCTGGGGTAGCCCTGGCAGCCCTCGCACCCTCGCTGAGCTGGCTCATCCTCGGTTATGGCGTGCTATTCGCTACCGGTGGCGGGATGGTTTATGTCGTGGTGCAACAATGCGTGAATGCGGCGCGGCTCGCCCGACCTGGGCTGGTCAACGGTTACCTCGTGAGTCTATTTCCTCTCGGTGCCATGCTGGCCGCGCCAGCTTTTGGCCTGGGGCTCGACTGGGTCGGAGTGCGCCACACACTTGCCGGCCTGGCGGCCGTGACCGCCGCAACCACACTTGCCGCGACGTTGTTGGTCGCGCATGACGGCGTCGTTTTGGCAAAGACGGGACGCGCGGAAATTTCGCACGCGGCAGGTTCGCAAGCGAGCTTGCAAGCCACGTTCTGGAAGCTCTTCACGATCTTCTTTCTAGCCGCCTCTGCCGGCCTCATGGTGCTCAGTCAAGCCGCTGGCATGGTTGCTGCCTTCGGGGCCGGCAAATCGGCGTCGCTGCTGGCCACCACCGGCATTACAGCCGCCATCGCGGCGGCGCGTCTCTCGGGCGGCTGGCTGATCGACCGGCTACCCGTGCCGTATGTCGCCGCGTCGGCGCAGGCCATCGCGCTGTTCGGTGCGATCGCGCTCACGGCCATGCCGACCCCAGAGATGGCGATCTTAACATTGGGATTGATCGGCGTCGGTTATGGTCTTATTTCGGGCGTGACGGTCGGTGCCGTAGCATCCTACTGGCCCAAAATGGAATTCGGCCGCATCGCCAGCCGTACCTACATCGCCTGGTGTCTTGCCGCGATCTCGCTGCCCGTTTTGGCTGGACGCCTCTACGACCTCACGGGCGGCTATGAAACGGCGGTGATCGTGGCGGGCGCCGCCAACCTGTTGGCAGTCGTGGTGGCGCTGACCTTGCCGCGGCAAGAGCGTGCGCGTTAAGGCGGCGGGGAGCCTACGCCTGCGCTGCTACTGGAACAATAGGCGCGTCGTTGACCCTCATGCTGGCCGACCAGAAGCGCTTGCTTACTGGACTGAGGTCGGAGGACGGTCCAAGCGTGGGAGGGTGATGCGCGGCACGCGCACTCGAATTTAGCGGCATGCTCATCTTGCCTTAGTCTCCTCGGCTGGGGAGTTAGATGGTCACAACCACGTTGCCGATGTGCGTGCCCTTCTCAACTGCCTCATGAGCCTCGATGATTCTATCGAGGGGATAGCGCGCCGCGACCGCATGCCGTAGCACGCGTTCGTTGATCCAGCGTGTCAGCTGCTCGATCGCTTCAGCACGGACCTTGGGCACAAGCTCGTATACGATAAAGAACCGGATCGCCGCGCCCGTCAGGATCAATGGTGAGAACGGCAGCTTGATGTCTTGGGAGTTGCTCCCGTAAGCGGCGATGACGCCGTCGCGCGCCATAATCGTCGGATAGAGGCTCGCGTTACCAGCGATGTCGACCTCAACGACTCGGTCAACGCCATAGCCGCGCGTGAGAGCCTTTGCGCGCTCGGCGACGTTCTCCATCCGGTAGTCGATGATCTCGTCGGCGCCGGCTGCGCGCGCGTGGTCGGCTTTCGCAGGCGTGCTCACGGTGGCGATGACCTTTGCCGCACCCATCAGCTTGGCCATCTGCACGGCGTAGTGGCCCACAGCTCCAGCGCCACCCGCAACTAAAACGATCTTGCCCTCGACGCCGCCATCGGTAGCGAGCGCCTGGTAGGCCGTCAGCGCGGGAATTCCCAGGCAAGCGCCCTCCTCGAACGTGAGCGGCTCCGGCATTGCGGGGGCCTGCTCTGCCGGCAAGGTGATGAGCTGCGCGCAGGTACCGAGCGGCCGCTTCCATTGACCGTTCCAGACCCACACTCGCTGGCCAACACGCTGCCCGGGTACCCCGGGCCCAACCTTTTCGATCACGCCCGCGCCATCACTGTGGGGGATAATACGGGACGCGAGCATCGGGCGGGATCCGGCCCGCGCCTTGACGTCGGAGGGATTGACGCCAGACGTCTTGAGCGCGATGCGGACCTGTTGGGGGCCTGGTTCGGCAGCCGGCATTTCGCCTGTCACCAAAACCTCTCGCGCTGGCCCCGTCCTCTCATACCAAGCAGCTCGCATCGTAGGTCTCCAGCAAATCTTCCGGTCACAACCATAGATCACCATCGCGGGCCAAGCACTAGCGCCGAGCCTCGTCCGCAGCCCGGGGGCTGACCGAAAGCACGGCGGCGTCACCGCTGGGGCTCGTTTTCCACTGGGATAGAAATCGGACGCGCCACGCTGTAGGTGAGGGGTTACCGTTCCCGCTCTTTCGATTGCGGGCGGGTTCTCACAGTCTCACCATGGCGCACGTTTTCCAACGCCCCCCTATAATCCCGGACGGTCAGGTTTCCCGAGTCCGGTTTGAAACCCTGGCATGTCTTCTGCAGGCCTTCC
>Ga0081455_10003641_pt1 | contig 17658 bp, 13 predicted proteins | sample TabmetS3T2R1_FD_70207 | JGI IMG/M metagenome (GOLD analysis project Ga0081455, IMG submission 70207) | Tabebuia heterophylla rhizosphere microbial communities from the University of Puerto Rico - S3T2R1 | ecosystem: Host-associated > Plants > Roots > Rhizosphere ...
GGTGTGGACGAGTCGGCCGCTGGGGGTGTCCGGTGACCGAGTACCTGGTTGTCGTACGCCGCCCTGAGGACCGTCCTGTTCGGACCCGCCGGCTGGGCGGTCTTCGCGCTGGCCACCCTCGCCAGCATCGCCATCTACGCCGCCCGTCCCGACCTGGTCCCGCACGGCACGGACGTGTTCTTCCTGGCGAGCCCGGTGCGCAGCATCGTCGCCGCCACGATCGCCATGCTGCTGCTCGGGTTCGCGCACGAGGGCTGCCACTGGCTGGCCGCCCGCCTGGAGGGCGTACCGGCCAGCGTCACGGTGAGCCGCCGGCTGTACCTGCTGGTGCTGGAGACCGACCTGACCCGGCTGTGGAGCATCCCGCGCCGCCGCCGGTACGCCCCGCTCATGGTCGGCATCGCGCTGGACCTGTTCATCCTGCTCGGCGCGCAGCTGGTCCTGCTGGGCCAGCCGGGCAACAGGGCCGCCGCCGCGCTCGCCTACCTCCAGGTGGCCGTACTCATCCCGCAACTGTTCGTCTTCATGCGCACCGACCTGTACGCCGTGCTCGCCACCGCCACCGGATGCCTGAACCTGTGGCGCGTCACCCAACTCCAGGTACGCACCCGGCTACACCTGGCCAGCGCCGCCCACCACGCCGAACTGACCGCCGCGCACCAGCGGGACAGGGAGGTGGCGCGCTGGTTCAGCTGGGTCTACCTGGCCGGTATGGCCGCCGCTGCCTGGTTCTTCGTGGTGTACTTCCTGCCCGCCACGGTCCACCTGGTGAGCTGGCTCGCCCACGCCCTGGCAGCGGCCGACCTGGGGCACCCGGCGTTCTGGGAGGCCCTCGGCTTCGGCCTGCTCGCCCTGTCCTCTCGCCTGGCTACGCTGTATGTTGCGGTGCGAGACCTCGTGCGTACGCGCCGCAACCGCCACTGAGGCCGTTTCAGCGCGGCTCCAGCGCCGTTTCAGGATCCCTTGACAGCGTCCTCCCAAATTGAGACGGCTGTGGGGGATTGACGTCAGATGGTGAACCCTGCGCGCGCTGCCCGCCAGATCCTGACCAGGGCGCCGCGCCGCACCACGGCGGCGGCGGCCGCCCTTGTCCTGCTCGGCGGCATCCTCGCCTTCCCGCTGACGACGCCCACGCGGGCCGCGGCGGCCAGCGGATCGCTGCCCGCCGGCACCGGAATCTCGGTCGGCATCGACAACCTGGCCGACGGGGCCGTGCTCCCGCCCGGCCCGCTGACCCTCACCGGCACCGCCTCGGTCAACAAGGGCGTTGGCGTCCCGAACGCCGCGCTGGTGTACGTCACCGACGTCACGATCCGGACGCAGGGGCAGTCCGGCAACTTCCACGGCGACTGCGGCGGCGGCCAGACCCGGATGGACTGCGAGAAGCGCTGGACCCAGGAGCTGAACCCGCTCGCGATCGAGGGCGGCGGGGTGGCGAAGACGGGCATGGTCATCTACGGCATCGACGACGCCCAGGAAGCCGACGTCGTTCCGGGCGAAGGCGTCCAGACGGTCACCACCCCGAGCACGGACGCGAACGGCGAGCACGGCGCGGACGTCGTCGAGGTCGGCTTCTCAGCGTTCAACGACCAGAACGCCGACGGCGTGGGGGTCGGCGGCGTGGAGCAGTTCACCGGCCTCGGTGAGTTCTCGAACGGGACCGGCGACACCGCGGCTGCCATCCGGGTCGCGGTCCGGCTCGCCGCGGCGGCGGGCATGCCGCAGACCTTCGTCGCCCTGTACGCCGGCGGCGTGGCCGGCGATGCCGCGGACGTTGCGGCCGCGCTGGACCAGGTGCCGTCGAACGTGCACATCTTCCCGATCATCGGCGGTGAGCGGTCCACCTGCAGCGCGACGTACCTGCTGATCGCGAGCCGGACCGGCACGACCTGCGCCACCCCGAACAACCGGTTCGACGGCAACAACGTCCTCGACGGCCCGTTCGGCACCGGCGACCTGGGTCCCACCCTGGAGGACCTGTTGGTGAGCCGGCTGAGCAAGCTGACGGTCACGGTCGACGGCGGTACGCCCACGCCGATCACGCAGGGCACGCTGCCGGCGCGCGGCCCGACCAACGTCAGCTGGCAGACCACGCTCAGCAACCTGACCCCGGGCCGGCACAACATCTGCGTGACCGCGACCGGGCACGACTCCGGCGGCGACGGCACGATCAGCGACTGCCGTACGGTCACCCTGAACCAGCCGCCGACCGCCGACCCGGGCGGCCCGTACAGCGGCCTGCAGGGCGAGCAGGTCGCGATCTCCGGCACGGCCAGCGACCCGGACTCGGACCCGCTGCGTACGCAGTGGGCGGTGAGCGCCGGTGCGGGCGTCGACCCGGCGGCGACCTGCACGATCGCCGACGCCGCGGCGCTGTCCACGACGGTCAGCTGCAGCCGGCCCGGTAAGTACGCGCTGACGTTGTCCGCGGACGACGGGATCGGGCAGCCGGTCACGGCCGGGACGACGCTGACGATCACCAACGTGCCGCCGGTGATCAGTGCCGGCGGGCCGTACGAGGGGTTCGCGGGGCTGCCGGTGGATCTGACCGGCTCCTTCACCGACCCGGACAGCCCGGAGCCGACCATCACCTGGTCGGTCACCCCACCGCCGACCGACCCCGGCGGCGAGACCACCGGCGGGGAGACGACCGGTGGTGAGACCACCGGTGGTGAAACGACCGGCGGGGAGACCGGCGGCGGTGAAACAGGTGGTGAAACCGGTGGTGAAACCGGCGGGGAGACGGGCGGTGAAACCGGCGGGGAGACCGGCGGTGGCGAGGAGGGCCCGGCGCCGTGCGCCTTCACCGACCCGAACCGCCTGGTCACGGTGATCAACTGCCCGACCCCGGGGACGTACACGCTGACCCTGACGGTGAACGACGGCGACAACCCGCCGGTCACCTCGACCACGCCGCTGGTCATCAAGGAACTCCCGGTCGTGCCGGACCCCACCGGCTCGCTGGCGCTGTCGGCCGCACGCGCTCCGGTCGGCTTCGTCGGCGGCAACCCGGTCCCGGTCACGTTCACGGTCCGCAACACCGGCCGGATCCCGATGACCGGCATCCGCCTGCAGACCGAACTGCCCGGCGCCCTGGCCCGCGAGATGCCGGACCCGGCGACCCTGACCCCGCCCGGCGGCGCCGCCTGCCTGGTCGGCCGCAGCTGTGACCTGGGCAGCCTTCGCCCGGGCGAGCAACGTACCGTCACCTTCCTGGTACGCCCGGCCGGCGCGTTCGACGCCACCGTGAACGCGACGATCACCACCGCCGGCACGGACACCACCGCCGCGGACAACAAGGCGAGCGTCCGGGTCCTGGTCCGGCAGCCCACCCTCCAGGTGGATCCGACCACGGGGGCGACCGGCCTGGTGGTGCACGCGATCGGCCGGAACTTCCCGGTCGGCGCCCGGGTCAAGCTCGCCTGGTCGGTCGGTCTGTCCCAGCTGCCCGGCGAGGTGATCGTCGGCCGGGACGGCACGTTCGACACCCAGATGCTGATCTTCAACCATGACCAGGAGGGCGCGCGGGACCTGCTCGCCACCCCGGTCACCGGCCCTCGCTTCGGCGAGATCAGGTCCAACTCGTTCCTGGTCTCCCCGCGCCCGCTGGAGCCACCGCTGGGCCGCCCCTGAGCCGGCGCCCTACCTCGCGGCCAGCTCGCCGGTGAGGTCGGGGAGGGTCACCTCCGCGGCCTCACACAGCGGGTTCAGCGGGGTGATGGTGGCCCAGCCGGAGGCGAGGTAGGCGGCGTCGCTGCCCGGCTCGTACTCGGACTCGACCTGGGACAGGGTGATCCGGACGAAGCCCTCGCCGACCTCCGAGACCGTGGTCTCGACGGCGCCGAAGCTGGACAGGGTCGCCCGGCGTACCCCGCGGACGCGGTCCAGCGGCAGGTCGGGCACGTTGAGGTTGACCACGACCGGGTCGCGCTGCTGGGCGGCCCAGGGGAGTACGCGCGCGGCGACGGCGGCCGCGGTGTCCCAGTGCGGTTCGGTGGTCCGCTCGGTGGCGTTCAGCGACACCGCCAGCGCGGGCAGGCCGTAGGCGCAGGCGGTGAACGCGGCGCCGACGGTGCCGGAGTGCAGGATCGCGTTGCCGGTGTTCGGGCCGCGGTTGATGCCGGACAGGACGGCCGCGGGCCGGCCGCCGAACGCGTCGCGGGTACCGAGCAGCGCGATGAAGCCGGGCAGCGCGCGCACCGCGTACGCCTCGACGCCGGCCAGGCCCGGCAGTTCGCGCCGCTCGGTGACCACCCGGCCGTCCTTGCCGACCGCGGTGAGGCCGGCGCTGCTGCCGCTGGCCTCCGCCCACGGCGCGGCCACCACCGGCGCCAGGCCGGCGTCCAGGGCCAGCCGGGCCAGCCGGTGCAGGCCGGGGGAGTCGATGCCGTCGTCGTTGGTGATCAGTACCGGCTGGCTCATGGGCCGACCTCCTGCCGTACGGGTCGCAGTTCGATCCGGTCGACCAGCCGCTCCACGGCGTACCCGCTGCCGCTGCCGAGGCCGTGCCTGGTCACGTTCAGGGCGCCGGCCGCGCCGCCCAGCCGGACCGCGGCGGGCAGTTGCTGCCCGCGCGCCAGCCCGGCCACCACCGCGGCGGTCAGCGAATCGCCGGCGCCGCGCGGGTCGGCCGGCTCCAGGTCGGGCGTACGCAGCTCGTACGCGCGCTCGCCCAGCCGTACCAGCGCCGGTTCGGCCGCCCTGGTGACGATCACCGCCTCCGCGCCGGCCCGCTGGAGGTCGGCCATGGCGGCGAGCAGGTCGCCGACGCCGCCGGAGCGGGCCCGGCCGTCGGCCAGCAGTTCCTCGTGGCTCACCTTCACCAGGTACGCGCCGCCGGCCAGCACCGCGTCCAGGTGCGCGCCGGTGAGGTCGGCCAGCACCCGGCAACCGTTCGTGGACAGGTCGTGCGCGAGCCGCTGGTAGATCTCGGGCGGTACGAGCGCGGGGTCGGATGCTCCGGACAGCACGCACAGCCCGGCGGTGAGCGCCTCGGCCAGGGTGAGTTGGACCAGCTCGTCCAGTTCGTGCCGGGTCAGTTCGGCGCCGGCGTTCTCGGCGATCTCCCGGCGCTGGCCGTCGCGCCGGTCGTGGACGTACGCGCCGTTGCCGGAGGGGCCCTCGCTGACCCGCAGGCGTACGCCGGGCTCCTCGAGCAGGTGCCGCAGCACCCGGCCGGTCTCGCCGCCGAGGCAGGCGCACAGGATGACCGGTACGTCCAGGGTGGCCAGCATCCGCGCCTGCCACACGCCCTGGCCGCCCGCGTGCAGGTGCACGTCCGGCACCCCGCCGCGCTGCTCGATGGTCACGGTGAGTACTGGCCGGGGCGCGAACACGACCACGTCTGAGGCCATGCCGTCGATCTACCCGCCGATCGCGCGGCCAAGCGTGCGGCCGCGGGGGCGATCGTTCACCCGCGCCATGTCCGGCGTTTCACGAGCCGTGCGCGCTCGGTACGCGGCGGCCGTCAGGGTCATGGCTGCCCGGTCGCCCGCCACAAGCGGTCCGTCGCGCCCGGGTGATGCGGCTCCCTGCGCCACGAGTCGTGTGGGGGAGCTTTTGGGGGGATCATGGCCGATCCGCGGTTCCTGCTTGCCTGCGGGAGCGGTAGCACGGCCGCGGCCTGGTGGGTTCGCGGCACGGTGACCGGTTTATCCGCCAACGACTGCTGGTACGCCTGGCGGCTCACCGGTGCCAACAACCGGGAGTTGGGCCGCGGCGCGGCGGTGTACCCCACGGTTCCGGCGTGCCTGGAGGCCGCGGCCCGGGTGATGCGCGAGGCGACCCGGGCCGAGGTCGAGGTGGGCACCGACCCGCTGACCCGGCTGTGGTCGTGGAAGCTGCGGCTGCGCGGCGGGACCGTCGCGGTCTCCGGCCGGCAGTACCAGCGGCACCGCGAGTGCCTGTACAACCTGGACCGGTTCCTGGCCGCCGCACCGGTCGCGCTGCTGTGCCCCGAGCCGGTGCCGGTACGCCGGGCGGCCGAGGGCACCTGCCCGCCGCTGCTCGCCGGGCTGGCATGACCACCGCACCCGCGATCGCGGCCCCGGTGGCCGAGGTCGGCCACCGCCCGCGCTCGGCCCGGCTCGCCCTGGCCGACCGGATCTTCCGCTCGCTGACCGGCGCCAGCGCGCTGGCCGTCCTGCTGCTGATGTCGCTGGTCGGCGCGTTCCTCGGCTACCGCGCCGCGCAGGCCCTGCACGTGGCCGGCTGGTCGTTCCTGACCACCGCCTCCTGGGAGCCGGACGCGCACCACTTCGGCATCGCCGCCGTCCTCACCGGCACCGTCCTGATCGGACTGGTCGCGGTCGCCATCGCGCTGCCGCTGGCCCTCGGCACCGCCCTCTACATCTCCGAGTACGCCCCGCGCCGGCTGCGCGGGCTGCTGGTCAGCCTGGTGGACCTGATGGCCGCCGTACCCAGCGTCGTGTACGGCCTGTGGGGCTTCTACTTCCTGCAGCAGCACGCCTTCGGGCTGTCCCGCTGGCTGGCGACGTACCTGGGCTGGTTCCCACTGTTCCATGTGGACGGTGCCGACCCGCGGGATCCGCTGGCACCGCTGACGGTCTACAAGTCCTCGACGCTGATCGCCGGCATGGTGGTCGCGCTGATGGTCACCCCGATCGCGTGCTCGGTGATGCGGGAGGCGTTCTCGCAGGCGCCGCTGGGGGAGCGGGAGGGCGCGTACGCCCTGGGCGCGACGCGCTGGGGCATGATCCGTACCGTCGTGCTGCCGTTCGGCCGCGGCGGCATCATCGGCGGCACCATGCTGGGGCTGGGCCGCGCGCTCGGCGAGACGATCGCGGTCTTCATGGTCATCGCGGTGGTCTTCGCGGTGCAGCCGCACATCCTGCAGAACGGCGGCAGCTCGGTCTCCTCGATGATCGCGCTGCTGTACGGGTCGGCCTCGGCGTTCGGCACCTCGGCGCTGATGGCCGCGGGGCTGGCGCTGTTCGCGCTCACCCTGGCGGTCAACTTCGCCGCCTCCGCGATCGTCGCGCGTAGCCGGTCGGGGGCCAGCAGTGACATCTGAGGTACGGCGGCGGACCGGCGGCGCGCGCACCGGGGACGTGCTGGCCGCGTTCTGGGCCGCCGCGGCGGCGGCTGGGCTGACCGCGCTGGTGTTCACCCAGATCGCCCCGTTCTCCGGGCCGCTGGGCGCGGTGCTGCTGTGGTACCCGCTGTTCCTGGGCCTGTACGCCCTGCTGGTGTGGCTGGCCGAGCCGGGGCCGGCGGTCCGCGACCGGGTCGCCGCCGCGTTCGTGCACAGCCTGGCCGCGCTGCTGCTGGTGGCGCTGGTGTTCGTGATCGCCTACACCATCGGCCGCGGCATCCCGGCGCTGCGGCACCTGAACTTCTTCACCCAGGACATGACGCACGCCGGCCCGCTGGACCCGGTGACCGTCGGCGGCATCAAGCACGGCATCGTCGGCACCCTGGAGCAGATCGGCATCGCGCTGCTGATCACGATCCCGCTCGGCCTGCTGTGCGCCATCTACCTGACCGAGGTGCCCGGGCCGTTCGCCCGCTTCACCCGCACGCTGGTCGAGGCGATGACAGCACTACCGTCCATTGTGGCCGGTCTGTTCATCTACGCCACCGTCATCCTCACCCTGGGCCTGGGCAAGTCCGGCTTCGCCGCGGCGCTGGCGCTCAGCCTGATGATGCTGCCGATCATCATCCGGGCCGCCGACGTGGTGTTGCGGCTGATCCCCGGCGCGCTCAAGGAGGCCTCGTACGCCCTGGGCGCCGGCCAGTGGCGCACGGTGTGGCACGTGGTGCTGCCGACCGCGCGCTCCGGCCTGGTGACCGCGTTCATCCTCGGCACCGCCCGCGGCGTCGGTGAGACCTCGCCCGTACTGCTCACCGCCGGCTTCACCGCCACGCTGAACGCCTCGCCGTTCCACGACGCGCAGGTCTCCCTGCCGCTGCTGGCCTTCAGCCTGGTCCGGTCCGGGGAGAAGTCCTACATCGCCCGCGGGTTCGGCGCCGCCGCGGTGCTGATGGGCCTGGTGCTGCTGCTGTTCGTGCTTGCCCGGCTGCTGGGCCGCAAGAGGGAGGGCTCCCGATGACGACCCGCTACCGCCGCGCCGCCGGGTTGCTGGCCCTGCTGTGGCTTTTCCTCGGGTTCGGCGCGCCCGCGCTGGCGGCGGCGCCGTACGTGCCGGTCAGCGGCGCCGGCTCCACCTGGAGTCAGAACGCGCTGGACCAGTGGCGGCGCAATGTCACCCAGTACGGCATGCAGATCAACTACAGCGGCACCGGTTCCTCCGACGGGCGCAACCAGTTCCGCAACGGCACCGTCGACTACGCGGTCTCGGAGATCCCGTACGGGCTGAGCGACACCGGCGTGGTGGACCAGCCGCCGGCCCGGCCGTACGCGTACATGCCGATCGTCGCCGGTGGCACCTCGTTCATGTACAACCTGAAGATCGGCGGCAAGCAGGTCACCAACCTGCGGCTGTCCCAGGACGTACTCGCGAAGATCTTCACCGGGGTCATCACCCGCTGGAACGACCCGGCCATCAAGGCGGACAACCCGGCGCTCGCGCTGCCCGGCCGGTCGATCGTGCCGGTGGTCCGCTCCGACGGCTCGGGCACGACCGCGCAGCTGACCACCTGGCTGTCCAAGCGGTTCGGCTCGGTGTGGGACGACTACTGCCGGCGCGCCGGCCGGCCGACACCGTGCGGCATCACCTCCGTCTTCCCCGTCGTACCAGGGGGATTGTTCACCGCGCAGTCCGGATCCCTCGGCGTGTCAGGGTATGTGGCGCAGTCCTCCAGCGAGGGCGCGATCACCTACGTCGAGTACTCCTACGCGCTGAACACCGGCTTCCCGGTGGTGAAGGTGCGCAACGCGGCGAACTACTACACCGAGCCGACCGCGGAGAACGTGGCGGTGGCGCTGATGAAGGCGCGCATCGACGAGCGGACCAACGCCCCGACGTACCTGACCCAGATCCTGGACGACGTCTACGTCAACCCGGACCGGCGGACCTACCCGCTGTCCAGCTACAGCTACATGATCATCCCGACCTCGACGCAGTCGCCGTTCAGCACCGACAAGGGCCGCACGCTCGGCGCGTTCGGGTACTACTTCCTGTGCCAGGGCCAGCAGCAGGCCAAGGCGCTGGGGTACTCGCCGCTGCCGATCAACCTGGTGCAGGCCGGTTTCACGCAGGTGCGCCGCATCCCGGGCGTGAACGTGCAGAGCATCAACATCCGGTCCTGCAACAACCCGACCTTCTCCACCAACGGCAGCAACACCCTGGCCAACACCGCGCCGTACCCGCCCGCGTGTGACCAGGCCGGCGCGACGCAGTGCACCAGCGGCACCGGTGGGGCGCGCCGCACCTCGACGCCGGCCAGCAACCACGGCTCCAGCGGGAACGGGAACAACAACAACGGCGGGACCGGCACCAACAACAACGGCGGCAACGGCGGCAGCAACAACAACGGCAACAGCGGCAACGGGACGAACAACAACGGCACCAGCGGCCCGAAGACCAGCAGCCCCAACCAGCCCGGCGCGGTGGACCCGGATACCGGGCAGTCGATCGCGGCCGGCAACGGTGGTGGCGGCGACGCGGCGGCGATCCCGGTCGACCTCACCGCGGCCAACGGCACCGGCGTACAGACCGCGCTGATGATCGTCGGCGGTACGTTGCTCGGCGGGCTCGCCATCGTCCCGCCCTTACTGGCCCGCTCGCTGGACAACCGCAGGCGGTCGCGGTGACGCCGCTGGCGCGCAAGGCGATCCGGCTCGCCGCAGCTGTGGCGATGGCCGGGCTGACCTGCGCGGTCCCGGCCGGAACCCCTGCGGCGTCGGCGGATCCGCCGGCCGGGACGACGCTGCCCGGCACCGGCCGGTTCGCCGACCTGAAGGTCACCGTCAGCCAGACCACCGGGCTGATCGACCAGGTGGTCGAGGTGTCGTGGACCGGCGGGAAGCCGACCGCACCGGCCTTCGGCTCCTTCGCGCAGAACTACCTGCAACTCATGCAGTGCTGGGGCGAGGACCAGGGCGGGCCGCGCCGTGAACAGTGCCAGTACGGCGGGCTGGCGGCCTCCGGCGACAGCCGCGGCGGCTCGCAAGTCACCTCGCGGCAGGTCAACTACGGCCGGCTGCTGGTCGACCCGGAGGAGACCTACAAGCAGCCCGAGGGCAGCAACCTGCCGGTGTACGTGCCGTTCCAGTCGGTCACCGGCAGGACCGACCCCGGCGGGCCGATCAACGAGTTCTACGACCAGTCCTCCACCAACGAGATCCCGTTCGGGCGTACCCGCGCCGACGGGTCAGGGCGCGAGTTCATGGAGGTGCAGACCGCGCGGGAGGCGCCGGGACTCGGCTGCGGCGAGGCGCTGAAGAACTCCGCCGGCGCGGTGCACGGCCGGCGCTGCTGGCTGGTCGTCGTGCCGCGCGACGACCACGAGGTGAACGGCACGACCCGCGCCGGCACCGGTGTCGGCGGCCCGCTGGACTCCTCCCCGCTGTCGCAGTCCAACTGGGACAACCGCATCGCGTTCCCGCTGGACTTCCAGCCCATCGGCGCGGCGTGCACGGTCGGCGCCAAGGAACGCCTGACGTACGGGCAGGAATCGGTGGCCGAGGCGGTCTCCCGCTGGCAGCCGACGCTGTGCGGGCGTACCGGCGCGGTCTTCGGCTACTCCCAGGTCTCCGACACCATCGCCCGCCGGCAGCTCACCCTGCCCGAGCCGAGCATGGTCTTCGTCTCGCAACCCCTGGCACCGTCGCAGGTCTCAAGTGGACAGACGCCGGTGTACGCGCCGGTCGCGCTGTCCGGGTTGGCGATCGCCTTCAACATCGAGAGCCAGTCCTCGATCACCGCGCCGCCGGAGGTACGCCAGCAGGAGGGCGCGCGGCTGCCGGCGCTGAAGCTGTCGCCGCGGCTGCTGGCCAAGCTGCTCACCCAGTCCTACCGGCTGGCGCTGAACAACTCCGCCGACTACCTGTCCGGCAACCCGCTGGACATGAGCCGCGACCCGGATTTCCTTGCCCTGAACCCGGATTTCACGAAGTACCTGTTCGGCGGCATCTTCGACGCGCTCACCCCGATCGGCCGGGCGGACGCGTTCAGCGCCCTGTGGCAGTGGGTCAACGCCGACCAGGCGGCCCGCGACTTCCTCAACGGCACGCCCGACCCGTACGGCATGGTGGTGAACAAGAACTACACGAGCATCGCGCTGCCGGTGGACGAGCTGCCCAAGGCCGACCTGACCTGCCAGGACTTCCCGCCGCCGCAGCTGCCGCTGTGCCCGCTCACCGCGCACCCGTACGCGGGCAGCATGCACGAGGCGGCGCGGGCGGCCAGCCGCGGCGACACCCTGACCTCCAACTGGGACCCGATCGCGCAGCCGCCGGCGTACAAGAAGGCGCCGCCGCAGCTGTCCGGTACGCGCGACCTGCTGGCGGTGACCGACACCGCGACGGCGCAACGGTACGGCCTGCCGGTGGCGCAGCTGTGCCACGACGACGGGACCGGGTGCGTCTCGCCGACCACCGCGTCGCTGACGGCGGCACTGTCCACCCTGAAGCCGACCGCGGTGCCCGGGGTGCGGGTGCCCGATCCCACCGCGGCAACTGGTACGGCGTACCCGCTGACGACGCTGACCTACGCGGCCACGGTGCCGGCGAACCTGGATGCCGCGGCGCGCAAGGACTACGGGGCGCTGCTGCGGTACGCCGCCGGGAAGGGCCAGGACCCGGGGCTGGAGCCGGGGCAGCTGCCCGCCGGGTACGCCCCGCTGCCGGCCGACCTGCGCGCGCAGGCGGTGGCCGCGGCGGCGGCGGTGGAGAAGGCGCCCGCCACCGGCGGTGACACCGGGAACAACGGGTCGGGCAACGGCGGCGGGTCCGGCAACGGCGGCGGAGCCGGTTCCGGCGGCGATCCGGGCGGGGGCACGGGGAGCACGCCCACCACGCCGGCCGGCACCACCCCGCCCGGCACCACCCCGCCGACCGCCGGGCCGACGACCTCGCCGAGCCTCGCGCCCGCCGCCGCGGTCACCCGGACGCCGACCGACCCGCTGGGCGCGGCCCGGTACGCGCTGCCGGCGCTGCTCGGCGCGGGCGTCCTGGCCGCCGGCGCGGGTCCCCTCTCGCGGCGCCTCGCCACCGGGCGGGGCGGGTCCACACCGGACGGAGGTGAGGGCAGGACCTGAGCGCACCGACCGCGGCGGCCGACCGGCCAGCCGCATGGCACCACAGAAGGGGAACACGTAGTGCGTACCACGATCCGACTGGCGGCGCCGGTGCTCGCCGCGGGGCTGGTAGCGGCCGGCCTGGGCGTTGGGACCGCCCAGGCCGACCCGCCTGCGGCGGCGCCGACCAGCTACCTCGCGGGGGTCGGCTCCGATACCTCGCAAGACGTGATGAACGCCATCGCCAACTCGTCGGGCACCTTCATCAACAACCAGCAGGTGCTCGGCTCCTGGGATGCCACGCCCCCGGGATCGAGCATCAACCCGCATCCTAACCTGACCGGCGCGCGTGCCTCCTACGCCGGCGGTACGGGAACCGGGTGCGCCCAGACCCGGCCGAACGGCTCAGGCGCCGGGCGTACGAACCTGGAGCTGTCGCTGGCCTTCAACGGCAACGCGGGCGACGGCTGCATCCAGTGGTCCCGCTCCTCCGCGCTGAACCTGGCCGCGGCGCCGGTGTCGATCACCTACATCCCGTTCGCCATCGACGGGGTGGACTTCGCGATCACCAACACCAGCGTGGTGCCGCGCAGCGTCAACCTGTCCGACCTGCAGGCGATCTACCACTGCGACCCGAACTTCGTGGGTACCGGCCCGAACTTCGCGATCACCCCGATGCTGCCCCAGGCCGGCTCCGGCACCCGCAGCTTCTGGGAGACCACGATGGGGATCACCGACGCCGATGTGAACAACGGCGTCTACCCCTGCATCATCAACGGGACCAAGAACGGCCAGGTCATCGAGGAGCACAGCGGCACCCTGGTCGACGACAAGTCGATCGTGCCGTTCTCCATCCCCAAGTACCTGACCGAGATCTACGGCACCATCGCCGACGTGCACGGCCGCACCCTGCTCGGGGTGCTGAACGGCGTCTACCCCTCGCTGTTCAACGCCGGCAACGCCGCCTCCACCCAGTGGCCGGTCACCCGCGAGCTGTTCAACGTGATCCGCACCTCGCAGGTGGGCACCGCGCCGTTCAGCACCGAGTTCGTCGGCTCGAACTCCCTGGTGTGCCAGCAGACCGCGATCATCCAGCGCTTCGGATTCGCGGTGGACCCGAACTGCGGTTCCACCACGAACGTCGCGCCCGGCGCCGCATAGAGAAGAGAATCCTTTGACGCACAGAGTGATCCGCGCGGGTGCCGCGGGGGTCGTGGCGCTGGTCGCTACCGGGCTTGCGGTCCTGACCGCGGCTCCGGCCAACGCCGCGGTCATCGGCACCGCCTCGGCCACGCCGGCCACCGGCACCGACACCACCTCGATCAGCCTCACCACCTCGGGCCAGTGCCCGGCCGGTGCGACCAACCTCATCGCCACCGTCACCGGCACCGGGTTCCCGGCCGCCGGCCAGGTGGCGGTGGCCAACGCCAGCATCTCGGCGTTCCCGGTGGTCAACGGCGGCTACCAGCTGCCGCTGGCCGGGAGCATGCGGGACCTGGCCAACCTCCAGTCCCCGCCGGCCACGCTGTCCGGCGCGTACACCTTCACCGTGACCTGCCGGACGGCCTTCAACCCGGCCAGCCTCGGCGACTTCACCGGGTCGATCTTCTTCACCTCGAACACCGCGTACCAGAGCACCGACCCGAACCAGCAGTTCGACACCACCACCGCGCTGGCGGTCAGCCCGCCGAGCCCGCAGACGGCGGGTACGGCGATCACGCTGACCGCGACCGTGACCACCACGCCGGCCGGCACCGCGACCGGCACCGTGCAGTTCTTCGACGGTGCCACCGCGGTGGGCAGCCCGCAGCCGGTGAGCGGCGGCACGGCCACGCTGACGACCTCGGCGCTGGCCGCTGGCGACCACTCGCTGACCGCGGCCTTCACCGGCAGCTCGGCCAGCATGCACAACTCCACCTCGACCGCGGTGGCGTACCACATCAACCCGGCCGCGGCCACGCCGACGACGACCTCGCTGGCGGCGACCCCGGCCAGCGGCAGTGCCGACAACCTGACCAACGTGACGCTCACCGCGACGGTCTCGCCGGCCGCGGCGGCCGGCACGGTCACGTTCCAGGACGGCCCCGACACCGTCGGCACGGCGGCGGTTTCCGCTGGTACGGCGGCCCTGACCCGTACCTACGCCGCGGGGAACCACTCCTTCACCGCGACCTTCACCCCGGCCAACCCGGCCAACTTCACCACCTCGACCTCGACCTCGCTGCCGTACGTGGTCACCGCCTTCGCGGGAGTGTCCACATCGGAGACCATCAACACCACGGTGGCGCCCGGCTCGCTGACCATCAGCGTGGCCAACACCAGCCCGGTGACCCTGCCGGCGCCGGTGCTCAACGCCGCGGCGACCCTGCTGACCACCAGCGGGGACATCAACCCGGTGACGGTCACCGACACCCGTGCCGGTGACCCCGGCTGGACGGTGTCCGGCCAGATCAGCGACTTCGCCGGTCCCGGCTCCGCCTCGATCAACGGCGCGAACCTGGGCTGGACGCCGAAGCTGGTCGACAACGGCGCCGGCCAGACCGTGACCCCGGGCGGCGTGGTCAACGCGGCACCGGGCATCGCCCCCGGCGCCTCGCCGGCCGACCCGGCGCTCGGGCTGAAGACCGCGCGCACGCTGGCCCGGACCGCCAGCGGCCACGGCATCGGCACCGCGCACGTGTCCGCGACGCTGGCGCTGAACGTCCCGACCACGACCGTGGCCGGCAGCTACAGCGCGACCCTGACCCTCACCGCCATCTGATACCCCGGGGCGGGGCGGGGGCACTGGTCCCCGCCCCGCCCCGCGGGGATCCCTTACGTAGAAAGGGATTGCGCCGTGCGCCGACTGATCCTGCTGGCGGCCCTGGTCGCGCCGGCCCTCCTGCTCCCCGCCGGCCCGGCCGCGGCCGCGCCCGCGCCGCCCGCACCGTCCACTTCGGACACAGCGCGTACGTTCGGGGTGCAGCCGGCCACCGGCAACACCCCCGACCGCCGGCCCCGGTACGCCTACAGCGCGACGCCGGGCGCCACCCTCACCGACCGCATCGCGGTCCGCAACTACGGCCCGCAGCCGCTGACGCTCCAGGTGTACGCCAGCGACGCCTTCAACACCCCGGACGGCGGTTTCGACCTGCTGGCGGCCGGCAAGCGGTCGGTCGACGTCGGCGCCTGGGTGGTGCCGGCGGCGCGGCAGATCACCATCCCGGGCGGGCGTACCGTCATCGTGCCGTTCCGGCTGGCCATCCCGGCCAACGCCACACCCGGCGACCACGTCGGCGGCGTGGTGGCCTCGCTGCGCACGATCCGTACCACCGCCGGTGGCAAGAAGGTGGCCTTCGAGGACCGCGTCGGCGTCCGGGTGTACCTGCGGGTGGCCGGCGCGCTGCGCGGGCAACTCACCGTCGAGGGCCTGACCGCCCGGTACGACGGCCCGTGGAACCCGGTCGGGCACGGCAAGGTGAAGGTCACCTACACCATCCACAACACCGGGAACCTGCGGCTGTCCGGGCACCAGACGATCCGGGTGGCCGGCTGGTTCGGCCAGTCCACGCTCGCCACCGGGCTGCCCGAGGTGCCGGAACTGCTGCCCGGCAGCAGTCTGCGGGTGTCCACTGTGGTCAGTCACGTCTACCCGGCGGTCCGGCTGAAGGTCACCGCGCAGGTGGACCCGCGGCCCGGGCAGGGCGACATCGACCCGCAACTGGTGCCGGCCAGCGCCTCGGCCCGGCTGGTGACCATCCCGTGGACGCTCGGCCTCAGCATCGCCGCCATCGCGCTGGCCGGGGGGCTGGCCACGGTGTTCCGGCGCCGCCCGGACCGGCCGCGCTCGGACTCGGCGCGGGCCAGGAAGCTGACCACCGCGGGCGCCGGCACCGCCGCGCTGCTGGTGCTGCTGCCCTCGCTGCTGGTCGCCGGCAGTGCCCGGCCGGCCGGCGCCGCGGCGGGCGGGACGCTCGGGTTCACCCCGGCGGCGGGGAGCGCGACCTCGGCGATCACGGTCACCACCTCGGCGCGCTGCCCGTCCGGCACCAACATCCTGGCGCGCATCTACGGTGCCGGCTTCCCGAAGGACGGCCAGGTCGCGGTGGCGAACACCCCGATCAGCGCGCTGTCGGCGGGGACGACCGGGTACCAGGTGCCGCTGGCGATGAGCGTGCGCGACCTGCTGAACCTCCAGCCGACCCCGCGCGCGCCCGCGGGCAGCTACCGCATCGTGCTGACCTGCCGGCTGGCGTTCAAGCCGGCCAGCCTCGGGGACTTCACCGGCACGCTGCGGTTCGGCGGGTCGGGCGGGTCGTACACCGCGCCCGCGCCGGCCAAGGGCGCCGCCGCCGGGCCGGGCGGTCCGGGCCGCAGCGATCCCGGCGTGCCGCCGGGCGGTGGCCAGGTCGAGCCGCCGCTGCGCCCGCCGCCGAACGGGACCACCGCGGTGTCCCCGGCGGCGTCGGTGAGCAGCCGCTCCTTCGGCGACTCCGGTACCGACTTCGTCACGCTGGGACTGCTCCTCGTCGCGCTGGTGGCGGCCTTCTTCGGCGGTACGACGTACCTGCGGCGCCGCCGGGAGCGGGCATGAAGCGCCTGCTGGCCATTGCCGTACCGGTGGCCGCGGCCCTGCTGTGGCTGGCGGTGCCGCCGTCCCAGGCCGCGCCGATCGGCACGCTGGCCGCCGACCCGCCGACCGGCACCGACACGACCTCGGTCACGCTCCAGACCTCGGGGGTGTGCCCGGCGGGCGCCACGAACCTGATCGGGACCGTGACCGGCACCGGGTTCCCGGCCGGCGGGCAGGTGGCGGTGGCCAACGCGAGCGTCACCGCGTTCCCGGTCGTCGGCGGCGGCTACCACCTGCCGCTGGCCGGGACCATGCGGGACCTGGCCAACCTCCAGTCGCCGCCGGCCACGCTGTCCGGGACGTACACGTTCACCGTGACCTGCCGGACCGCGTTCAACCCGGCCAGCCTCGGCGACTTCACCGGGTCGATCCAGTTCACCTCGAACACCGCGTACGTCAGCGACACGGCGCCCACCACGACGGTGCCGCCGACCACGCTCGCCGCGCAGGCGCTCAATATCATGGAGCAGCGCAAAATTACGTCGGTGGTCGTCGCGAACGGCGACCGGCCGCAGCTGGTGGCGGGCGTCCTGCATCTCCACGATCTGTGGGGCATGGGGGAGATGTTCTAACGTGCGTGAAACGGGACACGCGCGGGCAGAACTCGTCGAGGCGCGGGCTAAACGGATCGGTCTGGTCCTCTTCGACGTCGACGGCGTCCTGACGGACGGCAAAGTGCTCATCCATCACGATGGCACCGAGAGCAAGACGTTCGACATCAAGGACGGCACGGCGATCGTGTGGGCGCAGCGGTGCGGACTGAAGGTGGGATTGCTCTCGGCGCGGTCCTCGGCCGCGACGGCGCAGCGTGCGGCGCAGCTGGGCGTCACTCTCGTGCGCCAGGGCGTCGGCAGCAAGCTCGAGAGCTTCGAGCAAATCCTCGA
>Ga0081455_10003642_pt1 | contig 17650 bp, 17 predicted proteins | sample TabmetS3T2R1_FD_70207 | JGI IMG/M metagenome (GOLD analysis project Ga0081455, IMG submission 70207) | Tabebuia heterophylla rhizosphere microbial communities from the University of Puerto Rico - S3T2R1 | ecosystem: Host-associated > Plants > Roots > Rhizosphere ...
CGCGCTCCACAAGACATGCTACAGCTTCACCGGCTTGGCGTTGGCGCCGAAATAGTGGTCGAACGCCATCTTGCGGCTGACCACCGTGTCCTGCTCCCACTGCGTGGCCCGCTTGGCGAAGGCGAGCTGGGACTCGACGATCTCCTTGAACAGAGCGTTCTCCGCCGCCTTCTTGGCCACCACCTCGTCATAGACCTCGAGCTGGCGTTTCAGCACGGCATCGGGCGTCTTGTAGAACTTGACTTTGTCCTTGGTCTGCAGCTCGACATAGTCCTTGGAGTAGCGGTCGATCGCCTTCCACGCCATGTCCTGGCTGGCGGCATCGACGGCGTTGGCGATGATCGCCTTCATCTTGTCGGGCAGCGCGTTGTACTTGTCCTTGTTGAACAGGATCTCGAACTGCTCGGCGTTCTGATGATAGCTCTGCAGCATGCAGACCTTGGAGACGTCGGCGAAGCCGAGGACGCGATCGGACGTGGCGTTGTTGAACTCGGCCGCATCGAGCAGGCCGCGGTCCATCGCCGACACGATCTCGCCGCCGGGCAGCGCATTGACCGCCGCCCCCATGCCCTGGAACACGTCGATCGAGATGCCGACCGTGCGGAACTTGAGCCCCTTGAAGTCATCCGGCTTGGTGATCGGCTTCTTGTACCAGCCGAGCGGTTGGGTCGGCATCGGCCCATAGGGGAACGACACCACGTTGGCATTGATCGAGGCATAGAGCTTCTCCAGCAGCTCCTTGCCGCCGCCGTAGCGATGCCAGGCCAGCAGCATGTTGGCGTCCATGGCGTAGCCCGGGCCCGAGCCCCACAGCGCCAGCGCCGTCTGCTTGCCGTAGTGGTAGACCAGCACGCCATGGCCGCCGTCGAGCGTGCCCTTGGACACCGCCTCCAGGAGCCCGAAGGCGGGCACCACGGCGCCGGCCGGCAGAACCTCGATCTTGAGGTCGCCGCCGGTCATGTCGTTGACCTTCTTGGCGTAGTCGAGCGCGTACTCGTGGAAGATGTCCTTCGACGGCCACGTGCTCTGCCAGCGCATGCCGATCGGGCCCTGCGCCTTCACGACAGCGGGCGTGGCGACCGCCGCCCCGGCGACAGCCGCTCCCTTCAGGAACTTGCGACGCGTATCGCTCCCAGTCTTGGCTTTAGTGGACATTGTTGTTTCCTCCCAGACACCCTGCAAAGCATGGACCTGCGGTTGCTGTCCGTCCAGACATTAACGCCACAGGATCACGTTGGTGTGAGAGACGCCGGCTTCGCCGGGCCAGCAGAACTTGCCTCGAACTTCTTTGTTACTTACGGGCTCGCCCATGTCTTCGACCGTCGGTGTGTCTCAGGCATAGTTGCCACGCGCCGTTGCCGGCTCGACTGTCGTGCTTTTCGCCTTGCCGTCGAGGAGCTCGCGCATCTCCGTACCTTTGCTGTCCCACCAGTCCGCCAGGATGCGCACATCCCAGCCGATGCAGAAATGCTTCACGCCCATCTCCAGATAGCGCTTCGCCTGGCTGGGATCGCGCAGCTCGACGCGCGGATGCAGGCCCATCTTGAGCGCCGTCTTGATGGTCTTGGTTTCGGCCGCCAGCACGTCGGGATCGCCATACTGCCCGGTCTTGCCGATGCTCATGGAGAAGTCGGAGGGGCCGAACTGCACCATGTCGATGCCCGGCACCGAGAGGATGGCCTCGAGATCGTCGACGCAGGATTTCTTCTCGACCATGATCGCGATCACGACCTCGTTCAGCGCATCGACATAGGCCGGCGTGCCACCTTCGCGCACCATGCCGACGTCGCGCCGCATGCCGACGCCCAACAGGCCGCGGCCACGAACGCCCTTGGCCATGGTGGTCTCGGCGCGCACCGCATTCACGGCAGTCTTCGCATCTTCGACCGTGCGGATGTCGGCGAACAGCACGCTCTGGAAGCCCGAGCCGATCGCGCGCATGGCCTGGTGGACATACTGGGTCTGCTCGACCTTGATCATGCCCGAGAGGCCCGCGACCTCGAAGGCGCGGCCGAGATTGTCGAGGTCGTGCATGTCGAACGGCGCGTACTCGGCGGTGAACTCGACATAGTCGTACTGCCCGGAATGGCCGATCAGCTCGACCAGCGTGGGCCAGCACGAGAGGATGTGCGTGCCCACGGTCGGCTGGCCGGCGTTCAGGCGTTCACGAAGCAGATTCTTGCGCATGTCGGTTCCCTTGTTGGTCGACACGAAGTGTGCGCGATAGAGTGCGGCGCGTGAAGTGGGGAGCAAGCTCGTTGAAGCAGATCAAGATCACGGCGGTCACGGTGTTCGTCACCGACATTCCGGTGCGCTTGATGCGCCGCCATGGTTCTGGCGATGTCGCAGGCTCGGTGAAGAACGCCATCCTGAAGCTCGAGACCGATGCCGGCATCACCGGTTGGGGCGATGCCGCGCCGTGGGCGGTGTTCACCGGCACCATCGAGGCCAATGCCGCCGCCCTCAATGTCTATCTGAGGCCGTTGCTGATGGGCGCCGATCCGTTCCGCATCGAAGCGCTGATGGCCGAGGCCGACCCCGCGGTGGTGGGCCATCCCGAGGCGAAGGCGGCGATGGAGATGGCGCTGTTCGACATCGCGGGCCAAGCGGCGGGCCTGCCGGTGGCGGAACTGTTGGGCGGCCGCTGCCGCGACGATATCCCCCTGTCGTTCTCTGTCGCCGATCCCGACTTCGACCGCGACATGGAGATGGTGAAGCGGCTCTACGGCGAGGGCCTGCGCCTGTTCAAGATGAAGACGGGCTTCGCCGGCCATGCCGCGGACCTCAAGCGCATGGAGCGCTTTCGCAAGGATCTGCCGGCCGACGCCGAGCTGCGCATCGACTACAATCAGGGCATGGTCCCGCACGAGGCGATCCGCCAGCTGCGCGACGTCGAGGCCTTCAAGCCCACCTTCATCGAGCAGCCGGTGCCCGGTTCCCAGCGTGCCGCGCTGGCTGAGATCACGCGCGCGCTCGACACGCCGGTGCTGGCGGACGAAAGCGTGTTCTCGATCACCGACGCGCTGCAGGTGGCGGCCGGCCGCGTGGCCGACCTGGTGAGCATGAAGATCATGAAGCATGGCGGCATGCTCGCCGGCCGCAAGGTGGCGGCGATCTGCGAAGCCGCCGGCATCGCCTGCTATGGCGGCGACATGTTCGAGACCGGCATTGCCCATCTCGCGGGCACGCACGTCATCGCGGCGACGCCCAATATCTCGCTGGGCTGCGAGTTCTACCAGGCCAAGTACTTCCTCGAACGCGACCTTCTGGCCGAGCCGTTCCCGATCGAGAACGGCCGGGTGATCGTGCCCAGGACACCAGGCCTCGGCATCAAGGTCGACGAGGATCGCGTGAGGCACTATGCGACCGAGACGCTTCGATGAAATTGGCTCGCATCTTGCGTCGCGGGAGCGCGACACCTAGACTCTTGCCTGCTGCAGGGAAGGGGCCTGCTGCCAATGACGAAGCAAGCAATTCGAACAGGGGGTTCCTATGACCGTTCGTCGTCGTGATATCGCCGCAGCGGGTGTGGCTGCGGCCGCGCTGGCCGCCGTCACCGCGCCGGCGCGTGCGCAAGGCAAGATCGATTCGACGTGGGAGCTGATCAAGCGCAACGGCAAGGTGCGCATGGGCATCTTCGACTATCCACCCTACTTCCTGCGCGACAAGGCGAGCGGCGAGTGGGCCGGCGCCATGGTCGAGATGGCCAAGGACATCGCCAAGGAGCTCGACGTCAAGCTCGAGATGGTCGAGGTCGGCGGCTTCGGCGAGGCGGTGCTGAGCCTGCAGGCGGGCAAGGTCGACATGAACTTCGGCCTGCAGGCCACGCCCAAGCGTGCCACCGCCATCGACTTCGCCGGGCCGATCTACTGGATCGAATGGGTGACGGTGAACAATCCCAAGTTCCACGGCCAGAACTGGGTCGACTACAACAAGCCTGAGGTCAAGGTCGCGGTGATGCAGGGCACTTCCGATGAGCTGCTGCTGCGCAAGATGGCGCCCAACGCCACGCGCGTGGAGTTCAAGGAGATCTCGCAATGCATCCTCGCCGTCTCGTCGGGCCGCGCCGATGCCTTCACGACGACGGTGCTCGCCAGTATGGTGGCCAAGGTCAAGAATCCCGGCCTGGGCGAGTTCGTCAATCCCAAGCCGCGCATCGCGCTGCCCGGCTATATCGGCATGCGTCTGGAAGATGACCAGCGCTGGCAGAAGTTCCTCAACCGCTGGGCCGAATGGAACATCATGCTGGGCTACAACGAGAAGCGCATGAAGGACTCGCTGAAGACGCTCGGCATCGACGAGATCCCGCCGACCGTGTCCTTCTCGCCGAACTGATGGCAAGAACCGTCACCGTGATTGGCGCCGGCATCGTCGGCGTCTGTTGCGCGCTTCACCTGCAACGCGAGGGCTTCGAGGTCCGGCTGGTCGAGAAAGGCGAGCCGGGCCGCGCGGCTTCGTTCGGCAATTCCGGCAGCTTCGGCATCGCCTCCTGCGTGCCCTTCGCCATGCCCGGCGTCCTGAAGAAGGTGCCGCGCATGATGCTCGATCCGGATTCGCCTTTGAAGCTGCGCTGGAGCCATGTGCCCAAGGCATTGCCGTGGTTCCTGCGCTTCATCGCCAATGCGCGGCCGTCGCGTGTCGAGGAGATCGCCCGGGCACGCAACAGCCTCTTGGTGCACACCAACGCCGGCTACGCGCCGCTCATCGAGGGCGCCGATGCCAGCCAGTGGCTGAGCGACCAGAGCCTGATGATGGTATTCGAGAGCGAGGCGACCTTCGAGGCGACGGCCTACGCTCTCGATCTGCGACGCCGCAACGGCGTGCACATGGATGTGCTCGACGGCAATGAGGCGCGGCAGATGGAGCCCGCACTCTCACCAAAGGTGATCAAGGCGGTGTCGCTACCCGACGTCAAGCGAACCATCGACCCGTTCCGCCTCACCGCCGCGCTTGCCGCCGACTTCGTGCGCCGTGGTGGCGAGATCCTGAACGCCGAGGTCAAAGGCTTCGAGATCGGCAGCGCAGGGCCGACCGGCATGATGACCGACCGCGGCCGGATGCCGGTCGATATCGTGGTCATCGCCGCCGGCGTCTGGTCCCGCCCGCTGGCCGCACAACTCGGCACGCACGTGCCGCTGGAGGCCGAGCGCGGCTATCACGTCATGTTCGCCAACCCCGGATTCGAGCTCAAACGCGCCCTGGTCTCCGCCGATCGCAACGTGTCGCTCGCCCACATGGTCGAGGGCATCCGCGCCACCGGCATCGCCGAGTTCGCCGCACCCGATGCGCCGCCCGACATGGCGAACGCCCGGCTGGTGCAGCGCCAGGCGCAGGCGCTGGTCCCCGGCCTCAAGGGTGAGCCGGCGTCGCAATGGATGGGGCCGCGCCCATCGCATCCCGATTCCAAGCCGGTGATCGGCCGCTCGCCGCGCCATGCCAATGTCTTCTTCGCGTTCGGACATGATCACCTGGGCCTCACCATGGCCGGCATCACCGGCAAGCTCGTCGCCGAGCTCGCCACCGGCAAGCCGACGACCGTCGACCTTGCGCCCTTCCGTCCGGATCGCTTCTGATGGCCTACAAGTGGGACTTCGGCGCCGTCTATGCCTATCTCAATCTCTGGATCAAGGGGCTCGGCGTCACGCTCGGCTACTCGCTGGGCACGGTGCTGGGCGGCCTCATCATCGGCGTCGTCTGTGGCATGCTGCTGCTCTATCGCCGCAAGTGGGTGACGCTGCCGATCCACTATTATGTCGAGATCTTTCGCTGCACACCGCTGCTCGTGCAGATCGTCTGGTTCTACTATGCGCTGCCCATCGTGCTCTCGGTCGAGCTGCCGGCGTGGCTGGCCGCAGGGCTCGGCCTCACGCTCTACATGGGCGCCTTCTCCACCGAGATCTTCCGTGGCGGCATCATCTCCATCGACAAGGGCCAGTGGCAGGCCGCCCGCGCCCTCGGCATGACCAACGCGGAGCTGATGCACCACATCATCCTGCCGCAGGCGGTCAAGCGCATGGTGCCGCCGTTCGTCAACCAGTCGATCATCCAGCTGAAGAACACCTCGCTGCTCTATGTCGTGGCCGTGCCCGACCTGATGTACACCGGCTCGGTCGTGGTCGCCGACACCTTCCGGCCGCTCGAGGTCTATACCAGCGTGGCAGTGATGTACTTCGCCATCCTCTATCCCTTGACCTTGTATGCCGCTCGGCTGGAGGCCCGAGTTGATCAATAGCCCGTTGACCGGTGACGTGATGGTGCGCGCCGAGGGGCTGCGCAAGAGCTATGGCACAGTCGAAGCCGTGCGCGGTGTGTCGTTGCAGGTCAATCGCGGCCAGGTCGTCGTGCTCATCGGCCCGTCCGGCTGTGGCAAGTCGACCTTCCTGCGCTGCATCAATCTGCTGGAGACGCCGTCTGCGGGCAGCCTGCAGGTCGGCGAGCGCACGATCGATTTCGGAGCATCACGCTCTTTCCCGCATGGCCGCGACCTCGCGCGCTTTCGCGCCCGCATCGGCATGGTGTTCCAGCAGTTCGATCTCTTCCCGCACATGACGGCGCTCAGGAACGTCATGTCGGGACCGGTGATCGTGAAGAAGATGGCGGCGCGGGAGGCTGAAGCGATCGCGCGCGATCTTCTGCGCAAGGTCGGGCTCGCGGCCTTCACCGAACGCTATCCGCGCGAGCTCTCCGGCGGCCAGCAGCAGCGCGTGGCGATCGCGCGCGCCATGGCCATGGCGCCCGAGATCATGCTGTTCGACGAGGTGACCTCGGCGCTCGATCCCGAGCTGGTGGGCGAGGTGCTGGATGTCATGAAGCAGCTCGCCACCGACGGCACGACCATGATCGTTGTCACGCACGAGATGGCTTTCGCGCGCGATGTCGCCGACCATGTCGTGGTCATGGACGCTGGTCAGGTCGTCGAGCAGGGGCCGGCAGAAGAAGTCTTGCTGAACCCCAAGAACCCGCGTACGGCGTCGTTCCTGTCGCGCTTCCACAGCACCATCGGCGAGCGCAGGAGTTGAGATGTTTCCAGCCAAGAACGAGTTGACGATCTGTTTTGCCCATGCGGCCTATCGCATGAAGGACCGGTTCGAGCTGCGCAAGACCGGCATCCGGAACTTCCAGGTCTGGGCCTATGACGACCTGGTCAAGCAGATCGGTGAGGCCGATGTGGTCGTGGCCTCGGGCATGTGGAAGAACGACTTGATCCCGCATGCCGGCAAGCTGAAGTTCATCCAGTCGATCAGCTCCGGCATGGACCAGTATTCCAGGGAGCAGCTCGGCGCCAAGGGCGTGCGGCTGGCGAGCGCTGCCGGCGTGAACGCACGCGCCGTGGCCGAGCATGCGTTGGCGCTGATCCTCGCCGTCATGCGCCGCCTGCCCGAGGCGCGCGACAATCAGCACAAGAAGGTCTGGCGCGGCATGCTGGGCGACCTCACCCAGCGCGAGGACGAGCTGGGCGGCAAGACCTTGCTGATCGTCGGCATGGGCCGCATCGGCAGCCATCTCGCCAAGCTCGCCAAGGCCTTCGACATGAAGGTGCTGGGCATCCGCCAGGATCCGGCAAAAGGGGCTGCTGGCGCCGACTCGATCCACGGCATGGGCGAGCTGGTGAAGCTCGTGCCGCAGGCCGACTTCGTCGCCTTGACCTGCGCGCTCACGCCCGAGACCACTGGGCTGATGAGTGCCGCGGCCTTCGCGGCGATGAAGCCGTCGGCCGTCTTCGTCAACGTGGCGCGCGGCAAGGTCGCCGACGAGGCGGCGCTGATCAAGACAATGCAGGCCGGCAAGATCTGGGCGGCGGCGATCGACGTCACGGCCGACGAGCCGTTGCCCGAGGCCTCGCCGCTCTGGGCGATGCCCAACGTCTTCATCACGCCGCATACCGCCGGCGAGACCTGCGCCTACGAGGACAACGTGCTCGACATCCTGATGGAGAACCTCGACCGCCTGTGGCGCGGCGATCGGGTTCTCCGCAATCAGGTTCTCTGACGGCTACTTCTTGTCGTCCGACTTCTGCTGCTGCTGAGGCGCAGGGCGGGGCTGTTGTTGCTGTTGCTGCTGTTGCGGTGATTGCGCCTGTTGAGGAGCAGGGTGGGGCTGTTGCGCCGGCTGAGCCTGCTGGGGAGCAGGACGGGCCGGTTGCTGCTGCTGCGGTGCCTGCGTCTGCTGAGGGGCCGGACGTGGCGGAGGAGCCGCTTGCTGCGGCGGTGGCTGCGGCGGCGCGGCGTGACCCTCGCGGCCCTGCTGCGGCGCGGGTTGCGGCGACGGGGCGGGACGCGGCTGTGGCTGCGCCTGGGGCGTCGCCTGCGGTGCCGGCTGCCTGGGCGGCTCGACCGGCCTTGCCTGCTGCGCTGGCGGAGCAGCCTGAGGTGCAGGTGTGGCCTGCGGCTTCGGCGGTTCGGCCGGCTTGGTTTGTTGTTGCGGCGCTGGCGCAGGGTGGGCCTTCGGGGGCTCAGTCGGCTTGGCCTGCTGCTGCGGTTGCGGCAGAGGAGGCCGCTGCTCAGGTGCCGCCTGCGTCTTCGGTGGCTCGGCGGGCTTGGCCTGCTCACGTGGGGCCTGCTCGCGTGGGGCCTGCTCGCGTGGGCCTGGTGCAGCCTCGGTCTTCGGTGGCTCGGCAGGCCTCGGTTGCTGCTGTGGTCCAGCCGACGGCGCAGCCTGGCGCGTCGCGGGGGGTTCGCCCGGCTTGGCGGGCTGCTCCGGCGTCGCCGTCGCAGGGCCCTTGAGAGCCGGGGGCGCGGCGCCCTGGCGTGGTGCCAGCGGCGGCAGGTTGGGCTTCGCCTTGTCGTCCGTGGCGGCTCGCGGCTGTGTCGCTGCGATCTTGGGGCCTGGTGCGGCTTGCGCGGCGGGCCGTTCAGCCGCCGTCGGCCGGGCGAGGGTCGGCATGTCGGCCAAGGCAGTCTTGCTGAGGGCGAGATTATCAGCCCTTGCCGGGGCCGTGCCCTTCGGCTCCTGGGCCCCTGGCGCGGCCTTCGCTGCGGATGCGGTCGGTGCCGGCGGGGCCGAGACGGATGCGACGGGCACGGTCGCGATCCTTTCCGGCGCCACGCGCAAGGCAGCGCGCGTGACCGGCTCGGAGCGCACGAAGGCGTTGGCCGGCACGACGGTCGCAAAGCGCTGGTTCATCAGCGCGCGGCGCTCGCCGATGCGCTCGCCCACCCGTTCGCCCGTCAGGAACGCTTCGCGACGTTGCGCGGCCTCCCAGCGCTCGCGCAGGATCTCGTCCTGGACCCGGGCGCTGCGGTTCAGCCGGAAATAATAGTCCCGGTTGACCGCATATGGCGGCACGTAGGCCTCGCGTGGGCCCAACGGGAACCAGCCGACCGGCACGGCATTGCGATTGGTCAGCGCGGTGGCGAGCTCGATGCCGCCCAGGAAGGCGACCAGCGCCGGCGCATAGACCGGCTGGACATCGCGCTGCGGCGGCACCCAGACCCAGCGGCCGCCCGTGTTGGCCCACCGGCCGTAGTGGTAAGGCGCGAAGCCCCAGGGCTGCTCATCGACCCAGGTCCAGCCATAAGGCGGCTGATAGACCCAGCGGCCGGTGCGGTAAGGCGCCCAGCCGGCCGGGACCGCGCGCGGCACCCAGACCTGACCGTAGCTGCCGTCGTTGGTCCAGTTGCCGTAGGCGTTGAGATCCTCATAGCCGGTGACGCCGGCGCTCAAGTACTGCGGCGGCTGGTCATAGACGACCTGGCGGTCACGCGCCGCCCAATAGGCGGCAGGCGCCGGTGGCGCCGTGTCGATCACGCGCATCTGCGGATTGTCGGCGTCACCGACGATCTCGGCGACCTGACCTGGTCGCAGGGCCGTTGTCTGTCCGTTCGTCGTCTGGAACTGCGCCGAGCCGGCGCGCACGCCGAGGCGTGTCGGATCCTGGGTGGACCCCGCCTCGACATAGTAGTCGCCCTGCTGCAGCAGCTGGCCCGTGCCGCGCGGGGTGACGATCTGGTAGGGCTGGTTGGGTTCCATGGCGACGCTCTTGACGTCGATGCGCCCTTGGTCGAGCTGCATTCGTGTCTGGCTGTCGTCGATCGCCAGCAGGTCGACCTGGGTCGTCGGCTCCAGGCGCACCCGCGAGCCGGCGACCGAAATCTCGCTGCGCGCATTGGGCTCGGTCCAGAGCGCATCACCCGACGTGAGCGGCGTGTTTATGACGGCCGGGCTCCAGCCCGTCTGCTCGCTGTCATGGAACGACACCGTTCCTTGGGTGAAGGCCAGGCGCCCAACCCTGCCGGGCGGTTCGTTTTGAGCTTGAGCGACTGTCGAGAGGCTTGTCGCCGCGCCGACGAGTGTCGCCACGAAAATGACGCTGACTCGACGAAAAAGATCGCTCATTGCCAGCCTCCTGATAGGCTCCCTTGCAACGCACTGGAACGCCGGCTTCGGGCAACGGTTCCGGCAAGGAGGAGCAATGAGCGTCGCAGATCCGCATCGCCTTATTTTGACCGGGGAGAATCCATTCATTCGCCTCAGCGAGAGGGACGGCGATCCCAACTCGACCGATGCCAGCTACTGGCGCATCCTGTTCTGCCCTGCCGGGCCCGGGCACGTGCTCTATCTCAAGAGCGAGCTGACGCACGGGCATTGGCGCATCTATTCCGACAACATCGCCATGGCGCGCTGGCTGCAGCAGACCGTGCAGGGCATGCTCAACGCCGAGCTCAAGGACCTGTCGATCCCCGTGACGGATGCCGCGTTCTCCAAGCATGGCGATCCGCGCTACTTCTGGACCGAGACGATCGAGGCCCACGACGCCGACATCGCGCTGACCTGGCACGATATCGGCGAGCCTCTGCTGATCCATACCGAGCCCAACCAGCCGCCCAATCCAAGGCCTTACGGCGTTTGCACCGTGCTGGTGCCGGCCCTGTCGGCGCGGTTGACACTGAATGGTCAGCAGGCCCGCGGCACGCCGTGGAAACGTGAACGCGAAGGCCGGCCCTTCAGCACCTGCGCGCTGGCCTTCTCCGAAAGCTGGACCGAGCCGCGGTAAGGGTCAGGGCTCGGATGGGGGTTGAGGCGCGAACCCCATGGCGCGGGCGAGGTGCGTGTAGCTCGCCCGCCGCACCTCCTCGTCGTGGGTCCAGGTGACGACCGCCATCTCGTCGACGCCGATTTCACGGCGCAGCTCCTCGATCCGGTTGGCGACCTCCGGGCCGATGCCGACGAAGGATTTCTTCCGGAAACGCTCGACGCGCTCCTGGTCGAACTTGGCGAGCTCTGCTGCCGCGGCCTCAGGTGGCTTGAGCGGTTCCAGGATTCCACGGTCGCGGTTGAAGCGCGACAGGGCGCGCGACGTGAAATGGTGCTGCGCCTCCTCCATGGTCTCGGCAGCCAGCGCCCAGACACAGAGGCCGGCGCGCGGCTCAGGATGGCGCGCGCTCGGCCGATAGGTGCGCTTGTAGAGCTCGATCGCGTGCTTGCCGGTCGCCGGATCGCCGAAGAACCAGGCGTATGAATAGGGCAGGCCGAACAGCGCGGCGACCTGCGCGCCGTAGTCGGAGCTGCCGAGCATCCAGACCTCGGGCGCCGTCGGACCTTGCGGAAAGGCTTTCACTGCTGCGAAGGGATGGCGCTCGACCAGCGGTTCGTTGTGCAGCCAGGCGATCAGGTCACGCACATCGGCGGGAAAATGCTCCGGCCGCTCGTTGGCCATCGGGTTGAGGGCGAAGGCGGTGCGTCCGTCGGAGCCCGGCGCGCGGCCGAGCCCGAGATCGATGCGCCCCGGCGCCAGCGCGTCCAGCACGCGAAACACCTCGGCCACCTTGAACGGCGAATAGTGCGGCAGCATGATCCCGGCGCTGCCGATCCTGATGCGCTCGGTGGTCGCTGCGATGGCCGCGATCAGGATTTCTGGGGCGGTGCCGACGATGGTTGGATGGCTATGGTGCTCGGAGACCCAAAAGCGCTCATAGCCCAGCCCCTCGCAATGGCGCGCCAAGGCTACGGTGTTGCGGATCGATTGATCGTGTGGACGGCCGGTGACGGCGATCGACTGGTCGAGAACGGACAGACGCATGAGTACCCGCACGCAAAAGTGGGGTGCAGGCCTCAGTCCGGCAAGCCCGAAATCTGATAGAGGCTCGCCAGGATCGGGCTCGGCGTCACCAGCGCGCCGAACGCCGCCTTGAAGACGTTGGTGATCTCACCCTGGCGGTAGATATGGCTCAGCGCCGTGTCGACGGCGAGACGAAAGTCGCTGTCGCCGCGTCGCAGCGCCAGGGCGATCGGCTCGACGCTGAGATAGGTCTCGGCCATCAGCAGATTGGCCGCCTGTTTCTCCTTGCGCAGAAGGAAGGTCAGCGTGGCGCGATCGGCGAAGTAGGCGGCGACGTTGCCTTTCTCGACGGCGTCGATGCCTTCCTGGTTGGACTTGACCAGGACGACCTCGGCGCTGATCTGCGTGCCGGTGAGCGCGCGGCGCAGGTCCTGCTCCGTGGTCGTGCCCGGCAGCACGCCGACCTTCTTGCCGGCGAGCAGCTTCACGTCGCGCGGCCCGTCGGGACGGATCACGAAGCTCGCGCCGTCGATGAAGATCGGGAGCGAGAAGTCGACGATCTGGCGGCGCGACAAGGTCGCCGTCGCCGAGTCACAGAGAAGGTCGGCTTTGTTCGTCGCGATCGCCTCGAAACGGTTCTCCGTATTCACCGGGACGTAGACGATCTTCAGCTCGGCAAGCTTGAGCTGTGCCTTGAGCTTGCCTGCGATGGCGCGACAGAGCTCGATGGAATAGCCCTGCGGCTCCGCGGTCGGGGCGCTGCCCGGCACGACATAGGCAAAGGGCGGCGCACCGGGATCGTAGGCGATGCGCAAGGTCTTGCTGTCACGGATCTGCTCGATCGTTCCTGCCGCAGCACCGCTTGCAAGCCAGGTGGTGCTTGCCAGCACCAGGGCGCCGAGTGTCCTCGACATCGCACTCATGAGCATCCCCCCTCGTCTTGTCGATATCTCCCTCGTCAGAAACAATCCGATATCCGGGCCGTTGTGGCCACAGGAATCCCCATCCTCCAGGAGGCCTGCATGCCCCGCGTCTGCAAGGTCGTCGGCATCGACCACATCTCCATCCGCGTCAGTGACTACGAGAAGTCGAAAGCCTTCTACGGCAAGCTGTTCGACTTCCTGGGGTTCGAGATCTCGGACGAATATCCCGACACGATCGGCTGGACCAACGGCAAGACACGCTACTGGATCGCCGGCGCAGAGGGCCGCAAGAGCTACCGCATCGGCGATGTCGGTTTGCATCACTACGCCTTCCAGCTGCGCAACCGGAAGGATGTCGACGCCCTGCAAGGCTTCCTCGAGCGCGAGGGCGTGCGCATCGTCGATCCCGCCGCCGAATATTACGAGGACTACTACGCCGTCTTCTTCCTCGATCCCGACGGCATCAAGCTCGAAGGCATGAAGTACGGCGAATTGACCGCCAAACAGAAGCGTAAGCCATTGAAGAAAAAGGGATAAATTTCCTCATTGAAATAGTTCTGCGAATGACTTGCAATTAGTGTCAGGTACCTCATATTTAGAAACGTTCTAATCTACTTCTGGAGCGTTTCATGCTGACGATTGGCGACAAGTTCCCCTCCTTCGATCTCAAGGCGGTGGTGAGCACCGATCCCAAGACCGCCTTCAAGCAGGTCTCCGACCGGACCGACGAGGGCAAGTGGAAGGTCGTATTCTTCTGGCCGAAGGACTTCACCTTCGTCTGCCCGACCGAGATCGCCGCTTTCGGCAAGCTCAACAAGGAGTTCAACGAGCGCGACGCCGTGGTCTATGGCGTGTCGACCGACTCCGAATTCGTGCACCTCGCCTGGCGGCAGAATCACGCCGACCTCAAGACGCTGCCGTTCCCGATGCTGGCCGACCTCAAGCGCGAGCTGTCGCAGGCGCTCGGCATCCTCGAGAAGGCCGAAGGCGTGTGCCTGCGCGCCACCTTCATCGTCGACCCCGAGGGCATCATCCGCTTCGTGTCGGTGAACGATCTCTCGGTCGGCCGCAATCCGCAGGAAGTGCTGCGCGTGCTCGACGCCCTGCAGACCGACGAGCTCTGCCCCTGCAACTGGCAGAAGGGCGAGGAAGTCCTGAAGGCCGCCTAAGGAGAGCATCATGTCGATCGACGCCCTGAAGGACCGGCTGCCGGAGTATGCCCGCGACCTCAAGCTCAACCTGTCGAGCCTGGCGTCGGAGCAGCAGCTGAGCCCGCAGCAGAAGGCCGGCAGCTTCATCGCTGCGGCGCTGGCCGCCAATCACGCGCCAACCACGCAGGCCGTAGTCGAGGCGTTCGGCGGCGAGCTGTCGCCGGAAGCGCTGAACGCCGCGAAGATTGCGGCCTCGCTGATGGCGATGAACAACATCTACTATCGCTTCGTGCACCTCGTGCACGCGGCAGACTACAAGACCTTGCCGGCCAAGCTGCGCATGACCGCGATGGCCAAGCCCGGCGTCGACAAGGTCGACTTCGAGCTGTGGTCGCTGGTGGTTTCGGCCATCAACGGCTGCGGCATGTGCCTGGAGGCCCACGAGAAGGTCTGCCGCGAACACGGCCTGTCGGCCGAGCAGATCCAGGCTGCGGTGCGCATCGCCGCGACGGTCCATGCCGTTGCGCGCACGCTTAGTGCAGAGGAGGCGCTGGCGGTGCCACTGGCGCAAGCAGCGTAGCCTTGTAGCGCGGCGGCATGCGGGCCAAACTCCGGGCCGATTTCGAACCCCTCGGAGAGACCCGCATGTCGGCCGCGACACAAACCAAATCCCAATCCTCGACGCTTTCCTTCAAGGGCATGCTGATCGCTGGCCAATGGGTCGAGAGCGCCTCGGGTGCACGCGTCACCGTCGAGAATCCAGCCAAGCGTACGCCCGTGGCCGAAGTGCCGCGCAGCAATGCCGCCGACGTGGAGCGTGCGGTGGCCGCGGCCACCAAGGCCTATGCCGAGTGGCGCAAGGTGCCGCCGCGCGAGCGCGGCAAGCTGCTGCTCAAGATCGCGGAGGCTCTGCAGGCCAGGACCGAGGAGCTCGCGCGCACGATCTCGCTCGAGACCGGCAATGCGCTGCGCACGCAAGCGCGCGGCGAGGCCAACCTGACGGCAGACATCTTCCGCTATTTCGGTGGGCTTGGCAGCGAGCTCAAGGGTGAGACCATCCCGCTCGGCGAGCACGTTCTATCCTACACGCGCCGCGAGCCGTTGGGCGTGGTCGGTGCCATCATTCCCTGGAATGCGCCGGTGATGCTGGGCGCGCTCAAGATCGCGCCCGCGCTCTGCGCCGGCAACACCATGGTCATGAAGGCTGCCGAGGATGCGCCGCTCGGCGTGCTGCTGATGGCCGAGGTCTGCCAGCAGTTCCTGCCGCCCGGTGTGCTGAACGTCCTGACCGGATACGGCGAGGAATGCGGCGGGCCGCTCGCCAACCATCCCGGCATCCGCAAGCTTTCCTTCACCGGCTCGACCGAGGTCGGCAAGATCGTCATGCGTGCTGCCGCCGAGCGCATCGTGCCGGTGTCGCTGGAGCTGGGCGGCAAGAGCCCGTCGATCGTCTATCCCGACGCCGACGAGGATTGGGCGGTCGACGGCATCATCGCCGCCATGCGCTTCACGCGGCAGAGCCAGAGCTGCACGGCGGGCTCGCGGCTCTTCCTGCACGAGGACATCTTCGATTCCTTCCTCGGCAAGCTCGAGAAGAAGACGACGTCGCTCAAGATCGGCGATCCGCTCGACGAGAAGACCGACATCGGCACCATCATCAACAACAAGCAGTTCACCAAGGTCTGCAAGTATGTCGACGAGGGCCTGAAGCGCTCCGACGCCAAGCTGGTGTTCGGCGGCCTGCCGCCCAAGACCGGCCCGCTGAGCGAGGGCTACTATGCCGTCCCCACCGTCTTCGCGGACCGCTCCAACGACTGGCGGCTGGCGCGCGAGGAGATCTTCGGGCCGGTGCTGGTGGCGATCCGCTGGAGCGACGAGGCCGAGGCGATCCGCATGGCCAACGACAGCCACTACGGTCTCGCGGCCTATGTCTGGACGCACGATATCGGCCGCGGTTTGCGTGCCGCGCACGCCGTCGAATCGGGCTGGGTGCAGATCAACCAGGGCCTCGGCCAGTTCCCCGGCATGTCCTACGGCGGCTACAAGCAGAGCGGAATCGGTCGCGAATTCTCGCTCGAAGGCATGCTCGACAGCTTCACCCAACGCAAGAACGTGACGGTCAATCTCGCTGTCTGAGCGATGCGTTGCACGGGGCGGCCTCTCTTCAATCTGTGGATGGCCGCCCCAAAAGGCCAAAAAAGCCCCAGAAATCGACATTTTTCGCGCTTTGGGGACTTGCGGGCCAGCGATTCGTGGATAACCTTGGCGCGGTCAACGCTGCCCTGGGGCGTCAGGAAGACGTTGGCGAAACGAAAAATCTAAGGGACCCCTCAACTATGGCTACTCCTCCAACTCCAACCAAACCGTCCGTTCCTACCATTCCATTGTCCAAGGTCGCGGCTGAACTGGCCGAGAAGACGGGCATGACCAAGAAGGACGCGACCGGCTGCCTCGACGATTTCGTCGGCTTGGTCGTGAAGCACCTCAAGAAGGGCAACAAGGTCCGCATCACGGGCCTCGGCATCCTTCAGGTCCGCAATCGTCCGGCGCGCATGGGCCGCAACCCCGCGACCGGCGAAGCGATCAAGATCAAGGCGTCGAAGAAGGTCGCCTTCCGCGTCGCCAAGGATCTCAAGGAAGCCATCTAAGCCGCTTCCGAGTGTAGATTTCAGGCGGGCCTCGGCGTGAGCCGGGCCCGCCTTTTTGTTTGCTAGTATTGTCCCTGCGCATGAGCACCTACGCTCTCCTCAAGACGATCATGCTGCTGATCCTGCCGCCGGCGTCGCTCGCCGTCGCGTTGGTCGTGGCCGCCGCGCTGGCCTTGTTCGGCTGGTCGAGGTTCGGGCGCTGGCTTGTGGCGCTCGCGATCGTCGAGTTGCTGGTCCTGTCCTTTCCGCCATTCGCCGATGCCATGATCCGCTATCTCGAGGATCAGGCGCGCGCCCTCGTGAAGTATGCACGGAACGACCTCGCTTCAGCCGATGCGAGGATCGCGATCCTGTCGTCCGACGATGGCGCCGGCCTACGCATCGGTGACGCGATTCGGCGACAAAGCGGAGACGCCGAGTGGACGCCAACGCTAAGCTTGCATTTAAGCGGCGACACCTCGATCGCCGATGTTGTCTCGCGGCTCCGGCTCGCGGCGGTAAGCATTATCTATTACGACGGCGGCCCGACGCACCTGGTGGAACTGGCGCGCGAAGCCGCGCTCGCCGCGACCCGGCCGCTTGCCTCCGCCGAGACCCGCGCGGCACTTGCGGGCATTCCCGTGACCGTCAAGGACCTGTCGCCCACCGTTGGCGTGCCCACCAGTTACGGGGTCGAAACGATGACGGGCCATCTGCCGGACGGGGACGCCCCCGCCTGGGCGCGCGTCAAGGCGGCAGGCGCGTCGCTGCTGGGGAAGACCTCCACACCCCCTTATGGCTGGCTGGGCGTCACCGAGAACCGGATCGTCGGCGCCACCAACAATCCATGGAATCCCGAATGCGTTTCGGGCGGGTCCAGTGGTGGCGCAGCTGCCGCGCTTGCCGCCGGCTTCGGCCCGCTGGCCATCGCGCACCGCGGCGGTGCGGGGC
>Ga0081455_10003643_pt1 | contig 17650 bp, 16 predicted proteins | sample TabmetS3T2R1_FD_70207 | JGI IMG/M metagenome (GOLD analysis project Ga0081455, IMG submission 70207) | Tabebuia heterophylla rhizosphere microbial communities from the University of Puerto Rico - S3T2R1 | ecosystem: Host-associated > Plants > Roots > Rhizosphere ...
AAGCCCGTGGCATCTGGAATTCCAGGCGCGTTTGTAGCAACGAGCGTGAGACTCCACGGGACAAGCCCGTGGCATCTCAGGCTGTGTGGTTGAAGTTAATTCTCAAAGACCATAAGTCTTTACTACGAGGATTTTCTGAAGGACAACATATGAGCAAACTGACTCGCAGAGACTTTACTAAAATCGCGACAGCGGCTTCCGTCAGCACGGCGCTCGGCAGCGGGCGTGTGTTGGGAGCGAACGACCGCGTTCGTCTCGGCTGCATCGCGATTGGCAATCGCGGCGACCAGGTGCTGGACGGTTTCCTCGCGCACAAGGACGCCGAGGTCGTCGCCGTCTGCGACATTCATCAACCGTACATGGATTTCGCCGCGAAGAAGATCGGCGGCAGCCCGCGACAGTTCAAGGACTATCGGAAGCTGCTGGAGATGAAAGACGTGGACGCGGTGGTCATCGCCACTCCCGACCACTGGCACGCGCTGCAAATGATTCACGCCTGTCAGGCTGGCAAGGATGTCTACGTCGAGAAGCCCCTTTCATTGGCCGTCGCCGAAGGCCGCCGGATGGTCGAGGCGGCCGAGCGGCACAAGCGCGTCGTGCAGGTCGGCCTGCAAAGACGTTCATCGGATTACTGCCGCGAGGCCGTCGAGTTCATTCGCGGCGGCGGCATCGGCAAGGTCACCTCCGCGCGCGCCTTCCACATTCAGAACGAATGGCCCAAAGGAATCGGCAAACCGCCGAACGAAGAGCCGCCAGCCGATTTCGACTGGGAGGCGTGGCTCGGCCCGGCGCCCAAAGTCCCGTACAACAAGAACCGCGCCTTCTACCGCTTCCGCTGGTTTTACGGTTATTCCGGCGGCCAACTCACGAACATGGGCGTTCACTATATGGACACGATTCATTGGGCGCTCGGCCACGACGCGCCGGTGGCGGTGACGGCGATGGGCGGCAATTTCGCCGTCGAAGACAATCGCGAAATCCCGGACACGCTCGAAGTCGTCTGGCAGTATCAGAACAGTCAAGGGGGCGGCGCGCTCGTCAGTTTCACGCAGATCAACGCCAGCGCGCCGCTGGCCAGCGCTCGCAATTGCGACGTCGAATTTCGCGGAACGAAAGGCGCGCTCTACCTGATGGACAACGGCTACGAGGTCGTCCCCGATGACATCACGCCGAACGAATTTCCCGTCCGCACGCCTCTAGACCGCACAATTCAACGCGGCTGGCGCGCGGGCCAGCGGCCGATGATAGCGGCGAAGAAGGTAGAGGGCCGGACGCAGGACGCCAACCACGCGCGTAACTTCCTCGATTGCGTCCGCAGCCGCGAGCGATGCCACTGCGACATCGAGACCGGTCACCGCAGCACATCGGCCACGCTGCTCGGCAACATCGCTTACAAGACGAAGTCCTACCTCGAATGGGACGCCAGGGTCGAACGGTTCACGAACAATCAGGCTGCGAACAAGTATCTCAGTTACGAGTACCGCGCGCCGTACGAACTGCCGTCGCCAGTCTGAGGCTTCGAAACGGAGAGTTGAGCGAGCCATCGTTTTATCTGTAGCGAACCAGACTTATGACTGATCCTGAAAGACGCAAAGAACGTTCGGAAGAACTGTTAAAGACGCGGAGAATTCCGATCAACCCATCACTGCCGGCGATAGAGTCGGAAGAGGAAACAACGCCGCGGTCAGCCAAGGACATTGCTAAACGGGCGGTTGGGCTTTGCGCCGTAGCCCTCAGAGGAGGTGGCTTGAGGCAGCAAGATGTCATGAGCCTGTTGAATGGAAAAAACCTGTGGGCGTCAGCAACGCCTGAGGAAAAAAAGTTCCTACTAAAGGAAAAACCGTCCAGACAGGAGATGATCAACTTTAAGTGGCGGTATGAAAGCCTATGGGTATTGCTCTGGGCGTTGGGGCGCGCGGAGGATCTAGGCGCGCCCACTTCAATTTGTGACGTACGCCGCGCGGTGAGAATGGTTCTCGACATTCCGGCAGAAGATTTCATCCAGGGGGCGAAGAGTCGGCCGATATCGGAGATTCTCGACGAAGCGGATTTGATTTATAGATATGATTGGGCTGTTGTTGACGCGCGGATCAAGGGCAAGGAGGCGCCTGGGCATCTCAATCCCGGAGTGGTCTATGAGCGCCATTTTGCTTTAAATTGGCTGATTGGTTACATGGGTCAGGAGTGGGATGACATCACCACCGATACATGATAATGGCCCGATGACGATAGGGCTTTTCTATTTGGCGGCAAATTTGGGACATGATCGAATCGCCACAGCACAACAGAGACGCGCGGGTTCGCTTCCGCGACATGACGCAGGCCGACATCGCGGCAGGGCTGGCGCTGTCCTGCGCCGCGCGATGGAATCAGACCGAGCGCGATTGGGGACTGTTTCTTCGACTCAGCCCGGAAGGCTGCCGCGTCGCCGTCGTGGATGAGCGCGTCATCGGCACGGTTGCGACGGCGCGTTACGAAGATCGTTTCGCCTGGATCGGAATGGTTTTGGTTGATCAGGCGGAGCGGGGGCAGGGAATCGGCGCGCGGTTGATGGCCGAGGCGCTGGACGTGTTGAAAGACATGCCTTCGATCCGCCTTGACGCCACGCCCGCCGGACACGCTGTTTATCAGAAACTGGATTTCGTTGACGAATATCACTTGAGCCGGATGGAGACGGCGGTTTCGGGCGCCGGCCTGACGCTCGGGCGTAATCCCGCGCGTCCGATGACGAAAGGTGATTTGCCGGCCGTCGCGATTTTTGATCGTCAGGTCTTCGGCGCCGACCGCAGCTTGACGTTGGAATGGATGTTCGACGGCGCGCCGGAATACGCCTGGGTAATTGAAGAGCGCGGACAGATCGTTGGTTACACGTTCGGGCGGCGCGGCTTCAATTTCGAGCACCTGGGGCCGGTCGTCGCGCACGATCAACAGACCGCGCGGCGCCTGGTTTCGGCTTGTTTGAGTCCTCAGGCGGGCAAGCCCTTCATCATTGACGCTTCGCATTACGAAACTGACTGGCGCTCGTGGCTCGAATCCATCGGCTTCCGCGAGCAGCGGCCATTCATTCGGATGTTTTATCGAGACAATCCTTATCCCGGCCTGCCGCCGAAACAGTTCGGCATTCTGGGGCCGGAGTTCGGTTGAAAGAGGAGATAATCATAATGACTCAAATCACCAATTCGCGTCGCAACTTCATCAAGGTCGTCGCCGCAGGCGCAGCCGGCAGCGCGATCAATTGGGATGCGGCGAGTTACGCCCGCGTCCTCGGTTCCAACGACCGCATCAGCGTCGGCGTCGTCGGGTTTTCTGAACGCGCGATGGAGGCGTTGATCCCGGCTTTCAGCGCCATCTCGTCGTCGCGGAATTGCGAGATCGTCGCCGTCTCCGACATCTGGAATCGCCGGCGCGACGAAGGCGCCGACTTCATCGGCAAGCTGACCGGCAGATCAATCGCCAAGGCGCGCAACAACGACGAACTGTACGAGATGAAAAACGTGCAGGCCGTGATTATCGCCACCGCCGATCATCAGCACGCGACGCACGGCGTCGAGGCCGTCCGCGCCGGGCGAGACGCCTACATCGAAAAGCCGATGGCCAACCAGATGGCCGACGCGCGCGCGATTCTGAAAGCCGTCAAGGAGACCAACCGTGTAGTGCAGATCGGCACGCAACGGCGCAGCGCGCAAAACACGCTTCGCGCGAAAGAATTTCTGCAAACGGGCGAATTCGGCGAGATCACGATGGTCGAGATGTGCACAAACGCGAATCAGCCGATGCGCTGGCGCCGCCCACAACTCGTCGCCGCCTTGCGTCCGGAAGACACGGACTGGAACCGCTTCGTGATTAATCGCACGAAGGAGGCTTTCGATCCACACAAGTACATCGAATACCGGCTGTATTGGCCATATTCGTCGGGCATTCCCGACCAGTGGATGGTCCATCAAATTGACGCGCTGCATTTCGTCACCGGCCTTCAGCGTCCGCGCAGCGTCGTCGCGCAGGGCGGCATATACAGCTGGCGCGACGGGCGCGTCAATCCCGACACGGTGACGGCGGTCTTCGATTACGGCCCGCTCGACAATCCGGCCAAAGGCTTTCAAGCGATTTATTCCAGCCGCATGCATAATTCGGCGGGAGGCGATCGCGATCTTTATTACTCGGCCAACGGCACGTTCAACGCCAGCTCCGGCAAAGTCTCGCCCGAAGGCGGGCTGACCGAACGTTACGCGAAGGCAGGACACAAGCCGACGACGCTGACTGAAAAAACGCTGTCCGGCGCCAGCGGCGGCGCAGTGCTGGCCGATCCGAATGTCAAAGCCGACGCCACAGTCGTCGCGCATATGAACAATTGGATCGAGTGCGTCCGCAGCCGCCAGACGCCGGTCGCCGGGATCGAAGCCGGTTATAACCACTCGATCGCGTTGTGCATGACCATCGCCGCGATGCACAGTGGCAAACGCGCCGCGTTCGATGACGCGAAGCAGGAAGTGGCGCTCGCGTAACAGCCTGATGACGGCCAGGCAGTCGGCGCGGACCGGAAATGGCGCCGCAGGTTACCAACCTGCGGCGCCGCATTCACAAATTCCCGACCGAGACGATCCGCGATAACCAAGCCGTCTACATCGAAGGGTTGAATGTCGCGGGGATAAAGCGATCAGGATTTCAACGAGAAATGCTAATCATCGAAACCGAATCGCAACTGGAAGACGCGCTTTCCGCGCCGAATGCGGCGGACGTCGATTTCATGAGCCGATTGGCGGGCGACGTCGTCATCCTCGGCGCGGGCGGCAAGATGGGGCCGTCGCTCGCCGCGCGCATCAAGCGCGCGACTGACGCGGCGGGCGTCGAGCGCCGAGTGATCGCCGTCTCGCGCTTCTCCGCGACGCAATCGCGCGCCGGGCTTGAAAGCGCGGGCGTCGAGACGATCTCGTGCGATCTGCTCGACCGCCGGCAAGTCGCCGATTTGCCTGATTGCGAAAACGTCTACTTTCTCGCCGGAAGAAAATTCGGTTCGACCGAACGCGCCGATCTCACCTGGGCGATCAACAGCTATGCGCCCGGCCTGGTGGCTGATCGTTACTGCGCCTCGCGCATCGTAGTTTTCTCGACCGGCAACGTGTATCCCCTCGTCAACGCGGCGGCGGGCGGTTCGTTCGAAACCGATGCGCCGCAGCCGCGCGGCGAATACGCCAGTTCATGCCTCGGACGCGAGCGCATTTTTGAATACTTCTCGCACGCGCGCGGCGCGCGCTGTTTGATCTTCCGGTTGAATTACGCGGTTGATCTGCGCTACGGCGTGCTGTTGGACATTGCGCGAAAGGTTCACGCCGGGCAGCCGGTCGATCTGACGGTTCCGGCGTTCAATGTCATCTGGCAGGGCGATGCGAATTCGTATGCGATGCGCTCGTTGGAACTGTGCGCCGCGCCGCCGCGCGTCCTGAACGTGACCGGGCCGGAGACGATCGCCACCCGCCGCGCGGCTGAATTCTTCGCCGAACGCTTCAAACGCGAGGCCGTTTTTCAGGGCTCGGAAGCCGACGCCGCGCTGCTCAACAACGCCGCGCTGTGTCACAAACTGCTCGGTTATCCGGAGGTCACGCTCGGCGAATTGATGGAGATGGCCGCGCGCTGGGTCGAGATCGGCGGCGCGAGTCTGAACAAGCCGACGAAGTTCGAAGCCGTAGACGGGAGATTCTGATGCCGATTGACGCAACGTTGCGGGCGAGCTTGTTTGACGGGATGGTGATTCCCGCGCATCCGCTGGCGCTCGACGCAGACCGCCGACTGGATGAACGGCGGCAACGCGCCCTGACGCGCTATTACTGCGACGCCGGGGCGGGCGGCGTGGCCGTCGGCGTGCATACCACACAGTTTGCGATTCGCGATCCGCGTGTCGGTTTGTTCGAGCCGGTGTTGCGACTGGCGCTGGAAACAATGCTCGAATGGGAACGGCAAAACGGAAAGCGGCTCGTCAAAATCGCAGGAGTCTGCGGCGAGACTGCGCAGGCAGTGCGCGAAGCGGCGTTTGCCGGAGAAGCCGGCTACGACGTCGGATTGCTGAGCCTTGCCGCCCTGCGCGAAGCCACGGTCGCCGAATTGATCAGGCATTGCCGCCGCGTGGCCGAGATCATTCCCCTCTGCGGTTTCTACCTGCAACCGGCGGTCGGCGGGCGATCGCTGGATTACCGCTTCTGGCGCGAGTTCTTCGAGATCGAAAACGTCGCGGCGGTGAAGGTCGCGCCGTTCAATCGTTACCGGACATTGGATGTGGCGCGCGCGCTGGCTGACAGCGGCAGACATTACGAAGTCGCGCTTTATACCGGCAATGACGACAACATCGTGGCCGATCTGCTGACCGAGTTTCGGATCGGCGGCGGAGGCGGCGGCCATGTTTCAATTCATTTTGCCGGAGGCTTGTTGGGGCATTGGGCCGTGTGGACAAAACGCGCGGTGGAATTACTCGCCGAAATCAAAGCGGCGCGCGCAGGCGGCAAAGCTCTAGCCGCGCTGGCGCGGTCGGCCGAAGTCACCGACGCGAACGCCGCGCTGTTCGACGCGCAACACGATTTCGCCGGTTGCATCGCCGGCTTGCATGAGATTTTGCGGCGACAGGGATTGCTGGCGGGCCGCTGGTGTCTCGACCCGCGTGAAGACCTTTCGCCAGGGCAGATGGAAGAGATTGATCGCGTCTATGACTGCTATCCGCAACTGAACGACGATGATTTCGTCGCGCAAAATCTCGATCGGTGGATGCGCGCGTAACATCGCGGCGCGCCCTGTACCGTAGGTTGTCCAACCTGCGGAGGCTTTATCATCAAGCGGCTTGGCGTTACATAAACGGCTCATTAATCGAGCCGTCCGCAGGTTGGACAACCTACGGTACATTGCTCTTCATAGCGCGTATTGACCCTGAATATTTGGACAATGGAATCATCCGCAGGTTGGACAACCTACGGTACAGAGGCTTCCGGTGAGCGAATATATTTACAAAGAGCGTACCGAACGGAACCTACCGCATTTCCATCCGCCGGGAGCGACTTTGTTTGTAACCTTTCGACTGGCTGGAACTATTCCGAAACCAACGCTACGGCAATATTACGCGCAAAAGCAGTGGTTGGAAGAAGAAACGAAGCGCATCATAGGGTTGAAGTTGAAAGATGATTCGGCTGAAATGGAAGAGCACGAGCAAAGGCTTTTGGAATTTGGCCGTGAGTGGTTCGTGAAGTTTGAAGATATTCTGCACAAAACAGAAACCGGGCCGACATGGCTGAAAGACGATCGAGTCGCGAAGGTCGTTGCTGACGCGCTACATTATCGTGACGGAAATGTTTATCGCCTCGACGCCTACTGCATAATGTCGAACCACGTTCACGCAGTGTTTGCTCCTTATCTGACGGCGGAAGAACTGCGACAGGTATTGCTTCCCGAAGGGTTTAGCTTCATCAGTAGGAATCCCCCGCTGGACAGGATTATGAAGTCGCTCAAGGGGTACTCGGCGTGGGAAGCGAATGGCGTGATTGGACGCAGGGGGCATTCTGGCAACGGGAAAGCTACGATCATGTTGTGCGCGATAACGAGGAGTTTGATCGAATAGTGAAATACGTTTTGAATAACCCTGTGAAAGCCGGCCTGGCGCCTACATGGCAGGGATGGAAGTGGAGTTATTGGCGCGAAAGTGTACCGTAGGTTGTCCAACCTGCGGCGGGCTTCATTATCCAAACATTCGAAGTCAGTGTGCGCGTTGATGAATGGCTCTCAGGTCTCATCAATTTTCGAGTAACGAAGCCCTCCGCAGGTTGGACAACCTACGGTACACTTTCGGAGGAGACGATATGCGCAAGCTCAACAGGTTTCTCTTTACGGCGGTATTGATCGCGTCATTCCATATCATCGCGACGGCCGACGGCGAAAACTCCGCTCCGGACGGCTGGCGCGCGGCCGCGCCTCGTGACGAGATTCGTCCGCAATTCGATTACATACCGAAAGGCGGAAAAGACGGCAAGGGCGCTTTCCTCATCATCGCCGATGACCGCGAAGGACTCGACGGTTATTGGGTGAAAACATTTTCGATCGCCGGAGGCAGGCATTATCGCTTCTTCGCGCTGCGCAGGGTTGAAAACGTCGCGGCGCCGAGCCGGAGCGTTGTCGCGCGAATCTTGTGGCAGGACGCCGACGGCAAACCCGTCAATTGGGACAAACCTGTCCCGACGGGCTATATGAAAGGCGCGTTCTATCAAGCCGAGCCTGAATATCCGACGGACAAAACGACCGGCGCAGACGGATGGACAGAAGTCTCGGACAGTTATCTCGCGCCGTCGAAGGCCGCGCGAGCCGTCGTCGAGTTGCATCTGCGTTGGGCGCCGCGCGGGCGTGTCGAATGGAGCGACGTTTCATTGGCCGAGGCCGCGCCGCCGCCCGAACGCAAAGTCCGATTGGCCGCCGTCCACTTTCGCCCGCAAGGCGGTAAAACGCCTATGGATAATTGCCGGATGTTCGAGCCGCTCATCGCCGACGCCGCGCGACGCCGCGCCGACCTGGTCGTGCTGCCCGAAACCTTGACTTATTACGGGCTGGGCAAGAGCTTCGGCGAGGTGGCCGAATCATTGCCCGGCCCTTCGACTGATTACTTCGGCGAACTGGCGAAGAGGCATAACCTATACATCGTCGCGGGGCTGGTCGAACGCGACCGACATTTGATCTACAACGTCGCGGTAATGCTGGGGCCGGACGGAAAGATTGTAGGCAAGTACCGCAAGGTCGCATTGCCGCGGGGCGAAATCGAAGCCGGTATCACGCCGGGCGTCGAGTATCCGGTCTTCGACACGAGATTCGGCAGGGTAGGTATGATGGTCTGTTACGACGGCTTCTTCCCCGAAGTGGCGCGGCGTTTGAGCGACAACGGCGCCGAAGTGATCGCGTGGCCGGTGTGGGGTTGCAACCCGTTGCTGGCCTCGGCGCGCGCCTGCGAAAATCACGTCTACCTCGTCAGCAGCACTTACGAGGACGTCTCGCGCGAGTGGATGTTCACCGCCGTTTATGATCACGCAGGCAATAAGCTCGTTCACGCCGAAAAGTGGGGGACCGTGGTTGTGACCGAGGTCGATCTGAACGAACGATTGCGGTGGGCGAGCCTGGGCGATTTCAAATCGGAGATACCGCGGCATCGTCCGGCGGATCGGGTTCAAAGATGATCGAACGCTAGAACAGTTCTCAGTTATGATTCAGTTATGATTCAGTGAGCACGATCAACCTAAGCGAAGAACCCATCTTTGTTTGCAGGGAACATGGGGAGACACCAATGACAGCAGCGACAAGCACATGGGATCCAGAGCAATACGCGCGGTTTCGAGCGGAACGCAGTAAGCCGTTTTACGACCTCGCGGCGCTGGTGGAGACAAAGCCCGGGATGCGGGTGGTGGACCTTGGGTGCGGGGATGGGGCGCTGACGGCATGGCTGCACCAGCATCTGAGCGCGATGGAAACCCTGGGCGTGGACAACTCGGAGACTATGTTAGCATCGGCGTCGAAGCAGGGCGCTGTTGGACTGCGATTCGAGCGCTCCGACATTGAGACGTTCACGGCAAAGCGGCCATTCGACCTGGTATTCGCGAACGCGTCGTTGCACTGGGTGCCCGACCATAAGAATCTGATGCCACGATTGTGCGCGTTGCTCACGCCCGGCGGGCAGATCGCGGTACAAATCCCAGCGATGGATGAGCATCTGTCGCATACGACGGCGGACAGCTTGGCAAGCGAGGAGCCATTTGCTAGCGCACTTGGCGGCTTTGCGCGCGGGTTTGACCCTGTACTACGACCGGCCCACTACTCGGAACTGCTTTGGCAGAGCGGTTGTGAGCAGCAAACAGTCCGACTCAACGTCTATCCTCACCTGCTGTCGGGCTACGAGGCAGTGGTGGAGTGGGTGCGCGGCGCCTATCTCACGCTGTACGAGGCGCGGCTCGGGCCGGCGCTGTTCAAATCATTTCTCCAGGAGTACATACGGCGCCTGGCCGCGGCCATCCCACAACGACCGTACCTGTATGCCTATGCGCGTATCTTGATGTGGGGGCGAATGCTCGCATGAGCGCGTGGTCAGCGCCCCGCCGCAGCAGAGAGTGGTCCGTGGCCAGCAACTCACGCCAGACGAGAAGAGAAAATATGCCGTCCGATAGTTTTATTTAGCCGTCACATCCGGCGCTTCGAGAGCCGGTAGAGAAGTTTGGGCAGATTTTTCCATGATTTCACAATAGAAAGTCGCTGATGTCTGAATGTGAATATTTCCCGGCGCTGTAACTTTTTCTCACAACTCTTCAGGCGGATGAACAACTACATCCTCATAGGGGTACCGGCGTGAAATTTTACCGGAATGTAGGAATACATTGAGCGCCTGCTCGTATCGCTCGCGAGTGATCATCAAGCCTCCATCCCAACATCCCAGGTCCTGATAGCGAGCAATGGTCTTGATCAGCGCATCGCGGTCTGTCTGGGGAAAGAACTCAGCTTCTCTATCGGCGACGTCTTCGGCCGGTGTTTGATTCACCCACCACCTCGCCCGAGCGTATGCTCTGATGAATGCTTTGGCGGCGGCGGTCTTCAGGAATTCACGTGAGGCCATCAGGCTGCTGAAAGCGACTGGCGGCATCGCTTCGCCTACCGAAGCGACGATGTAGCCGATGCTTTCTCTTTCGATCTGCTGAGGGGCCGGCCCCTGTTGATGGACGTAATCGCCCAGGCCGCTGCGGAAGGCGGCGTCGATCTCCTCCACGCCGCCGGAATCGATCACTTTGATCTTGCTCCAGTCGGCGCCGTTCAAGTGGACGGCGTACTTGAGCATGGCCAGTGGCTGTGCGCCATGATCTGCGAGCAATGACGCGCCTTCCAGCTTCTTCCAGTTGAAGGCTAGATCGGGACTTCGACCGGTAAGGAAGAAACCGTCTCGCTGGTTGATCTGGGCAAAGTGCGCGGCGAGGGCGCCTTCATTCTTCTCTATGCGCGCCCAACTGGAAGAGACGGCCGATTGCACGATATCTATCTCCCCATTCCGGATGAGTTCCTGGGCGTCGCTGCCTGGGGTCAGAACTTCGTAGGTGTACTCAAAGCCTTCCTCCCTGAGAAAGCCCGCCGCCATGGTTGACAGTAGAGGGCTATAAAAAGCCGAGTGGCGCGAAACCATTATTCGTATCGTGTCCTTGGTCATCATCGCTTTCCTTCGTTCCAATAAATCTTCACATTCTTTGTGCCGCGGCCGACGCCGATGATGTCAACTCTGCCGTCCCCGTTAAGATCGGCGCAAATCACGTCTTCGCAGCCCAGCCCCTTCGCATCGAGGACCTGCTTCTCCCACTTGCCGCCCGCGCCATCGAGCGGACGGAGGATGTACACAATCGCGTCTTCGACCTTGCCCTCAGGCGGGCCGCGGAAGCCGACCACCAATGAATCTACGCCTGTACCGGTCAAATCGCCCGTCCAGACGGCGTGCCCGCCCTTGTGGTTTTCGATGAGTACCTGGCGGTTCCAGAGCTGACCTGGCTGTTCTGGCGGAGTGTAAACGACCGCCTGATGGCCATGCCAAGGCTCGATCGTAGCGATGTAGCGTTTCCCGCCCGGCAGTCGCCCGACTTTCACCTCGCCAGCGCCATGTTTCTCCGGGTCACCGGCGCCGATTTGTTGACTGACCCATTTTCCGTCCGCGGTCTTCTTGAAGAGGAAGATCCCTTCGTAGGCGGCGGCGAGGATCTCCTCTTTGCCGTCCTTATCCCAATCTATAGGCCAGACGTTGTGGGTAATGTGAAGCTCGTCATTGATGACCTCACGCTTCCAGGGTTCTTCGAACGGGCGCGCGGGGCGGCGGATGATATAGAGAGAGGAGCTCTTGCCCTTCCACCACTCCGGTCCTGAGGCCTCACGCCCGTGGAGCGGCGAACAGACGAGATCCTTCTTGCCATTGCCGGCAGTGTCTATGACGCGCATGCGGTGCATCGTCGGCTCTTCATCAAGTTTGATCGGAGTCCACGGTTTGCCGAGATCACTCGGTCTCTGGAGCAGCCAAACCGTGCCGCCTGTTTTTGTATTGCTGGGCTGCCAGTCGGCTCCGAGTATGAGTTCGACTCTGCCGTCATTATCCACGTCCAGAGGTTGGACGCAGACCGGCAGCTTGGGAAATCCTTCAACAATGATTCGCCTTATCCAGGAGGGGTTTTCGTACCACACGACCTGATCGGGGTTTTCGGTCACGACGACGATGTCAGTTTTCCCGTCGTGATTGATGTCAGCCACCGTGACCGCATAACAGACCCCGGCGTTGGGATCAATGACCTGTTCTTTGAAGCCGGGCCGCGCCTCTTGAGAATGAGCGGCGGCAGACGAGAGAATTACCACACAAAGAAAAAGTAGACGCCGCGCTATATATCTCTTTTGCATGCTCATAACTATCTCTCCTTCACTTAATTTGGGAAGAATCAGCTTTACAATCTGAAACGAAATCCGCCTGAAGTCGGTACTCTAAACGCTCTCCTCCAACATCCGTAGTTGAAATGAATGCGCCAATATCGGCTGTTCTGATTTAGCGATTGTGGCTAAAAGCCACAATCATTGTAGCTTTTAGATGCAAAGATCGGGACTTCGATCTGGCAACACTTTTGTAATGGCTTAATGATCTGGCAACACATTTGTAATAGCCCACAGACGCCGATGTCTTTCCCGTTAGACGTATTATGTGCCGATATGTGCCGATATGTGCCGATAATTTTCGCCTCTAATCTGTGGGGTATTTTGGGACATGCCACACGCCTAGAAAAGCGGAATGCCTTAGAGGGGCGACCCCTGGGGGAGGTCCTTTACCTTTACCTTGCAGAACCCAAGGGACTTACCCGCAATCCTTACATATACGAAATGGTTGAGTCGTTTCGGCGCTAAAGACAGCGTCATTTGGGCGCCGTAATTGCTATTCCGATTGTGCACGCCAAACTAAACAGTACCGTGCGCGTAAGCAAGCGGATGACCGATAGGACGGCCGCTTGCTTACGCGCACGGTACTATACCAATCTTGTGTGCCTCGATTTAGCGAGAAGCGCTCGCAAATCAATAACCTTCCCCCGAGGACAACCATAACTGCTCCTCACAATTAGCATTACGACAAACTAGCGAAGGCGCCGTAACCGCAGGCCGGGAGATACACGTGATCGATGCTCCGCTCGTGGATTCCCTGATGCTGGTTTCTGCCTTCTCCTTATAGTCCGTTAGGCGCATTCCGCAGGAGTTATCCTCACAGGCGAGACGGGGGGCGTCTAGGTCTGTGCAGACTCTCGGGCAGAAGCGCCACGGAATGGAGGACAAACATGGGTATGAGCCTGCAAGAATGGCTCGACACCGAGGTCCGGCCGTATCGAGACAAGTCGATCAGTTGGATCTCGCAATATCACTTCTTCCGCGACCCGATGCGTCCGACCTACTCGGACACGAGTTGTTTCTTCTCCCCTGCCGACGGCATCATCCTGTATCAGCAGATAGTCGCCCCGGATGAATGCATAGTGGACATCAAGGGCAGGGCCTATTCTCTCCGCGACGCCCTGCGAGATCCGGATTTCAGCGCCACAAGCCTCGTCATCGGGATCTTCATGACGTTCTTCGACGTCCACGTCAACCGGATCCCCTATCCCGGGCTGCTCTCCTACAAGGGGACTGACGCCATCGACACCTACAACCTTCCCATGCTCGACGTGGAAACGAGCATTCTGCAGGACCTTCGCATCTCCACGGATTCCCTGGAGTATCTCCATCACAACCAGCGGATGATCAATCGGATCTACTCGCCGGAGCTGTCCCAATCGTACTATTTGCTCCAGATCGCCGACTACGACGTCGACTGCATCACTCCGTTCCAACTGAAGCAGAACCACCCTGTCGTTCAGGGGCAGCGCTTCTCCCAGGTCCGCTACGGCTCCCAAGTCGATCTGATCATTCCCCTTTCCCCTCGGTTGGAGTTCACGACCATTCAGAACATCAGAGACCACGTGGAGGCGGGAATCACCCCCCTCATCAGGGTCACAGAACGGACGAGAATAAAGAAAGGAGACTTCTCATGAAATCAACTGAAAAGAAGCCAGCAACCGGACTTAAAAAGACGCCCACAACCGTCGCCGCAGAACAGGGTGACATGACGAGCATCGGCGCGGCGCAAAACGGCGTGTCCGTACACCACGGCGCCACACTTCAGCAGATCGCCACCGACGCTAAGAAGGAAAACGGGTACGTGAATGAGCGACAAACGCAGTTCGTCCGTCCTTGGATCAATCCCACGCAGCTCGCGCGGCCGTCTTATCTCCTCAACTTTCCCTTCTCATACGCGACTGGAGTCGCCAACAACCCCTGGATGGAAGACCTTTCGTCCGACCGGCGGCAGCCGGACTTCAGGAGGGCTGCCGTCCAGTTTCTGGAGATGTACCGATACATGGCCGCCGCCGGGGCCCTGGTGTACGTGCTCCCAACTCCCAGCGGCGCCGACTTGCAGGACCTGATGTACACCGCGAACCTTGGGATCGTCCTCGAACACCTCCCTCACCAGAACACGGTCGTCATCTCCAATTTCGCCTCGCCTCCTCGTCGGGGTGAGACGCCGGTCGGAGTCAACTTCTTCAAGAGCATGGGCTACGAGATCCACGTCCCGCCGACGAAGTTCGAAGGGGAAGCGGAGCTTAAGCACCTTCACGACAACGTGTACGTGGGAGGGTACGGGATCAGGTCCGAGAATGAGACGTACGACTGGATGGAGCGGAACTTCGACATGCGCGTCGTCCGGCTCCGGCTCACGGATCCTTACCTCTACCACCTCGACTGCATGGTGTTCCCCATCACGTCGGAGAACACCCTGGTCTGCACCGAGCTGATCGAGCAGAAGGAGATCGCGGCGCTCGAGAAGGTGACGAACGTAATCCCAGTCTCCGCGGACGAATGTTATTCGGGCATCTGCAACTCCGTCCGCATGCCGAGCGTGGTTCTGAATTCGTCGCACATCCAGGATCTGAAGGCGGGAACGGAGGACTACGAGCACGAAGTCCGAAAGAACCGAAAGCTGGAGGACGTCGCCGCGAATCTGGCCCTCGAAGTGTCGTACTTCAACCTCAGTGAATATCACAAGAGCGGCGCCTTGCTCTCGTGCATGGTGATGCACCTTAACCGCCACTCGTACAAGATCGCCATGACGGCGCAAGACGAACGGCAAGAGGCCGGTCTGGCCGCTTTGCAGGCCGCATAGCGAGGCGTAACACGACGGGGCGGCGACCGGCGCCGGCTTTGAGCGCGTATTCAAACCAATGTCGAAAAATGGTCTTTCGTCAATCATGTGGAAGGTGTCCCTCCCGATCATCTTCGTGGAGGCCACCGAGACCCTCGATCATCTGATCGATACGATCTTTCTGGCCCGTGTGGGAATAACGGAGCTAGGAGCGATTGCTGTGGCGGACACGGTGTTCCTGCTATTCCTGGTGTTCCCGCTCGGGCTGGTGGACGGAATCCAGATTCTGACCGCCCGGCGAGTCGGGCAGCGCCGGACCGAGGAGGTGGGAGCCGTGTTCAACCAGGGCCTGGCGCTCGTACTCCTCGTGTGCGTGGTGTCCGCCGCAGCGCTCAAACTGGCGTCGCCCGTGGTGGGCGAATGGCTCGTCGAGTCCAAGGCCGTGGGCGACGCCGTGAACGGCTATCTTCAGATAGAGGCCTACGGCCTCGGTCTGTCGGGCGTGACGTTCGCACTCGGCGCGCTGCTGACGAGCCTTGGACGGACGCGGGCTCTCGTCCCGGCGACGATCATCATGATCATCACCGACGTCATCCTGAACTACCTGTTCATCTTTGGAAAGTTCGGCTGTCCCGCCCTTGGAATGCGGGGGGCTGCGGTGGGGTCGCTGGGGGCGGAGTTCGCCGCCGCCAGCTTCCTCACCGTATACGTCTGGCGGCGTCTCGATGCGGGGCGGTATGGGTTCTTCAAGTTCCGCCGGATCGGGCACGGGACGGCCCGGCTGCTGGGCCTCGTCTCCATGCCCATCGCCGTACAGGGGATCGTGATGAATCTCCGCTGGTTCGTGTTCTTCTTGATCCTGGAACGTGTGAGCGCCGAGACCCTCGCCATTGGCAACGTCGTATACACCTGCTACGTCGTGCTCTGGATCCCGACTGAAGGTTTCGCGGAGACCACATGCTCCATGGTCAGCCGCTTCGTCGGGCGCAATCGGAGCCATAGGATCGGCGGCATGCTCAAACACGCCATCGGCGGGGCGCTCGTGGCGACCGTGCCCTTCATCGTCGTCGCATTGGTCGTCCCGGAGTGGTTCGTCGCCGTGTTCTCTCCGGGTTCGGAAATTCTCGCGCAGACCAGCGCGAGTCTCCGCGTCGTGGCCCTGGCGATGTTGGTCGCCATCCCCGGTGAGATGTGGTTCGTCGCCGTCTTGGGGACGGGAGACACTGCGGCGTCTCTCGGAATCGAGTTCGCGCTCACCCTGACGATGCTCGCTCTTACTTACTTCGGAGCCATCCACATGGCGTGGCCGGCGCCGCTCGTCTGGTTGTCGTTGCCTGTCGCCTGGCTGGTGGGCCTGACGATCTCCTACGGGTGGATGAAGTCCGGCATGTGGAAGAGGCTCGAGATCTCTTGAGGTGTTGAAGTGATGTTACGAAGAAATGAACCATATGCGGTAATCGCGCTCGATGAGCGCGATTTCGTGGCGCACAGGCGCCATGAACTGTCGATCTCGCTGACATTGGCTTTTCTGCTCTCGGCCCGTCTACGCTTCCATTTCCTGATGAGCGATGACGTCTCACGGGAGGTCGATCGAGCCTTCGACAAGGTGTTGAAGGGTCTGCCGTTGGAGAGCAAAGGGATCGCTTACAGGAAGAACCTGCTCTGCTACGGAAAGATCTGCCTGCTCGAGGGGGCGAAACTGGTTGTAACTTCTGATCCTCAAATTCAAAAGAGGATGGATGCCGGATCTTGCCCGAATATTTTCCTTGATTTCAAAAGCGGTCGTTCCCAGTTTATCAGTTGGCGATTCCTGGAAAACCTGGAAGACGACATTTTGAAACAACAGATCATCGTCTACTCAAAGCTGATAAACACAGTGCGCGACACCGCCCAATATTTTGGCTTGCTTGACCGGCTTGGCGCCATCGAAAGAAAGATTGGTGATTTGATCTTGCTCGAAGCCGATCCGTCGAAGAACGTCGAAAACGCCAGGCGGATTGCCGCGGCGGCAGTTGGAGGCAAGCTCCTGCCGAAGGAAGCATTGAAGGAGACGCTCCCCTGATGCCGAAGCGACAATCGCCAACAGAGAGCGGCGACGATAATTCTCGGACGGAAACAATCCTTCTCAACGGGAGGATCGGCTGGGTTGACGAGGACGACATCGAGAGCGCGGGTGAGAAGCGCCCGCTCGTCTATTCGCCGAACTGAATCAGCTTGCCGGGGCCGGGGAGCGGTATCGATTAACGGCTGCGATGCCCGATCGCCATCACGGAGAGGCCTTTGGAGTGTGACCAAAGCGAGGGCCGAAACTGATATGAAGACGCTTTCACAGATATCTCAGGAGGATGTCATCGATTTCACGCGACGTCTAGCGACGCCGTTTCTGATGCTTGACCTCAATCAGGCGCGGAAAAACAT
>Ga0081455_10003644_pt1 | contig 17647 bp, 14 predicted proteins | sample TabmetS3T2R1_FD_70207 | JGI IMG/M metagenome (GOLD analysis project Ga0081455, IMG submission 70207) | Tabebuia heterophylla rhizosphere microbial communities from the University of Puerto Rico - S3T2R1 | ecosystem: Host-associated > Plants > Roots > Rhizosphere ...
GACTGGTTTCCGCTGGCGTTGTTATTGACGACGGTCACCGAGTTGATCTTCCAGCGGACCGCGGTTTCGATTTCGCCGATGTGATACCAGAGGCCAGCGTCTCCTGTGAAGACGACGACGGGCCGGTCGGGGCAAGCGCACTTCGCGCCGAGGCCCGCGGGAAAAGCCCAGCCGAGGTGTCCGGCGCTGCGTATGTAGCTCTGGGTAGGGACGCGCAGGTCATAGAATCCGCCCATCCACATCCCCGCGTGGCCGGTGTCCACGACGACGATGGCATCATCCGGCAAGTTCTTGGTGAGCTCGCCGCATATGCGTTCGGGCCGTATCGGAACGGCGTCGGACTGGAGCATCGGCTGGTATTTCGAATACCATTCCTCGCAGATTAAGCGCGATTTTTCCAGCCAGGCCTTTCGCTTTGCCGCCGTCTTTCCGTCCGCGTGCTCGAGCATGCGTGCGAGGACGATTTTCGCATCTCCGAGCACGGCCGCCTTCAGAGGGTAGTTCCGGCCGAGACACTCCGGTTCGATGTCGATCTGGATTGCCGAAACGCCGATCTTCGGAACCGTCCAAAAATTCGTCGTCATGCCTCCCGTCTCGGTGCCGATGAAGCAGACGAGGTCCGCCTGCCCGATCACCCGGTTCGCGCTCTCGCGCGAATAAGTCCCCGACACACCGATCGAGAGCGGATGCAAGCCAGGAATGGAATCTTTGCCGTTCAACGAAGTTGCGACCGGAATGGACAGTTTTTCCGCGAGGGCGACGAGCTCACTAGCCGCGTTCGAGGCGCGCACGCCGCCTCCGGCGACGATCACCGGCCGTTCAGCGTCCTGCAACACCCTTAGCGCTGCGAGCGCGCTTTTCATGTCCGGCTCGGGACGGAACGGCGGCACGCGAGCGAACTGTTCTTCGCAGAGCGGCTCCATCTCCGCCTCTTCCGCGTCGATCTGCCCCTCGTTTCCGCAAAACTGCAGGTGCACGGGTCCCGGCGTGCCTGATACCGCGACGCGGAACGCCTGCCGCACCATGTCGGGAAAGCGCTCCACCGCGTCCACCGTGGCGTTGAACTTGGTTACCGGCTCGAACGCGGGAACGTCATCCACTTCCTGGTAGACCTTGCGGAATTTGGTTTTGGGTTCGCGCCCGCCCGTAAAAGCGATCACCGGCGAATGCGCGAGGTGGGCGTCGCGCAAGCCCGCGGCGAGGTTGAGCGCGCCGATCACCTGTGCCATGCAGATACCGGCGCGACCCGACGCACGGGCATAGCCGTCCGCCATGTACGCCGCGGATTTTTCTCCGTGGGTGTGGATGCGCTTGATTTTCGTCCTGCGCTCCATTTCAGCGAAAGTCCGACGGAGCACCGCGGGAACCATGAACACGTGCGAGACACCGTAGCCTTGCAGCATGTCCGCGAGGCACTGAGCACCCGTTATTTTTGCCATTTCATTTTGCCTTTCCAGTTGTCATCCCGAGGAGCGCATGGACAAGGGATCTCTGTCGGCACAGCTTCTCGCAGGAGATCCCTCGCTGCGCTCGGGATGATCGCGCTTTCGCTCGGTCACTTGATGGCCAGCGGATTGGTCGGCGACCCCACCGCCCCGGTAATCGGGAGCGCCGGCGCGACGAACAGGAATTCGTACACTTTGTCAGCGGCGCAGTCCTCAGCGAGATCCTTCACGTAAAATATCTCGCCCATGGTCATTCCCATGATCGGGATCGTGATCCAGTGCCACGGCTGGTTAATGCCCTGCTCAGTTTCGTTCGGCCGTACCTCGCAGCCCCAGGTGTCGCTCGCGAGCGCTGCAAGCTCGGTACGCCTGATCCACTCGAGCGTCTCGAAGGCGAACCCCGGCGCATCGTCCCCGGGATACCCGTCCCAGCTCCCAGCTTTGAGCTTCGCTTCCATCTGGCCGGTGCGCACGATGACGTAGTCGCCGCGCTTCACCTCGACGCCCTGCGTCTTGGCACTGCGATCGAGATCAGCGCAAGTGATAGCGTAGCCGTCCTCGAGGATTTCCTTGCCGAGCGCGCGCGCCACGTCGAGAAACACGCCGCGGCCCACCATCTTGTTCTTGGTCTTCTCAATGCCGCATTTCTGCGCGCCGTTCGACGTGACTTCGCGGCAGTCGTAGCCATTCCACATGGTGTTCTCGTAGAACACGTGGCCGAGTCCGTCCCATTGCGTGCTGCACTGCAGGGGCATGACTACCATGTCGTCGGCAGCGCGGATACCTCGGTGATCGAGCACGCCTGAATAGGCGTCGGTGCCGGTGCGCAGCATCGTGTGCACCGGATTGATGCGGCCCATCGCCGGATACTTGCTCTTCGCGCCCTGCGGGCCGTTGTTGTCGAAGTTGAGGGCGAGCGAAATCACCTTTCCCTTTTTAACCAGCTGCGCCGCCGCGACGATGTCTTCGGGTCGCGTGTAGTTGAGCGTGCCGATTTCGTCGTTGGGACCCCACTTGCCCCAGTTTTTGTATTTTTCCGCAGCTGCGCGGAGATCCTGTCTCGTGAGTTTGCGGCCGGGCATAGAGCTTCCTTTCAGCGCGATGAACGGGGAAAACGGCTAAATGATAGGAATTTGTTTTTGGCGTGTAGGGATCGGGACGTCATAAGTTCCCTCCCCGGGCGTGTGCGTCAACCTCCTGAGAGACCCTGATGCACTGACCAATGATGATGGGGTGGCTCCGGATTGAGAATTGGCTCAGAAAATATCCGATGAAATAGTCTTATGTCAAACCTGAAAGTCTTGGAAAAGAAGGATTGCTCATCTGGTGCCGGAAACGCGTGGCGTGGATCAAGGATCTAGCGGGCGCGCTGTCCGACCAAGCAGCGGTTGGCTTGGCTCTGCAAACATTGAAGAGAAACCCGAGCAGGGAGCGCTTACGATCCAAAAGCAGGCATGACCCCTCTCTCAATTCAAAACTCAACTTTTTAGTGTCAACTGTCATTCTCGGGCGGTAGAAGTGGAATCGTCCATGAAATACACTGACGGAGCAACTGCGTCACGGGTATTCTAGCGGAGGCGTGTCAGCCTAGCGGAAGCCCAAGAGCTTGTTCCAGGCAGCGCAATTATGAAAGCCATTCGGATTCATAAATTTGGTTCCCCCGCGGACGTGCTTCAGTACGAAGAGGTTCCGATGCCGGAGCCCGGGCCCAACGAACTTTTAATCAAGATTGAAGCGGCTTCGCTGAACCGGGCGGATCTGGCTCTGACGAAGGGTAGCTATCGCATCGCTCCCGAGGCGCTGCCGGTGATCCCTGGCCGAGAGTTTGCGGGAACGGTCGCCAAGCTTGGCGCTGGAGTTCAAGAATTCAAGGTTGCCCAGCGTGTCGTGGCATATACCGGCACGGGAGGCTACGCCGAGTACGCGCTCGCTAAGGTCTCAGAGACTCTGTCAATTCCCGACGGCGTTGACTCGGCATCCGCGGCAGCGATGCCCACAGTATTTCTCACTGCCTGGTTTGGTTTGTTGACGGATGGCAGACTAAAAGCCGGCGACTGGGTGCTCGTGCAGGCCGGCAGTAGCGGCGTCGGCATCGCCGCGATTCAAATCGCAAAGCATCTAGGCGCCAAGGTCATTACGACTTCCAGCGGTGATGACAAATGCAAACGTTTGCGCCAACTCGGAGCTGACGAGGCGATCGATTACACGAAGCAAGGTTTCGCCGCAGAAATCATGCGCATCACGGGCACGGCCGAGACGCGGGATCAGGCTGAGCCCTACCAGGAGCGTCTCCACCCCGACGTCATCGAGGGCGTAAATGTGCTTCACGGCTGGGGTATCGTCCCAGCGGCTCGTCGACGGCCATTCCCCACCTATCGCGGCGTCGATGTCGTGCTCGAGATAATTGGCGGCGATATCTATCGCAAGAGCTTAGAAGTACTCGCGCCCGGCGGCCGCTTGGTTTCACTCGGCGGAACCTTCGGCGCAGTACCGGATCCGCCGCCCGCTCTAAGCGATGGGCGCAAGGCCAGCCGCTTCTCGATCACGAACTATCTGAGGGCGAACCCAGCGGAGTTCTGCGAGTTGGCTCACCTCCTCAAGCTCGTCCAAGAAGGAAAACTTCAGGTGATCGTCGATCGGAGTTTTCCCTTGGCAGAATCGCGGGCAGCGCAGCGCCACCTCGAAGGACGCAGCCACTTCGGTAAGGTCGTACTCACGATGAGCTGAAGAGCAAGAGCCGAAAGCAAATTTGCAGAGCTCAGACGTGAACAAGGCAAGGTCGGTGCTTGGATTTTTTCCTATTTTGTCCTCCGGCCCAGACGAAATGAGCAAAATTTCTTGACCTTTTCAGATGTCATCGATGCGAAGCGGCGATCTGATCGAGTCGCGATTGAATCTCACGCTCCGATAACCATCGCCCGCGCACCATCACGCCGGAACGACGCGCGATGTTGCTGATGTCCTCGAGGGGATTGGCATTGAGTAAGATCAGGTCGGCGCGCTTCCCTACTTCGATGGTTCCGAAATTATCTTTCTCTTTGAGATACAGACCGACGTTATAGGTTCCGGACCTAAGAATATCGTACGGCTTCATGCCTGCATCTGCCATGCGCTTCATTTCCCGATGAATCGAGAATCCCGGAACGCTGAAGCGCTGCGGCGCGTCGCTGCCCAGCAGGATTTTCACGCCGCCATCGTTTAGTACTTTGAGCAGGCGCATGCGGTTCTGGATCACGTTGCGCGCCACATCCGGGTTGAAATCGGAATTCTTGAGGAGATTCTCCTGAGCGCTTGTCCACTGTTGGATCTGCTGGAACGGCATGTATTTCAGCTCTGGGAAAGCACGCAAGGTGGCCAGATCTGTGGTTCCTCGCAGCGTTTCCCACAGGGCCATGGTCGGCACGACCCAAGCGCCCGCTTCGCGCGTCAGCTTCACGATCTCTTGAAACTTGGCTTCGGTCACAGTACCCTTTTCTCCCTGCAGATATTCGATATAGCCGTCGAGATGATCGAAGGTCTCCTGTCCGCTCTGGATTGCATGAAGAAGCCCGACATCGGCCGGCACGTGGCCCGCAAAACTTATTCCCACTTCCTTTGCGGTTCGCGCCATTGCGTCGTAATGATCCCGCGCTAGACCCGGAAGGACTTTCAGCAGGTCCCATCCCTCGGCCTTTTGTTGCCGAACCCTTTGTATGGCCTCTTCGCCGGACTTGATCGTCTTCCCACTGAATGCCGGTCCGGCGAGATAAAGGTTGGGCGCCAGCAGTTCGCCTCTCTTGGCCCTTTCACGCAGATCGAGCTGTCCTGGCGAGCCTTGCATTCCCCGGACGGTTGTAACGCCATTGGCGACGTACAGAAACAAGACCGCCTCGGTAAATTCCCGAGGCTCGAGTGTTGAAGGAATATGTCCATGCATTTCGCCGAGGCCGGGCATCAGATACTTGCCGCGCGCCTCGAGCCGCAGCGCTCCGTCCGGCACTCGGGTGCTGCCGGCCGGTCCCATCTCAGCAATTCGGCCATCCTGCACAATAACCGTCTGATTGTTCAACGTCCTGTTCCTGTCCATCGGAACAACGTTGACGCCGACGAACGCAAGATCTTGCGCCGATGAGGAGTGTTGGAGAGCAACGAAAAACATCAAAGCCACACCAAAGAGAAACAAGCTTGGTTTCATCGGCCACCTCCATTGAAACGCCAGCGCTGTGGATGGGATCAAATCTTTACCTGTCACATTCACTATTCACTCAATCTGGAAAAAAGTGATTGGACTCAGTTCCGGTTTCGTTCTGATTTACGAACAAGAAGTTTCAGTCATAGTTCCAAGATCTGACTGATATCTCCAAAATAGATATCGGCTATGGGTCAGATCCGACTAAATTACTAGCAGTTTCAGCAAATTTCTGCCACGCGAGGCGAAGCTTGAGCATGACAATTCAACCCATCAAGAGAGAACGCGACTACCGGAAGGCGCTTAACGTGATCGAGAAACTTTGGAAGCCAAACCTAAAACGTCGAAGGGAGATCGATTAGAGTACTGGTCACCCTGTTGGAGGTGTATTAGGAGAAGCATTACAGAGTGGACCCTCCCGATCCGATCGAAGCCATAAGTTCCACATGGAACAGCTCGAGCTAAACCCATCGGATCTTGCTAGGATTCTGGGCGGGTGGAGCCGCGTGTCGCAAGTTCTAACAAGAAGAGGAAACTCACGGTTGAAGACGATGCGGTCCTTCGGGACACATTTAGCCATTCCCACCGAATCATTATTGGCCTAAGCAGTGACGGAGTCTCACGGGTTGATCAGCGCATGTTCAGCGAAGGCTCTTCAAGGTCAATTCCGGGGGACTTTTGTTGCGCGTTTGCGCAATTGAGCAAACGTGAGTTTAATTAAAGGCCGCCATGGAAGAAAAGGTCTACAGGCAATCACGCCTCTGCCGTCTTTTGGGCAACCCACTAGCCTTTGCCGTTGTGAACGTGCTCGGAGAGAATAACGACCTGACTCCGAGTGAGATCGCGCGCGTCGTTGGCCGGAGCGTCTCGCGGGTCAGTCACGTCTTGGCGGCACTGCGACTTGCCGAGGTCGTCCGCTACGAAACCGACGGGAGACAGGCGCGCTATCGTTTGAAGCATCCTCGCGAAACCCGCCAGCTTTTCCAGGCGCTGGGTAAATTCATCGATTCTTCTTCGGCTTTTCAGTGACTGTTGCGGATTTGCGCAATTGAGCAAACATGCGATGCGTCATCAATAGCTACCCTCAAGAACTGGTTATCGTGGAGCTGGTCGGACGCAAAAAAGGCAACGTGTTGTTGATAGTGGAAAGGAGTTCGAATTATGAAGATCGAAAGTCTTCGTGAAGTTAAGGCCAAGCTGAGCAAGATCGTTAAGGAATTGCCGGCGGAAAAATCCGTCGTGATTACAAAAAATGGTCGCCCCTGTGCGGTACTTTTTCCCGTGACGGAAGAAACGGACCTCGAAAGCATGTTGCTCTCCCAGCGCAAGGATTTTTGGGATTTGCTGGACCACGCACACAAGGAAGGAGAAAAGAAAGGTTTCACCCGGCTTGAAGATCTTCCGGACTGACGAGCGTCAAATTTCGGCCCGGCAAGTCTTGATCGTCACGAAAAATCTTCCGCGGTTGGCCGCAGCGAATAATGACATGGTAAAACACGTCTTGAAATTCCACCCGTGGTTTCCTGGCTATACGGAAAGAACAGCGAAGTGAATATCATAAGCCAATACTCAAAGCTGACCCTCTGTCCCGGTTGTGCCCTTGTCTTTCTACGTCAATCCATAATATAGGCTTGGTCGTTTACACTGTCCGACTTCATTTGATGAAATGGTCGGAACTCCCATCAAACCAAAGGAGGATATCCCAATGGCTAAACCAACTCTTTTGTTTGTTTTAGCGGCGGCTATTCTTTGGAATACCGCCATTCTTTTTGCACAGGAGCAAGCACCTGCACCATCCTTCAAGGAGGGCGATACCTGGCAGTTCAACATTTCCAGGAAAGGGCAGATTTTTGGTTCGACGAATTATTTTGAAGGAATGTACGAACTATCCGTCACCCAGGGAGTCGTGAAGCTCTATGACATAAACAGTGGTCAAAAAAATGAGATACCTATCAAGCCGGATGGACCTTCGCAGGGCTTGTTGAGATTGATTGGAAAAGCCGACCAATACCAACGACCGTACCTTAAGTTTCCACTGTCGGTGGGTCAAAAGTGGACCTACCAGTACGAAGGTCGATTCCCGGGCTCAAAATTTTATTCACGGAGGTCTGCCGAGGTTAATGTTGTTGGCATCGAACAGGTGACTACGCCGGCCGGCAATTTTAAAACCTACAAACTTATCTGGAGCGAGACCTGGCCTATCACCGTCAGCAAAGGGCATCAGGAACATGGCGGTAACACATTCACTTACTTCTACAGCCCCGAGACCAGGAGCGTCGTTAGGAGTTCTAATGTGGCTGTCAATAGCCCCGGGACTGTTGAGACCGAACTGATCAAGTTCATGCCTGGGAATTAGATTAATTTAGCAACTCAGTTTTCTAACCGGCGGTTTCCTTCTACCTGGCTGTAACTGAGAATGGCGGGATAGAAAACAGAATCCGCATGCTTATCACTGGGGATTTGTGAAAACGGCAAGGTGTCTACCATCGGGCTTTGGTTATTTGGTTTTTCTCCTGCGGTCCACGGGCGGATGACATGGTAAACGGCCTCCGAGGATGCGCAGTTCCCTACACAAGAACCTTTTTTATCTCGCACAGAACCAGAAAAGCACATAGTCAAAGCCTGATCACAATTGCTCTGAACTCCGATCTTCGCGGACGAATAGCATAGTCCAAGATTTGACTCCTCGCCTATCACTGCGTGAGAAACCGGGAGGCGTGGCTATTGAGTCGAAATTTCACTTCGGGCGCTACATCGAGAAAAGGCAGGAATCAAAATCTTCCACCATTCGGCGCCTGAGCCTATAGACCGGTGATCTGTCGGCCCTCCTCGGTACTTGAGCATCCATCGTTCCAAGAAAAACCGCTGCCGGGCCCGTTCAGACAATCGACTTACCCGGCTTGGATGCTTCGGGAAACAAACTGTGCTTGGCAAGAAACTCGATCATGAAGCGATTAAATAGCCAAGGCTGCTCTATCTGGCAGGCATGGCCGGCTCCCGGCAAAACTTTCAACTCGCAATTGGGTATATGCGCCTTGAGGGCGAACGCGCTTTGATGGGTGCCGTCCTCGCTGCCGGTCAGGATTGTGGTCGGACAGGCAATGCGCTCAAAGTGGCCCTCCGGGTCGGGCTGCTGGAGAGCTTTGAATTGGTGGAGGATCGTCTGGAGGTCAGCGAATTGGTTGCGTTCGGTGAAAAGGTTCGCGAAGAAATGCGCCAGCGGAGTGGTGCGAAACGCCGGGCTCAGATCCTCAAACGTGTAGGCCCAGCGATAGTCTATGCCGTTGGCGGTGTAGGCGTCGATCCGACGCTTGGCAAATTCCTTGGCGGGGTTGTACCCCGTGCCTGACAATACAAGCGCGGCAGTTTTGTCCGGCCGCTGGTGGTACATGTAGGGAACAATCGCCGATCCGACCGAACAGCCGACCAGAATCGCTTTCTCACCGGGTAGCGCGTCGTCGATCGCTTCCCAACAGGCCTCGGCCATGTCGGTCATCGCCAGCCCAGCGTCAGCCCTGGGCGAACGGCCGTATCCCGGGATATCGATGGCGATGCAGCGGTACCAGGTCGATAGGTGCGCCATCTGAAAAATCCAGCACGACTGGTCCATCGGGTTGGGATGGATAAAAGCGATCACCGGCCCGCTGCGGCCCATCCGTTCATAGTAAAGCGGCCCATGAATATGCTGCGCCATAATAGTTCTCCTTTTCTATTCTAGATCCCACTTTGGACACGCTCATGATTCGGCTCCATCATCATGCGATCTCTGCCTCGGTTATCCGAGGACATCGCGCCTGCCGGCCCGGCGCAAACTCGGTCAATTCTGGAATCCGTTCGTTGCAGGCCGGTATAACCCGCGGACAGCGCGGCGCGAAGGCACAGCCCGGCGGCATGTGCGACGGATCAGGCGGCGCACCGGGTATCGGTGTCAGCAAACCATTGTGCGTGCCGGCATGCACCGTCGAGCCGAAAAGGCCGATTGTGTAGGGATGCCGCGGCGAGTCGATCACTTCGGCAATCGTACCGGTTTCGACGAAGCGGCCGGCATACATGACCGCTACCCGGTCTGCGATCTCGCAAGCCACGCTCAGGTCATGGGTGACAAAAATCGTCGCCATGCCCAGCTCGCGTTGCAGCTCTCGCAACAGCAGCAGAATCTGGATCTGCACAGTGGCATCCAGCGCCGTTGTCGGCTCGTCGGCGAGCAGCAGCTTCGGCCGGCAGGAGAGAGCGAGAGCGATCATCGCCCGCTGACGCAGGCCACCGGACAACTCGTGTGGATAGGCATCCAGCCGGCGTTGGGCCGACGGGATTTGCACCAGCTCGAGGAATTCCAGCGCCCGCGCTCGCGCCGCCGAATAGGACAAGCCTTCGTGGCATACAAGGGTCTCCGCAATCTGGCTACCGATCGTGAACACCGGGTCCATTGCGGTCAACGGATCCTGAAAGATCATCGAGACCTTTGTGCCGCGCAGCGCCTGAAGCCGGTCGGCGTCGAGCGCCATAACATCGATGCCCTCCAGCATGATCCGTCCGGTGATTTGCGCCGTCCGCGGAAGCAGGCGTATCAACGCCCGCATGGTCACGGTCTTTCCCGAGCCCGACTCGCCTAGGAGACAGAGCGTTTCCCCGAGTGCCAGTTGGAAATCAACGCCGTTCACCGCGCCAAGGGCCGAGGCCCCGAAACCAAAGCGGACTGATAGCTCCCGCACTTCCAGCAGGCATGACGAAGGCCTGTCTCCCGACGCTGGACGATCGGCGGTCACGGCACCCGGGCTCCCGACGGGGAAACAGTCCGGCCAACCGGTTGCTGAGCTAGGCTGTGCCCGCTCCGTGGCGCCAGTGCGTGACAGGCTGCGACGTGAAAGGGGCCGTTACCGACGGCCACAAGGAGCGGCTCTTTCTCTCCGCAGACGGGCTCCGCGATCGGGCAGCGGGTGCGGAACCGACAACCAGAGGGCGGGTTTATGGGACTGGGAAGATCGCCGACCAGCGGTGGCGCCGAAATGCGGCGGCGCGGATCCATGCTCAGACGGGACGCGATCAGTGCCCGCGTGTACGGATGGCCGGCGGATTGGTAAACCTGCTCGACCGGTCCGATCTCCACAACCTTCCCTAGATACATCACCAGAACGCGGTCGCTGACGAATTGCACGACGTTGAGGTCATGCGAAATGAAGACAAAGGTCAGGCCAAGCCGATTTTTGATATCGATCAGCAAATTCAGAACCTGGGCCTCAACAGACTTGTCGAGAGACGAAACCGCCTCATCGAGAATCAGCACCCGCGGGTTGATCGCCAGCGCACGGGCGATGTTCACGCGCTGGCGCTGGCCTCCCGACAATTCATGCGGATAGCGGTCCGCGAACACCCCTGGTTCGAGACCCACAAAATCGAGAACTTCCTGGGCGCGCTTCCGTGCTTCGGAGCGGGCCACGCCTTGTGCAGATAATCCAAAGCTCACTTCTTCGGACGCCGTGTGGCGCGGATTCAGCGAAGCATAGCTATCCTGAAACACCATCTGTACTTGGTGACGCAGCTCGCGGACGGAAATCCCCTTTGGCCCGCCCACGTCATGGCCATCCAGCAGTATCCTGCCCTCATCAGGCTTGATCAGCCGAATTAGCAGGCGGGCGGTGGTGGACTTGCCGCAGCCTGATTCGCCGACAACGCCCAGGGTTTTTCCTTTGGCGACCGAAAAGCTTACCCCATCGACGGCCTGCACATAGCCGCGCGCGGCACCGAAGGCGCCAAATGGCCCGCCGCTCAGTCGGAAGTACTTCTTGAGCTCGTGTACGCTGAGGACCGGCCGATCCTCTTCGACGCGGTTCGAGGGCCCGGTGAAAGAGTGAGCGGGCCGTTCGGTCGTGGCTGGAGCAAGGTTCATGGTTTTACGTCCATGGCCGTGCGTAACCCGTCGCTTAGCAGATTGAAACAAACCGACGTAATAAGGATCATCACTCCCGGCAATACGGCGTTCACTGGAGCAATGAAGATTGACTGACGTAGGGTGTTCAACATGAGCCCCCAATCGGCAGTTGGCGGCGCAATACCAAGACCCAGAAACGACAATCCGGACGAGAGGACGATGGCAACGCTGATCAGGCCGGATGCATAAGTGAGAATCAAGCTCGATACGTTGGTCATGACATGACCGATGATAATGCTCGGCGCCGATGCGCCGGTGGCTCGCGCCGCCTCGACAAAATCCTGATTGCGAATTTGCGTGGTGGCGCTTTCGGCCACCCGGGTAATTGGCGGCGTAAATACCAGCGCCAAAGAGATCAGACAGTTTACCGGCCCTGCGCCAAGGGCACCAGCCAATCCGACAGCCAGCAGCACCGACGGAAAAGCAAAGAAAACATCGATAATCCGCATGATCACCATGTTGGTTTTACCGCCAAGAAATCCCGCGACAATACCGACGGAGCTGCCAACCAAAGTGGCAATCGTTATCGGCAAAATTCCCATTAACAGCGAAACCCGACCGCCATAGATCAACCGGCTCAGCATGTCGCGTCCGAGCTCATCCGTGCCGAGGAGATGCCCGGAGGTCCCGATCGGCTGCAAACGCCGGAGCATACTGGTCTTGTAAGGGTCCGCTGGCGCGACCCAAGGGGCAAAAATCGCCGCGGCTATTATCAGCACCAAAATGCCGGCGCATACCATCGAGATTGGATCTCGCCTGAGCCGGCGGCGCACGCTTTGCCAGTAGGTGAGCTGGATTCGCACCGGTCGGCGAATGATTTCGATTTGCGGCTGGCTGGAATTAGCTGCTGAGCCGTTCATGCGCTTACTGCCTCTTAATTCGGGGATCAAGGAGCGGCTGCGCGAGATCTACCAGGAAGTTCATCATCACGAAAAAAAATGCCAGCACAAGAATAGTACCCTGGAGCAACGGCAAATCGCGTGTCGCGATTGCATTGCTCAGCAGATAGCCGGTTCCCGGCCATGCAAAAACCGTTTCCACGAGGATCGATCCTCCCAGCAGTTGAGCGACCTGCAAGCCCATGATTGCCAGCACCGGCGGCGCGGCATTCTTGATGACGTGCAGAAAGATACGGCGCCGGCGCAGGCCATTGGCATAAAGTGTCTGGACAAATTCCTGTTTGCGCACGTCCATCACTGTCGCGCGCACACTCCGCGCGATGATCGCAGTGGGAATCATCGACAGCGCCAGGGCCGGCAAAATCATGAATCGCACATCGTCCAGACCAAAGCCCCGATTATCCGGGGGCGCCATTCCCATGGCCGGCAGAAGACCCAAGGTGACGGCGAAAATGGCAACCAGGACCATCGCTACCCAGTAGTGCGGCACGGATACGCCCAGAATTGCAGCGGTGGTGATTGCTCTGTCGGTAGCGAGGCGGCGAGTATAGGCGGCTAACACACCTAGGCCAGTCCCTGACAAAAGGCTGAGTCCGACGGCCGCAATTGCGAGTTGCGCGGTATTCAGTATGGCGGGGAGCAATTCACCCCAGACCGGTCGCGCCGAGATGATCGACACTCCTAAGTCTCCGCTCAGCACGGCCCCGAGCCAACGAAAATACTGGATCGGCAACGGCTGGTCGAAGCCATAAGCCCGCTTGATCTGCGCAATGAGTTCCGGCGAGGCAAATTCCGGCATCACGGCGCTCATGGGATCGCCGGGCGCCAGATGCACGAAGGAAAAGCAGATTATCGATACGCCAAACAGTATCGGCAGAACATAGACGACGCGGCGCAGAGTGTACCAGAGCATGGATTACACCTCCGACGCGACCCTCACACTCATTCGATCCGGATCCGCGTTAGATCCTGAAACCAGCTCTGTGCCTGCACGAAGCCCTTTAGGTGGCTCGCCAGACCGCGCGGATTCATGTCATGCACTACCCAGATCCAGATTGCCTGGTCGACGAGATATGCGTGCAATTCGCCAAGTCGCTTATTCTGTTCTTGAATGTCGAATTCCCGCAGCGCCTTCGCCGCAAGCTCGTCGGCGCGAGGGTCGGCAAAGTTCCCCCAATTGTATCCCGCCACGCGATTCTTGTCGTGAAATGTCTGACCAATTAGGCCAAAGATCGGGTATTGAATGGACCAACTGTAATTGATCCCGTGTATGCCCTTGTTCTGTGGACTATGCGCGCCGGCCATGCGGCGCGAACGCAGCGCCTCCCAATCCATACTCTCGAGCGACATGTCGATACCGACCTCACGCATGTTCTCTTGAATGAATTCGTTCATCGACAACGGCTGCATCTGGCCTGAGCCGGCAGCGGACATCAAGAAGTTGACCTTTAGCGGATTCTTCGGCCCGTAACCCGCTTCGGCGAGCAATTTGCGCGCCGCGTCAGGGTCGTATTTGATGTTGAAGGTGGGCTTGCCGAACCATGGATGGTCCGGTGTCACCATGCCTTTTGCCGGCACTGCCAGACCGCGCAACAACTTCACCAGCTTCTCGCGATCAATCGCCAAGTTCGCCGCCTTGCGGATACGAATATCCTTGAACGGCGAATCCGGCATGTGGCTCAGCATATACGGCCAAATATGTGGGTAAACGTTGGTGTGAACCTGCATGCCGGACGCTTTGATCTGCGGCACCGCATCCGGCGGCAACGCCTCCACGAAATCTACCTGGCCCGAAAGCAGCGCCGCGACTCGTGTCGTGGCATCAGGCATGGGCCGAAGAACCATGCGGTCGGTTTGCGGCACCTGCTTCGGATTCCAGTACTCGGAATTGCGCACCAGCTCCGCACGATTGCGCGGCACTAGGCTGGCGAGTTTCCAGGGCCCGGTGCCGGAGGGCTCAAATGCAAACTTCTGCCAATCTCGACCGACCTTTTCCCATTGCCTCGGACTCGACATGAAAACATTGGTTAGCTCGTAAAGTAATGTGCCGTTTGGCTCCTTCGTCGTGATCTCCAAGGTGAAGTCGTCGACCGCTCGGGCACTGCTCACCGAGACAAGCCAGTTAGCTGCCTGCCTGGCCTGTTGCCGGTCGTAGTGGGGTGCATCCTGCTTCGTCAGCTTGTCGAAGTTCCACACCACGTCGCGCGCCGTAAAGAGGCTGCCGTCGTGGTATTTCACGCCGCGCCGTAATCTGAACGTCCAGACCTTTTGAGTCTTGGCGTCCGCCGACCAGCTTTCAGCCAGGTTCGGAATTATGCCCGAGGGGCGATCGGCGCGCGACAAGTCCCATGAAAACAACGCGTCGTAGAGCGACCGGTTTATGAAGCGGCCTCCCTCCGCCCCCCCGTCTGCTTGCCCGGTAGTGAGCGGTATGTCGGACAGCGTCATCGCGACCCGGAGAACCGTCTCCTTGGTCTGGGCATGACCGAGTCCGTATGGCCACGCCAGGGAACCTGCACCAGCGAGGATGAGTTTCAGAAACGACCGGCGCTGCAGGGGGTCCGCGCCCACAGTACCGGTCCGACTTTGTAAGTTAGCAGAACGGAAAGACGCCGAGTTGTTCTCGAACGATGCCGGCATATCCAACCTCCCGAAACGGTTTGATGAATTATTGCCGTACAACCTATGCTTCGAGTCACACTAGCTCACCATGATGCCATCAACAGGCCGATACTATACCCCTTCCCCACAAGTCAAGGCCACAAGCCACACCTCCCAATCCGCGTGCCCCAAACCGAGCCTCTCTCTGGCTCTGTTAACCTAAAGCTTGCAGCAGGTTTTCTATTGACATAGCTTTATCTGCGAGCGGGAGATTTGACGGAGACAGTTAGTTGTTAAAGCCGGGGAAGCATGAAATGGGTGACGCAGAATTGCCCTCATTCTACGAGTACATCGCCTTACCTGATCGGCGGCCGCTGCGCTTTCCAAACGGCGCGCGTCTGGCGCTGATCATAACAATTAACCTGGAATACTGGGAAAAATTGCGACCGGGTCAAAAAGAACCGCTGTTCACCGGCGGTCCGATGACCATCCCGCATGCGCTGCCGGGAGACGTGTGGGATACCGCGAACTGGACCTGGCGCGAGTATGGGCAACGAGCGGGAATCTGGCGGCTCATCGACATGTTCGACAATGCCGGCGTCAAGCCCTCGTGCACGGTCAATGGAATCATGATGGTGGAGCGGCGCCGCATCGTCGATGCAATCAACGAGCGCGGCTGGGAACTGGTTGCGCACAACTGGGCACAAAATGACGTGCTGAGCGACTATGCGGCCAGTCCGGACGCTGAACGCGGCGTCATCAAGCGCACTCTCGATAAATTCCAGGAAGTGGTCGGGCGCCCGGCAAAGGCGTGGCTCTCTTCAGCCATTCGCGGCACCCAGCACACGCCCGCTTTCCTCAAGGAGTTTGGGCTGATCGCTTACTGCGACTACTTAAATGACGACCAGCCGTACCTGATCAAGACCGTTCACGGGCCCATCGTCTGCGTGCCTTATTCAAACGATATCAATGATTTCAATCTTTTCGCCCGCGGTGGACTGACCGCCTTCAGCGGCCTCCAGACGCTCAAAGCGTGCTTCGACCAGCTTTACATCGAGGGCGCAAAAACCGGCCGCATCATGAATCTTGGATTGCATCCCCACGTTATCGGCCAGCCGCATCGCATCGGCGCGCTACGTGAATTCGTCGAATACGCTCGATCGCACAAGGACGTTTGGTTCCCGAGCCGCGAGGAATTGGCCGCCTGGTACCTCGACAACTACAGGTCGCATATTCAGGAATAGTTCCCCTACTATTTAAAAATCTCCTTGAGCCGGGCGGTCAAGGCGGCGTCGAGGTTGAAGACTTTCCTAACGTTCTCCTCCAGCTCCGCACCGTCGGCGGGGTTAATGTCCAAGTTGGCTTTTTTGGCCTCGGCAAGAAACTGAGGATCCTTCATGGTATCGGTAAAAGCCTTGCGCAAAACTTGCACTCTGCCCTTAGGTGTGCCGGGAGGCAAAACGAATGGACGGGCTGTTGGACCGAGGCTGTGGGCACCGACCTCTAAAAGCCTGCGGGACTGGGGGTTGTTGGCAAACTCCACATCTAAGGGAACGTTGGGGAGTTCTGCATGCGGTTTCTCAACGTGTTGCACGACAACGATCACATCCCCCGATTCAACTTCTTTACGCCACGTCGATTTAAAGGATTCCCACGCATTGGTAACGCCAACAACCTCGCCGCTGTTGAACGCGAGGCGAACATCGGCGGTGCCCTTATACCCATCGACCACCTGAGCCGGAAGATCTATAGCAGCCATGAGCAGCCGCGGTATATCCGACGTGGCCGTCCCTGGCGCGATGCCGCCGATTTTTAGCGGGCTCTTGGCAGCCAGCCACTGCTTCATGCTGGTTACCCCGCTGAGCTTGGATAATCCCGTAACATAATTATCCTGCGTAGGGACGCCGATATATTCAAACTTTCGCGCATCAAACTCAATTCCAGGCTTTTCCAGCAGTTGCTGTATGAATAGACCGCCAATGAAATGACCGATGGTGAGACCATCTGGCTTGGCTGCTTTATAAAGGTGATTGGCTGAGATCAAGCTCCCTGCGCCGGCCATATTGTCGACGACAATAGTGGGATTGCCCGGTATGTGTCTCGTCATGTGACGAGCGATGAGCCTCGCGTAGGTATCATAGCCGCCTCCAGCCGAGAAACCGACGATGATCTTTATGGTTTTCGCGTTGTAAAAGGAGTCTTGAGCCAAGGCTTGCCCGGCAGAAAAAACCACGAGAGCCGCTAACATTTTCGCCACTAATTTTTCCATGGTAATCCCGTTAGTGTTTCCTTGTACTTGACCCCTACAGGAAGGGAGAGTTTCGTGTCAACAGAGCCGCCTTGGCCGGCTACTGGCTGTTCAAATGATCTGACTTGATTCGCTTTTCCTGACGATTTCTTCTTCTCAAGCTGTCTTAAAGCGTTTTCACGACCCGGAACTCCGGTTTGCTCGCTGACTCCTTCGCCAGCTTTCCCAATCCTCTGCTCAAAACCGCTGGATCTTGGCGTACTCTTTCGCGAGCTCTTTGAAGATCGACTGCCCCTGATTGCCCCGACACATGATGTCATAGACGCGCCCGGGGAGAAATGTCCTTCGGCTTCCGGT
>Ga0081455_10003645_pt1 | contig 17644 bp, 27 predicted proteins | sample TabmetS3T2R1_FD_70207 | JGI IMG/M metagenome (GOLD analysis project Ga0081455, IMG submission 70207) | Tabebuia heterophylla rhizosphere microbial communities from the University of Puerto Rico - S3T2R1 | ecosystem: Host-associated > Plants > Roots > Rhizosphere ...
GAGAGCGTGCTCTTGCCCGCGCCGTTTTCGCCGACGATGGCGTGCACTTCGCCGCTCTCGGCGGTGAAGTCGACCGAGCGCAGCGCTTGCGTGCCGCCGAAGCGCTTGCTGATGCCCGTCATGTGTAGAAACGGGGTCACGCCGGGAATACCCCCTCAAGCGGCGTCTTTTGCGCGGTCATGGCGAGGAGCGTCTCTCGCACGCAAGCGGCAGGCCGAGCGCGGCGTACCCGGCTTGCAATGTATTTGCGGCGCGCTGATACGACGGCATCGCCGCCATGGCGCGCCGGCCGCGCTGCGCGGCCTCGATCGCACGCGTCGCATCCAGGGTGCCGACATGCCGCGCGGTCTCAATCAGCTCGCCAGTCTGCTTGCCGCGAATCTCGTCCACACGGCCGTGGGCCGCATCGACCCATTCACCATCGATCCGCTGCATGGCGATGCGCCCTGTGCACACAAATAAAACAACATATGAACTAATAGTGCAACGTTGGGATGCTTACCGGCAGGCGGGAATATATGTCGGTCGAATCCTCAAGGGTGAAATGCCCAGCGCCGACCAAATTCGAGTTGGTGATCAACCTAAAAACCGCGAAGACGCTCGCCGTCGACGTGCCGGATAAACTGCTCGCGCTTGCCGACGAGGTGATCGAGTAGTTCTGGCATCTGCGCATGCGTAGATTGCTGCACCTGCTCGCGACCGCCTGGCACCTTTCTGCCGTTCGCGGCACTGCATCATCACGGCAGTTGTTGGAGGTAGAGCGGACATGTCGCAGACATCGCCGAACCGACGCGATTGACCCCCTCAGACAGCGGTCGAGGGAGCAGGCGCACCGTCCTGAACTCCCCCCAATTGGGGGATGGACGTGGTGGCAATAGCCACCCTTATTGAGAACAATTCAGGTCGGCCCCAAAGGACCGCTGACCCTGCCACTGCCAGACTGCAAGATGCGGCAAACCGACTGAGCCAAGGCAGCCGCCGGCAGGCATATGATGGCAGGCGGCTCCTGGGGAGGAAGCCGCATGCTCCACCTAAGACGGCGAAACTTCATCACCCTGCTCGGCGGCGCGGCGGCGGCGGCGTGGCCGCTCGCGGTACGCGCGCAGCAGCGTCCGCGACGGATCGGCGTCCTGGTGGGCGCTGCCGACGATCCGCAAGGAAGATTATGGATGGCGGGGTTTCGGCAAAAGCTCCGCGAATCGGGCTGGGCCGACGACCGCGAGCTGCAAATCGACGTGCGATGGGGCGGCGCCGACATCGAGCACATTCGCGCCGGCGCGGCGGACCTGGTGGGCTCGAAGCCGGACGTGATCCTGGTCTATTCGATCCGCGTCCTCAATGCGATGCGGCAGGCGAGCCGCGAAATCCCGGTCGTCTTCATCGCCACCTCCGACCCGGTCGGACTGGGCTTCGTCGAAAGTCTTTCGCATCCCGGCAGCAATCTCACTGGCTTCATGCTCTACGAGGTGTCAGTGGCCGGCAAGTTGGTGGAACTGCTCAAGGAGATGGCGCCGCATCTGACGAGGGTGGCGCTGCTGTTCAACCCGGAGAATATCAGCGCCGCGGGCTACCGGCGGTCGATCGAGACGGTTGCAACGTCTCTTGGCGTTACTCCGGTCTGGTGTCCCGTACGCAACGCCGCCGATATCGGCGACGCGATCGATGCATTTGCGCGCGAGCCGAGCGGCGGTCTGCTATTGCCAACCGACGTGACCACCGTCGTGCATCGCGATTTGATTGTCGCGCTGGCGGCGCGACGCCGGCTGCCGGCGATCTACTCGTTCCGCGCCGACGTGGCAAGCGGCGGACTGATCTGCTACGGCCCGGATACCGCCGATCTGTTTCGGCGCGCGGCCTCATACGTCGATCGCATCCTCAGGGGCGAGAAACCGGCCGATCTGCCGGTGCAGGCGCCGACCAAGTTCGAGCTGGTGATCAATCTCAGGACCGCTAAGGCGCTCGGCCTCGAAGTGCCACCGACACTGCTCGCCCGCGCCGACGAGGTGATCGAATGAAACTTCCCCACCGTAGACATTTGCTGCATCTCGCCGCTGGCGCTGCCGCGCTCACGGCCGTCTCGCGGATCGCAAAGGCGCAAGCCTATCCGTCGCGGCCGGTGCGCATTGTCGTCGGATTTGCCGCGGGCCAAGCGATCGACATCATCGTGCGTTTGATAAGCCAATGGTTGTCGGAGCAGTTCGGCCAGCAGTTCATCATCGAGAACCGGCCGGGCGCGGGTGGCAATATCGCCACCGAGTTTGTCGTGCGTGCACCGCCAGACGGCTATACGCTGCTCGCCGTCGGGGCGAACAACATGATCAACGCGACGCTTTACGAGAACCTCAACTTCCAATTCATTCGCGACATCGCACCGATAGCAAGCATCATGCGGGTGCCGCAGGTTATGGAGGTGAATCCTTCGTTTCCAGCCAAGACGGTTCCCGATTTCATCGCTTATGCCAAAGCCAATCCGGGAAAAATCAATATGGCGTCAGCAGGCAATGGAAGCCCGACCCACCTTGCTGGCGAGCTGTTCAAGATGATGACCGGCGTCAACATTATTCATGTTCCCTATCGTGGTTCGCCGCCGGCGCTGACCGATCTACTTGCCGGACAAGTACAGGTGATGTTTGATAACGTGGCATCTTCGATCGAACACATCAAAGCCGGCAGGCTGCGCCCCCTGGCAGTGACGGCATCGACACGCTGGGAAGGGCTCCCTGACATCCCGACAGTGGGCGACTTCGTGCCGGGGTTCGAGACAAACGCCTGGGCTGGTATCGGCGCCCCCAAGGACACGCCCGCTGAGATCATCGATAAGCTCAACAAGGCAATCAACGCTGCTCTCGCTGATCCCAAAATAAAGGCGCGGCTTGCTGACCTAGGCGGTTCGGTGGTTGCCCTCTCGCCTGCCGAATACGGAAAGCGCATCGCCGATGAAACTGAGAAGTGGGCCAAGGTGATCCGGACGGCCAACATCAAGGCGGAGTGAGCCCCGCCGTCCTGCTGCGCGCGCCGCGCGCAGGCGCAGGCACCGGCGCCCGGGATATCCGCCGCGCCCGCGGGCGGACCGTAGGAGCAACGCATGCTGATCGTCGACGCGCAAATCCACATCTGGAAAAGCAGCAAGCCAAACCCGAACCATCGTCAGATTGCCGACTACAGCGCGGACGACGCGCTCAAGGAGATGGACGAAGCGGGCGTCACGGCCGCGGTGATCCATCCGCCGGGATGGGATCCCAATGCCAACGCGCTCGCGGTCGAGGCCGCGCGCCAACATCCCAACCGGTTCGCGATTCTCGGCAATTTCCCGCTCGACCGGCCGGAGAGCCGCAGCTTGATCGACGGCTGGAAAGGCCGGCCTGGGATGCTCGGGCTGCGCTTCGCGCTGCTGCAGCCGCACCAGAAGACCTGGTTGTCGGATGGCACGATGGACTGGCTCTGGCCGGCGGCCGAGCGCGCTGGGCTGCCGATCGCGCTGCTCGGGCCCGATCTGCTACAGGCTATCGGTCCAATCGCCGAGCGCCATAGCGGACTGAAGCTGATCATCGACCACTTTGGCAGGCCGGACGCAACCTGGTCGAACCTTCCCGACCTCATCGCAACGGCCAAGCACCCGAACGTGGCGCTCAAAGCCACCGGGGCACCGAGCTACTCGCAGGAGCCCTATCCTTATCGCGACATCCACGGCCATATTCGCAAGCTCTACGATGCGTTCGGGCCCGAGCGGATGTTCTGGGGCACCGACATCACCCGCATGCCGACCACATGGAAGCAGTGCGTGACGATGTTCACGGAGGAGCTACCCTGGCTGCCCGCGCAGGACAAAGAGCTGATCATGGGGCGCGCGCTTTGCGCGTGGCTTGCCTGGAAGCTGCAGGGATGACGGCGGCGAGGTCTCGCGATGAATGCTCGGCACCTCCTCCGACTAAGGGGGGCCATGAGGCGCCGCGAGTTCATCACGCTGCTCGGCGGCGATGCGGCGGTGTGGCCGCCGGCGGCCCGTGCACAACGGGGAGCGAACGCCCGCAGTCGGCTTCCTCGGCCCGCTCTCGATGCGGGCTGGACTGGCGCTGCGTGAGTGCCAACCATCGCGAAATGAAAAACTCAAGATGTTGAACTACCAGGTGAAAAACGTCGAGCCCGTTGTCGTCACAGATGAGGTTCAGGTTCGTGTCTTTACGCTAGCACACGGCGAGGTTATTCCCTGGCACTATCACGGCGAGAGCACAGATCATTATTTCGTGCTGAAGGGTGCCCTCACGATCGAGACGCGCAGTCCTGACCGTCGAAGCGTGCTCACTGTCGGTGAGAGATACAAAATCCCGCCGGGCACGGCCCACCGCATTTCGAATGAAGCGGCCGCCGATTGCCAGTTCCTGCTTATCCAAGGGGTGGGCAAGTACGACTGGCACAAGGCCGATGTGGTCAAATGATTCTCCAACAACGCGCAGCGACAAGTGATGGGTATCGGGAAGCCGACCATCATGAGGAGTGCACACCGACGCACGGGTACGAGACGACGGGCGAGACCGCAATGGTAGCGTTTGCCAAATCCTGCCGGGGATTGAGAGCTTCGGGAGGGCCGGCGGCCACGATTCAGAACGATTCAGGTCCAGCCCAAAGACCTGCCGCTGCTTCCCCGGCAAGCTGAGCGTGCGGTAAGCTGGCACAGCCCGTCCGGAGGCTTCCTAGGGGGAGCCCATGCTCGACCTCAAACGGCGGCAATTCATCACGCTGTTCGGCGGCGCGGCGGCGGCATGGCCGGTTGCGGCGCAGGCGCAGCAGCAGGCGGGAGGCATCCGGCGCGTGATCGTTCTGATGGGTGCTGCGGAGACGGCGTGGTCACGAGATTGGGTTGCGAGTTTCTTGCGGCGTCTTGACGAGCTCGGGTGGCGGGAAGGCCGCAACCTAGTTACGCAGGTGCAATGGTGGAATGATCAGCCAGAGCAAATGCGGGCCTGGACCGCCGAGCTCGTAGCGCGAATGCCGGATGTCGCGATGGCATTCAGCAATCCTGCACTAGCGATACTCAAGCCCCTTACCGGAGACATACCGATTGTATTTGTTGGTGTCGGCGACCCGGTCGGCAGTCGCTTTGTTGAAAGTCTTGCTCGCCCCGGGGGAAATATCACCGGTTTCGCCAGTCACGCACCATCGATGGGCGGCAAGTGGCTTGAGGTGCTCAAGGAAACCGCACCCTATGTCGCCCAGGTCCTGGCGATCATGCACGCCGAAACAGAGGTACATCAGGCATTTTGGCAATCGATCGAGGATGCGGCGCTGCGACTGGGAATGGAGACCACAGGGGGAAGTGTGCACAATGGCGCCGAGATCGAGGGCATTATCACGTCGTTTGCGCAGAAGCCGAATGCCGGATTAATCGCACTGCCACACGCGTTGACGATCTTTAATGCACCACTGATCATAGCTCTGGCTCAGCGATATCGAATGCCCTGCATCTATGCGCAGGCCGAGGCCGTGGCAATCGGCGGCCTCATTTCCTATGGCCTCAACTGGAACGATCAATTTCGTCGCGTGGCCGAGTATGTAGATCGAGTCCTTAAAGGCACGAAGCCTGCCGACCTGCCCGTGCAGGAGCCGACCAAGTATCAGCTGTCCGTCAATCTCAAGACCGCGCGGATGCTCGACCTCACCGTGCCGCCCACGCTGCTCGCCCGTGCCGACGAGGTGATCGAATGATCCGCCGCCGCGAGTTCATCACGCTGCTCGGTGGCGCGGCCGTTGTGCGGCCGCTTGCGGCGCGGGCGCAGCAGGCGACGATGCGAACGCTGGGTTACTTGAGCCCGAGATCGTCGGAGGTGGAAACCGAGCTCGTGCGGGCATTCCAACAAGGTCTGGGGGAAACCGGGTACGCAGAGGGGAAAAATATTACGGTCGAATATCGCTGGGCCGAGGGCCGCTACGATCGCTTGCCGGCATTGGCGAAGGAACTTGTCGACCGCCACGCGGCCGTTATCGTCACAACGGGGGGAGGCCAGCCAGCACGTGCGGTTTTGGCGGCGACATCGACGATTCCGCTTGTTTTTACAAGTGGCAGCGATCCCGTTGCCGAGGGCCTCGTCAAGCGCTTCGACCGCCCGGATGGCAATGCCACCGGCGTGCACGCCTTTACCGCCTCCCTCGGCCCCAAACGCCTGCAGCTGCTGCGCGAGGTGGTCCCCAACGCGCGAACGATCGCCTTTCTGGTGAACCCAAGCAGCAAGATTGCCGAAATTCAAATGACGGAGATGCGGGAGATTGCCCGTTCGGTCGGGCAGGCAATCATGATCCTCAATGCCAGCACCGAAAACGAAATCGACCTCGCATTTGCCACTCTCGTCCAGCGCGGGGCTGGCGCCCTGCTCATGAGCGCCGATACGTTCTTTCAGGTCCAGCGCGAGCAACTCGTCGCGCTCGCCGCTCGCCATGCGGTTCCCGCGATGTACGAGTGGCGTGAGTTCGTCAGAGCCGGTGGGCTGATGAGCTACTCGACCATGCGCTCCGAGTACATGCTTCAGGTGGGCGTCTATGTCGGGCGTATTCTCAACGGCGCAAAGATCGTAGATCTGCCGGTGGTACAGTCGACCAAGTTCGAACTGGTAATCAACCACAAGACTGCCAAGGCGCTGGGCCTTACGATTCCGCCGGGAGTGATGGCGATCGCCGACGAGGTGATCGAATGATTGGGCGCCGCGAGTTCGTCACGCTGCTCGGCGGCGCGGCGGCTGCGTGGCCGCTCGCGGGGCGTGCGCAGCAGCCCGGCAAGCTGCCGACCATAGGCTTCCTCGGCGCGGCCACTGCTTCAGCCTGGGGGCCCTATACTGCTGCCTTCGCGGCCGGGATACGTGAGCTCGGCTGGATCGAGGGCCGCACCATTGCAATCGAGTATCGCTGGGCAGAAGGGCGTCCCGATCGCTACGCCGAGATCGCGGCCGAGTTCGTCCGACGTAAAGTCGACGTTATCGTGACATCGGGGACTGCCGCCGGCGCGGTCAAGCTTGCGACATCAACAATCCCGATCGTATTTGCGGTAGCCGTCGAGCCGCTCAGCAGTGGTCTGGTGGCGAATTTGGCGCGTCCGGGCGGCAATCTTACAGGATTGTCGAGCCAGACTGGGGATCTCGGTGGCAAGCGTCTCGATCTCCTGCGCGAGGTTGTACCCGGCCTTCGCCGGCTCGCGATCATGGGCAACGCCGGATATTCCGCCTCGATGCTGGAGATGGGAGAGGTTGCCGCGGCGGCCCGCGCGCTCGGGTTCGAGGTTGTTATCCTCGAAGTCCGAAGAGCAGAAGACTTCGCGCCCGCTTTCGAGGGGCTGAGGAAACGGGCAGACGCCCTGTACATTTCGTCCGAATCACTTATCTCCGCCAACCGTGTTCGAATTATTATTCTGGCACTGGCGGCGCGAATGCCGACGATCTACGGCGAACGGATGCATGTCGAATTGGGTGGGCTGATGGCATATGGAGCGAATCTTCCCGATCTTTTCCGTCGCTCTGCTGAGTATGTTGACAAGATTCTGCGCGGGGCGAAGCCGGGCGACCTCCCCGTCGAGCAGCCGACCAAGTTCGATCTCATCATCAATCTGATCACCGCCAAGGCGCTCGGCCTCGAGGTGTCGCCGACGCTGCTCGCCCGCGCCGACGAGGTGATCGAATAACACGCATAAACGCACGCGGAACAGAGCCATCGAGGACGCCATGCCCCTGATTCCCGATGCCGCCGTATTCCACAAGAGGCTCGCCACACTTCCGCTTGCAACCTATCAGGCCGGGGAAACTGTTCTGGCCGCCGGCTCAAGGAGCGGGCGGCTACTGATCCTCAGGGAGGGCGCCGTCGCAATCGTCAAAGAGACTATCGAGATCGCCAAGGTGGCCGAGCCTGGAGCCGTATTCGGGGAATTGTCCGCTTTGCTAGATCAGCCACACACAGCGGACGTGCGTGCGTTGGAAACTTCGCAGTTTCATGTCGCCGACGCGGCGAACTTGCTTTCGCAAGATTCGGTCGCGCTCCTTTACGTTGCGGAGGTCCTGGCGCGTCGCCTCGACGGTGCCAATCGAGCTCTCATTGAATTGAAGAACCAGCTTCAGGCGGGCCATCCGCGTAGCGTGATCAACAAAACGGTCGAGAAGGTGGAAGAAATGCTGGGCGTGGGCGGCGCCAGTCTCGCCTATGCGGGATATCCGTACGATCCATATGTATAGCGCACCTAGACCGAGTCTTCCGGTTTAGACCTTTGAGGCCACTGCTTTAGCAATTGCGCGCAGCCGCGATTGTTTGGAGCCGGCAGCGCGCGCAAAGGGTGCGCGATCACCCAATGATGGAACGTGCCTTCGCCCGTCGTCCTGGCTGGCACAGACGTGCAGCGGAATCCTGCTGAAGACCTGATCGAATTCAGCGACCGCCCTTTCGAAGTCCTGATTGCGGGGAAACATGAGTGTGTCCGTCACCAACCGCGTTTAGAAAGGTTCGCCAACAGGTCGCCGTCGTCAACCTCCGTTTTTTGGATGAGGCAATGCCTCTACCTGATTCAGACGAGCGCGTTGGCGCGCTTTTGGATACCCGATGCCGATGTCAGGGTTGTGCGGGCCCGGCAATTCGAGAAGGGGGGCCGTCATGAAGCCAGTGGGGCGACAAGGCTGACGGCCTTGGCGATGCCCTAAATCTTCGTCACAGCATCGTCACGGCGAGGGAAACCCAGACTGTCACGCTCGCGATAATTAAGCCGTAGAAGACCAGGAGAGCCGGTTTATTGGTCATGTAATTCTCAATCGACGATGGCCCGACTAAGAACTCTCCGTTGGTCGGGGCGCAACCCACACCGCTCATGTGGTCCGGTCCCGGCGTAGTCCCGTGAGCATTTATTAAGCAACACCTGTTTTTCAAACGGTCGGTTAAATTAACTCAAGTGCGAGGCCGCAAGGTTGGCCTGTATCTTAATTGCTTCGCGCAAACCGTAGACGTATGGCTCAAGGGACTCTCGGTCGTCCCCCCGACAAACCCCGAGAGTTCTGGACCTCGCCCAGGCTTATCGTACCCCCTTGTCTGGGCGGGGCCCGCTCCATTCGCAGTGATGAGAGCCTCCAATCATGACCACTCGAATTCATTTCCTGTACCGGATTGACATGTGGAGCCGTGATGGCGAGAGAGTCATCGAACACTTGGCTGGTGTCGAGGATTTCCAGGTAGCGATGGCGACCTATCGGGCAGCCTGCGAGCGCTGGCCGGGAATGTACATCACGTTGAGCCAAGGCGCGCGGGTGATTGAATCTCCGATACGCCTGAGGCAAGAGGCATAGAGTGCTCTTGACGCGCGCGATGATCCGGCGCGCCTCACACAGTCCCGAGCCGGGCTTGCAGAATTGGCGCTAACAAGCCCATACTGAGAATGTCACTTGGGACCCAACCGCGATCTGGTATCAGAACCCATGAGCATTGTAGGCATCGTTGCCGCTCGCATTGTTGGCGGTGCGGTCGTGGCCACCGCGGCTGTCGGCGTTGTCTTCGTCGCAATGATGCTCGTGGAGTCTTTGAGCCGGTCCCCGGCCGAGATCGCGAAGGAGCCCCGGCCAGTTGGCTGACCCCCTTTGGGTCGGCTACGCGCCTTGCTGCACGGGTTTTGGTTTGGTAACCCACACAGCGAACACCCAAGACAGCCACAGAGAAAGAAAATAGAGGGCGAGGAAGACGATGAGACTCACAAACGAACCCCATTCATACTCGGTAAAAAGCCCAAGTAAATAAGCTACGAAATCGCCGACAACCATGAAGGCAACATAATAGAAGATGAGCGCCACGATGCCCTCCCAAAGAAAGTAGGCATCGCCCCGGGGATTGCGATAGCATATTTGTGGCGAGCCCATTTATATGGGCCCCGCCGGACTAATGTCAGACAAGCCAGTTCTTTTTGCCTTAATCACTCATTTGGGGGTTGACGGCGAGGGCGCACGCCATCCCACGGCTATGAGCCGACGCGCGAAGCGGCGATGGCGGCGTTCTCGACGAGGTAGGCGGGGTTGGTTAACCAAGCTTGGCTCCATCGCTTGGCATCCGCCGCCGTGTCGTCCTAGCCTCCTGGTCATGAGGTCCGACCGCGAAGACAAGGAATTCTGGACGCCGGAGCCGCTCAGCTTCGCGCAAGTGCGAGCCGAGTTGCTGGCGGTTGTCATGCGGAATCACCCGGAATTCTCGCTGGAACAAGCCCAAGAAATGTTGCGAGAGGCCGGTTTGTAAACCACGCGACACGCTAAAGCCTTCTCGATGTATCAGGTCGAAGTGGCTTCCATCGCCAACGTCTAGGGCCGGACTACTTTCGCCATCGCTTGCGGTTGTACTCGCGCTGACATGCGCTGCCAGCATCGGGTTTCCTATTCGCGCGCCACTTGCGATAGTACTCGCGTTGGTACGCCTTCTGCACATCCCGTTGCTCGGGTGTCATAGTGGCCCGTCGCCTGCGGTAGTACTCGCGTTGGTTCTTCCTCCGCGCATCTAGTTGGCTCGATGTCCGGGTGGCCCGCCACTTGCGCTCGTAGTTGCGCTGGCGCGCCTTTTGCGCGTCTAGTTCTTCGGGCGTCATGCTTGCCCGTCGCTTGCGCTGGTGCTCGCGCTGGTGTGCGTTGTAAGCGGCTAGTTGTTCGGGCGTCATGCTCGCCCGCCGGTTGCGCGCGTACTCGCGCTGGTACCCCCTCCTAGCGTCCAGCTGTCCGGGCGTCATGCTCGCTCGTCGCTTGCGGTAATATTCCCGGCGCTTTGCCTTCTGCCTCGGTGTCACGATACTGTCCCGCCGGCCAGTATAAGGGCCTCTTTTCTGGACCCTTCTCAGTTCAGCCGTCACATACAGCATCAGTGACGAACGTTGAGGCGGACAACCCCCAAATGAGGGCCTCCAACCCTTGCGATTTTTTTCCAGCTTTGAGTTCGCCGCGCCTTATTAGCTAGCTGTGGGAGATGCCGCACGCGCAAGCGGCCCCGCTATCGCAGGAGGACGAACGATGTGGCTCGAGGATCACTTTGGAAGCGGCTCACAGCGCAACGAGCGGGTCAAATTGGCCGCCTCGTTCTGGAATAACGTAGGGGCCGGCATGGTAATTGGCGGTCTGGCGGCGGCATTCTTCTTGGACAAGCCGTCCGGCACCTGGACCAAAATCGCCATTGCGATAGCCGGACTTGTGCTTGGCTGGCTTTGCTACTCGATCGCCAGCAACATGCTGACTTATTTGCACACAGCACCCGAAGACCTACGGTTAAGGGGCGGTCTTTGAACCGCGCGCTTCCGCCGCCCAATGTCACGGGCCCTTGGGCGGCGGGGATGGCCGTTCCGCTGCTGGAGGGTGTATGCGGGCAAAAATGAAGGCCCGTCGGAAGTTGTCGACGACGGGCCACTGGGCACTTTGCATGACGCCCCTTTACTGGTTCCTCCCGCGCGGGGCGTCGCTTAAACGCGGGAAGGTGAGGTCTGTTCCCGCGCGGTGTGCGGGTGGGGCAAAAATGAGGCCCGCCGGATGTTGTCGACGACTGGCCTCGAATTTTGTCCATCGACTTTCATTTTGGACGCCCTGCTGGAGGGGGATGAGGGCGTCGTGCGGGTAACGACCTGGGCCTGGGTGTGTTCCGGATGCCCGTGCGGTTCCGGAAGTGGAACAAGTTAGGGTAAGATTGCGATGCGCGGGCTGCGGCAGATCGAGGGGAAATGCGCTCACCAAAGAAGAAGCCGACTAAGAAGCTGCGTCCGTGGCACGCCGCGCTGATGCGCTCGCGCACCCACTATCTCGGCGTCGTGTACGCGCCCGACGAGAGGTCGGCGGAGGCCGCCGCCATCGCCGAGTTCAAGATCGCCGAGGACATGCGTCGGCGGCTGATCGTGCGGCCGGACGATGACTGAGCGGAGTTAGCGATCATCATGGACACGCGCAGGATCGCGCTGTTGGCTGTGGTTGGCGTTGCGGTCATCGCGGCATCGTTCTTCCTCTCGCTGATGATGTTCCAGCTTCTGGACTAACCGCAGCGTCGATTGCCCGTGTCAAACAAGCGCTCACACCGAACCGGTTGCCGCTTCTCATCGTGATCGATGGTGCTGATGACTGCGGGAAATCTTCGCTCGCGTCGCAGCTTGGATGCCTACCGTCCAATTGGACCTGTTCTGGCGCGGGCCTGAATTTCTCACCGTGAGCCTTGAATGAAAACACGCGCGCCACCGCAACAGCAAAGATGGCGCGCGCTATCGACAGGTGCGGGGGACGTGCCTGTCGAATTTACTGTGGTATGTTGGCCGGAAGCTTGGCCGGGGGCGGCGAACTGCCAATCGGCTGACAGTAGGTGTCGGCACCGCTGACGCAAGACGGCGGATCGAATTGTGGTGCTTGCGGCGCGGTGCTAGGCGCGCGTTGCCGGATCAGCAGGAGATCGCCCGCAGTTTCGCTGACCGTGGGCGGCCGTTTGATTTCCATCAGGGTCCGCGCGCTGCCGGTGATGCCTTGCGCGGGAATGGTGCTGGTCATGGCAGCAGCAATGACCGATAGTGCAATGACTGCTTTCATTTCCCTCTCCATCCATTACGTAGATCCCTGCTTATGAACCAGCGCTCACACAGCGCGCGTCGCAACCCTCAAACGGGTCTATTTAAGGCTAAGTAGTGCTTTAATTTTGCTGACCGGGAAATCGGTTTCTCTACCCCATTTGGGGTTACCGGGGGTCGCTCACGTCAAATACTCCCACGCTAGGGCCAGCAGGACGCCAAGTGCAGAACCGAATTCGCGCGCGAGCAGCCGAACGACGGCGAGGTGATCGATATGCCGGCGTTCCTGCCCTCGTCTGGGCGAAGGACAAAACCGATGGGGGTAGTAACGATGATCCTCAAGCGCGGCTCGGGCTCGCGCTCGTCCGGCGAGTGGCGCGCCACAGCGCGCGTGATCGGCGGCCGGTGTCCCAACGGAGGACATGGGTAGCGAGCTCCTTCGAGGATGTCACCAACCTCGGTGTGAGCCTGGTGCGCGCCGCGCCTTCCAGGGGCCCCTCGGGATGCGCGTGCGGGTCCGTTGATGGATCGTTCTGTCAGGAAGTTTCCGCACAGCGTCTTGCTGCTGCCAAGGCTCGCGGTGAAACTCGGCGGCTATCGGCACGACGGCTCGACCTCAAAGGCGGAGGCGCTCGACCGCGCCAAGGCGCTGCGCTCGACGTTCGAGGAGCTTGCCGACCTTTCGCATCGGGCTGCAGCCCGTGCGCTCAACGAGCGCGGCATCAAGTCCGCCGAGGGGAAGCAGTGGAGCGCGGTGCAGGTGATGCGCATTCGTCGTCGGCTCGGTCTCTGAACATCGAGCCGTCGAGCGAGGGACGTCCCTCCGTGTGCTCATGCGGAGGTCGGCCCTGCGGCGGGCGGCGGATGGGTGGCGAAGCTCACACACCACCTCAAAGCCGCCGACACTCATCCGTGTGGGATCGCATTCGCCCGTTCGATGGAGAAGATCATGAGCTTGCGCGAATTACGAGACGACGAGCTGGAGAAAGTGAGCGGCGGCCTCGATGCCGGCAAAAATGAAGTAGCCGTCGAAGGGGCCGTCAGCGTCGAGCTCCAAAAGAAGCACATCACCAAATTCAAATTTGAGCCGACGAGCTTTGAATTCGGCCTCTCGCACTCGAACGAGCCTTAGCGCAATGCTGCTGCTCAGGCGATCAAGGCGGCTGGCGATGCGCTGAAAACCGTCGCCCAAAAGTAGGGACCAAAGGCAGGCCCCGTCAGGTCTCTCTAGCGGGGCTCACTCGATCACCTGTCGCGGCGCGGAGTAAACCCGGTCGCCGCCAGGATGCCTCGCGCTGACTCAGCGGAGGCGCGTGGAGTCGCCTGCGGCCCTGGCCGCTAGGGGGAAGCAGCGGGACGAGTAGGAAGGCGCTGTGCGGGCGTCCCTGAGTCGGGCAGACGACTCAGAGTGAAAGAATTCAGTCGACGGGGGCAGGAACCGATTTCACAGATGCCAGTTGGAAACACGCGCGGGGGTGGGAAGCCCCGTCGCATTGCAAGACCCTCTGTGGCCCCGCCGGGTGCGCCTCGCGGGGCCATTTTCTGGCTGCGCTCCCGCTGGAAAGTTCAGTGAGGAGTTGGTTATCGCGCCCGCGTTTGTACAATCGATCGGAGTCTCCGTTGTGACGAGTAGGGGCGACGAATACCGGCGTCGTGCCAGAACGTGTTTCGACGCCGCACACGCGACGGAGAACAAGCGGACGCGCGCCGCTCTGCTACGGTTGGCGGAGGACTGGCAGCGGATGGCGGAGGGCTGGGACGATCCCCCTCGGGCTTCAGGCGGACAAGCCCAACAGCAGCAGCAGCAGATACAGCCCAACGACGAGAAGAAAGAATAGCCGACCAAGGACCCCTTTTGCGTGGGATGGCCGTCAGGGTCGGGAAGCGCCGCAGCGCTTCTGATCGGCGGGCGCCCTCCTAAGCACCCCTGGAGCCGGGCCGGTTGTCCCAACAGAGGACACGGGTCGCCGGGCTAAGTGGTGGGTATTGCCTGATCATTCGATGACGTCACCAACCTTGGTGCAAGCCTGGTGCGCCGCGGCGCCTCGGCTAGGGGCCCCCGGCGCCCTCGGCCCCCCCGGATATGTTGCGGGTGGTCAGCAGTCCCGTTCCGTCGAGGAGTGTGTCGGGTACGTGCTGCCAGCCGATGCGCGTGCCAAGAACCCGAAGCGCCCCATCACCGTCCAGACGCAACAGGCGTCTCACTCCCTGGACGGCCGCACCCTAGGCCGCATGGACACCTGCGGTTCGAAACGCGGGGGTGTCGATGGCCATTCCCTCTGGGGCCGTCCTCTGCCACTCTGCTATCCGGCCCTTAGCGCAGAGGAGGGCGGCCGATGCCGGGACTGCGGACAGCGAGGGGGATCAGCCAGAATGGCAGCTGGAACCCGCTCACGGATGCGCCTCGGGCGAAGCTGGAGTTGGTGAAGCTCTCCGGTGACGACGGCTGGCACTGGGGGGTGCTGGATGGGCGCAAGGAGATCGGCCGGATCGCGCACGCGCATGCGGTGGGCGGGGAGTGGTTCTGGTCGCTGCGATGGACTGGTGCGACCGGCTATGCATCCACCAGGGCGACGGCGTTGCGGGCGCTGGCGAAGGCGCGCTCCGGTGCGCTACGTACTGGACATGCGGGCACCCAACCGAAAAGCTGAGAAGCTCCGGCCGTGGCGCGCCGCGCTAATGCGCTCGCGCACGGACTATCTCGGCGTCGTGTACGCGCTCGACGAGAAGTCGGCCGAGACTGCGGCCATCGCCGAGTTCAAGATCGGCGAGGACATGCGTCGGCGGCTGATCGTGCGGCCCGATGACTGAGCCGCCGATCCTGTGGCGCGAAGTGAAGTGCGCTCGCTGCCAGGACACGTATTGGGTTTGCGAGACGCACGACGATGTCCCCTGGGACGGTGAGCATGCGTGCGGGTGCGGGGCGGCGGGCATGCCGTGCCCCAACTGCAATCCATCAGACAAGGATCATCCGCCGCGCCCGCCGAGGGGCTTCCAGCGCGGCGACAGCCTGGACGACGATTGATGACTGAGCCGCTGATCCCGAAGGGCGCGCCAATGGCGCTAGAATGGAAAGGCGGGACGCATACAAGTAGGAGGAGGAAAAAATGAAGTTCATCCTAATGGGGTTCGTTGCTACTGCGGGGATCATGAGCAGCACCATTGCCCTTCTTGCCGACACCCCGGTGACTCCTGTGGAGGAGGAGAAGATCAAAGAGGCCTTAGAAAGCTTTGGTTGCACCGGCGGCAAGATTGAGAAAGAGGACGAGGACAGCACCCTGCCCTACGAAGTAGATGATGCGAAGTGCAAAAGTGGAGAGTACGACATCAAGCTCGATAAGAATTTCAACGTGATCATTATCTTGCGCGATTGAACGCCCGTTTCTCACCAGGGCCACGGGGGGCTGAACCTGGACTTCTTGAAGATGCCGGTCGCACCGGAGGGCCGCCCCGGATGTGGGCGAGCGGACACAACGGGCAGATCGCGCGCGCGCACGGCTACGAGCCGACGCGCGAGGCTGCGATGGCGGCGTTCGCCAAGAGCTGGCGGGGGTGGGAGCTAGCGAAGGCAGGGCGATGACCCATGCCGACGATCGACCGATGATCGGCCTGATCCTCACGGCCTGTCCGACCACTCCGTTCAATCATGCAGCGCGATGTCAAAATGCAGCACGTCTTCGCGCGCGCCAAGCCGGGTGTAAAGCGCGATGGCCGCATCATCACCGTAGTCGGCTTGGACGAACATGACATAGGCGCCGCGCGCGGCACCAATGCGTCCCAATTCATTGATCAACGCGATGGCGATCCCCTGGCGGCGATATGTCTTCGACACCGCGAGATCGTAGATGTAGATTTCGCTCCGGGCCCGCTCGAATTTTTCCAGTTCATAGGCCGCAAGTCCGCCGATGACCTCGTCGTCCTTCACCGCAACGACCGCGATGAAATGCTTCCTTGCAAGCAGTTGCTCAAGGTAGGCGTCGCTAGGGATGGCACCGCCATAGGTTTCCGGATCGCCAAACGCCTCGCCAAACACCGCCAGAAGCGCCTTCATTAAATTCACATCGGCGACCGTGAGCTGTCGGATGCTGAAGAGCGGTCTTGCGGTCATGTTTTCGTATCCGTCACCAGGGAAGCATAAATGCCGAATTCTATCGAATAGGCTGGCATACCCGCGCGGCTCACGATACGAGCCGACGCTGGAGGCCGCGATGGCAGCGTTCGCCAAGAGCTGGCGGGGGGGATCGGAGACGGGGGACAAGTTCACGGGCAGGAGTGAGCACTCAATGGACGCCAACTCGCTTTTTTCGGAGCGTTGCAAGCAAATCGAAATAGCGATGAAGTCGAGCAGGGAGGTCGAACTACTCGACCTTTCAGCCAGGCTGCGGCAGTTGCTCGTAGACGGTAGCGAGACTTTAGTCCATCAAGCCAACAGAGACCACCGACTAAAGCTGAGATTTAGCATCGGACTGTTTCGACAAGAGCCTGATCAATACGTGGTGCATCAGAGCCTTGAAGACGGCGTCGATCCGCAGACGCGAGCTCCGGGAACTCCATCAAAAGAAGTTAACTTTGACGGGTTCCTAGGGCACACGGTTCTCTACATCCGAGGCAAGCCACATACCGTGCGCGACGTCATCAAGCACGCATCGGACGTGGCCGGGGGTGTACATCTCTCGAACAATCTAGAGGACCGGCAGCGAGTAATAGCTGCTTATTCAAAATCTGTGATGCTGGGAGGGTTGCCCGGCGCAATCCGAATGTTGCAGGCAATAGCAAGGGTCACGTTGAGAGGGCTCCGTCCCCTAATCGAAGCGATTGAGAACGACCGCGCCCGGTAGAAGTGCCGCCCTGCAGAGCGGCCCCGCGTCTTCGCAGCCTAGCCGGCGGCTATTACCGCTGGTTGCCGCCGCCGGCGCTCGATCAGCTTGGCCATTGGCGGGGAACTCGTACGTGCGCTAATCGCTCTGCGGGGAGCGGTCCCGCTCGCCGCGTGACGGCCGGGTAAATATCAGCAGCAGCAACACCAGTAAGGGAGTGATAACTAGCGACAGCAAAAATGTGCCGAAGAAGCCCATCCGGCGTTGACTGCCGGCGAGCCCCGCGAGCAGGCAAAATATGACATACAAC
>Ga0081455_10003647_pt1 | contig 17634 bp, 8 predicted proteins | sample TabmetS3T2R1_FD_70207 | JGI IMG/M metagenome (GOLD analysis project Ga0081455, IMG submission 70207) | Tabebuia heterophylla rhizosphere microbial communities from the University of Puerto Rico - S3T2R1 | ecosystem: Host-associated > Plants > Roots > Rhizosphere ...
CCGCGGTCACGATGCCCAACCTGAAGCTGACCTTCGACGCGATGGCGAAGCTCGATCTGCTCGTCGTGCAGGAGCTCTGGGAAACCGAGACCGCGGCCTTCTGGCAGCGCCCCGGCGCCGATCCGAAGTCGATCAAGACCGAAGTGCTGCTGCTGCCGGCCGCGTTCTTCATGGAGAAGGAAGGGTCGGTCACCAACTCGGGCGCCATGGTGCAGTGGCGCTACGCCACCGTGAAGCCGCCGGGACAGGCCAAGCCGGACGGCGAGGTCGTCGATCAGGTGTTCCGCCGGGTTCGCGACCTCGTGAAGGACTCGACCGCGCCCAGGGACGAGATCCTCCGCAAAGCGTCCTGGTCGTACACGACGCCGGAAGACGTCCTGCGCGAGATGAACGGACGCGTGGTCGGCACCGGCGCGCTGCTGAAGGCCGTGGAAGACCTGCGCGACGACGGGTCGACGTCGTCGGGGACGTGGATCTATGCGGGCGTCTTTGGCGGCGGGAATCTCTCGAAGCGCCGCGACTCCCGCAGCGACCCCGGCAACCTCGGGATCTATCCGAACTTCGGCTGGGCGTGGCCGAACAACAAGCGCGTGCTCTACAACCGCGCGTCGTGCGACCGCCACGGCAAGCCGTACCCGGGATCGAAGCCGATCGTGTGGTGGGACGAGCAGGCGAAGCGGTGGACCGGACACGACGTACCCGACGTGCCGGTGGCGACCGACGGCCCGGCGACTCCGAATGGCCAGCGCGCCTTCCATCTCGGCGCCGAAGGCGTTGGCCGCTTGTTCGCAGCCGTCTACAAGGACCCGGACGACAAGGTCGACAATGCGCAGCGCGACAGCCCGATCCCGCGCGACGTGGGCTACGTCCCCAAGGACGGCCCGCTGCCCGAGATGTACGAGCCGGTCGAGAGCCCGGTCGAAAACATCCTGCATCCGAAGGTGCAAACCAACCCGACTCTCAAGTACCCGCGCGTGAAGTCGGAGCAGCCGATCGGCACGGCCGACAAGTTCCCGTACGTGCTGATGACCTCGACCGTCGCCGAGCACTGGTGCGGGGGCTCCTCCACTCGAAATATCCCCTGGCTGAACGAGCTCTTCCCCGAGCCGGTCATCGAGATCCCGCCGTCGCTCGGCGAGAAGATCGGCGTGAAGAGCGGTGACTTCGTCACGATTTCCTCGGCGCGCGGCGAGCTCACCGTGAAGGCCCTCGTAACGCCGCGGATGAAGCCGATTCAGTCCAACGGCAAGGAAGTCACGATCGTCTGGATGCCCTACAACTGGGGATTCGGCGGGCTCTCGCCCGGCGCGAGCGTCAACCACCTCACAATCGATGCCACGGACCCCGGCGCCGGCACGCAGGAGACCAAGGCGTGCCTCGTCAACGTCGTCAAAGCCGCGCAGGGCGCCGCGCCCTCGGGGAGGCGGGCATGAGCAGCACGGCGGCCGCACCGACCGGCCAGGTCCGGACGACGCTCATCGACATCACCAACTGCATCGGCTGCCGCGCCTGCCAGGTCGCGTGCAAGCAGTGGAACGACACCGACGGCGAACACACGGAGCTTCTCCCCACGATGGGCTTCCAGAATCCGGCCACTCTCACGGCGAAGACGTACACGCTGATCTCGTTCCACGAGATGGAGAACCCCGAGAAGCCCAGCGGGCTCGACGCCGCCTACGTGATGCGCCGCTGCTTCCACTGCCTCGAGCCCGGCTGCGTGTCCGCGTGTCCGACGACGGCGCTCTACCGGCAGCCCGACGGGCCCGTCTCCTACGACGCCTCCAAGTGCATCGGCTGCCGCTACTGCATGCTGGCGTGTCCATGGGACGTGCCGACGGCGGAATGGGACAAGCTCTCACCGAAGATCGAGAAGTGCACCCACTGCGCGGACCGGACCAGCCAGCCCGCGCCCATCGCGTTCAACGGCCAGCCGGCGCCTCCCGACGAGACGAAGCGGTTTCTCGACACGATCGCGACCCCGGCGTGCGTCAAGGCGTGCCCGGCGGACGCTTTGCGGTACGGCACGCGCGACGAGATGCTCGCGCTCGCGAAGAAGCGCATGGCCGACCGGCCCGAACGGTACGTGGATCACGTCTACGGCGAGAAGGAGCTCGGCGGCACGACCGTGCTGTACCTCTCGTCGGTGCCTTTCGAGAAGCTCGGCTTCCCGACCTACGGCGAAAAGCCGTTTCCCCGCTTCACCGCGGCGGCGCTCGGCGCCGTGCCGGCCGCCGTCATGGTGCTCGGCGCCTTCCTCGGCGCCGCGTACGCCGCCTTCCGCAAGAGAGTCGCGAAGGTGGCCGGAGCCGCGGGTGATCACGACCATCATCCGGAGTTCGAGCCCATCGACAACAAGCTGTGGACGCCGTTCAACTCGGTGCTCCTCCTGCTGATGGCGTTCGGGGCCATCTCGTTCGTGATCCGCTTCCTCCGCGGGCTCGGCGGCAGCACGCACCTTTCGGACACGTACCCGTGGGGCCTCTGGATCGTCTTCGACCTCATCTGGATCGCCGTGGCCGCCGGCGCCTTCGCGGCGGCCGGCTTCATATACGTCTTTCAGCGAAAAGACCTGTATTCCATGGGCCGAGCCGCGGTCCTCATGGGCCTGTTGAGCTATTCGTTCGTGATGGTCACGCTCATCGCGGACCTCGGGCTGCCGCTGCACTCGTATCAGCTCGCCCTGCAATCTCCGGAGCACTCGGCGATGTTCGAGGTCTCCTGGTGCGTCGGCCTCTACGTCACGATCCTGCTCCTGGAGTTCTTGCCCGTCGTGTTCGAGCGCCTCGGCATGCACCGGGCGATGGACCTCTGGCAGAAGTGGCAGGGCCTCTACGTGGCGCTGGCCGTGAGCGCGTTCGTGTTCATGCTCTCCCGCAACCTGGTGTACACGCTCGTGACCGCGGCGATCTTCGGGACGCTGGCCTGGCTGTTCCGGGCGCGCGGGAAGACGTTCGAGCCGATCCTCCTGGCGATCGCGGCGGTGACGCTGTCGGCCATGCACCAGAGCTCACTCGGCTCGCTGTACCTGCTGATGCCGAACATGCTCGCGACGCCGTGGTGGTCGCCGCTGATGCCCGTGTCCTTCTTCCTCTCCTCGGTGGCCGCGGGGACGGGCCTCCTGATCCTGATGCAGTTCTGGATCGCGCGCGGCTGGAAGCGGCCGCTCGACATGATCCAGCTCGGCAAGGTCGGCCAGATCACCTTCTGGGCGCTTCTCGTCTATCTCGTGTTCCGGCTGGGCGACATGGCGCTGCGCGGCAATCTCGGCTCCGCGTTCTCCGGGAAGCTCGGGCTGGCCTTCGCCGCCGAGATCCTGCTGGGCGGCGTCCTCCCGCTCTTCCTGCTGGCCCCGAAGCGGCTGCGCGAGCGCCGCGACGTCCTCAACATCGCGGCGCTGCTCGTGGTCCTCGGCGTGGTCTACAACCGCTGCAACGTCGTCCTCTTCGCCATGACTTTCCGGGGCCGGATGCCCTGGGGAGCTCCGGAGCCCTACATGCCGTCCATCTTCGAATGGGGCGTGTCCGTCGGCCTCATCGCCGCGACCATCTTCCTCTTCGGCGTCGGCGCGCGCCTCCTGCCGGTCCTGCCGAAGGCCAAGGCCCGCGAGGCGCATTGAGCCGTCTGACCCCTGAGGCCTGGGTGGACGCGCATCCGTACCTCCGCCCGGTGGCGGAGCTTTGCGCGCGGATCGAGCACGCCGCCGCCGCGACCAGGGCCGCGAGCCCAGCGATTCCGTCCTTCGATGACTACGCGGCGGACTTCCGGGAAGGAGTTCCGCTGCTGCGAAGCTCCGACGCCGCGATCGATCTCGAGCCCGCCGGCACGATGACGCGCGAGCTGGCCGAGAAGGTCGCCGCCGACCCGAGCAACGAGGACATGGCCGAGGAGGCGTCGGATTTGGCCGCCGAGCTGCGCGCGCGTCCCGATGGGCCCCGCCTCGTCGCGGACTGGCTGCTCGGCGACGCCGAGCTCGAGCCGTCGGCTCCGGGGCTGCTGCGTTATCTGGGATGGACGGCGATGGCCCGCTACCTCGGTCCCATCGTCGGCGGATTCGCCGGGTGGCGCGACGAAGAGAAGTGGCATCGCAAGTACTGCCCGACCTGCGGATCGGCGCCGACGATGGGACTGCTCGTCGGCGTCGACCCGGGACGGCAGCGATTTCTGTGCTGCGGCGGCTGCAGGACCCGCTGGCGCTACCGCCGGACCCAGTGCCCGTACTGCGAGAACGACGCGCAGCGGCTCTCGGTCGTGGCGATCGACGGCGAGGGCGGTCTGCGCCTCGATGTCTGCGAGGAGTGCAAGGGGTACCTCAAGACCTATGACGGCCAGGGCAACGAAGCGGTCCTGCTGGCGGACTGGACGTCGCTTCATCTCGACCTGCTGGCCCGCGACCGGGGCCTGAAGCGGCTGGCCGCGTCGTTGTACGAGCTGCCGGACTAGCCTTCGAAGCCGTCAGTGCGCTGGCGACGGCGCCGGCTTCGCCGCGGGGCTCGGCGCCGCGGCGGCGATCCGCACTTCCTGGCCGTCGAGGATGGAGTCCGGCGGGCTGTCGATGACGGCGGCGTCCGGGCCCAGGCCCGAAGTCACCTCGATCTGCGTTCCGAAGTCCACGCCGAGCGTGATCGGCATCAGCGCGACCTTGTTCCCTTCGACCACGGTGGCGATCCGGGGGCCTTCGGCCCGAAAGAGCAGGGCGCTCACGGGAACGAGCATGGCCGGGATCGAGTCCTTCAGCTTCAGGTGGACCTGGGCGTACGCGCCCGGGAGGATCTCGTTGTTCGGATTGTCGAGGTCGACTTCGACGCGGAGCGTGCGCGTGGCCGGATCGATGGCGTTTGCGGTGCGCGCGATCGTGCCCGGGTAGCGTTTGCCCGGCCGCTCGGAGACCGTGAGGTCGACGGGGACGCCGATGGTCGCGGCGGTGGAGTCCACCTGGGGAACTTCGATGTAGACACGGAGCTTTCCGGACGTGGCAATCCGAAAGAGCTCCCGCCCGGCCGTGCTGCCGGAATCGACGAGCTGGCCGACGTCCGTTCGCCGGGCGGTGATCGTGCCCGCGAACGGGGCGACGATCTGCTCGAACCCGACGAGCTGCTCGAGGCGGCCGACGTTGGCTTTCGCAGACGCGGTCTCGGCCTGGCGTGCCGCATAGGCGCTCACCGCGTTGTCGTACTCCTGGCGTGCGATGGCCTGGGTGTCGACCAGCTTCGAGAGACGATCCACCGTGACGCGCGCCAGCTCCTCGTTGGCCAGCGCGGTCTGCACCTGGGCGCGCCCCTGGTGCAGCTCCTGATCGACTTCGGGAGACTCGATCTCGGCCAGCTTCTGGCCCTTCGCGACGACGGTGCCGATGTCCGCGTACCAGGCCTTCACGTAGCCGTTGGTCCGAGCGTAGATGGGCGCGTCGGTGAACGCTTCCACGTTCCCGGGAAGGACCAGCTCGCTTCCGGGGTCGCCCTCCACCGGGTGGACGACGGTGACCATCGGCGCGGCCGCCGCGAGCGTCTTCTCCCGCAGCGCGGCGCGCGCCTTCACGCGCGAGGCCACGCCGAGAACCGCGAGAAGCACGGCGAGGGCGGCCACCACGAGGAGCAGCGTCCGGGCGCGAGACCGGGGCGGGTGTTCGTCGGTCATGAAGTTCCTTCCGGAGTCCGCGTCGGAGTCTCTGCCTGTTTCCGGCCGTGCACCAGCCGGAAGACGATCGGCACGAAGAAAAGCGTGGCGAAGGTCGCGAAGAGGAGGCCGCCGATGACGGCGCGGCCGAGGGGCGCGTTCTGCTCGCCGCCTTCCCCGAGCCCGAGCGACATCGGGATCATTCCGATGATCATGGCGAGGGCCGTCATGAGGACGGGCCGGAAGCGCGTGAACCCCGCGATGATCGCGGCTTCGCCGGCGCTCTTGCCCTCCGCGAGGCGCTCCTTGGAGAAGCTGACGACGAGGATGCTGTTCGCGGTCGCGACGCCCATGCACATGATCGCGCCCGTCAGCGCCGGCACGGAAAGCGGTGTGTGGACGAGGAAGAGGAACCAGACGATGCCCGCGATCGCCGCCGGCAGCGCGGAGACGATGATGAGCGGATCGAGCCACGACTGGAAGTTGATGACGATCAGGAAATAGACCAGGACGATCGAGAACGCCAGGCCGAAGAGCAGGCCCCGGAAGGAGTCCCGCATCGTCAGCATCTGTCCCCGCGTGATGATCCGCGAGCCGCGAGGCGGCTCTTTCGTCGATTCTTTGACGAGTCGCTCGATCGGTCCGGCCACGGCTCCGAGGTCGGTACCGTCGACCCCTCCGAAGATGTCGATGACGGGCTGGACGTTGTAGTGCGACACGGTCGCGAGCTGGGCGCCTCGCGTGATCGATGCGAGGTTGCCCAGGATCTGCGGCGGGCGCCCGGCGGGGCCCGTGACCGGGATGGCCGCGAGGTCGGCGAAGGACTGGATGCGGTACTGCGGCGCCTGCACGGCCACGGGGTAGGTGACGCCGTTCTTCGGGTCGAGCCAGTACGTCGGCGAGACCTGGGCGCTGCCGCTCAACGCCACGAGGAGATTCCCGGCGACGTCGCGCTGCGTGTAGCCGACCTGCTGGGACTTCGAGCGGTCGACGGTGACGAAGAGACGGGGAGCGTCGAACGCCTGCTGGATGCGCAAATCGACGATGCCCGGGACGCGCCGCATGCGGTCCAGGAGCTTCTCGGCGAACGCGCGATTGCCCGCGAGGTCGTTGCCCACGATCTGGACGTCGACCGGCGCCGGCAGGCCGAAGTTCAGGATCTGGCTGACCATGTCGACCGGAAGAAAGTAGAACGTGACGCCCGGGTATTCCTGGATGAGCCGGTCGCGCAGGAGCCGCGTGACGTCGCGGACCGGCCGATGCCCCTCCTTCATCGTGACGAAGATGTCGGCGTCAGCGGGCCCGATCGGGGCCGAGTTGCTGTAGGACAGGTTGAGGCCGCTGTACGGCACGCCGATGTTGTCGATGATCGTGCCCAGCTCGCCGGGCGGGATCAGGGAGCGGATGGTCCCGTCGATCCGGTCGCAGAGCCGGGCGGTCTCTTCGATGCGCGTTCCGGTCCGCCCCCGGACGTGCAGCTTGATCTGGCCGGCGTCGACCTGGGGGAAGAAGTCCCGGCCGAGCCAGGGGAGCAGAAGTCCCACGGAGACCGCGCAGATCGCGAAGAACACGATCGCGAAGAGGGGAGCGCGCCGCATGGCCGACTCGAGCAGCCCCCGGTATCCCACCCGCAGCCGCTCGAAGCTCTCCTCGAAGCGGCGCTGCACCCGTCCGAACGGGTTCGTCGGCGGAGCGTGCTCGTCCTCCGCGCGGAGGAGAAAGCGCGCCAGCGTCGGGACCAGGGTGCGCGACAGGAAATAGGACGACAGCATCGCGAACACGACGGCTTCGGCCAGGGGGACGAAGAGATACCGCGCGACGCCCGTCAGGAAGAACATCGGGACGAACACGATGCAGATCGACAGCGTCGAGACGAAGGCCGGAACGGCGATCTGCGCGGCGCCGTCCAGGATGGCCTGGGTGATCTCCTTGCCCTGGGCGAGGTTGCGGTTGATGTTCTCGATCTCGACGGTCGCGTCGTCGACGAGGATGCCGACCGCGAGGGCGAACCCGCCGAGCGTCATGATGTTGATCGTTTCGCCCAGCGCCGAGAGGATGAAGAGCGACATCAGGATCGACAGCGGGATCGAGACGGCGATGATGAGCGTGCTCCGCCAGCTTCCCAGGAAGAGCAGGATCATCAGCCCGGTGAGGCAGGCGGCGATGAGCGCCTCCTTGACGACCCCGTTGATGGACGCGCGGACGAAGAGCGACTGGTCGGCGACCGGCTCGATGCGGAGGTTCTCGGGAAGGGAAGGCAGGGTCCGGGTGATCGTCTCGCGGACCTGTTCGATGATGTCGAGCGTCGAAGCGGCGCCGGTCTTCAGGATCGTGAGCAGCGAGGCCCGCTGGCCACTGACCCGCACGATGTTGGTCTGGGGCGGATATCCGTCGCGGACGTGGGCGACGTCGCGGATGTAGACGACCGCGCCGCCCGAGGAACGGATCGGCAGGTCGTTGAGGCCCTGGATCGTCGTGGGGCTGCTGTTGGTCTCGATCGCGTACTCGTACGTCCCGATCTTGGACGTTCCCGTCGGCAGGATCAGGTTCTGGACGCTGATCGCGTTGACGACGTCGGCCGGCGCGAGTCCCTTGGCCTGCAGGGCCGCGAGATCGATGTCGACCTGGATCTGCCGCTGCTTGCCGCCGTAGGGGTAGGGGATGGCCGCGCCCTCGACGGTGGCGAGCTGCGTGCGCAAAGCGTTGTTGCCGAGATCGAAGAGCTGTTGCTCGGAGATGCCCTGGCCGGAGAGGGCGAGCTGGAGCACCGGCACGCTCGACGCGTTGTACGTGATGATGAACGGCGGCGTCGTCCCGGGAGGCATCTGGCGGACCACCGTTTGCGCGATGGCCGTGACCTGTGAGACCGCCGCGTCGATGCGCGCGTGCGGCTGGAAGAAGACTTTCACCACGGCGACGCCGGACAGCGACTGCGACTCGATGTGCTCGATGTCGTTGACCGTGGTCGTCAGCGCGCGCTCGTACCCCGAGACGATGCGGTTTGCCATCTCGGGAGCGGACAGTCCACCGTAGTTCCACACCGTGCTGACGACGGGAATGGAGATGTTCGGGAAAATATCGGTGGGCGTGCGCTTCAGGACGACGGGCGTCAGCAGCAACACGACGAGCGCCAGCACCACGAAGGTGTAGGGGCGGCGGAGGGCGAGTCGTACGATCCACATGGGCTTCTCGCTCGCGAATAAATAGCAGGGAAAAGGTCTCGCCGATTCCATATTCGCGGCGCCGGCGCGACGGCGCCGTTCACGGTCCGTTCACGGGGCCGGGAACTCGTGCCGCGCTCGGCAGTTCAGCGCGGCGCGCCGGGGCGGGTCTCGGAATCAGGCGCTCTTCTCGAGCACCCGGCGAAGCTGGAAGAGCAGGAGGAGCACGGCTGCGGCAACCGCCGCCCAGAACCAGGCGGGCCGGGTCTCTTTCTTCGGCGAGGCGACCGGGGCGGGAGCCTGCAGCCGCGCGGCCTCGGCCGGCGCCGCGAGCACGGCCGACGCGACCATGGCGAGGTCGTACGCCGGCGGACGGGCCTGCGGGTTCCCGGAAAGAAGCGTGAGCTTCTCGCCCGGGCGGTAGACGAAGTCGACGCGCCGGGCCGACGTGAGCGCCCGCGCCCCGGACAGCGTGAGCGGGACGTTGTCGCCGTTCTCGATGACGGCGAAGACGCGATGGCTCGCGTCGGCCGGCCGCGTGATGGCGATCCTCAGGGCCGGCGCCGGCTCGCCGGGGCGGCGCTCCCACCGCGCGCCGCCGAGCGTGCGCGTGCCGGTGACGCCGCGGGCGTCGCGTTCCTCTTCCTCGATGCCGACCGCGCGCGAGAAGTAGTCGGGCTCGCTCGCCCGCAGCTCGATCGCGTCGACCGCGCCGCCGGCGGGCAGCCCGTCCAGACGGGCGCGGGTCGTCGTTCCGTGGTTTTCCACGTCGAAACGGATCTCGCTGGAGTGCTCGTGCGAGCCCTGCTCGACGATGAACGGAACCTGGCGGTTCTCGGCGTCGAGAATCCGGATTTCCGCCGGATCGGGGAGATCCTCGAAGTCGAGATACGCGGCCGTGCCCTGGGCCGGCAGGGCGATGTTCAGCCGCACGCTCCAGCTCTCGGGGTCGGCGAGCGGAGCGCGGGGAGGCGCGGCGACGGCCTGCGGCGGGGCCGGCGAGCGCCCTTCCGCCGGCGCGCCCAGGGACGCGGCGACGGTCTCGGGTCCGGGACGGCCCGCAAGCGCGCGCGCGATGTCGTAGCGCGGAGCCCGGGCGCTCGGCGAGCCGTAGAGAAGCCTCAGGCCGCCCTCCGCCGGCGTCGCGAAGCGGAGCGTCGTGGTCCCGACGAGCGCTCGGGCGGAGAGGTTCGAGAGCGGAGGGGAATCGCCGTTGTCGATCTCGATCTCGAGGTTCCGTCCCGCGATGCCATTGGCCGGGAGGTCGATCGCATCCTTCGAGCCCGGCGCGCGCGTCAGCATTGCGGCGGCCACGAGCCTCCGGTGAACCTCGTCGCGGAAGAACACCCGCTCGTAGACGCGCACGGGACGCGAGAACAGCGCGTCCGCGGCTTCGAAACGCAGGAGCGACACCGGAAGGTTGGCGGCCGGCAGGGCCGCGCGGTACCGGGTCAGGCCGGACGAGTCCGAGGCGCTCAGCTCGAGCGCCACCGGCCGCTCGGCCAGAGTCGTCTTCTCGCTGCCGCGCACGCGCACCTGGACGCGCTCCGGCCGGATCGGCGGGCCGTTGCGGTCGTCCAGCAGGAACTGGAGATAACGGCGATCCGTCTCGGGGATGGAGAGTGTCCGCATCCGGACGTCGCCGGTTGCGAAGATCGAACCGCTCGCCGCGTCCTTCCAGGTCGAGCGGTCGTCGGAGCTCTGGACTCGGACGGGCTTGAGGTACTCGCTGCCCGCGATCTCGAACGTCACGGCGTCGGCGAGTCCCGGCCGCGGGCCCCGATCGATCTGGAAGATGGTTTCCACGTCCGGCGTCGACTCGAGGTTCAGCGGCCGGAACGGCTTCCAGGCGTCGGATGGCGTTTCCTCGATCACGTACGGAACTTCGCGTCCCGTGCCGTCCACGATCCGCAGGTCGGGAAGCCCCGCGCGGCACGCGTCGAAAACGTCGTCCGGCAGCTCGAGCCGCGCCCAGCCGGGCGACGTCTCGATCGGCCGCGAGAAGCGGAACTCTTTGTCGGGCGCCGCTGGGGGAGGCGCGGCCGCTCCGAGCAGGGCGACGAGCGCCGCGGCCGGCACGCGTTTCATGGTTCCGCCTTGGAGAAGACGTAGCGCTGCGTCAGGAAGGAGACCGCGAGGAGCGCGATGGCCAGGCCCACGATGGATCCCACACGATACAGCGCGCCCAGATCCCAGAGGTCGTGGAGGAACACCTTGCCGACGGTCAACAGGAGAACCACCAGCGCGGCCGCGCGCGTCGGCTTGGACTTGCGGGAGATCCCGATGGCGAGCACGCCGAGCGCGAACAGGCCCCACGCCAGGGAGTAGGTCATGTCCTGCGCCAGCCCTCCGCCCGCCGGACGGAAGCTCAGGGTCGGACCGGTCGAGTAGAAGTCGGCGATCTCGACGTTCAGGAGGACGAAGAACAGGACGCCCGCGAAGACCCGAAGGAGATCCGGCGCGCGGTTGGCCTTCGCGGTTTCGTCGTCGCGCAGCCAGTGCGCCGCGAGCAGCAGCGCGATCGCGGGGACGCCGAACGTGTACAGGTACCAGTTGAAGATCGGCGTCTCGCTCCTCGGGTGGTACTTCCAGAGGAACGGGTTCATGACGAGCCGCGCGAACACCGCGGCCCCGAGCGCGGTCGCGACCAGCACCAGGCCGGGCTCGCGGATGCGCGTCGAGAGCCACGCCAGCGCCGCGGCCTCGAGCGACCAGGCCACGGTGATCCACTCCTTGTCGAGAAGGATCGGGATCGCCGCCGTCAGGAAGAGCAGCGTGAGCCCGCCGAAGATCGCCGAGGTGAATCGCTTCTCCTCGGGACTCCCGGCCTCGAGCGTCAGGACGCGCCGGAGAGCGACGAACGCGAGCGCGCCCAGACCGATCGACACCAGTCCCAGAGTCTCCGTGCCCCAGACCGGTTTCGCGAGGACGTAGAGAGCGGCGAACGTCGCGACCGGCGCGATCCCGGCGGAGAGCCACGCGAGCCGGTCGGGCCGCCACAACGACGAGAAGAAAGGCAGGCCCCAGAACACGGCGCCCGGGATCAGGATGAGCGGCAGGAACTCCGACAGGCGGCTCGTCTCGAATCGTGTGGCGAGCGTCAGGAAGACGAAGATGAGAAAGGCCTGCGCCCCGAGGATCCAGGCGCCGGCGTGCAGCGTGGTGCCGATGACGATGAGGCCGACGGCGCCGATGCAGGCGTAGAGCCAGAGCGGCAGGACCGTCTGGAGCTTCGGCTCGACGTCCACCACGCGCGCGAGGACGACCCAGGTGCCGAAGAGGCCGATCGCCGCGCCGATGCGGAAGACGCGGGCCGCATCCGATTCGCGGCGGAGCATCCACACGAGAAAGAGAGCGACGGTGATCAGGGAGAAGAGGAGGAGCGTTTCGACGCGGCGCGCGGGAAAGAGGTCCGGCCCCACGCGAAAGACGAGGCTCAACATCGCCATCGCGCCGGCGGCCGCGACCAGCGCTTCGGCGTCGACCTGCCGCGCGACGAAGGACGCCTGGACGATGAGGATCAAGAGGAAGGCCACGAGGAGGGCTGGCGAGAGCGCGAGCGAACGGCTGCCGGCGCCCTGGAGGGCGACGAGGAACGGGGCGAGCGCGGCGAGCGCCCGCGCCGTCTTGCCGTACTCGTCCATGGTCCGGCCTCCCAGGCCGAAGACGAAGAGCGCGCTGAGGAGAAGCACCGCCGCGAACGCATACGGGAGCTTGGCCGCGTTCAGATACTGGACGGACCAGGCCGAGTACAGCAGCGCGGTTCCGGCGAGACCGAGCAGCGGGAGCCAGTGCCACGAACGCTTGCGCGCGACGGCGAGGATCCCGACGTCGAGCGCCACGACGTAGAGAAACAGGCTGATCGGGCGATCCTCTCCCGTCGAGAGCAGGTAGGGCGTGAGGAAGCCGCCGACCGTCCCGAGCACCGCGAGGATGACCGAGCCGCGCCGGATCGAAAGCAGGCCGGCGACCAGCGTCACGAGGCCCATCGCCGCGAACGTCGCCGTCGTCCCGATGAGCTGGTACCTCGCGTGGGCCGCGAAGAACGAGGCGTAGAGGACCGCGATGCCCGCTCCCGAGGCGGCCTGGCCCGCCCACAAGGTGCGCACGCGCGCGGAGTCGCCCCACACCACGGCCGCGGAGCCGACGATCAGGCCGATCGCGACGCGCATCGCCGGCGAGATCAGGCCGTGCTGTATGGCGTACTGGAGAAAGAGCGCGGCGCCGAGAAAGAGCGCTGCGCCCCCGAGCCAGGCGAAGACTCGAACGCTGATGAGGCTCTCCCAGTCGAACGAGCTCGGCTGGGCTTCGGGTTTCGACATCGTGAAGACAGGCTCCGGCACGGGCGGCGGCGCGACCGGCATGGACAGCGGCGGAGCGACGACGGGCGCCGGCGCCGGTGGAGGAGGAGAAGATGGCGCCGGTAGAGGCGCGGGCTCGGGCGGCCGGACCGGTGGCGGAGCCTCGGGCTCCGGTTCGGGCATCGGCTCCGCGGTGCGGATCGCGCGCTTCAACTCCAGCACGCGGCCCTCGAGCGACTTCAGGCGGCTCGAGAAGTCCTCGATCCGGTTCTCCAGGAGCTCGGAGCGCTTTCGTGCTTTCCGGGCCTCGACCAGGGCCCAGATTGGCAGGGCTAGAAACAAGAAACTGAGACACCCAATGGAAGGGATCAGCTCGGACATCCTCCCTCCGTCAGGCTGTGGCGCGAATTGTATAGCCGATGGAAATATCCTCGCTAACGGCAGACGAGACGTTGGACGAAACGCAGCCGGGGCCGGGCCGCGCCGAGCGGCGGAGATACGTCGCCGCCGCGCTTTTCATCCTCCTTCTCGGAGCGGCGATCCGCGGTCACGCGCTGGGCCGTTTCTCTCTCGGCAACGACGAGATCCACGAGGTCCGCTGGTCCCGCCTGGCCTGGAGCCGGATGCTGGCCGCGGTGAAGGCCGAGGGCATTCACCCGCCCCTCGATTACTTCGTGCAGACACTCCTGGACCGGTGCGGCGTGGAGGCCGAATGGGCGCGGCGGGTTCCGAGCGTCGTGGCCGGCATCGTCACGCTGGGTCTCGTGATGTTTCTCGCCGGCCGGTGGTTCGGCCCGCCCGCGGCCATCGCGGGTGGCCTGCTCCTCGCGCTTTCGCCGATCCATGTCCGCTACTCGCAGGAGGTGCGGCCGTACGCGCTCGGCCTGATGTTTCTGACCGGGAGCCTCGCGTTCCTCGAGGTCTATCGCGGCAAGCCGCGCGCGGGTTGGCTTGGGGCCGTCGGCTGGTTTTTCTCGGTTATCGCGGCGGCCTACACGCTCTACTTCGCCGGACTGATCGCGGCGCTCGCCTCGGCGGCGATGATCTTCGCGTACCGACGCACGAGCCTGCGCCGCCTGTGGCGGGCGCTTCCGCTCGCCGCCGCCGCTGGGATCGTCCTCTACATTCCGTGGCTCCCGGTCGTGTTCGCAGCCGCGGGAAAGACTCCGCCCGGCATCGAGGCCGAGCGGCTCGATGTCTCCTGGGCGGCGGCGCGTCTCGAAGCGTTCGGCACCGGCGACTGGAAGACGCAGCCGGTGTCGGCCGGATCGTGGGCGTTCTGGCTGCTCGTCGCCGCCGGGCTCTTCGCCGCGCGTCGTTCACGCCTCGCCGCCGTCGCGGCCTTCTGGCTGATCGCCGGCGTTGCGGTGCAGGTGGCGATCCTGCATTTCCGGCCGCACTATCCGGCGGCGCGCTATCTGCTCCCTTCGGGAATCGCGGCGCTCCTGCTCGCGTCGGCCGGAGTCGCCTTCGCCCGTGAAAAGAGGCCCGCGTACGTCGCGACGCTCGTCGCGCTCGGTCTCGTGCTCGCGTTCGACGTGCGGACGTTGCGTTCCTACTTCGAGGTCGGGCGGCCGCGGTGGAACGAAGTGGCCGGGTTCCTGCGGTCGCGCGTGCAGCCGGGCGAGCGTGTCATTGCGGCGAACAGCTGGGCGTACCGGAATCTCGGCTTCTACTGGATCGAGGCCGGCGCGCCGGCCCCGGCGCCCCTCGAGAAGCCCCCGGCCGAGCTGGCCGGCCCGGCCTGGGTGGTCCTGGCTGTTTGTCCGATGAGCGCCGACTCCCGCGCCGCCCTCGACGAGCTGCCGCTCGCCGCGGAGTTTCCGTTCACGAACCACGCCGAGATCCGGTACGTGCCTGCCGGACGCACGTTGCGCGTTTCCGGCATGTGCCTCGGCGATTCGCAGGACTATGGAGGTTCAGAATGAGTGGCGCGAGCTAGCGTCCCGATTCCGGAGGAGCGAAGCGTTCCGCGGGGACCGATTCGAAGACTACCGAAGTCAGTTCTTGCTGGATCCGATGAGCGCCTTGAGTCTGTGAAAGCACAAAAGGCACCCAGACCCCGTCGACCACTTCGTAGCGCTCCACGGCACCGGTGAAGCTCGTCGTCCCATCCGATCCGCTGATTCGGCTGAGGCGGTGCGTTTCGAGATCGAGCCACAGGTCGGCGGCCGGGCTCTCCGCGGGCGTCACCGTCACCACGTCGAACTCCTTACCGTCCGCTTCCCGGCGGCCGCGGTAGTCGAATCGGGCGGGGAAGCGTTCCGGGTAGAAGTATGCCCCGATCGTCAGGTACGTCCCGAGGCGCGCGCTGGCCACGCCCTGCGGAGAATCGTCTGTCGTTACCACGCCGTCGGGGCCGACGGACCAGGTACGCCGGCCGTCGAATCCGCTGCTTCGGGTGCGGCCCGCAATCGTGTGCGTGGTCGCACTGCGTAAAGCGCGCAGGTCGGCCCAGACCTCGTAGGTGCCCGGCGTGCCGTCGAAGGCGACGGTGCCGGTCTCGTGGAACCCGGCCGGCCTGTCGATGGCCGCCCCGCCGCTCGCCGCTTTCATCTGCGCCATCAGCTGTTCGCCTCTTTCGAGGGCGTCCGGAGACTTCGCACAACAGGTGAATCCCGCAAGTGCGACCGCGAGCAAGCGCTTTCTCCCGTTCATGCGCCGGGGAATATCGCATACGAGCGTGAAGAGCTATTCTGACGAAAGGATGACGGCACCGACCTCGCCCGGGTCTACGCCTCATCCGCCGCCATTCCGCATCGTTCGCGCTGTCGCGCTGCTGGCCGCGGCGGCGGCCGTCTTCTGGTTCGGCCTGGGCATGCATCGCGGCGTCCTGCTCTCCGAGGACGTCAAGTCGCGCGTGTTCCCATGGGCGCCCTCGTTCCCGGCCAAGGAGATCGTCGCGCCGGCGCTCTCGGATCCCGTCTGGCAGTTCGTTCCGTGGCTCGAGCTGGCGCGCCGGGAGATCGGGGCGGGGCGTTTGCCGCTCTGGAATCCGTATCAGAACGGCGGGGCGCCGCTGCTCGGCAACAGCCAGTCGGCGCTCGGATCGCCGCTGGTCTGGCCCGTCCTCGCGTTCGGCGTCGCGGCTGGCTGGAATTTGTCCCTGCTCCTGCGGCTCCTCGTCGCGTTCGGAAGCGCTTACGTCTGGCTCCGCGATCTCGGCCGTTCCAGGGTCGGAGCGATCCTCGGCGCGGCGGTGTTCTCGCTGTGCTGCCCCTTCATCGCATGGCTGGAGCATCCGGAGACGACGACGCTCGCGGCGCTGCCCCTGCTGCTGCTCTTCGCCCGCCGCGTCGCGCGGAATCCGAGGGGGTCCCGCGGCGCGTACGTCGGGCTTGCGCTGACGACCTTCCTGGTGATCGCCGGCGGGCAGCCGGAGTCGGCTCTTCTGGCGGCGCTGCTTGCGGCGGCCGTGACGCTGCGCGAGTCGGAGGGGCTCCGCGGCACCCTCGCGGCGGTGTCCGCCGCGGTGCTCGGCGTCGGCCTGGTCGCGCCGTTTCTGTTTCCCTTCATCGAATACCTGGCGCTGAGCGACGCGTGGTCGGGCGAGGGCCGGTTCCCGTTCGTCCTGGCGCTTCGCGATCTGAAGCGCTTCGTGCTTGGGAGGGTGCCCGGTTCCAACGTGATCGAGGCCGCGGCCGCCGTGTCGTTGACGGCGCTCGTGCTGGCGTTCGCTGCGCTGGCGCTGCTCCCGCGGCGCGCCGACCTTCGCTTCTGGGCCGCGGCCGCCGTCGTCATGCTGATCGTGACATACGACAACCCGATCTCCCGGGCGATGGCTCTGCACACCCCCATGTACTGGACGCGCTCCCTCCTGCTGCTGCCCTTGGCCGTCGGCGCCCTCGCCTCGGCCGCGCTCGATGGGCTGCGCGAGGCCTGCACCGGCCGCGGATGGCGGCTCCTGGCCGGCGTGATCGGCCCGGCCGCCGTCGCTCTCGTCGCCGCCGAGCTCCTTTCACGCGCGCAGGGAGTGCACGGCAGCGCGCGCCCCGAGGACATCGCGCGCTCGACGCCGCTGCTCGACCGCCTGCGCGCCGAGCCCGGCGTCTTTCGAGTTCTCCCGCTGCACACGTTTCTCCCGCCGGAGGCGGCCTCGACGTACGCGCTGGAGGACGTGCGCGGTTACGACGCGCTCGGCCCGCGGGGATGGAGGGAGAAGCGCCGCGAGATCGGCAAGTTCATCCGGACACCCACCGTCACCGACGTCGTCGAGCCCTGGGATCTCGCTCCCGGCGGAAAGGGGCTCGACTCCTGGAACATCCGGTATCTCCTGCTGCATCCCGGGTTCCAGTTCGGCGTCGAGACCTTTCGCAAGCAACTCGGGTTGGATCTCGAGGAGATCTACTCCGGGCCGGACGGACGGATCCTCCTCAACCGTCGCGCGCAGCCGCGGGCGCGGCTCGAGGGAACCGGCCGCGTCGAGATCGAGCGGCGGCATCCCACGTCATGGAGCTTCTTGGTCGAGGCGGAGTCGGCGACGCGGCTCACCGTCGCCAACCCCTTCTTCCCCGGCTGGAAGGCGCAGCTCGACGGCGCCCCGGCGGCGTTGTCCGCGC
>Ga0081455_10003648_pt1 | contig 17634 bp, 6 predicted proteins | sample TabmetS3T2R1_FD_70207 | JGI IMG/M metagenome (GOLD analysis project Ga0081455, IMG submission 70207) | Tabebuia heterophylla rhizosphere microbial communities from the University of Puerto Rico - S3T2R1 | ecosystem: Host-associated > Plants > Roots > Rhizosphere ...
CCAGGAGCAGAAGCACGTAAAACGCGCTCCGGATAAGATGAGCTTTAATGTTGGGTTTTATTTGTTTTTTCATAGAAGAGCGGATGCAAACTTTCGGATGTGGAGCGCCGTTTTAGTAAACTGTACTCGCCAGTGTCAAGATAATTTCCCAACAACTCTTAAAAATCTTCTTTAACGACAGTTCAGACCGTCTTCGGCCACGGATACAAGGCGACAGTCATTCATTGCGTCGCCCCGTTGAAGCAGTTCGATGATCGAATGGTTCGATCATAGTGCGCAGTCAACTGCGCGTACTCTAACTTGCCATACTATGGCAGCGTACGTGGCCGGGGTCAGCAGACCTGCTACAAGCAACCAGCCTACCACCTGGCTGACAGTTAGCGCCTTCCCAGCTACAAAAAGCAAGGGACTCGCGAGTTGCCTCGCGAGTCCCCGTTTACTTTCTAACTTCTTTAACTCTTTTTACGCTTACGGCGGCGTCGGCCGAGGATGCGGCGTAGGCCGCGGCCTCGGTGTCGGTGTTGGCCTTGGCGTAGTTGTCGCTGTCGCTGTCGGCGTCGCCGATGGAGGCGGTGTGATCGTTGCCGTAGCCGTCGGTGTCGGTGTCAGAGGCGGTGTGATCGTTGCCGTAGGTGTAGGCGTTGGGGTCCCACCCGGGCAGGTCCCATTCACGTTAAACACAATGTGCATGTTCGGGAATCCAATGTCACCGGTCGGCGTTGGTACGGTCACACCGCAATCCGCAGCGCTCAGGTAGCTCAACCCGGTCTCCGGATCGGGATTCGAACCGACAAAGAACAGGTTGCCCACTGCCTGGCCGTTTGGTGTGAACAGTTCAAACACCAACTCAAGCGTCCCGGCAGGTACGCTCACTGTGATCGGCTGATTGAAGATGGTCAGCGATTGATCGGGAATGTTGATCGGTCCCGATGTAGCTATCATGTTCGACTGCCAGTCGCCCCCGGGGAATGCCGACCCGTGATTGGCGTAAAGATGGACTTCTACCGGTTGCCCTGTCCCGCCGCCACTTGTGGCCTGCTCAATTGCGAAGTCCACCGACACGACATCGTATTGCTGTCCGCCTGTGAAGGTGTTCATGTTAAAGGCGCGCCAGTAACTGTTGTCAGTGTGGCCAAACCCATCGTTGCACGCCACCGAGTTACCGGACACAATCTCCTCGCTCGTGGATTGTGTAATGGTCGGTGGACACTGCCCAGGTGTCGGCGATACAGGCGGTGTCACCGTCGGCGTAGGAGTAGGTGGCGGCCCCCCGCCACAGACATTTTCCGTTTCCGCGGTGGCAACCGTCGAGACGCCGTCGTATCCGCCGGAAGCAATAATCACATCAGTGCCAATGGATGCGCCAGTTGAGAATGCCCGGAAACCGTTCAGGTCCGGAGAATCGGCCCAGGTATCAGTGCCCGGATCGTAGGATCTTCCGCTGTTGTCTGTATCAGGTTGCGTGGGCCGTTTAGCGGACCCAGCAGACCGCCTCGGGAATGCAGTCGGGTCGGAGGCTTTCGTTGAATGAGACAAGGCCTTGCCTGGGCTGCCTCCCGCGAATGGATTACCTCCGCCATAACACCACAGCTTACCTTGCGCACTCGCGCTGCCAGGAACGTTATTCTGGAACGTACCAGGCTCATCGGCCTTTTGGGTATAACGACTACCTGCCGGCGCCGCGGGATCGAATTCGTAAGTGTCGTTAATGATATTAAGCGCAGCATCGCGGCCGCCCGCAACATACAACTTGTCGTTGATAACGCCGTAGCCGAACCCGCCTGCCGCATGTGGGTACGGGTCGGTAGCAGTGAGATCTGTCCATGAGTCTGCTACTGGATCGTATTGCCATGTGGTATTCTGAGAGCTGGTTACGTCTCCAGTATTGTAGCCAGCGACGATATAAATCATGCCAGTTGCAGGGACATAACCGCCAGCCGCAAAGCTACGCACGTCCGGCATGTTCGCGCCGGTGCTCCATGTGCTGGTCGCAATATCGAAGATTCGGGTAACATTAAAGTTTTCCCCTGTGTCGCCATTCTCACCACCGAACACGTAAATCACGTTTGTCGGCGGATAGTAGACTGCTACAGGCATGATGGCTCCTTGTGGCATGTCCGGCAGCGAGCTCCACGTGTTATTAACCGGGTCGAAACGATTCACAACAGCTTGAGTGCCTCCACTGCTGAAGGAGTAGCCGCCGGCGGAGTAGTAGAATGTGCCATCTGAGGCGCCTCCCGCACCATACAGATCGATGGGCATGTTTGCGACCGGCTGCCATGGCGCTGGCCCGGTGCAACCGCCGCCGCTGCAGAGGTTAGAGACGGTGATGGTGTAATCGGGGCAACCAGCGTCGGCTGTCACTTCGCTTACCACTATCACTGCGCTCTGTCCGTCAGCTAACTCAAAGGTGAACGGTCCCGGAGGAGCCGATGGATCCGGGCTGCTCCCCTGGTCTGCAAGATAGTTCGTGCAGAGGTTGGTCGGATCGAATGACCCCAGGTAAGCAACCAAAAAGATGTAGTTAGTGCCTACGCAGTTGGTGCTCGCGTCCACACTCACGCACTGGGTCGAGCCGGTGGTGTTAGTCACCGTGTAGGAATCATAATGATGCTGCTGCCCATCACCAAACGGACCAGGGCATACCTTGGGAGCGTCACATGTGCTCGGAATACCATCCCGGAACATTCGATCAGTCTGTGTCGGATCGCCCGCCTCAATGGCGCCTTGAAATACGATTGGCGTGCATGCCGGTGTCGGACTCGGTGTCGGTGTCGGAGGCGGCCCACCTGTGCACGTATAACTGCGCGAACCGGGAGCTGGCGGAGCAGCATCGCAGAAGTCCTCGGTAAACACGCTGGCGTTTTGTTCTACGCCGCTCACATAAAGCTGGTCGCTCCCAGGCTGGACTGTGCCATACACAAAATCGAAGCGCAGATTGGGATCGTTCTCATACAGGCGCACCTCAAAGTTCGCCGTCTGGTTATTGTCGTTAAAATACACCGTGCGCCATTCAATGTTGAAAATCCGGTTCGGCGCGCTGCCTGAGACCGAGGTAAAGATGCCGCACGTTCCGCCAGGGAAACTCGCGCAACCTGCTCCCACTATGTCGGTGCGATAATCGCTCCAGTTAGGGAAGATGGTGTAGTCAAACGCGCAGATATTGTCCGGCGGCGGTAGGCACCCTGACAGAAAACCGCCCGGCTCATTGACGCACACCAGATCAACCCGCCCATTGGAGCTGACGTTTACACTGTTAAAAACCTGATCATACACCTGGAACGAGAACGGCAGCGTCACCAATGTATCGCCGTCGTCAGCGTGATTGCCGACGTCGGTGTCCCCCGGCACGATCGCATCGCTTCCCGTACTGAACTCATACGTGCAAGCAACACCGTTGGGAGAGGTTGGCCGCTTGTGTACTCCTCCCGACTGCGCAACTCGTCCAAACGCGTTACTGAAATGCGTCGAAGGCGCTTTCGCCGTGCCTTTGATAGCCGCCTTTGCTGCGGAGGCATCGTTGCGAAGCGCAGAACTTGCAACCTTGCCTGCTTTCGCACCGACCTGATGCCGGGTCACGGTTCGTCGATTGGTGTTTCGCTGCGCCAATGCAAATGGAATGACGCAGACCGCCAGGAGCAGAAGCACGTAAAACGCGCTCCGGATAAGATGAGCTTTAATGTTGGGTTTTATTTGTTTTTTCATAGAAGAGCGGATGCAAACTTTCGGATGTGGAGCGCCGTTTTAGTAAACTGCACCCAAAAATGTCAAGACATTTTTCCCAACAACTCTTAAAAATTTTCTAACCACCAATTGAAGCTGTTTGAGATTCGGCAAATGCAGGAGCGCATGCTGCCAGCGTCTTCTCCAGACCATGCACAGGAGGACTCCCGAGTCGTTGTAGCCACGGCGCTGCGTCGCCGTGTGTCTGGAGCAAGCAGCGGAAACGCCTCGACACCCGCTTTGGCGCGGCAGGCAGCGAGGCGGCTACAGAGTCGCCATGGAAGAAACTGGCGAGAATTTCTTAAGACTCTCTGGTAGTCTGCGCTGGTAGCCGAAATGTTCTGGCAACACTGCAGGACGACAGGCGAAGCTGCGTCGATTACCCGGAACCTTGTCGGATGCCTCTCAGCCGGCTTTTCCAAGCAAGCACTTCGCGCGTTGCCTGAGAAGGCCGGCTTCAGGAATTGCCAGGCAATCTTTTACCTTGAGCCTCGCAGTGGTTCGACTCCGGTCGTTCCGCCGTGGGCGAGCCGATTAACCTATCAAGCGCTCGATGGCTCTTTAACCGTTGGGCTGTCTTCTGGCGAATCCTTGCGAAGCCTGGGACCGGGGCCCTCACTGCGCCACCGCGGCTGTACGTCGACTTTGTAGTGAATACGCCGCTTTTGATTGAAACGCTGCAGGTACGACAGCAAGGAAGGTTGCGAGAGTTGCATCGCCTTTGGTGCTGGCCCCCTGCGTTCCTCCCATGGCCAAGATCAACTTGGATATCGGCCATGCACTCTCACGCGAGGACCAGCGCCAAAATCGACGCAACCCTTATTTTGTCTCCCAGTCTTCTTCCTCTTATGTTTTTCTCCGGAAAGCGCGCGGCGAAGTTCTCAAAAAAAAATCAATCGCCACTTTTAGCTCCTGATTTTTGCCCTGAGATCCAAAGATTTTTCCGCAGTACCAGGCGAGCAGCGGCGGAAATCCGCAGCCCATCCAATGTGCAACGAATGAGCCGAAGCGCATTACGGCCCGGAAATCAGAAATCGCCAGTCTCTGCCGTTTCCGTATTCCGTTGGCGAGGCGTGAGGTCTATCAAAAGAAAGTGTTTGCGCTGGTGGACGTCCTGACACGCCACCGCCTGCAGAACGCGAGTGGTTCGCGAGAAAACCGGTTTTTCTTACTTCGGTCAGAACACGTCTGCTCGCCCATGGACGGCACCTGGAAACGTTCGTCTCCGAATAGATCTAGTGCAGCGCTCTGACGCGATGTGCAGCGTAGCCGGGATCAGGTAATCCCGGCTACGCATTCACATTTACCTAATTACTCATCAACGACCAGGACGCCTATGCGTCGGCGGACGCGGCCTCGGCGTCGCACGCGGATTTGGAGACGGGCTCGGTGACGAATTATCACAACTCGGTGCGCACGAGTGGCCTTCGTTATAATCCTCCAGAGCATCCTTGAGTGCGTTCACGTCTCTGGGTCGCAGGTATCCGTCGCCAATTGGCGGGACAACCAGGTCCCCAATCAAGGCATCGGCATCAGCTATTGTTTGCTGGATGCAGCTGGGATCCGCACCATTAGCGACGTTTAGCTTCGCGGTAATCAAGTGGTGCGCTAGCGAAACTAGTCCGTTGCCGCGGACGGGTTCGTGCATGATCGACAGCAACTGGTCCTGAGTGTAAGTGACAGTCCCAAGCTGCAATTCGGTGACTGGCCATGCCTCGGGATGATTCTTCCAATACCCAAACCCGAACACACATCCGCTTGGTGTAGCAGTGGGCGAAGGTGTTACCGAAGGCGTCGGTGTCGCACTGGGAGTAGGTGTGGCACTAGGTGTGGGTGTGGTACTAGGGCTAGCACTCGGTGACGCCGAGGGCGTCGGCGTGGGGCTACCGCCCGGACAAGTCCCGTTAACGTTAAACACGATATGCATGTTCGGGAAGCCAATGTCTCCAGTCGGGGTCGGATCGGTTATACCGCAATCGGCCGCGCTCAGATAGCTCGGCGCCGTTTCCGGATCCGGATTCGACCCGACAAAGAACTGGTTACCTTGTGCTGAACCGTCCGGGATGTTCAGTTCCATCACCAACTCCAGCGTGCCGGTAGCAACGGTCGCCGCTATCGCCTGGTTGAAGACCGTCAAGGCTTGATCCGGAATGGTGACCAGCGCTGTAGCAATCAGGTTCGACTGCCAGTCGCCTCCAGGGAATGCCGACCCGTGGTTGGCATACAGATTAATCGTCGCCGGCTGATTGCCGCCCGATCCAGCCGTGGCTTGTTCAATCCCGAAGTCCACTGACGTGATATCGTACTCGGCGCCGCCAGTGAAGGTGGCCATGTCAAATGCGCGCCAGTAACTGTTCTGCGCAGTGATACCGCCGGCATTGCACGAAACTGAATTGCCCGAGACAATCTCCTGACTCGTGGACTCCGTGATAGTCGGAGGACAGCTTCCACCAGGAGTTGCAGTTGGGCTTGGTGTCGGTGATGCGCCGGTCGAACCCATGATCGCTACGGTGATGCGCTCATTGGGGCTGGCGAGACCTTTTGGTCCGCTGGTATCGACAGCCAGCACCACTTCGCCGAAAGCGACCGCGGAGGTCAGGTTGGTATTTGGCGTTACAGTGATAGTGAGCTCCTGCGTCTCACCCAGACCGCCAGTAAAGCTGAAGCTCGATGGCTGAACGTCTATTGAGAAGCCCGGCGTAATCGGGTTGCCGCTTGCCGACCAACTCGTGGCCGACGCGAGCGTGTTTCTTACTGTGCGCGTAAAGGTGCAACTGGGCGTGCACTCCATGTTGCGCACTGACGGGATGTTCAGCGTTTTGGGGTCACCGCCCGCAGTGGGATTCGCGTCGAGGTAATGTTGCGTGGTCTCATCCATCACCAAACCGGCAAGAGCGGCTTTGCTCAGGTCGATTCGTCCCGTGCCAACGTCATCGGCGTCCCAAGGCGTTGTTCCATCCTCCTTGGTCCCGCCATTGAACGAAGTCATCATCATGGCCGATTTCACTTCGGAGACCGTCCAGTCGGCGTGCACCGCTCGCACCAGCGCGGCCGAACCGGCATTGTGAGGACTGGACATGGATGTGCCGCTGATGTTGCCATATCCTCCAAGGTCAATGGGGATGGCAGCATAGATGTTTACGCCCGGGCCAGTGATGTCCGGCTTGTGGATGTCCTGGTAGGGCGCCGGATCGGGACCGCGCAAGCTGAAGTCAGCCAGGACATCGCCCTGAACAGGGACCGTTCCTTGTGGGTTGAAATTAACCGTTGCATCATTGGGATTTGCATCCACAAATGCAGCTAAAGCATCGCCAATTGTTTGATCAGAGATGCTGTAAGCCGGGACATTTGGCTGCCCGGTAGTATCCATGTTTATCGTCCCAGGCTGGTTATTGCGGATCACCACCATCGCTGCCCCGGCGTTGAATGCGTTGGTGATTTTCTCGGTGAACGTGCAGTTCCCGCGTCGAATCAACGCCACGGCGCCGTCGAAAAAGTTTGCTGGGAACGGCGGTTGTCCATTGCAGCCTTCAAAGTTTATGTCCTGACCGGTGAAATGCCGAATTGGAAAATCGCTCAGCGCAACGCCATCGGGCGAAGCGCTCCCTTTGCTCATGGGAATATTCTGGGTTTCAGGTGGAGGACTGCCTGGACCGCTGGCAGATAATATGGCGGCGAATTCCTGGTCCTTGGTGGATGCGGCCACTGTTAGCACCCAGGGACCACGGTGGTTCACCTGACCGACGGGATCGGGAACGCCGGCGCTGGTGTTGCCGGCTGACGCTGCAACCAATACGCCGGAATCGACGATATCGAGCTTGCGTCGGTCATTATCGATCCATGGATCGGTGCCACCCGAAATCGAAAAATTCATTACTTTGCAATCGCCATGGATCAGGACGCTATCCATTCCAGCGTTAATATCGGCGTCGGAACAATCATTCGTCTGGCAAACTTTATAGGCGCGAATGCTGGCGCAGGGAGCGACACCGGAGATCTGCAGGAAAGGGGGAGGAGTGGCGTCGGTACCTACCGTGTCTCCGCCAGCTTCGCTCGAGGTATGAGTGCCGTGATCTACGTGGTCTGTTGGATCAGGACCGTTACACAATCCGCTGGGATCTGTGCTGGAACAATCCAGAGCGCTCAGCAGCTTGTCCGGTTCGGTAGTGCCATGACCGCAGTCCGCATCGTTGGCAAAGGAGGGATGAGTTGGATCGATGCCGGTATCGAGCATGGCAATGATGATGCCTTCACCCCTGGTACCGGAGCTTCCCGGCGGCACCGCGGTGCCGTCCCAAATCAGATTGGCTCCTATGAACTCCGGACTGCGAAAGGTCGTGGTGTGATACATCCGTTCGCGCTCGACCGACTTGATGCCCGGCAATCCACGGACTGTCTGCGCTTCCTCAGGAGTCAGACGCGCTGCGATCCCGCTATGCGTCACCAGGAAATAATGCGACACATTCAATTCGTGGCCAAGCGCTCGATTCATGGCCTGAATGTGACCGGCTTGTTCCCTCATAACCGCCGAGCGCAGCGCCTGCGCTTGCGGCGTATTCATTTGGAAATGCTGACCGGGCGCGCGTGTTTCCCGCTGGGCGATACCCTTCTCCGAGAATTGAATCATGTAACGGAACCGACCTTCGTTGTCGGCCGGCGTATATTCGATATTACGTCCGCCCTGAGCGTGCGAGAGTGAGTGCGAAGAGGACTTTGGTGCAGTGACGGATTTTCCGCCGGACCGTTGCGCGGTTTGCTTCGACTGGCGCGACGCATTTGACAAGGTCCCAAGCCCGGCCAGCGCCAGACAAATGCCGGAGAGGAAGACGGCCAAACCAACTAAGACGCGAGTATTAAGGAATGCAGATTGCGAAGGAGATTTTTTTTTCATAGGATGGGGTCTGTAGAAGCTTTCTGTGCGGCGTAGAACCTGCGATCCTACCTAGAGCTCCAGAAACAAGTCAAGCTTATTTTGGATATTCTTGCGGGATCTAGGAAGAAAAGTCAGGCGCTCTAGCTGCGTGTTGCTGACCGCGGCGCCCCTGCAGCGTGATCGCGCTTTCAGGCCGGGTCACCGCCGCCAGCTACAGTTTCCTGTCCCAGCACACTCACCGCGCGCTCGTAGGTGGCTTTTGCATCCTCGTGTGAGTTGCCCACTGCGGTCAGTCCTGTTCTTCCCAGTTCACCCAGGGCACTCATCATGTGAAACACGACACCCGTCTGGCGTGTCTGATCAAAGTGTAAATCGTGCCGAACTACGATGTCGAAAAGATCGTCCGGAGTCAGGGTTCGATACGACGGCGACTCGACGTGATCGCTGGCAACAAAAAACTTCCGCTGCCCATTGGGCGCAGTGAAGATCCCCGTCTCAGGGTCATAAGTGCCGTCTGTAAGGAACTGTAAAGTTAAGAATGGATGCGTGGTGCCGCCTTTTCGCAGGTTAATCTCGATTGCATACGGCTCCCATTTTCCATTTGAACGGACCACCACGAAATCCAGCGCGAACCGCCCGATGACTCCTTCTTTCGCGAGACGGGCGCCCACCTTGGCGGCTTCGCGGGTAATGAGTGCGGCGTACCCGGGGTCGGCGGGGAATATGCAGCCCAGGTAACTTTGCCCGGATGGCCCACCCAGGAGCTGGTCATGCGTTGATAACAATTCCACCACGCCCAGCGGAGTGATGCGCAGCTGAACACTCGGGCTTCTGATTTCTTCTCCCATGATCCGTTCCTCGACTACTCCCTTTCGTTCCCGGAGTTTCGTCATGTAGCTGTCGTAAGTAACACGAGCTAACTCGAACTGCATGGCTCGTAGCCGCTCCTCGAGCATCGCTTTCTCATTTGAATCGCCAGGCCCCGGCAGCCCACTCAGATCGATAACAGCATTGCCTTCACCCGAGACTCCTTCATTAAGCTTCACCAGGACTTGTTTTATCGAAGGTTTCTTTACCCGCATCTGCTGGATAGCCTCGATCAATTCCTCCTTGCTGCCCAGATTCTCGACCCCAAGCGGATGCGAAACCTTTTCTTCCATAAAGATTTCCCTGCAGCCGCTCTTGGTCCCCAACGGGAAAAATTTTGGGTCGGCGCCATACATGGGAATTCCCAGGCGCACCGCCAGCTCCTGCTCGCGATTGGTTGTATTAAACGGAACAAGGTGCGCGCGATCAGGATCCATGATCAACGAACGGATCCGCTCAATTAGCCTGGGCCGCTCAAGCAGCTTGTCGCTTAGTGGACGCACGGACAAATCGAGAGGCGAGACGAGAAAAAGGCGCTGACGCGCATGGCTCGGGATAACACCCGGCAAAAGACCAAGGTAATAATCGATGATGCTCGGTAGAATGGTTTGGGAAGTCACATAGATCAGCCGGGCACGAGGCTGACGCAGCAGCAATAACAAAAACAAAAAGCGTTCCTCGTACGCCTGCATTACCGCGCCGGAGCTAATGGCGTCGATGGACATGGACGGCACAACCACGATGGTTTGGGGGTCCTGATTAAAGCGCTCAATCGATTTCCACAGCGGCACCAGCTTCTTTTGAAGCTGGTCGAATTCGGCGTTGTGGCCGGAATCAACGATCCCGTTTTTACCCGCGGTTTTCCGTTCGGACATAAGTGGAATTTAAGTTTTTGTCCAAGTGAACAAAATTACAAGCTGGATTGCATCCCGCGGTAATTCCCCTCCAGGATCACCGATTCCCAGCTACAGCTGGCAAGGGTGGAACGCGTTGTCCTCAACGCGTTGGCAAACAAGAATGCGGCTTTGCCGCCTAATCATTTGCGCCTTCCGTTCTCCGTAGAACTTCGAAGGATGAATCGGCGATTTTTTTGCCATCGGTCGCAGCCGGACTGGCATTTTCGGAGAAGCCGATCCACCCGAAAAGTGCGTAGGCGTCATCGCCTTCTGCCAAAAGAATAGCCGCGGTGCGTTCTGCCACCGCCAATCCCACGCCGCCCGCTGGCTGCTGATTCCGGTTCAAAAAGCGCGGTGTACAGGTAGGGAAAATTCTCCAGCTTTAGGCGCGGAATTTTCTGGCCGATGAAATGTTCGATCGCCTGTAACGCTGGCAGTTCCTGACCGTTCATTAGCGTAAAGGCGTCGCCCACATTCTGAGCGCGTCCGGTGCGCCCGATCCGGTGCACATAATCTTCGGGGTGCTCGGGCACATCGTAATTGATCACGTGACTCACCCCGGCAATGTCGAGACCGCGCGAAGCAATATCAGTTGCCACCATCACCTCGTACTTGCCGCTCTTGAAACCTTCGAGCGCTTCGATCCGTTCGCGCTGCGTCCGATTGGAATGCAAAACAGCCACGGCATGCTTTGCATTTTTTAAAGAATGCGCCACTCGATCGGCATTTTGCTTCGTTCGACAGAAAATCAGGACGCTATCGAAATTGGTACGTTCCAACAGAGCCATGAGCAGGTCGAACTTTTGCTCCGCTGCCACTGGATACACAGCATGGGTGACAGTTTCCGCCGGCGATCGGCGCGCGCCAATTTCCACCAGCGCCGGCTCGCGCAACACCCAGGCAGCAAGACGTTCGATCTCTGGAGGCATCGTGGCTGAGAACAAAAGCGTCTGCCGCTTTGTGGGGATTTTCTCAACGATCCGGCGCACGTCCGGCAGAAAACCCATGTCCAGCATTCGGTCCACTTCGTCCAGCACGAGAATTTTTACCGATTGCAAAGTTGTCACGCCTTGTTCCAGCAGATCGAGCAGCCGTCCCGGAGTGGCGACAAGAACGTCCACGCCGCGCTTGAGTTCCTCTCGTTGTTTCCCGTAGCCGACGCCCCCATGCACGAGTGCGACCCGCAGGTCTGTAAAACGGCCGTAATCGCGGAACGCCGTTTCCACTTGGGCCGCCAGCTCACGAGTGGGCTCCAGCACCAGGCATCGGAAAGCGCCATGTTTTGCAAGCAACGTCAAAATCGGAAGCGCAAACGCTGCGGTCTTCCCCGTGCCTGTTTGCGCGGTGCCGATCAAATCTTTCCCGGCCAGCACAATCGGGAACGCGCGGAGCTGAATTGGCGTTGGCTCTACAAAACCCATCGCCTGCGTCCCGCGCACGACTTCAGGCGAAAGTCCGAAACGATTGAATGACATGGCACCTTCAATGTTAGGAGAGTTAAAACAGTTACAAAGCTAAAAGTTTACAAGACATTGTTGCCGTTGCGCCGGCAGTTGCCATCGCTTTTGGAGCAGCCTTGGGGCCGCCAGAGCTCGGCAAAGCTGGCGTTCATTCGGTGTTAGCAGAAAAACGTTGACACCGATCCGGAGTAAAGCTACCACGAGCACCCCACATTCCCATTTGCATGCAAAAGAAATCCACTTCCTTACTTGGCTTCCCTAATTCGCGCGTCCTGGTTGGTCTCCTTCTTTGCGCAGCGACAGCTTGTTTCATCCTTATCCCGATAAGATCGGGACTGGCGTTTCTCCATCCTCAACCGTCCGCGAATACGCGGCATCCCGCGGCTGCAGGACTGAGTTTCGAAGAGCGTGTGTCGTATCAACGGGCCATCGAAGATGTTTACTGGCGTCACCGCATCTGGCCAAAGGAAAATTCCAATTCCAAGCCTTCGCTCGATGCAGTGATGTCCCAGGCACAGATTGAAAACAAAGTGACGGACTATCTGCTCAAGTCACAGGCGCTCGAAGATTACTGGCAACGCCCCATAAGCGCTGAGCAATTGCAAGCTGAGATGGACCGGATGGCCCGGCACACCAGACAGCCAGAGGTGTTGCAGGAGTTGTTCGACGCCCTCGGAAACGATCCCTTTGTTATAGCGGAATGCCTGGCCAGACCAGCGCTCGCGGAGCGTTTGTTATCAAATTGGTATGCCCACGACCAACGAATTCACGGCGAGTTAAAGCAGCAGGCTGAAGCGGAGTTGCAGACACATCCGGGCGCCGCGCAAATGAAACAGCTCAGCGGTCGTTATAGCGAGGTCGAGTTTGTCAAAAGCGACAGCGAAGAAGCTGTAGAGCAAGCGCATCGCTTGCCGAACGAACAATTGGCAGGCGGTGGGCCCGCCCTACAACGGCATGATTCGACACCTCCCTTAAAGTTAAACACTCACGACTGGGACCAAACTGTGCAAAAGCTAGTCGGAATATTTAGTGGTAGTTCTGTAGCGGCAGGCGTGTTGCCTGCAAAAGCCACATCGATAACACACATCAAAACCGGAATGGTAAGCTCCCTGCAGGAAGATGAAAGCCGTTACTACGTTACGACAGTAACCAAGAAGACTAACGACCATTTAAAGCTCGCCACCGTTTCGTGGCACAAGGAACCGCTGCAATCATGGCTAACGAGAGCAGAGAATCGATTTTCCAATGTAATAGGAGCTCCGAGCGGCAGCTACGCACTTCCAACAATATTGGGTGGCGGGTGCACCAATAACATATGGTCAGCCACCGCTGCTCCACCACAGGCCCGTAACTCTCACACAGCCATCTGGACTGGCAGCGAGATGATTATCTGGGGCGGCCAGAGCAATTCCTCTCTATTGAATACAGGCGGGAGATACAACCCTGCCACGGACACCTGGACATTTACAAACAGCTCCGGCGCACCCACTGCGCGGTCGGGCCACACGGCCATCTGGACTGGAAGCGAAATGATTGTCTGGGGCGGTCAGGATCAAAACGGCCCGCCCTCGGTGAACACGGGCGGCAAATATGATCCTGGCACGGACAGCTGGACGCCTACGAGCACTAGCAACGCCCCTGATGGGCGATCCGCGCACACCGCTGTGTGGGCCGGAAGCCGAATGATTGTCTGGGGAGGGAATGACATATTCAATGGCGATCTGAACACAGGCGGAAGGTACAATCCTGACACCGACAGTTGGACAAGCACGACCACAACTAACGCGCCTTCCGCCCGAAGTTCCCATACTGCAATTTGGACGGGGAACGAAATGATTGTCTGGGGTGGCTTTGACAATTTCAATTTTGTCGATCTAAACACAGGCGGAAGGTACGATCCGAACACGAATGCCTGGACAGCCACCAGCACCAATAACGTGCCTGATGCACGCGCTAACCACACAGCCGTCTGGACTGACAGCGAAATGATTGTGTGGGGCGGATTCAATAATGCGTCCTTCCAAGATCTAAACACCGGTGGAAGGTATAATCCCGACACGGACACTTGGACGGCCACCTCAACCTTCGCGCCAGACCCGCGAGAGAATCACACCGCAGTGTGGACCGGAAACGAAATGATCGTCTGGGGAGGTCGCACTTTTTTCTCCGATGTTTTTAACACGGGCGGCAGATACGATCCTGGCGCAGATAGTTGGACAGCTACCAGCACGACCAACGCCCCCGATGCCCGAACCTTCCATACGGCGGTTTGGACGGGAGACGAAATGATCGTTTGGGGTGGAACTGCTTTTCTTTTCAGCGGCGACCTAAATACGGGTGGAAGGTATGACCCCGATACCAACAGTTGGACTGCGACTAACACCTACAACGTGCCCGATCCTCGATCGGGCCATACGGCAGTCTGGACCGGTACTGAAATGGTTGTGTGGGGCGGAGCCGGTCAAAATTTTCCTTTTGGCATGTTTAATACCGGAGCGAGATATGACTTAGCCATCGATAGCTGGACACCCACGTCCATCACTGATGCGCCTTCGGCGCGAAACGGACACACAGCGGTATGGAGCGGCACTCAAATGATTGTCTGGGGCGGAGAAGATGACAACAACAACTTCTTGAACACCGGTGGAAGGTACAATCCCAGCGCGGACGACTGGACCGCTATGACCGGCATAGCACCTTTACCGCGAAACCTTCACACAGCGGTATGGACCGGGAGAGAAATGATTATCTGGGGAGGAAACAGCGACTTTGCTGTGTTGAACACAGGTGGCAGGTACAATCCTGTGAGGGACGTTTGGACGGAAACTAGCCTCGTTAACGCACCCGACGCGCGAGACTTTCACACAGCGGTATGGACTGGCGGCGAAATGATCGTATGGGGAGGAGACGGCAATAATTTCAGCAGGTTAGACACCGGCGGAAGATATAATCCGTCGACGAATAGTTGGGCGGCCACCAGCATAATCAACGCGCCTTCCGCGCGAGATTTTCATACCGCCGTGTGGACGGCAAGCGAGATGATCGTATGGGGCGGCGCCGATGATAATTTTAGTTTTCCGCGGGCCGGTGGAAGATACAATCCCGCCAGCGACAGTTGGATTGCCACCAGCGACATCGCACCCGATGGTCGAGAAAATCACACAGCAGTCTGGACTGGGACACAAATGATCGTGTGGGGCGGCCACGGCGATAACTTTAATGACTTAGACACAGGCGGCCAATACATCCCAGGCACGGATACCTGGACTACAACCAACACCAACAACGCGCCGTCCGCTCGAGAGTTTCATACTGCAGTGTGGACGGGAAGTGAAACGGGAAGTCAAATGATCGTCTGGGGCGGAAGTTCCAATAACACGGCTACCAACACGGGCGGGACGTATTGCGCACAAGGCGCTCCAATACCTACGCCGACTCCTCCTATGCCGAGACCCACGCCTACACCAAGGGGTTTGCCAACTCCACATCATCGCCCAACGCCGCCGTAAGTGGAATAGTGACTTGTGATCGGTGATCAGTGACCCCCCAAAACATGAAAAAAACATCGTCCACTAGCTCGACCTTCTTTAGTCAACGCGTCTTACTCGTTATTCTTCTTTGCGCAGCGACAGCTTGTTTCATCCTTATCCCGATAAGATCGGGACTGGCATTTCTCCATCCTCAAACGTCCGCGAACACGCCGCATCCCGCGGCCGCAGGACTGAGTTTCCAAGAACGTGTGTCGTATCAGCGAGCTATCGAAGATGTTTACTGGCGTCACCGCATCTGGCCAAAGGAAAATTCTAATCCCAAACCGTCACTCGATGCAGTGATGTCCCAGGCACAGATTGAAAAGAAAGTAACAGACTATCTGCGCAAGTCGCAAGCCTTGGAAGATTACTGGCAACGCCCCATCACCGCTGAGCAGCTACAAGCGGAACTGGACCGCATGGCAAAGCATACCAGGCAGCCAGAAGTGTTGAGTGAACTGTTTGAAGCGCTGGGCAACGATCCCTTTGTTATAGCGGAGTGCCTTGCCAGGCCAGCGCTCGCGGATCGTTTGTTAACAAACTGGTATGCCTACGACCAAAGAATTCACGACAACCTGAAACAACGGGCCGCCGCTGAGCTGCAGGCGCGTCCTGCTATCGAGCAAATGAAACAGCTCAGCGGTTCGTACAGCGAAATCGAATATGTCAGAAGCGATAACATTGACGGAAGGCTTAACCGCAACTCTGGACGTAGCGCAAAGCTCAGCAACCACGAGTGGTACGAAACCGTCCAGAAGTTAACCGTAACTTTCAAGAAACCCATAAGCCGCGTCTCAAATGGTAGGGACAGATCGTCAAGCCGTCCGTTTGACGCCGCCCACGCATACGAAACACTACTTGTAGGAAAAGTAAGCCCGTTGCAAGAAGACGAGACTCGTTACTACGTAACGGCAGTCATTAACAAAACGAACGACCGCTTAAAGCTCGCCACGATTTCGTGGCTGAAGGAGCCGCTGCAGTCCTGGTTCTCCAAAACCGGGAATTCTACTGCGATTGGAACTCCTAGCGGTAAGTATACACTTCCTACAATATTAGGCGGCGGGTGCATTGGAAATACCTGGGCGCCAACTGCTGGCGCGCCCAGCGCCCGAGGGGCCCAAACGGCAGTATGGACTGGCAGCGAAATGATTATTTGGGGCGGTTATTCCGAACTCAATACGGGTGGCAGATACGACCCTAGCACTGACACATGGACAACTACCAGCACGACGAACGCGCCCTCTGGTCGATACAACCACACCGCAGTATGGACTGGCAGTGAAATGATTATTTGGGGCGGCACCGATGTGACCAACAATTTTAACACCGGTGGTAAATATGATCCAGGCACAGATAGTTGGACAGCCACTAGCACCACCAATGCCCCTGACGCTCGCAACGCTCACACGGCGGTCTTGGCTGGCAATGAAATGATCATCTGGGGCGGTGGAACTGATGCTGACAACCTTTTCAACACCGGCGGTAGGTATAATCCCAATACGGACAGCTGGGTAGCCACGAGCACCGTTAACGCGCCGGATGCCCGCGCTGGCCATACGGCAATCTGGACCGGTGCTCAGATGGTCGTTTGGGGTGGGACAGGTGTGTTTATAGGGAACATGGACACAGGAGGGAGGTACGATCCCGCCTCGGACAGTTGGACACCTACAAGCATGGCGAACGTGCCTTTTGCCCGATACAGTCACACGGCGGTTTGGACTGGCACTGAAATGATTGTTTGGGGCGGGACTGAGGGATTAACGTTTCTCAACACCGGTGGGAGATACGATCCCGCGACGGATAGTTGGACAGCGACGGCGACTGCCAACGCACCAACTGGCAGAGTCGGCCACGGCGCGGTGTCGACAGAAAATGAAATGATCATCTGGGGCGGATACGATGGCGGCAACGCTCTGAATTCCGGAGGCAGATACGATCCCAGCGCCAATAGTTGGTCAGCTACTACCAGTGCGAATGCGCCTACTGCGCGTTCTGGTCACACGTCAGTTTGGACTGGCAGTGAAATGATCGTCTGGGGTGGTGGTGATGAGTTCCAAGCTTTCAATACAGGTGGCAGATATAGTCCCGACACGAACAGTTGGACAGCTACCACCACCAACAACGTACCAACAGGACGAGCCCTTCACACGGCAATCTGGACTGGCAGTGAAATGATTGCCTGGGGCGGATATGACGGCGGTAACGACCTGAACACCGGCGGGAGATACATGCCGAGCACCGACACATGGGGAGTCACTAGCACCGACAACGCCCCTGACGGCCGT
>Ga0081455_10003649_pt1 | contig 17631 bp, 15 predicted proteins | sample TabmetS3T2R1_FD_70207 | JGI IMG/M metagenome (GOLD analysis project Ga0081455, IMG submission 70207) | Tabebuia heterophylla rhizosphere microbial communities from the University of Puerto Rico - S3T2R1 | ecosystem: Host-associated > Plants > Roots > Rhizosphere ...
GCGGTGGCATATGGCGGGATCAGAAATCGATCACGACGCGCTGCGCCTGCGATTTCGCCATCAGCTCGAAGCCCTCATTGATCTGATCGAGCTTGATCCTGTGCGAGATGAGGTTCTGCTGCTTCAGCCGCCCATCGACGAACATGTCGACGAGTTCGGGAAATTCCGACAGCGATTTCATGTTGCCGAGATGCGAGCCGGTGACGATCCGGCTGTGCTGGATCGATTTCGGCTGCACCGGCAGCGCGCGCGTGCTCGGGCCGGAATAATTGCCGATCAGGACGATGACGCCCCAGCCGGTGCGCGAGCAGTCGATCGCCTGCTGCAGCAGCGGCTCATGGCCGGCGCATTCGAAGACGTAATCGGCGCCGCCGCCGGTCATCTCCTTGATGACGCCGACGATGTTGGCGCCGTGCTCGAGCGGATTGAGGAAGTGCGTCATGCCGGCGAGGCGCGACGGCGCTTCCTTCGCCGGATTGACGTCGATGCCGATGATGGTCTTGGCGCCCGCAATTCGCGCGCCGTCGACCACGTTGAGGCCGATGCCGCCAAGGCCGAACACGACCACCGAGGAGCCGGGCTCGACCCGCGCGGTTTTCAAGACGGCGCCGATTCCGGTAATGCCCGCGCAACCCATGCAGCAGACCAGATCGAGCGGCGCGTCATCGCGGATCTTGGCGACCTGGATTTCCCGCACCGTGATGCATTGCGCGAAGGTGCCGAGATTGGTGAAGCTCGTGATCTCCGAACCCCGCCAGGACATCGGCTTGCGCGCATAGGGGCGGAAGAATTCGTCGCACAGATTGGTCTTCTTGCTCCGGCACGGCGGGCATTGGCCGCATTCCGGCATCGCGCAGGGGATCACCTTGTCGCCGACGCGAAGCCGCGTCACGCCGGGGCCGACTTCCCGCACGATTCCGGCCGCCTCATGGCCGAGCACGATCGGGAAACTGTCCCAGCTGCGCGAGCCGTCGGCGATGGTCTGGTCGGAATGGCAGAGACCGGCGGCGACCAGTTCGATCAGCACTTCGCCGGCACGCGGCCCATCGAGGCGGACGGTGTCGACGATCAGAGGCTTGCCGCCCTGCACCGAGATTGCCGCTTTCACATCCATTGTCTGTCTTCCTTCTGCTCTCACGCCCGAGACGATGCATGGGGTCTATTGCGGGCAGGGCTTGCCCGCAAGATGCGATTGGCGACGGCTTCGAGCCGACGCGTTATAGCTGATGGATGGCGCGGGGCCAGTCGTTACTTCGCCGCCAGGACGTCGACTTCGATCACGAATTGCGGGCTCGCAAGCGCGGCCACCACCAGCGCGGTGGAGGTCGGCCTGTGATCGCCGAGAAATTCGAAGCGCATGCGGCGATAGTCGTCGGCGTAATCGGGCGACGTCATATAGGAGTTCATCTTGACGATGTTGCCTATCTCCATGCCGCCTTCTTTCAGGATCGCGGTCAGATTCGCCCAGATCACATGGGTCTGCTCCACCAGCCCTGCGGCATAGGAGCCGTCGGGGCGGATGCCGACCTGGCCGGATATCGACAGCCAGGTCTTGCCGGGGTCGATGAGCAAGCCATGGACGTAGGGGCCCTTGGATGGCGCGATGGTCTTTGGATTGAGGCTCTTCATGGCACTCTCCGCTCGACAAGCTTCGATCGTTGTTTGCGGCGGAACGACCGCGCCTGTCAACGATCCCTGTCAGATCGTTGTCAGATGGCCAGCGGCGAAGGCGGCCATCACGCGATTGCGCAAATTGGGCAGTCCGGCGCCATAAAGCCCGCCATCGACCGGCAGGTCGACCGCGGTGATGAACGAGGATTCGTCGGAGGCCAGGAACACCACGGCATGGGCCATTTCGATCGGCTTGCCGGGGCGGCCGAGCGGAATGGCCGCGCTGCTCGCCGCGCCGTGTCCCGGCGGCTGTGTCGTCGCCATCGGGGTCTCGAACATCGAGGGATGGACCGCATTGACGCGGATGCCCCACGGCGCGAGGTCGAGCGCGGCGGTCTTGGTCAGGCCGCGCAGCCCCCATTTGCTGGTGCTGTAGGCGCAGGAAAAATGCGCAACGAGACCGCCGATCGAGCCCACATTGATGATCGAGCCGCCGCCGCGCCGCTTCATGTGCTCGGCGACCGCCTGGATGCCGTACAAGGGGCCGGTGAGATTGGCGCCCATCACGGTGGCCCATTCCTGCGGCGAGACGTCCATGGTCTTCTTGCGGACCATGAGCCCGGCATTGTTGACGAGCACATCGACCCCGCCAAAAGCGGCGACGATGTCGTCGACCATTTTGGTCCAGCCGTCGCGGTCGGCGACGTCGAGCGGGTAGCCGCGGACGTCGAGTCCCTTTTTGGTCAGATCGGCTGCGACCTTGCGCACGTCATCGGCGCTGCGCGCACAGATCGCGACCTTTGCACCCTCGCTGGCACAGGCCTCCGCGGTGGCGAGTCCGATTCCCTTGGTGCCGCCGGTGATGATGGCAACCTTGCCGGACAATCGTCCCATTTTTATTGTCCTTTTATTGTCCCTGCGAGCGCATGCACATGGTGCGACGTCTTGCAAGACTTCTCGTGCCGCGCAAGCCTTTTGACGGCGGCGTTCGCCGCGCGGGCGCTCAGCCTGCCCGCAGGGTTGCGGCCAAGTCAATCCGTGCAAGTCAATCCGTACAGGTCAACCTGCAAATCGACCCGCGCAAAATCAGGCCGCGACCCTCATCGCGGCGATCATGATGGTCAGCGGCAAGGAGCTTCGCTGCGGACGACAATCTGCGCCGGATAAACGGATTTGCCGGCTTGCGCTTATGATGTCATGATCGACGCAGGCGACAGGAAAAATTGGAATAACAAGAGCCGCCTGAGCGATTTCTGGGACGCGCAACGCGGCCCAGGGCAGGGCGCCGCGGGTCCGCACCACAAAGGTCGGGCTGTGCTGAACCCTGCATCGCCGTTTTGTATTGAACAAACGCCGGGGTGTTGTGTGGAGACTTTCGATTTCGTCATTGTCGGTGCGGGCAGCGCCGGATGTGGTCTGGCCTATCGGCTGGCGGAGGCGGGCCATAGCGTCTGCGTGCTCGAAGCCGGCCCGCGGGACACCAACCCCTTCATCCGCATGCCGAGCGGCGTGGTGAAGACGCGGACCGATCCGAAGATCACCTGGCAATACGAAATCGAGCCGACCGCCTACACCAACAACCGGCCGATCGGCATCCTGACCGGCAAGACGCTCGGCGGCTCCAGCGCCGTCAATGGCATGGTCTACAACCGCGGCATCCGCTCCGATTTCGACAACTGGGCCAAGGCCGGCAATGAGGGTTGGGATTACAACTCGCTGTTGCCCTATTTTCGCAAATCCGAACGCTATCTGAGCGGCGGCGACGATCAGTATCGCGGCCGCTTCGGCCAGGTGCCGGTTACGCTCCTGGAACATCGCGATCCCATCAGCGACCGTTTCATTGCCGGTGCCGAGGAAACCGGGGTTCCCCGCATCGAAGACTATAATGGTTCGGAGCAGGAGGGGGTGTCCTACGTCCAGACCACGATCCACAAGGGGCGACGCTGGAGTTCCGCGCATTCCTATCTGCACCCGGCGGTGCAAAAATTCGGCGTCGACGTGCGGACCGAAGCCGTGGTGCGGCGTGTCCTGATTGAGAATGGCCGTGCGGTCGGTGTCGACTACGCGCGTCCGGGCGGCGACGCGGTCCGCACGGTTCATGGCCGCCTCGGCGTCATCATCAGCGCCGGCGCCATTGCGAGCCCGAAACTGCTGCAGCTGTCCGGGCTCGGGCCGGCCGGATTGCTGAAGGACTTCGGCATTCCCGTGATTCGCGAGCTGCCGGGCGTCGGCGAAAACTTCAGCGATCATTTCGGCTCGCGCGTGGTGGCGCGGCTGAGAAAAGGCTCCGGCTCGATCAATGAGGGCATCAAGGGCGTTCGTCTGCTGTGGCAGGGCCTGCGCTGGCTCACCGGGCAGCCGTCATTGTTGGCGCTCAGCGCCTCCACGGTCTTCGCCTTCTGCAAATCCGCGCCCGAAGACAAGGACACCGACTACACGCTGATGTTCTTGCCGGCGAGCCTCGAGAAGGGCGCCTATCGCAGCCTCGACAAGTTTCCGGGTTGCACCTCAGTCTCGATGCAGAACCGGCCGGCGAGCCGCGGCTATGTGCGCATCCGCTCCAAGGACGTCAACGATCTCGCGATCGTGCAGCCGAACTATCTGCAAGCCGAGCTCGACCAGAAGGTGCAGGTCACCGCGGTGAAACATCTCGCCGCCGTTTACCGCAGCAAGGCGCTGGCGCCACTGATCGAGGAGTATACGCTGGCCCCGCTGGACCAGTGCAACACCGACGATGAATATCTCGACTATGTCCGCGAGACCGGACAGACGACGTTTCATCCGCTCGGCACTTGCAAAATGGGGCCGGCCTCGGATCGCATGGCGGTGGTCGACTCGCGGCTGCGCGTGCACGGCGTCGAGGGACTGCGCGTCGTCGATGCCTCGGTGATGCCCGATCAGCCGTCCGGCAATCTGAACGCCTCGGTGATGATGATCGCCGAGAAGACAGCCGATATGATCCTGCAGGACCTCCGACGGTAAAATCGTTCGAGCGGAGTGCTGCCGGATTGACGGAGCGCGGCGGCATGCGTGGTCAACAAGCTGTTTGGCCAATGATTTGCGAGGCGACGAGATCTCGTCGCCATTCGATGTGACATCGACAGAAGAAAGGTACGACGATGGATTTGCAACTGAAGGGCAAGATCGCGCTGATCACCGGCGCGAGTGGCGGCGTCGGTTATGAGACGGCAAAGATTCTTGCCGAGGAGGGCGCGCAGACCATCATCATCGGCCGACGGCAGGCGGCGCTTGACAAGGTTGCCGACGAGATCGTCGGCAAGGGTGGATTGAAGCCGTTCGTGGTTGTTGAGGACATCACCAAGGTGGGCGGCGACGTGCGCGTGCGCGACAAAGTGACGGCGAAATTCGATCACGTCGACATCGTGATCAACAATCTCGGCCAGGCGCGGTCGTTTGGTCTCAAAAATCCGGACAGCGATTGGGAAGAAGCCTTCTATCTCAATTTCACCTCGGCCCGGAAAATGGCCGAAGCCTTCATCGAGGGCATGATCCAGCGCAAGTTCGGCCGTATCATCAATCTCACCAGCACGCTCGAGCCGTTCGGCATGAGCGGCTCGCATACCTCGAAGGCGGCGTTGCTGGTCTGGGCGAAAGGCCTGTCGCGGGTGGTGGCGAAGGACGACGTCACCGTGAACTGCATCTCGCCGGGCATCCTCGTGACCGAGCAGATCAGAAACCACTTCATTCCGACGGTGCTGCCGAAACTCGGCGGCGAGGAGCATTTCTTGAAGAACGAGGTGCCGGCGGGCCATTTCGGCGAGCCCGCCGACGCGGCGCAATTGATTGCCTTCCTGTGTTCGCCGAAAGCCCATTACATCACCGGTCAGCGCATTTGCGTCGATGGCGGCTGGTATCGTCATATTTGACCGGCCAGGATGCACAAAGCGGCCGGCCGTGATACGACGGCCGGGGTAAGGAGCCTTGCGATGAAGCCGCATCTGATCTGCCACATGGTGACGAGTGTCGATGGCCGCATCCGGACCCGACGCTGGCGGCCGGAAGGCAACAATCCGGCGGGTCTGTTCGAACAATTGCACGAACGGCTCGGCTGCGACGCCTGGATCGTCGGCCGGGTGACAGGCCAGGAATTCGCCAAGGCCAAGGCTTATCCCGCGACAACGCAGCCGCTGCCGCGCGAGAATTATTATGTGCGTCGCGACGCAGCAGCCTATGGCGTGGTGCTTGACGCCGAGGGCAAGATCGTCTGGGGCCGGGCCGACATCGGCGGCGATCCGATCGTTGTCGTCCTGACGCGGAAGGTTTCCGATGCGCATCTCGCCGGGCTGCGCTCCGACGGCGTCTCCTATGTTTTCGCCGGTGAGGACAAGCTTGATCTCGCAGCCGCGCTCGAGACGCTCAATCGCGAGCTCGGCGTCAAGCGGGTCTTGCTCGAAGGCGGCGGCGTGGCCAATGGCGCGTTCCTGCGTGCCGGCCTGGTCGATGAAATCAGCCTGGTGATCGGCCCGATCGTCGACGGCGCCAAGGGTGCGAGCAGCCTGTTCGATTCGACCGAGGCCGATGCCGGCGTCGCCGCGCCGGTCAGAGCGATGCGGCTCGACAGCACCGAAGTGCTCGATGGCGGCAGCGTCTGGCTGCGCTACAGCCTCGAGAACGGTTGAAACGCGAACACGAGCAGTCATGGCCGCGATCGCTGCGCGGCAGGTAACCTCTCCTGCAGCGCCCGCAGCCGGACGTCACTTCGCTGCAGCATGGCCGCGTCAAGCGCGTCACGATCTTTCAGCAGCGCCGCAAGCACCGGGTAAACCAGTTCGCCGTCCCAGGACAGCAGCAGGAGATCGACGCCGGCATTCAGCGCGCGCAGGCTCGCGCCCTCCATGCCGCCGTCGCCGAAATAGATCGGCCCCATCGACATGTCGTCGGTGACGACGATCCCGTCATAGCCCCATTGGTGGCGCAGCAGCCCGTTGACGATCGGCTTGGAGGTCGAGGCCGGGTGGACAGCATCGAGCGCCCGCAGCCGGACATGTCCGATCATCACGGCCTGGCTTGAATGTCCGAGCAGTGTTCGGAACGGCAGCCAGTCCGTATGGTTGAGCCCATCGGCCGACGCATTCAACTGCCCCTCGCTCAGATGCGTGTCGTCGAACACGCGGCCGAGGCCGGGAAAATGTTTTGCCGTGCAGAGCACGTGCTGCGCCGCGAGGCCGTCGCAATACCAGCCGGCAACTTCGCTGACCATGTCGGGATCTGCGGCGATGGCGCGATCGGCGATGCGTGTATAGGCGTCCTTCGGATTGCGGATGCCGAAATTGAGGTCGACCACCGGCGCGAAATTCAGATTGATGCCGAGCGACGCCAGTTCGCGGCCTTGCCGGTCTGCATGAGCGAGAACGGCGGCGCGACGCGCATCGCGTGTCTCCGCATGCGCGATGATGCTGGCAAGCGTCGGTTGCGGCGGCAGAGGCGGCGACAGCCGCGACACGCCGCCGCCCTCCTGGTCGGTCGCGACAAACAGGGGTGGCAGGCCCTGGCTCGCGCGAATCGCCTGCAGCTCGGCGATTTCGCCGGCGACCGCGCTGACGTCACGGTTGGCGACATTGCGCTGGGTGACGAAGATGCCGGCTATTGCCTGCCGCTTGACCAGATCCCGCACGAAATCCGGGTCGGCATAGCCCACGATCAGATGGCGGCCGAGTTCGTTGAGCGCAGCGGGCTCCGCATGCCGCACGGTCCAGCGCGCGAGTTGAAAGCGGCCTTCGAGCGTCAAGGCGAGGCAGAGTGCGCCGAGCGCAACTGTGAAAGGGGCGATGTCGCCCCGATCGATCCAGCGACCCGCGGACCAGTTGCGCCAGCGCAGCGACGCCGCAACGAGTACGAGGGCTGCGCCAAGCACGGCAAAGAGCAGCCAGCCGCGCAATGGCAGCAATGACGGCATCCGCACCGTGCCCGCCGCGACGAGACAGCCGATGGCGAGGACGAGCTTGAGGATCAGCAGCAGGATGCGCATCTGCGGACTAGCGAGATGGGGATATCACGACAATCATAGCTGGCCGCAGCCTGGTCGTCATTCAACCTCTGTCCATCTTGAGAAGACTCGGCGCTAATCCATGATCATCCAGATATCTCTTCAGGCGCCAGCCCCGATAGCTCCATGCGCGCCAATTGGTGCCTTGCGCACTGGCCAGTGATGCCGCGCTCGTGCGCATTCTTGGGGCGGTCAAGACCTGCAGCATAGGAATGCGGTCCATATAGACTTCGACGGCAGGCAACGCCTGCGGTCCCAGCGATTCCAGATAGTCAGTGTCGAGATTTGGACCGCTGCCGTCGATTTCGTGGCAATGCGCCAGATTAAAAAAGGCGATCGTACGCGGCGCGTTCAGGAAGCAGCAGCCGTAAAGCACGATGGCCAAGGAGATCATATTTGCCGCCACAAGCCAGGAAACCGGCTTGTGCAACCAGACCTGCAGCAGGATCAGGACGAGCCCGATGGCGGTCAGCATCATCCAGATCCCGGCGGCGAGCCGCCAGTAGGTCAGCGAATAAGCAACGACATAAAGATCGAGCCTCAGGATTGCGGAAATCACGAGGAGGACATTCTGTGTGGTCCAAAGCAGAACGAGCGGTCGGATCCAGCGAGAGGACGATGCTGGTCCGTCCGCGCGCGTTGCGATCAGGACAAAGGCCGCGGCAAGCAGTGCGGTGATGATCAACGGGTAGGCGCCGCGGTGGGCATATTCCGCGTGGGTGATGCCATCCAGCAGGCTGAGGCCGCCCCAAAGGAAGGCCAGATCGGATGCTGTTTGCACCGCGAACAGACCGTTGAACAGGATGAGCGAGCGCGAGATCGCCTGCGCGCTGAAAAGACCATCCAGCTCTTTGGCTACGTTCGGCGCGGCTTCAGCGGCCTTAAAGGGAGCGGCGTCGCAGCACTCTCGTGCGGGCCGCCGCGCGATCAGGGACCAGGTCACGGCAACCACGCCGACCCAGAACATCATCCGCCTGGCTTCAAGCATGTCTCGACCGGCAGAAAGGTCGATCAGCTTCAGCGCGTGTTCAATCAGCGGATTGGCCGACGCAAACAACGCCAGGAATGTTGCAGACGCAACTAACGGAACGATCCATGCCACCAGCGACCGTGGCGCGAGCCATTCCGGGACATTGCGGCGAAGGCGCCGGAGCAACGCGAGCATGTCCACTGCAAATTGGATCGGACCTCGAAGCATCGTTGCGGAGGCCTCGATGAGGTACTGGTGCCACTGCATCGGGTGCTCGGTCGTGACGACAATGACGAACGACACTGTTCCAGCGAGGCTGACGATCACCGAGAGGGCACTGATGTCCTCGATCGCGGCGGCGAAGGCGCCGAGCAGGATCGCGGTCATTGCAATCTGGAGTGTCAGGGGTGCATGGCGGCCGTTGACTGCGACAGCGGCGACAGCAAGTCCTGCCAGGAAGAGCGGAAATGAAATGCCGACCGACCAGCCGTAAAACAGCAAGTCCGCGAGCCCGGCGAGTACAAGCGCGATGACGAGTCGCGTGATCGTGGCTCTTGCAACTCGCGGCTCGGCTTCGCGAGCGATCACGCTCGACATGGTCAATTCGCTCCTGCTGATCGAAAATCGCCCAGGGGCCGCCGTCTCCAGCCACCAGCAATCCTGCAGCAGCCGATACGGAAGGTTGGAGGTGATCCGGGTCATGATGGTGCGCGCGGCTCGGTCGTGGCGGCGCACAGCGGCTTCGTCAGACGATCAGACCGTGATCCCGCCGCAATAGACGGGACCACGGTCTTACTTTCGAGCATGAGCCTTTCTCTGAAATCCGGCTCTTGCTCCAGACGGCGGGTTTGGGGGCAGCCGCCTCCTGTCATCCGGTTCAGCGGAGCAAAAGCTGACGCCGGTTGATCGCGCACTCACAGGCTCCTGTCGGTCCAGATCGTTGCATCAGTTGTGCGGGAACGCTGTCTCTGGCGCGAGCGTGAAGATCGGCATTGTTTGGCTCAGAATCGCCGCGTTCCGCCCTGATTCTGGGACGGCGAGGCGGTTTAGTGCGGGTTTGTGATCGTTTGTCCGTCTGCTAAAACAGGCCCGAGTCGAGCGGGGGGACGATGCAAACCTCGGACAAGCAGCTCTCCACCGAGCAAAGCCGGCGCGTCGCGGCGACGATTCGCGAGGAACTCGCGCGCCGGCGCATGTCGCGGCAGCATCTGGCCGAGCAAGCCAAGCTCAGCATCTCCACGCTGGAAAAGGCGCTTGGTGGTCGCCGTCCGTTTACGCTCGCAACCACCATTCGGCTCGAACAGGCGCTCGGCGTGTCGCTCCGCAAAGAGGCCAACGGCGCTGCGGCGCCTGGCGTCGTTCATGGCGAGGTCGCGGCTGATGGCCTTGGCGCCTATTCGCGCCGCGCGGTGTCGTGGATCGAGGGCACCTATCTGACGCTGCGGCCGTCATTCGGCGACAAGTCCGGGATTTATGCCTATCGCACCGAGATCGCCTGGGATACCCCGACGACGTGCCTGACATTTCGCGAGAGTGAACGGCTGGATGCCGCCTTCACCCAGTTCGGCGAGGTCGCGGTTCCGAACCAGTCCGGTCATGTCTATCTCATCACCAACAGGCACGGCCAGCACCGGCTCATCACGGTGTCGCGGCCGACCATCACCGGCGAGATGTACGGCATCATCAGTACGCTGCTCGCCGGGCGCGGCTCGCTGTTGACGCCAATCGCGGCGCCGATTGCTCTCTTGCCGATCAAGTCGATTGCCAACCCGAGCTTCGGGCGAATCATGCCTGGCGAAGCCAATTACGCCGCCTATCGCGCCCAATTGCAGCGGGCCACGGACGAGCCCTTCGCCCTGTTCCTGCCGGCGTGAATTTGGTAATTCGTTTCGCCCGGCACCGACAAGAACAACGAAAAGACGATTCGGCGTGAACAAACATCTCGATGTGACGAATGACATGGCGAATGGTGAGGCGCCCAAGCCGGTGCGTCATCCGACATTGTTGGCGCTGATCGTTGGCGGCGCTTTCTTCATGGAGGTGCTGGACGGTTCCATCATCGCGCCCGCGGTGCCTGAAATCGCCAGAAGTTTCGACACCAGCGCGGTGGCCGTCTCCGCCGGCATCTCGTCCTACCTGATCACGGTTGCGATCTTCATTCCTGCGAGCGCGTGGCTCTCGGAGCGGCTCGGCGCTCGCAACGTGTTCGCCTGCGCGATCGCGCTATTCACACTGTCGTCGATCATGTGTGGCCTCAGCGGCACGCTGACGCAGTTCACGCTGGCGCGGATCGTCCAGGGCGTCGGCGGCGCGATGATGTCGCCGGTGGGCCGCATTGCGGTTCTGCGGCGGACGGAAAAATCCGAGATGCTTCGGATCGTCGCCTATCTGAGCTGGCCTGGCCTGACCGCCTTCATCGTCGGTCCGCCCGTCGGCGGCTTTCTCACCACGATGCTGTCCTGGCGCTGGATCTTTTTCATCAACATCCCGATCGGTCTCGTCGGTATCGCGCTGGTGCTGATTTTCTTCGATCGGGAGCCCGCCAATGCCAAGCGCCGCTTCGATGCGTTGGGCTTTGTCCTGACCGGCGGTGCGTTGGCTTGCCTGATGTATGGCATCGAAGGCATCAGCCGCCATGCCGGCATCGTCATATCGGCCGGGTTCATGCTGGCGGGCGCGCTGCTTGGCGCGGCCGCGCTCCGCCATGCCAATCGGCATCCGACACCGATCCTGCCGCTGACGCTGTTCAAGATTGCCTCGTTCCGGACGGCGATCCTGCTGGGCGGTCTTCCGTTTCGTCTCGTCTCCGGCGCCAACGGCTTTCTGGTGCCTGTCATGTTTCAGGTCGCCTTCGGCAAGAGCGCGCTCGATGCCGGCGTGCTGTTCGGCTATTTTCTCGCCGGCGATCTCGTCATCAAGGTCGTCGCCAACCGCCTGATCCGGTGGTTCGGCTTCCGGCCGATGCTGATCGCCACCTCGCTGTCGATCGCGGCGAGCCTCGTGGCCTTCATGATGATCGATCGCAACACGCCGCTGCCGCTGCTGATCCCGCTGCTGGTCGCATCAGGCGCGGTCCGTTCGATCCAGTTCACCGCGTTGAACACCATCGTCTATGCCGACATGCCGCAGGAGCAGATCGGCAACGCCTCGACGCTGAACAGCATGCTGCAGCAACTCGGCTTCGGCCTCGGCGTCGGTCTCGCCGCGATCGTGCTCGCGGTCTCCTCGCAATGGCACGGTGGCGGCAGCGGCGCGCTGACGCTGTTCGACTTTCGCGCCGGCTATGCGTTCTGCCTGGTGCTTATCCTGCTTTCGGTTGGCGTCTACGTCCGGATGCCGGCCCAGACCGGCGCGCATATGAGGTGATGGGCCGGTCTTCCGGAGCGCCGGGTTGCAGAGGCTCTGAAAACCTAGCGCTTCCTGTAACCTATTGTGAATACAGCGCTTCTTGGATCGTCTGCAAATATCCGTTGACGGATATTCTTGTTGCGGATACATGGGCGCAATGTCCCGGGGCCCGAAAAACATGCTGGCGCTCGCTGTGCTGGCTCTGACCTTCGAGCGGCCGATGCATCCCTATGAGATGGCGGCGACGCTGAAGCACCGCCACAAGCATGAGAGCATCAAGCTCCGCTATGGCACGCTCTACACCGTGATCGAACTGTTGGTCTCGGGCGGTCTGATCGCGCCGCAAAGCACCTCGCGCGACGGCAAGCGGCCCGAACGCACCGTCTATCGCTTGACCGAGCCGGGGCGCCGGCGCCTGCAGGACTGGATGCGCGAGTTGATGGCGGAGCCGGCCAAGGAGTTTCCGCAATTCGAGGCCGCGCTCAGCCTGTTGCCGGTGCTGCCGCCCGACGAAGCGGTTGATTTGCTCCGCGACCGGGCGTCCCGCCTGAAGCACGAGATCACATCGACAAGGACGCATCTCGCATTTTTGTCGTCACAATCCTTTACTGACATTGCCGGGTCCGATGACCCCGTGCCGCCGTCGCTTCTCGGCGAGAGGTTCCCGGCGATCTTTCTGGTCGAGACGGAATTCCGCCTTGCCATGCTGCAGGCGGAATTGGACTTCACCGAGATGCTGGTGCGGCGGGTGACCGAAGAGGGCTGGGGACCGGTCGCGATCTGGCGTGACATTCAACTGGCCGCGGAACGCAGATACCAGGAGACACACGCCGGCGCCCGCGACCAGGATGTTGCCGCAAGCTGTCGCGGAGACGTGACACGAGCGACGAGCAGGACACCATGAACGACGACAAGGCCAAGCTGCTGCGGTCGCTTGCGATCGACCGCACCGGAGCCAGCGCAGCAGGCGGCGAGGCCAACGACCGTCGTCGTTACGGCGTCTGGCCGTGGCTCGGGCTGGCCGCGGCCGGCGTTGCCGCCGTGGTCGCGATCTATCTGTGGTCGGGAGCGCCGGCGCCGGATCGGGCAAGTCCCGTGAACGCGCGGGTGTCGCCGACCGCGCAACCGCAGCCGGCACCACCATTGGCCACGGCCGCGAGCCGCGATCGGGGCGATCTCTCGGCGTCCGGCTATGTCGTCGCGCAGCGCAAGGCGACGGTGGCTGCCGAAGTGACCGGCAAGGTCGTCGAGGTGTTCGTCGACGAGGGCATGAGCGTGAAGGAGGGGCAGGTCGTGGCACGGCTCGACGCGACGCTCGCGGAGAAAGATCTCGAGTTGTCGCAGTCGCGCGCCGAGGCGGCGGAAGCCGCAATCGGCGCCATCACGGCCGATCTGCAGGATGCGACCCGGATTCTGTCGCGGGTGCAGACGCTGTCGCAGCGGAATTTCGCGACCGACGCCGATCTCACCAAGGCGCAGGCCCGGGTCGGCGTCCTGACCGCGCAGTTGAAGCAGGCGCAGTCGCAATTTTTGACCGCGCAGATCGATGCCAAGCGCAACGCCTCGGTGCTCGAGAAACATCAGATCAGGGCGCCCTTTGCCGGCGTCGTTGTCGATCGCAGCGCGCAGCCCGGAGAAATGATCTCGCCTCTGTCGGTCGGCGGCTTCACGCGCACCGGCATCTGCACCATCGTCGACATGGATTCGATCGAGGTCGAGGTTGACGTCAATGAAGCCTTCATCGGACGCGTCAAGGCCGGCGGCGCGGTCAATGCGGTTCTCGATGCCTATCCGGACTGGACCATCCCGGCCTCCGTGATCGCGATCGTGCCGACCGCCAATCGCGAGAAGGCCACCGTGCGCGTGCGCATCCGTTTCGATCAGAGGGACCCACGCATCCTGCCCGACATGGCCGTGAAGGTGACGTTCCTGCGCGATGCCAATGCCGGCGCCGCCGCAACGACGCAATCAACGGCAGCCAACTAGCCAGCCAATCATTCCAGGGAGCGCGCAGTGACAACGGACAATCCGATGGTTCGCCTTGCCGGCGTGAGCAAGGGCTTCACCAAAGGCAAAGAGACGATCTCGATCTTCGACCGGCTCGATTTCGCGATTCCGCGCGGCGACTTCCTCGCCGTGATGGGACCCTCGGGCTCGGGCAAGACCACGCTGCTCAATCTGCTTGGCGGCATCGATCGCGCCGACCAGGGCGAGATCGCGATCGCCGAGAAGCGGATCGACGGCATGAGCGAAGGCCAGCTCGCCGCCTGGCGCGCCGCCAATATCGGCTTCATCTTCCAGTTCTACAATCTGATGCCGATGCTGACCGCAGCGCAGAATGTCGAGCTGCCGCTCCTGCTGACCAACCTGCGCGCGAAGGATCGTGCCGCCCGCGTCAACACGGCGTTGTCGGTGGTCGGTCTCGCCGATCGCGCCAAACATCATCCGCGCGAAATGTCCGGCGGTCAGCAGCAGCGCGTCGCGATCGCGCGGGCCATCGTGTCCGATCCCAACATGCTGTTGTGCGACGAGCCGACCGGCGATCTCGACCGCACCTCGGCCGACGAAATCCTCGGCATCCTGCAGCTGCTCAACAAGGATCTCGGCAAGACCATCGTGATGGTGACGCATGATCCGGCCGCCGCGCGCTACGCGCAACGCACGCTGCATCTCGACAAGGGGCGCTTTGTGGAACAGGAGCTCGCGGCGTGAACGATTTCGACATCGTCCGCAAGAACCTGTTCCGGCGCAAGCTGCGCGCGATCCTGATGATCGTGTCGATCCTGATCGCGTTCATGATCTTCGGCGTGCTGGCGGGCTTTTACCGCGCTTTCAATGCCGCCGACGACCGGGCGGCGGCAGATCGGCTGGTCACCGTCAACAAGATCAATTTCACCCAGCCGCTGCCGATCGCCTATTACAACCGCATCCGCAGCCTCGAGGGCGTGCGACAGGCGAGCTATGCCAACTGGTTTGGCGGCTATTACCAGGACCCGAAGAATATCGTGATCGCGTTTGCGATCGAGCCGTCGACCTATTTCGATCTCTATCGCGATCGGCTCGCGATCGATCCGGCGCAGTTGCAGGCGTTCATCCGCGAACGCAGCAGCGCCGTCGTTGGTGAGACCCTGGCCCACAAATATGGCTGGAAGATCGGCGACCGAATTCCTCTGTCCAGCAACATCTTCTCGCAGAAGAATGGCGGCGGTCACAGCTGGGACTTCACGATCGCGGGCATCGTGCGTGGCACGAGCGACATCGTCGACACCAACTTCCTGCTGTTCCAATACGCTTATTTCGACGAGACGCGGTCGTTCGGCAAGGACACGATCGGCTGGCTGATCCTGCAGACGACGTCACCAGAGATCAACGATCGAGTCGCCAAGGCGATCGACGCGATGTTCGTCAACTCCACCGCGGAAACCTCGACCGATACCGAGGCTGCCTTTGGCAAGGCGTTTGCCGCGCAGTTCGGCAATATTGCGCTGATCGTGTTCCTCGTGGTCGGCGCGGCCTTCGTCACCATCCTGATGATCGTCGGCAACACCATGGCGCTGTCGATCCGCGAACGCACGCGCGAGATCGGCGTGCTCAAGACGCTCGGCTTCTCCGGGCCGCGCATCCTGCGGATGGTGCTCGGGGAATCCGTGCTGCTGGCGCTGCTTGGCGGCTTGCCGGGCCTGCTGCTCGCCTGGGCGCTTGCCGCCGCAATGCGCGCGAGCCTTGCCGGAATCGTGCCGGGGTTCTCGGTATCATCGGGCATCTTCGCGCAAGGCGTCGCGTTGATGCTCGCACTCGGCCTGATCACCGGGATCGTGCCGGCGCTCAATGCCATGCGGCTAAAGATCGCCGCCGCGCTCGGACGAGGTTAGAGGAACATGGGCTCGTTGCTGTTACAAATCTCGGCGGCCACGCGGATCAACCTGCAGAGCATCGGCCAGCGGCGCTGGCTGTCGCTCTCGACCGTGGTCGCGATTGCGCTGGTGGTCGTCGTCCTGCTCGCCTTCCTTGCGATGGCCAACGGCTTCCGAAAAACCATCGCGGGCTCCGGGGCCGACGATATCGCGATCGTGCTGCGCTCAGGCTCGCAGGCCGAGATCAATTCGACCATGACGCGCGACCAGATCCGGCTGATCGAGGACGGCCCGGGCATTGCGAGAGGCGCCGATGGCAAGCCGCTGGTGTCGCCGGAACTCTATCTTGTGGTCGACGGCACCAAGAAGACCACCGGCACCAAGGCCAATCTGCCGTTGCGTGGTATCGGCGCCGAGGGCCTTGCGCTGCGCAAGAGCGTGACGATCGCGGAAGGACGGATGTTCAATGCCGGCGCCAGCGAGATCGTGGTCGGCAAGGCGCTCACGCGCGAGTTTTCCGGTCTCGAAATCGGCAGCACGGTCGGCTTCGGAGCCACGCGCTGGAAGGTGGTCGGCGTGTTCGACGCGGGTGGCAGCGTGTTTGAATCCGAGATGTGGGCCGATCTGCCGGTCGTGCAAAGCCTGTTCAACCGCAACAATTTCTTCCAGACCATGCGGGTGCGTTTGACGGTTCCTGAGGCTCTGGCGGCCCTGAAAGCCTATAATGACGGCGATCCGCGGCTGAAGCTCGATGTCAAATCGGAGCAGGAGTATTTCGCCGAGCAGGCGTCGCAAACCTCCGACCTGATCCAGAAGCTCGGCTGGCCGCTCGCGATCGCCATGGCGTTCGGTGCGCTCGCCGGCGCGCTCAACACCATGTATTCGTCCGTGGCGGCGCGCGCGACGGAAATCGCCACCCTGCGGGCGATCGGTTTCGGCGCATTTCCGGCGTTCGTCGGGACCTTGGCGGAATCGCTGGCGCTCGCCGCCATCGGCGGACTGGTCGGCGCGGCCGCGACCTATCTGATCTTCGACGGCATCACGGCCTCGACGCTCGGCGGCAACTTCACGCAGGTGGTGTTCGACTTCAAGCTCAGTCCGGCCCTGATCGCCGAAGGCCTCGTGCTGGCGCTGGTCGTCGGCTTGATCGGCGGATTGTTTCCGGCGTTCCGTGCGGCGCGGATGCCGATCGTCGCGGGGCTGTATGCGAGTTGAGTCGCCGGAGCATTGGCGATGTGGTCTTTAACAGGGTTTTCAAGTCTCGTCGGACGCATTAAATAGCGACCTCAGCCGCAGGAGAATCATGCCCCCCATCTCCTCTTCTTCCATCATCTCCGTCAAAAATCTTTCGAAAACCTACGCATCTGGCTTCAGCGCGTTGAAAAACGTCGACCTGGAGATTCGGCGCGGTGAGTTGTTTGCCCTGCTTGGTCCCAATGGAGCCGGCAAGACCACGCTGATCGGATTGATCTGCGGCCTCGTCAATCCCAGCAGCGGAAAGGTCACGGTTGACGGCCATGACAACATCACCGACTACCGCGCCACGCGATCGCTGATCGGCCTCGTGCCGCAAGAGTTGCACACTGATTCCTTCGAGACGGTGTGGGCGACGGTCTCGCTCAGTCGCGGCCTGTTCGGCAAGCGCAAGAATCCGGCCCATCTCGAGCGCGTGCTGAAGGACCTGTCGCTGTGGGACAAGAAGGACAATATGATCATGACGCTGTCCGGTGGCATGAAGCGCCGCGTCATGATCGCAAAGGCGCTGTCGCACGAACCGCAGGTTCTATTTCTCGACGAGCCGACCGCCGGGGTCGACGTCGAGCTGCGCAAGGGCATGTGGG
>Ga0081455_10003650_pt1 | contig 17631 bp, 17 predicted proteins | sample TabmetS3T2R1_FD_70207 | JGI IMG/M metagenome (GOLD analysis project Ga0081455, IMG submission 70207) | Tabebuia heterophylla rhizosphere microbial communities from the University of Puerto Rico - S3T2R1 | ecosystem: Host-associated > Plants > Roots > Rhizosphere ...
CATCACGCTTGCGGCCCAGCACCTGGAGCGGATTGGCGGTCCCCTCAGGCGTCCGACGCCCCAGTCGCGCCACGGCGGCGGCGCCGGCGGCCGGGGCCGAGCGGGCCGTCACCGGGCGGCGCACCGTCGTCCACAGGGAGACGTGTCGCTCGCCTGCGAGTGGGCGCGGTGCCGCCACCCTGAGCGCCGGGTCGGGCGACTCGGGGAGATCCTCCCCCTTGGTCGTCGAGCTCGAGCTCGGGGCGAGCAGCACCGCACCGAGCAATGCCAGCGCGGCCGCACCGAAGACGAGACCGAGCGCGCGCCGGCTGCGCATCGGCTCATCCTGTGAAGCGCGGCGCACGCTTTCGCTTGGTTGACGGCGTCCCCGTGACGAAGTTGGTCGAGCTCACGATCTTCGTGACCTGCGCCTTCGACGCCGGCTGGTCGAACGCCGAACGCGCGGGGTTCGCGCCGAAGAGGTAGCGCATCCATGCCGCGTGACGCGCCTCGACGGAGTGAATCGCCACGGCGGCAGCGAGCGCCGACTCGGCCTTGATGTTGGTCGCCTGGCCCTTGTAGGCCGCCACCGCGAGATCCTCGAAGGCGACGGCGGTCTTGAGGAATGCCTGCGGTTTCTCCGTGACCCCCTGGAAGTCGAAGGAGGGCCGCTTGACCGCCTTCTTGCCCAGCAGATCGTGGAAGGCCGCCACATGCGCGCGCTCGACCGCGCCGACCGTCTGCGCGGCCCGCTCGGTGCGCCCCTGCAGAGCGCCCATGCGCTCGGACTCGGTGTAGAAGGCCGCCTGGAGGTACTCGAGCGTGAGCGCGTAGTTGAGGATGTCCAGATCGGAGGCGCCCTGGCGAGCGTCCGCCTGCCCGGCGCCGAGGCCGAGCAGGGCGAGCGACGCCCCGAAGCTCGCGCCGAGGAAACCGGCCCGCGACACGCCTCCGAGCGGCTCCGCCGCCTCGGCCAGCGCGCCGTCCACGTCCAGCCTGTGCATCGAGAGGTCGTCCACCGCGTTCAGCTCCTCATTCCGATCCGCTCGAGGCCTTCGCGGACCTCGCCGGCGGAGAGCGGCGTGTCGGTCGCGTCCGGTGCAGGGGGCTCGCCGGCGATGCTCCGGATCCATGCGGCGTGGCGCGCCTCCACGGACACAACGGTCGCCGCGGCCTCGAGGGTCGGCTTGCTCACGTTCGTCGCCTGGCCGTTGTAGGCGGCCACGGCGAGGTCCTCCAGCTCGGCGGCGGTCGCCGCGAACCTGTCGGGGTCGCGGGTGGCTGCACCGAACTCGAAGCGCGGGGGCTCACCCGCCTTCGACCCAAGCGCCTTCCTGACGAAGGCGAGGTGTTCGCGCTCCTGGTCGAGTACGGCCTGCGCGTACCCCTCGATCTCGCCGCTGAGGGCGCCGCGGTCGAGGGCCTCCGCGTAGAAGGCGGTCTCCGTGTACTCGAGCAGCAGGAGCAGCTGCAGCGCCTCGATGTCCTTATCCGTTTGGGCATCGGTGTCCTCGACCGGCCCGGCGGTGACACCGGCCGCCACCGCCGCGCCGGCGGCGACCGCCCCGGCAGCGATGAACTGTGTACGGGACAGCGCCCCCTGGCCTATTCGCATGGTTACTTTCTGCCCCATTTCGAGGCAAAAAGCGGATGAACTTCGGTGGAAAGGCCCTGTACGCAACCGTTCCGTTGCGTACTTCCGCAACGGTCAGGCGGGCAGACCGTCGAGCGCCGCGCCCTTGCTGGGGCGCTTGTAGCCCGCGGCCGACTGCACGCTGGAGGGCCGCCATTCGGTTCCGCCGCGCAGCGTCGAGACTCCCTCGGCGTTGAGCCTGTCGGATATTGCCTGGAGGGTCCAGCCCTGGGCGCGCAGGGCGCGGATCCGCCCTCGTAGCTCGGGCCGGTCCGCGACGGCGGGCCTGCCGGGCCGCGCGCCCTTCTCCCGGGCGGCCGCGAGCCCCTGGCGGGTCCGCTCCTGGAGCTTGTGGCGCTCGAGCTGACCGGCCGCGCTGAGCGCGCTGGCGGCGAGGCGCCCGGCCGCGGTGGCCGTGTCGAGACCGATGTCGGCGGCGATGAAGCGGGCGCCGGTCCGGTTGAACCACTGCATCATCGCTCCGATCGCCGCCGCGGAGTCCGCCAGGCTGTCGAGCCGCGCCACGACGAGCGCCGATGCCTCACCCGCGACGATCCGCTCGAGCGCCTCGCACAGGCCCGGGCTCGCCGAGTCTGCGGCGTCTGAAGCGCCCTCGTCACTCACGAGGCCGCCCAGGTCGAGCCCGCATTCGTCGCACACCCGCTCGATCGCACGCGCCGCACGCAGCAGTCCGAGCTCGCCGTCCGGCCCAGGACGGACGTAGCCGAGCGCCGGCCCGGCGGGCTCGCTGACGGTGAGCCATCCCTCGAGTGTTGTGCTGAGCTGCAGGACAGACATCATCCCCGTACTTACGAGCGACTCGCAACTTCGGATCACTCGCTCTTGCGAGACGTTATGAATAGGCGTCGCAGGGCTATCTTGACGCCATGACGACCGCCGCCCCCATCGGCCGGGAGATCAGCGACTCCATCCTCGACGTGATCGGGGAGAAACCGCTCGTGCGGCTCTCTCGGATCGGCAAGGACCTGCGTCCCCAGCTCGTCGCCAAGCTGGAGGTGTTCAACCCCGGCGGTTCGATCAAGGACCGTGTGGCGGTAGCCCTGATCGAGGCCGCCGAGCGCGATGGCCTCCTCCGCCCGGGTGGCACGATCGTCGAGCCCACGAGCGGCAACACCGGCACCGGGCTCGCGATCGCCGCCTCGCTAAAGGGCTACCGGGTGATCGCCGTGATGCCGGACAAGATGTCCAAGGAGAAGATCGACCTGCTGCGCGCCTACGGAGCCGAGGTGGTGGTCGCGCCGACGGACGTCCCGCCAGAGTCGCCGGAGTCCTACTACCGCGTCGCCGACCGCCTCACCGAGGAGATCCCGGGCGCGTTTCAGCCGAATCAGTACCGCAACCCGGCCAACCCCGAGGTGCACTACCGCATCACCGGCCCGGAGCTGTGGCGCCAGTCCGGTGGCCGGATCACCCACCTCGTAGTGGGCGTCGGGACCGGCGGCACGATCACGGGCGTCGGCCGCTACCTGCGCGAACAGAGCCCCGCCATTCAGATCATCGGCGCGGACCCCGTTGGCTCGATCTACTCGGGCGGCGAGGAGGGGGTCAAGCCGTACCTCGTCGAGGGCGTCGGCGAGGACTTCTGGCCGGACACGTACGACCCCTCGATCGTCGACCGCTACGTGACCGTGTCCGACCAGGACTCGTTCCTGTGGACGCGCAGGCTCGCCGAGACGGAGGGCATCCTCGCAGGCGGCTCCTGCGGCCTCGCCCTCTGCGCGGCCTACCAGGTGGCGCGCGAGGTCGACGATCCGGACGCGATGGTCGCCGTGATCTTCCCGGACGGCGGACGCTCCTATCTCTCGAAGATCTTCAACGACGCCTGGATGCGCCAGTACGGCTTCCTCGGCCGCGAGGAGGAGCTGACCGTCGGCGACGTCCTGCGACGCAAGCACGCCTCGGACGAGATCCCGCCGCTGCTGACGGTTGACGCACATGCCAAGGTGCGTGACGCCGTGTCGCTTCTGCACGAGCACCGCGTCTCCCAGCTGCCAGTGGTCTCGTCGCACGATCCCCAGGCGATCGTCGGCGCGGTCTCCGAGCGCGGGCTGCTGCGGCACGCGATGGACGACCCGGCCCTGCTCGGCGCCGAGATCGTCGAGGTGATCGAGCCGCCCTTCCCAGCGGTCTCGGCCGAGGACGGCGTGCGCGAGGCGGTCGAGCTCCTCGCCGACCGGCGTGAGGCGCTGCTCGTGAACATGGACGGGCGCGCCGCCGGCATTCTCACCCGCGCGGACCTGCTCGAATCGCTCGCGCGGTGACCAGGCTCCCGGACGACATTGAGCTCGCGACCCGCGTCGTGCACGCTGGGCTCGAGCCCGACCCGAGCTACGGCTCGGTGATCCCGCCGATCCACCAGACCTCCACGTACATTCAGCCGTCGCCGGGCGAGTTCGTCGATGACTACGACTACGCGCGCTCCGCCAACCCGACGCGCGCCGCGCTTGAGCGCGCGCTGGGCGAGCTCGAGGGAGGGCTCGGCTCGTCCTTTTCGAGCGGCATGGCCGCCACCCATGCACTGATCACTGCGGCCTGCAACGGGGGCGAGCACGTGGTGCTGCCCAACGACCTCTACGGCGGCACGTACCGGCTGCTCGACAAGGTCCTGACCCGCTTCGGCCTGCGCTACGACCTGGTCGACCAGACCGATCTCGAGGCGCTCGAGCACGCCGTGACGCCCGAGACGACGCTGATCTGGGTCGAGACGCCCACCAACCCGCTGCTGAACGTGGTCGACATCGAGGCCGTGATCGCCCGCAAGGGTCAGGCGCTCGTCGCCGTGGACAACACCTTCGCCACACCGGTCGTCCAGCGCCCGCTCCAGCTCGGGGCGGACGCGGTCGTGCACTCGGCGACCAAGTACCTCGGCGGGCATTCGGACGTCGTCGGCGGCGCGGTCGTCGTCCGCGACGAGGAGCTCAATGAGCGCGTCCGCTTCGTGCAGAACTCGATCGGCGCCGTGCCGGGGCCATTCGACTGCTTCCTCGTTCACCGCGGCCTGCGCACCCTGCACCTGCGCGTGGCGGCCCACGGCGAGAACGGGCGAGCCGTAGCGGACCTGCTGCGCTCACTGCCCGGCGTCTCGGACGTGCGCTGGCCCGGCTTCGGCGGCATGGTGTCCTTCCGCCACCCGGAGGCGACCCGAATCGCAGCCGAGACGCGGATCTTCTCGCTCGCCGAGTCACTCGGCGGCGTCGAGTCGCTGATCGAGGTGCCTCAGGCGATGACGCACCAGTCGGTCGAGGACTCGTCGGCCGCCGTCCCCGCCGACCTGGTGCGCCTGTCGTGCGGGGTGGAGGCCGCCGAAGACCTCGTCGAGGACCTGCGGCAGGCGATCGGGCCCTAGACCGTCGCGAACGCCCTGCAGGGACCGCCCGAGCCCTCGCGCCAGGGAATCAATCCGAGGAGCAGCGTCGCCCCGCGCGCCGGCAGCTGTTTGAGATTGCGCAGGTTCTCCACCCCGTAGCGATCGGCGCCGAGCACGGTCAGGTGGACGTCGAAGGTCGCCGACGACCCGTTGTCCAAGCTCATCGTGTCCACGCCGATGCCGCGGATGTCGCGGCGCGCGAGCAGCCAGTCGACCGCTTCCTTGCCGAAGCCGGGGAAGCGCATGACACCGCCGGCGTCCGTGTTGCGATAGGTCTCGACGCTCCCGACACGCGCCTCCCAGCCCGAGTACATCGCAACGACCGCGCCACGCGGGATGCGCCCGTAGCGCCGCTCGAAGCGCGCCAGGTCATCCGGCGTGACCACGGTGTCGGGCTCGCGCGCGACGCGGCGGGAGATGTCGACGACCACGATCGGTGACACGAGCTCCTCGATCCCAAGCTCCGGCGAGGTGCGGCCGCCGGTGATGAAGTGCGCCGGAACGTCCATGTGGGTGCAGATGTGCTCCCAGATCGTCCAGACCTGGCCGTAGAAACCGTCCTCGGGAATCGTCACCGCGGTCTCGCGGCTGGTCGGCGGCGCTCCCGGGAAGGCGGGGAAGTCGTCCCTGAACTCGTGGGTGAGGTCGACCAGCCGGCCCTTGCCGTTGTGGCCTCCGTGATGGCGGCTCGATGAACGGGCGGACGCCGTGCCGGGTAGCGCCGCCCCGGCGACGGCCGCTGCGCCGAAGCCGAGCGCTGCTCGCCGGCTCAGCCGCGGCGTGCCCTCTCGCTCGGCTCTCTCCCGGACCGTCTCGAGCGTCCCTGGTACGCACATGCCGAAACCCCCTGGCTAGTGGACGGACGCAAGGTACCGAGGCTCGCGTGAGCGTGACCTACCGCCTGAAGCTCACGAGCTCCTCGCGGTCGGCTCCACCGGACACGCTCACGGCCAGCACCGGGCCGACTCCGCGGGCGTAGAACTTGAACTCGAGCACCTTCGGCTCGATCGGGTTGACCTCGCGTGTCATCAGCGCCGGCCGGAAGTGGCCGAAGGGCACCTCGGCCTGCTCGCGCAGGCTCATCACCTTCGCGCGGTCCTCGGCCTGGCCCTTGTAGTACTCCTGGCGGTAGCGCAGGCCCGGTCGCGGGTGCGCGGGCATGATCACGCCGGCCTGGGCGCCGTCGACGCCCGCCTCGAAGGATCCCTCGGTCGACACCGGCTTGCCGTTCTCGTACTCGGTCGTCGCCTCGCCGAGGTACCAGATGTTGCCCCGGCGGTCCTGCGCGTACCAGTCGTCGGTGACCTCCACGAACTCGCCCCTCTCGGTGACCACGTCGCGCACCGCCCGGGCGGTGACCCCGTTGGCGATCAGCTTCGTGCGCCTGGTCACCGTCACGACCACCCTCTGCCGGGTGCCGTCGGGGTCGGTCTCGCGGTAGACCCAACGGCTGCCCGGGCGCATCGGCCACCAGGGGTTGGAGATCCGGGTGCTGAAGTCGGCCGGGTTCAGGTGCACCTGCTCGCCGCCCCGGGGAAGCCTGCTGTGCGGCGTGCCGGCGCCGGCCGCCCCCACGCCGAGCGCAGCCACCACCGCCGTTGCGATCAGTGCGGTCTTCCGTGCCATGACCGCAAGCTAGGCCATGCTCCTGAGACCCTCCTGAGAGCCTTGACGGCGAGCGCCGGCGCGACCGCTGCACGTCTGCGGACCTTGACTTGACCGGCGCACGGGCGGAGGATTCGCGCAGAGGATTCGCGGCCCAGCTGCGGGAGATCACCCCCCAGAGCGGCGACGCGAGCGCCGCGCGTCGCCGGCAACAGGAGGTCCATCATGGACTCCAGACGAGCGTTGACGGCGCTGATCGCCGTCTCGGCCTTGCTGGCGGCGGGGCTCCCTGCCGCGGCGAGCGCCCACAAGCCTCCCAAGTCGCCGGTGGCCCACGAGCTGGCCAGCTTCGCGGCCCCCACCTGTATGAGCGGGTGTGGCTCCGGCAGCACGATCGGCCCCGACGGCGCGCTGTACGTGACGGATGGCCCGGGCGGCCGCGTCCTGCGAGTGGATCCGAAGACCGGCGCGGTCACGACCTTCGCGAGCGGGTTGCCTCCGGCGATCCCGGATGTGGGCATCGGCGGGGCGATGGACGTCGTCTTCACCCATGGCACCGCGTACGTGCTTGTCACGCTCGTCGGGCCAGCTCTCGGCCAGCCCGACGTGATCGACGGGATCTACCGCATCGGCCGGAACGGCAATGCGACCCCGATCGCCGACATCGGCACGTGGTCCGTGGAGCATCCTCCCAAGACGGACTTCTTCGTCGCGAGCGGCGTCCAGTACGCCATGCAGGAGTACCCCGGCGGGTTTCTCGTCACCGACGGCCACCACAACCGCGTCCTGCACGTCACGCGCCGCGGTGACATCAGGCAGCTGATCGCCTTCGGCAACATCGTCCCCACCGGCCTCGAGGTCCATGGCTGGACGATCTACCTGGGCCAGGCCGGCCCGATCCCGCATCTGCCGCAGAACGGCAAGATCGTGAGATTCACCCCGTGGTCGGCCGCGACCGACGTCGCCTCGGGGGCCAGCCTGATCGTCGACGTCGAGTTCGGCCCGGATCGCCGGCTGTACGCGCTCTCACAGGGAATCTGGGACCTCCCGCCGATTCCCGAGAACGAAGGCGCGCCAGCCTCTGCGAACACCGGGAGGCTCGTGCGGGTCACGAGGGACGGCCGCTTCGCGTCCGTGGTCGAGGGCATCGACCGGCCGACGTCGCTCGAGTTCATCGGCAACACCGCCTTCGTGATCACGCTGACGGGCAAGGTGATCAGGATCGATGATGTTGGGAGGGCGCACTTCGGCTAGCCGCCACTTCGCAGCAGGCTGCCGCGCCCGGTCGGCCACGGCCGGCGCTTGGCTCCGGAGCGCGGGACGCGGAAGACGTCGATCCCGTGATCGATCGTCGAGACGACGATCTCCAGGCGCCCATCCCGATTGAGATCGGCGATCGAGGGGGCGGCCGCGATGCCGATGCCGTTGCCGTTGTCGCGTTGGTGCCGCAGCCGAACGTCGAAGAGGCGCCTGCCGGACGCGGCGAGCACGATCAGCCGTCCGGCGCCGCGGTTTGGGCCGTACGTGCCGAAGACGAGCTCCGGCACGGCATCGCGGTTGAGGTCCGCCGCGACGACCTCCGAGGCGAACGTCTTCGGCGCGCCGCGGGCGTAGTCGTAGCGCCAGAGCCGCTTGCCACCCGGCGCCACGGCGTACACGCGACCGTCGGGCACGGACGCGACGATCTCCGGGCGCCGATCCCCCCTGATGTCGACCACGGTCGGCGCCGGAATGCCGCTGGGCGGATACCAGTCGCCGTCGGGACGAACGGCCGGCTTGCCGCTGAGCGGCGGCCGCTCGAAGCCCCTGTGCCTGCGCGCGGAGCGCCTCCCGCGGCCCTGGGCTCCGTCGAGCACCATGAACGCGTAGGCCTGCGTCTCGTAGGGCTCGTGCTGCTCGACGTTCGGAACGCCGATCACCTCGTTGTGCCCGTCCGTGTCGAGATCGGCGACCGACGGCGGCGAGGCCGTCCACTGCAGCCACGGCGTCCTCCGCACGTCCGGCCAGGAGCCGGCGTGGCGGTGGTAGTGGTCCGCCTCCACGCGCGGGTTGAGCCAGCGGATGAACTGCCCCCAGCCGAGGCGCCGCCCGAGGTGGTCCTGCTGCCGGTTCGTGAACCACGCAGACGCGAGCAGCGACGAACCGTCGTGGTTGAAGACGTTGATCTGGTGGTTGTCGAACGTGACGACGATCTCGAGCTGCCGATCGTTGTCGAGGTCGCCGATGCCGACGTTCTCGCCGTAGGCGCCGTAGCCATGGTTGCCCGCGCCGTTGAAGACGGCGTCGCCACCAGGCCCCGACAGCGTGTTGAAGCGTGGCCATGCCGGCGCGGGCGCGCCCTGCGGCTGGTAAAGCGAACCCGACCCGTCGAAGACGAAGACCTGCGAGCCCGTCCGCGACGTGTTCGTCGTCGTCGCCACGACCTCGACGCGCCCGTCTCCGTCGAGATCAGCTCCGGCGAGGCCACGCGTTTCGGGGCACTGGCCGCCGCTGCACGTCGAGGCCGGCCAGCCGGGCTTGACCCGCAGCCCACCGGCGCCGAGGTTGTAGGCCGCCACGGTCCCCTCGTTCCCGCCCACGACGATCTCCCGCGTGCCGTCACCGTCCAGGTCTGCGACCACGCTGGGCGCATAGACGCGTCCGCTGGTCGCCGTGCCCTCGCCCAGGCGGCGCCCCGTGGAGTCGAAGACGAAGGTCGAGTAGAACGGCGCAACGATCTCGAGGCGGCGGTTCCCGCCGAGGTCGACCAGGGCGGGCGATGAGAACCAGCCGGTCTGGCCGGTGTCGATGTTCCTGACGAAGCGGGGGGCCGCGACCGAGCTCGCCGACACCGGCGCCGGCGCCACGAGCAGCAACGCGAGGAGCGCCGGGAACGACCACTTCAGGTGCCGTGGCATCCGCGCAAGCTACCCACTCGCGAGGCGGGATCCGCGCCGGCGGGGCGCTAGGGTCCGCGCCGTGGCCGAGAATCCAACGCTCATCCTGCAGCTCGCGCGCGGCAGCGCCGTCGATCGCCAGCTCGACGACGACGAACCGGGCAGCGTCACCCGCGGCGACGTCGTGATCGACCACGCCGCGGCGGACTCCTACGGTGACGTCGAGGGCGGGTCTGGTCAGGTCGTGCTGTCAGTGCCCTCGCCGGAAGGGCTGACCCGCGAGGCGGATGAGGTGCGCCGGGTGCTCGCCGGCGCCGGCAGCGGTGTCGAGCCGCTCGTGGTCGTGCTGGAGGCGGCCGATGAGCTGCGTGAGGCCGAGCTCGGCGTGGTCGTCGAGGCGGCGCGGCACGCGCCCCGGCCGGTGATCCTGCGCATCATGCGCGACGGCTAGAGACTGACGGTCCGGCCCGCCTCGAACCCCTCGCTCTCCGCGATCAGGTCGACGACGTCCTGCGGCACCGGTGAATCCGTCGTGACGATCATCGTCGCGACCCCGCCGACGTGGTCGGCGTCGGGGCGGCGGCCGACGGCGGCGCCCGAGATGTTGATGCCCGCCTCGCCGAAGATCCCGCCGACGCGGCCGATCATGCCGGGCTGGTCGACGTAGCGGAACAGAGCGAGATTCGGCTCGAGCTGGATGTTGAAGCGCGAGCCCCACGCCTCCAGCAGGTGCGGGCGGTGCATCCGGCCGAAGGTGGTGCCGACGACACGTGTCCGCGTGCCGCCGCTCACGACGGTCACGCGCAGGAGGTCGGTGAAGTCGCGCGCGTCCGCCGAGCTCGTCTCGGACACGCGAATGCCGCGCTCCTCGGCGATCGCGGGCGCGTTCACCTCGTTGACCTCCTCCTCGACATGGCCGGCGAGCGCGCCCTTCAGCACCTGCACAGTCAGGATCCGCGTGTCGCGCGTCGCGATCCGGCCCAAGTACTCGACCTCGAGTGCGTCGATCGAGGTGCCCTCCGCGAGCGCCACGCCGACCCGGCCGAGGTCGCGCGCGAGCGGGAGGAACGGGCCGAGCGCCTCGAGGTCCTCGGGCGCGATCGCCGGCACGTTCACGGCGCTCGTGACGACGCCGCCCGTGAGCGCGGCCACCACCTGCTCGGCGGCCTGGTAGCCGGCGCGGTCGGTGGCCTCGGCGGTGGAGGCGCCGAGGTGGGGCGTGACGACCACGTTGGGATAGCCGAACAGCGGGTTGTCGGTGACCGGCTCGTCGCGGAAGACGTCGAGCGCCGCGCCCGCGACCCGGCCGGAGTCGAGCGCCTCGCGCAGGGCGTCCTCCACGATCAGCTTGCCGCGCGCGACGTTGATGATGCGCACGCCCTCCTTCATCTTCGCGAAGGCCGCAGCGTCGAGGAAGTTCTCCGTCTCGCCGGTCACCGGCAGGTGGATCGTGAGGAAGTCGGCGCGCCCGTAGAGCTCGTCGGACGACTCCGCCCGCTCGACGCCGAGCGCGCGGAAGCGCTCCTCGGCGACGTACGCGTCGAAGGCGAGCACGCGCATCCCGAATCCGAGCGCGCGCTGGGCGACGAGCTGGCCGATGCGCCCGAAGCCGAGGATCCCCAGCGTCTTCTCGTAGAGCTCGACGCCGCTGAAGCGCGACCGCTCCCAGGCGCCGCCGGTGAGCGACTCGTGCGCCTGTGGCACCTTGCGCGCGAGCGCCAGCAGCATCGCGAGCGTGTGCTCGGCGGCGGTGATGACGTTCGACTGCGGCGCGTTGGCGACGACCACGCCGCGCTTGGTGGCGGCCTCGACGTCGACGTTGTCCACGCCGACACCGGCGCGGCCCACCGCTTTCAGACGCCCCGCCCGCTCGAGCAGCTCCGCGGTCAGCTGCGTGCCCGAGCGGATCAGCAGCCCGTCGAACTCGCCGATCCGGCTCTCGAGCTCACCGTCAGCCCAATCGGTGCCGACCTCGACGTCGAGCCCGGCGTCGCGCAGAAGCTGGACGCCCGACTCGCCGATCCGCTCCTTGACGAGGACCTTCACGCCGCGACGGGCACGCCGGCCTCGAGCACGCGCTGCGCGGCGGCGACGCCGGCGCCCAGCTCTACCTCGTGACCGAGCTCCCGAAGGGTCATCTCGAGCGCCGAGACGGTGACGATGATGTCGAAGGGGCCGAAGTAGCCGCAGTGCGCGATGCGCGCGATCTTGCCCTTGAGCCGGCCCTGGCCGCCCGCGATCGTGATGCCGAAGCGGTCGCGCATCAGCTTCGGTACTCCCGCGCCGTCGATGCCTTCCGGCAGGACGATGGCGGTCACGACGTTCGCGGCCTCGTCGCCGCCGCCGAGCAGCTCGAGCTCGAGCCCGTGCGCCGCGGCGCGTGTCGCGCGACCGAGCAGGTCGTGACGGCGGTAGACCTGCTCGAGCGTCTCCTCCTCGATCAGGCCGAGCGCCACATCGAGGGCCAGGACGAGCCCGACCGCCGGGGTGAACGGGCTGTCGGGCGGGTCCTTGCGCTGGCCCGCGACGGTGCGGCCCCAGTCGAAGTAGAAGCGCCCGCCGGGAGCGGCCGCCGCGCGCTCGAGCGCCGCCTCGTTCGCGCTCGCGAAGCCGAGCCCGGGCGGCGCCATCAGCGCCTTCTGCGAGCCGGCCACGACGACGTCGAGGCCCCATTCGTCCTGCGGGCAGGGCACGGCGCCGAGGCCGGAGACCGCGTCGACGGCGATCAGCGCGCCGTGGCGATGCGCCACCTCGGCGAGCTCGCGCACGTCGTTGACGACGCCGGTGGAGGTCTCGGACAGCTGGGTGAAGACGACCTCGACGCCCGGGTTGGCGGCCAGCTGCGCATCGAGCCCGGCCGGGTCGACCTTGCGGCCCCACTCCGTCTCCCAATGGACCGTGTCCGCGCCGTAGGCGTCGCAGAGCTCTGCCCAGCGCTCGCCGAACTTGCCGCAGGAGGCGACGAGCGCCGGCTCGCCCGTACGAGCCAGATTGGCGACCGCCGACTCCATCGCGCCGCTCCCCGAGCTGGCGAACACGAGCACGTCGTTACCCGTGCCGAACACCGCCTTGAGCCGGCCGAGCACTCGCGCGTACACCTCGATGAAGGCCGGGGCGCGGTGGTAGAGCATCGGCTCGGCCATCACCTGCGAGACCGCGGGCGGCAGCGGCGTCGGCCCGGCGGTCATCAGGTAGCGCTTGAGATACGGATTCGCCATCGGACCGGCGAGCATAGCGAGCGCTCAGGTCACGAGATGAAGGGCCAGCCGGACCGCCGCGGCGGCCACGACGGAGAGGCTCTGCGACTCGTCGAACTCGTTCTCGAGGTCCCTCTGGAACTCGTCGTCGGTGAGCGCGGCGATGAGGATCGCGAGCCAGATCGCGGTCGCGATCACGGAGAAGATCAGGCTCACGAGCCCGATCCAGAAGCCGGCCTGGCCGAGCGAGCGGTTCTTGGGCGTCTCCCCCGCGTCGACCCGGCGCACGCCCTTGCGGCCGAGCACCATGCCGGCGATCGATAGGCCCACCGAGAGCAGCGTCGAGAGGCCGGCGGAGATCAGCAGCAGGCCGCCGCCGACGAGCGACAGGATGAAGCCGGCCACCGCCTGGTTGTTGTCCGGGACGCGCTGCTGCGGGTAGCCCCACTGCTGGGGCGGCGGCTGCTGCCAGCCGCCCTGGGTGACGGGTGGGTACCAGCCGCCCGGCGGCGGTGGCGGCTGATAACCGCCCTGCGGCTGCCCGTAGACGGGGGGCTGCGGCTGTGGCGCGGCCGGCGGCGGAGTTGGCTCCTGCCGGGGCGGAGGAGCCGGCCTGCTGCCCAGTTCCGGCTCCGGGCCGGCGGGCTGCGGCGGCAGGAAGCGGCTGGGCTCCTCGTCGGTCACGCGGCCCGGCTCAGAACTCCTGGTCGATCCAGGGCATCATCGCGCGCAGCTCCCTGCCCTCGCGCTCGATCTGATGCCCCTTCTGCTCCTCGCGCATGCGCAGGAAGTTCTCCTGGCCGGCCTTGTTCTCGGCGATCCACTCGCGCGCGAAGTCGCCGGACTGGATCTCCGCCAGGATCTCGCGCATCGCGGCCCGGGCGCGATCGTCGATCACGCGCTTGCCGCGCGTGAGATCGCCGTACTCCGCCGTGTTCGAGACCGAGTAGCGCATGCCGGTGATGCCCTTCTCGTACATCAGGTCGACGATCAGCTTGAGCTCGTGCAGGCACTCGAAGTAGGCGAGCCGCGGGTCGTAGCCGGCATCGACGAGCGTCTCGTAGCCCGCCCGCACCAGCTCGCTGACGCCGCCGCAGAGCACGGCCTGCTCGCCGAACAGGTCGGTCTCGGTCTCGTCCTTGAAGGTCGTCTCGATCACGCCGGCCCGCGTGCAGCCGATGCCCTTCGAATAGGCGAGGACGAGATCGCGGGCGTTGCCGGTCGCGTCGCGATGGATCGCGACCAGGCCGGGCACGCCGGCGCCCTCCTCGAACTGCCTGCGCACGAGATGCCCCGGGCTCTTCGGGGCGACCATGCCGACATCGACCTCGGGGCCCGGATCGATCTGGCCGAAGTGGACGCTGAACCCGTGGGCGAACATGAGCAGGTTGCCGGGTGCGATCCCGTCGCGGATCTCGGCCTCCCAGACATCCGCCTGCTTCTCGTCGGGCAGCAGGATCATCACGATGTCGCCTTCGCTGGCGGCGTCCGCGACCGGCAGCACGCGCAACCCGTCGGCCTGCGCCTTCTGCACGGAGGACGAGTCCTCGCGCAGTCCGACTACGACGTCGACGCCCGAATCCTTGAGGCTGAGCGCGTGGGCGTGGCCCTGCGAGCCGTAGCCGATGACGGCTACGGTCTTGCCGTCGAGCTTGGAGAGATCGGCGTCCTTGTCGTAGATCATGGGCGCGAGACTTTAGTGAGGTCCACCGCTGAGCCGGTCCCGAAGCAGCTTCCCGGCGGCGTTGCGCGGCAGCTCGGGGAGCGTGTGGATCGCCTTGGGCACCTTGTAGGGCTCGAGCCGCGCGCGCATCCAGGCATCGAGCTCGCCGTCCTCGACGGCCTGGCTCAGCACGACGTAGGCGGTGATGGCCTCGCCCCAGAGCGGGTCGGGCAGCCCGGCCACCCCGGCGTCCGCAACGGCGGGATGTGTCAGGAGCGCCTGCTCGACCTCGAGCGGCACGACGTTCTCGCCGCCGGTCACGATCAGCTCCTTGATGCGGCCCTCGACGTGCAGGAGGCCGTCGGCGTCGAGCCGCCCGCGGTCGCCGGTGTGGAGCCAGCCGTCGGCGCGGCGCGTCGCGGGCGCGACCATGTCGCCTCGTATGAGGATCTCGTTGTGCTCGGAGATCTGGAGCTCGGCGCCGCGCAGCACCCGGCCGGGAATGCCGGCCACCACCTGCGAGCAGGTCTCGGTCATGCCGTATACGGGCGTCACCGGGATGCCCTGCCCGGCCGCCCACTCGAGCAGTCCCGCGGGGACGGGCCCGCCGCCGAGGGCGATCGCACGCAGGCCGGGTGTGCTCTGGAGGCCCGCGTCCCGCAGGCGAGCGAGCATCGTCGGCACCAGCGACGCGAGCGTGACCTCGCCGCCCTCGAGGACCGCACACACGCGCTCCGGGTCGAAGCGTCCGTGCAGCACCGCAGTGGTGCCGTGGATCGCCGACCGGACCAGGATGTTGAGCCCGCCCACGTGGTGGAGCGGCAGCGGGCACAGCCAGCGGTCGCCCGGCTCGGCGCCGACCGCGTCGGCCGCGGCGGCCGCGCTCGCGGCGTGGTTGCGGTGGGTCAGCTCGACCAGCTTCGGCTCGCCCGTCGTGCCCGAGGTGGCGATCACCGTGTGCACGGCCTCCGGTGGGTGGTCAAGTCGCAGCTCGGCAGGCTGCTGCCCGTTCAGCGGCAGCCGTGCGCCCGCCTGGTGAGCCGGCAGCGGCTCGAGTGCCGCGCCTCGCCGCGGCAGCGAGTGCAGCAGCGCGGCGAACGCGAGCGTGGCCGTGGCGGCTGCCTGCACCCGCTCGCCGGGCGAGACGTCGAGGCCGCGCGCCAGCTCGTCAGCCCGGGCGTTCAGCTCCGCGTACGTCAGCCGGCCGTCGTCGGCCTCGACCGCGATCCGGTCGGGGTGCTCCTCTGCAGCTGTCGCGAGCCAATCCCGCATCCTCCCCCGGATTAAAGCCACCGCGCGCGCGTATCCTCCCGGGCGCATGGCCACCACCCGTACGATCCGGGCCGGCGCGGACTGGCGCGCGGCCGGCGACTACCAGGACATCCGCTACGAGCTCGCGGACGGGATCGCGAAGATCACGATCGACCGCCCCGAGGTCCGCAACGCATTCCGCCCGGAGACGCTCATCGAGATCTCGGACGCGCTCGAGCGGGCGCGCGAGGACACCTCCGTGGGCGTGATCATCCTCACCGGCGAGGGCCCGCTCGCCTTCTGCTCGGGCGGCGACCAGCGCGTCCGCGGGGACACCGGCTACGTGGCGAGCGGCGCGGACGTCGGGCGCTTCCACGTGACGGACCTGCACGTGCAGATGCGCCGCCTGCCGAAGCCGATCGTCGCGATGGTCGCCGGCTACGCGATCGGTGGCGGACACGTGCTGCACGTCGTCTGCGACCTGACGATCGCGGCCGACAACGCCCGCTTCGGCCAGACGGGCCCCAAGGTCGGCAGCTTCGACGGCGGCTTCGGTGCGGGCCTGCTCTCCAACCTGGTGGGTCCGAAGAAGGCCAAGGAGATCTGGTTCCTGTGCCGCCAATACGACGCCGAGCAGGCGCTCGAGATGGGGCTCGTCAACCGGGTCGTCCCGCTCGAGGAGCTCGAGGAGGAGACGGTCGCCTGGTGTCGCGAGATGCTCACCCTCTCCCCCTTCTCGCTGCGCCTGCTCAAGGCCAGCTTCAACGCCGCCGAGGACGGGCTCAGCGGCATCCAGCAGCTGGCGCACGACGCCAACCTCCTCTTCTACGGCTCCGAGGAGGCCCAGGAAGGTCGGGACGCCTACAGGGAGAAGCGCCGGCCTGACTTCGCCAAGTTCCCGAAGCGGCCTTGAGCCATCTCCGGCTCTGGCTGCTCGCGGCACGGCCGCGCACGCTTCCGGCGGCGATCGCCCCGGTGCTGGTCGGAACCGCGCTCGCCGGATCCGAGGACACGTTCCGCGCGCTGCCGTTCGTCGCCGCGCTGGTCGGGAGCGTCTTCATCCAGATCGGCACCAACCTCTCCAATGACTACTCGGACGCTCGCCGCGGCGCCGACACCGAGGACCGCCTCGGACCGGTGCGCGTGACCGCCGGCGGGCTGATGCCGCCGCGCCGCGTCCTGATCGGGACCTATGTCGCCTTCGGCGTTGCGGTCGCCGCCGGCCTGTACCTGGCCGCCGTGGCGGGCTGGGAGCTGCTCGTCGTGGGCGCCGCCTCGATCCTGGCGGGCGTCCTCTACACGGGCGGCCCGCGCCCCTACGGCTACGAGGGACTGGGCGAGCTGTTCGTCTTCCTGTTCTTCGGGATCGTCGCCGTGGTCGGCTCGTACTTCGTACAGACCGAGGATCTCCGCTGGGAGGCGTTCGCGCTCGCCGTGCCGGTGGGCCTGCTGGCCTCGGCCATCCTCGTCGTGAACAACATCCGGGACGTCGACACCGACCGCCGCGCCGGCAAGCGCACGCTCGCCGTCAAGCTCGGGCGCGACCGGGCACGCAGGCTGTACGCCGGGATGCTGATCGTGTCGTTCGTGGTGCCGCCGCTGCTGGTGCCGGCGCTGTCGGCGTGGGTGCTGCTCAGCCTCGCGGCGCTGCCGCTCGTGCCGCCCCTGGTGCGCACCGTCTCGACGCGCACCGACGGGCCGTCCCTCAACGGCGCGCTCGCGGGCACCGGGCGGCTGCTCGCCGTCTACTCGCTGCTGCTCGCCGGCGGGGTGCTGCTCTCGTGAAGCGCTCGGTCCTGCGCCTGTCGATCCCGCTGAAGCGGCCGTTCGTGACCGCCGCCGGGGTCACCCACGCGCGCGAGCTGCTGCTGCTGCGCGTCGAGGCCGCCGACGGCACCATCGGCCACGGCGAGGCCGCCCCGTTCGAGCCCTACGACGGCGTTCCGCTCGAGCGCGCCCTCGCGGCGCTGACGGGCGGCGGTGGACGGCGGCCTCCGCAGGCGCGGGCCGCCGAGGAGCTGGCCCGGCTCGACCTGCTC
>Ga0081455_10003651_pt1 | contig 17630 bp, 15 predicted proteins | sample TabmetS3T2R1_FD_70207 | JGI IMG/M metagenome (GOLD analysis project Ga0081455, IMG submission 70207) | Tabebuia heterophylla rhizosphere microbial communities from the University of Puerto Rico - S3T2R1 | ecosystem: Host-associated > Plants > Roots > Rhizosphere ...
CCCCCGCCGAGATGCCGGAGACGTCCGAGGCGCCGGCCCCGGCAACGCCGGAGCCGGTGGCGGCCGAGGCAGAGGCTCCGACCGCCGACCCGTCGACGCCCGAAGCCGCACCGAGCACGGACGCCCCCGTCGACGAAGAGGCGGCGGAGACTGCTGCCGAGGCCACCCAGGGCGAGGCCGAAGGCGAGGCCGCGAGCGAAGAGGACATCTCGCTCGAGGCGATCCTCGAGGACCTGAAGCGGCGCGAAGGCCGCTCGGGCTGACCCGTGCTGCTGGTCGGTCTGACCGGCGGTATCGGGTCGGGCAAGTCGACCGTCGCGCGCATGCTCGAGAGGCGCGGCGCGGTGGTCTTCGACGCCGACGTGCTCGCCCGAGAGGTGGTCGAACCCGGCACGCCCGGCCACGCCGCGGTGATCGAACGCTTCGGCGCGAACGTCCTGGCTCCCGGCGGCGAGCTCGACCGGGAGGCGCTCGCGAGCATCGTGTTCGCCGACCCGGCCGCCCGGCGCGACCTCGAGGCGATCGTCCACCCCGAGGTCCGGCGCCGGTTCGCCGAGGGGGCCGAGGCGTACAAGGACACCGAGCGCGTGGTGGTCTTCAGCGCGCCGCTGCTCGTGGAGACCGGCATGCACAGCGCGTTCGACATGCTGGTGGTGGTGTCGGCCACCAACGCCACCCAGATCGACCGGCTGATGCGCGACCGCGGCATGTCGGAGGAGGCGGTCCGCTCGCGGATCGACGCGCAGGCGACGCCTGAGGCCAGGGCCGAGGTCGCCGACGTGCTCGTCGACAACGAGGGGACGGTCCAGGAGCTGGAGCAGCAGGTCGACCGGCTGTGGTCCGACCTGTCCGCCCGAGCGTCCGCCGGCGCCTGAAGGGCCATCCGGCCGGCCTTCGCTGGCTATCCTTTCGGCCGTGACCCCGTCCGGCTACGCAGCGGTCTTCTTCGACGCGGGCGAGACCCTCGTGCATCCGCACCCCACCTTCCCCGACCTGTTCGCCGAGACCCTGCGCACACAGGGGTACGAGGTCTCGGCCGAGACGGTCCGCGAACGCGGACACGTCGTCTTCGAGCGGTTCCGCGCGGCGGCGCGGGCCAACGAGCTGTGGACGACCTCGCTCGAGCGCTCGCGCGCCTTCTGGCACGACGTGTACGGGGTGTTCATCCGCGAGCTCGGCATCCAGGACGCCGACGGACTGCTCGACGTGCTGTACGCGACCTTCACCGACCTCGCGAACTACCGCGTGTTCGAGGACGTGCCGCCGGTGCTGGACCGCCTCCGCGACGCCGGGATGGTGCTGGGCGTCGTCTCGAACTTCGAGGAGTGGCTGGAGCAGCTGCTCGAACAGCTCGGCGTCCGCTCGTACTTCTCGGTGAGCGTGATCTCCGGCATCGAGGGCATGGAGAAGCCGGACCCGCGCATCTTCGCGCTCGCGATGGAGCGGGCCGGCGTCCGGCCCGACGCGTCCGTCTACGTGGGCGACAACCCCGAGTTCGACGTTGGCCCGGCGCTCGCGGCGGGGATGTTCCCGGTGCTGATCGACCGGCGCGAGCGGTTCCGCGACGCGCCCGGCGCCCGGATCACGTCGATGGCCGAGCTCCCCGGCGTGCTGGGGATCGCGTGATGACCGACGAGCGGCTGTACACGGTCGGCGAGGCGGACGCGCTGCTGCCCGACCTGCGCGAGCGGTTGAGCAGGATCCGCGACGCTCGCCAGGAGATCCTGCGGCGGACGGAGGTCGTCAGGGCCAGGGTCGTGGCCGACGTCGGAGGGGCCGACCCCGGACCGGAGTATCGGGAGGCGTCGAACACGCTGCGCGCCGAGCTCGAACGCCTGTCACAGGAGAACATCCTGCTTCGCGATCCGGAGACGGGGCTCGTGGACTTCCCCGCCGAACGCGAGGGGGAGCGCGTCTACCTGTGCTGGCGGCTGGGCGAGGACCACGTCGCGAACTGGCATCCGCTGGATACCGGGTTCGCGGGCAGGCGGCCGCTGTGAGCACGCGGGCGCGCGTCGCGGTCCTGGGGTCGTCCCCGGCCGACGGTCCCCCGGGGATCGAGGCGATCGCGGACACCGTCGACCTCGTCCTGCCCGAGGACGACGAGCAGCTGCAGGGCGCGCTCGAGGGCGCCGAGGTCCTGTTCGCCTGGCGACCCAACGGCAGGGCGCTCTCGCAGGCGTGGGGGAGCGCGGGCTCGCTGAAGTGGATCCAGTCGGCGTCCGCCGGCGTGGACAGCCTGCTCTTCCCCGAGCTCGCGACCAGCCACGTCGTGGTGACGAACGCGCGCGGCATCTACGAGGACGCGATGGCCGAGTACGTCCTCGCGCTCATGCTCGTCATGTCCAAGGGCTTGCGTTCGGTCCTCGAGCACCAGCGCCGCGCCGAGTGGGACCATCGCCAGACCGAACGGCTCGAGCGCAAGCGCGTGCTCGTGGCGGGGACCGGGCCGATCGGTCGCGCGATCGCGCGGGACTGCCGCGCGCTGCGGATGTCGGTCCGCGGCGTCGCGCGCACGGCGCACCCGGGAGACGCGGACATGGTGGAGATCTTCGGGGTCGAGCGGCTGAGGGAGGCCGTCGCCACCACCGACTACGTGGTGAACGCGCTGCCGGCGACCGACGAGACGTGGCACCTGTTCGACCGGGAGGTGTTCGCGGCGATGAGCCCGAGCGCGCGGTTCGTGAACGTCGGGCGGGGGAGCACGGTGGACGAGGACGCGTTGATCCTGGCGCTGCAGACCGGCGGGATCGCCGGGGCGGCGCTGGACGTGTTCGAGCAGGAGCCGCTGCCGTCGGACAGCCCGCTGTGGGCGATGCCGAACGTGATCGTGTCCCCGCACATGGCGGGCGACGCGGCGGGCTGGAAGGAGGCCGCGGTCGAGCTGTTCGTCCGCAACCTCGAGCGCTACCTCACGGGCCGGCCGCTGCTCAACGTGGTGGACAAGATGCGCGGCTACGTACCGTCCTGAGCCTGTAGCCTCGACCCATGGACGACGCCGCCATCGTGGTGCGCGGTCTCCGGAAGTCCTACGGGGACGTCGAGGCCGTCCGCGGGATCGACCTGACGGTCTCGACGGGCGAGGTCTTCGCCCTCCTGGGTCCGAACGGGGCCGGCAAGACGACATCGGTCGAGATCCTGGAGGGATATCGGGAGCGCAGCGCAGGCGACGTCGCCGTCCTCGGACACGATCCCGGGGACGGCGGCCGGAACCTACGAGAGCGCATCGGGATCGTGCTCCAATCGACGGGGATCGATCCCTTCCTCACCGTCAGCGAGACGATCGACATGTATGCGGGGTACTACCCGAAGCACCGTCCAACGGATGAGGTCATCGACGTCGTCGGGTTGGGCGAGAAACGCGGCGTGCGGGTGAACAAGCTGTCGGGCGGCCAGCAACGTCGACTCGATGTGGCGATCGCGCTCGCAGGTGATCCCGAACTGCTGTTCCTCGACGAGCCCACGACCGGCTTCGATCCCGGCGCTCGACGGAATGCCTGGGACATGGTGAGGAACCTGGCGGCGACCGGGAAGACCATCTTCCTCACCACGCATTACATGGACGAGGCGCAGAACCTGGCCGATCGCGTAGCGGTCATCGCGCGAGGCACGATCGTGGCCGAGGGTCCGCCTGAGAGCCTTGCCGGACGGGACCGGATGAAGACGAAGATCCACTTCCGGACGTCGGACGGGATGCCGTCCCCAGACCGGCAGGGGGTGACGCGGCTGTCCGACGGCTCATACGAGATGCAGGCCGATGCGGAGGAGACCACCAAGGTCGTGCACGACCTCACCGGGTGGGCGCTCGAGGAGGGCTCTGGCCTCGAGCTCCTCGAGGTCACGCCCCCCAGCCTGGAGGACGTCTATCTGGAGTTGACGGACTCGGAGGCGGGAACGGAATGAGCGAGCTGGCGCTGGTGCTCCGGCAGGTTCGCTACACGAACAAGGCCTTCTGGCGGAACCCTGCCGCGGCGTTCTTCACGTTCGTGTTCCCCCTCATGTTCCTGGTGATCTTCACGACGCTGTTCGGCAGCGGCACGGTCACGATCAACGGGCAGGAGATCGATCAGTCGACCTACTACGTCGCCGGCATGGCGGTGTTCGCGATGATCACCGCCTGCTACACGAACCTGGCGATCGCGGTGAGCTTCCAACGCGACGCCGGCATCCTGAAACGGACCCGCGGCACGCCATTGCCAGGTCGTTCGTACCTGGGGGCTCGCGTGGTCCATGTGGTCCTGATGGCCATGATCCTGGTTGCGATCTGTGCGCTCTTCGGATGGGCGTTCTACGAGGCCGTGCTCCCGAGCGGGGTGGATCTCTTCAGGACGGTTGCCGTCGTGGTGGTGGGATCGGCCAGCTTCGCGGCGCTGGGGCTGGCGATCACGCCGGCGATCCCGAACGCGGAGGCCGCTCCGGCCGTCGTGAACGCCACCATCCTGCCCCTGCTCTTCATCTCCGGGATCTTCTTCCCGATCACCGACACCGCTCCCCGATGGATAGACACCGTGAGCAAGTTCTTCCCCGTTCGTCACCTCGTCGACGCATTCCTCGGAGCCTTCTACGGCCCACCGACGTTCGCCTTCTCGTGGGTGGACGTGCTGATCATCGGTGCGTGGGGCGTCGTAGGGCTTGCCCTCGCGATCCGGTTCTTCTCGTGGGAGCCGCGTCGCTGATCTGCATGGCCCGATCGCTTGGGCAGGATGCCGCGAACCGCGGCCGAACCTGATCCCGTAGAACAGGCGTGTGCTAGGCTCCGCGGACCACCGGGTCGTCCAGGGGGTTCCCACGATGCGAAAGCTGTTCGCGTTCGTCGCCGTCTCCGCGATGCTGTTCGCGGCGTGCGCCGAGGACAACCCCGCGATCGGGGGAACGGGCGGGACGGCAACGGGTGGCACCGGCGCGACCGCACCCGCCACCGCGGCCGACTGCGCGGCTTCCAACGCCGACGCGTTCAAGAACGCCGGGACGCTCACGATCGGCACGGGCAACCCGGCCTTCCCGCCGTGGTGGGAGGGCGGGACCTCCAAGGGCTCCGAGTTCGAGTTCAACGATCCGGCCAAGGGCGAGGGCTACGAGGGCGCCGTCGCCACGGAGGTCACCGAGCGCCTGGGCTTCACGTTCCCGGACGACGTGACGTTCGTGCCGGTGGCGTTCAACCAGTCGTTCGCGCCGGGGCCGAAGGACTTCGACTTCGTGCTGCAACAGATCTCCTACAAGCCGGGGCGCGACGACGCCGTGGACTTCAGCGAGTCGTACTACGACGTGAACCAGGCGCTCGTGTCCTACGAGGGCTCGCCGGTCGCCGACGCGACCACGATCGCCGACCTGAAGGACGCCAAGCTGGGCGCCCCGATCGGCACGACGAGCCTGGACGTGATCACCAACGAGGTCCAGCCGACGCAGGAGCCGGCCGTCTACGACGACCTCGCGCAGGCGGTCACCGACCTGCAGAACGGGGACATCGACGGGATCGTCGTTGACCTGCCGACGGCGTTCTTCATGGCTGCCGTCCAGATCAAGAAGGGCGTCGTGGTCGGCCAGTTCGGCACGACGTCGAACGAGTACTTCGCGATGGCGTTCGAGACCGGCAGCCCGCTCGTCCAGTGCGTGAACCTCGCGCTCCAGGAGATGAAGGCGGACGGCACGCTCGACCAGATCGAGCAGCAGTGGCTTGCCGACAAGACGGACGCGCCCGTCCTGACCTAGCGACCCCGTGGGCGGCGGGGCGCCGGAGAAGTACCAGAGCCTGCCGGGTGGGGGATACACGCCCCCCAGCGGCGATCGCGGCTCGAGGATCCTCGCTCCGCTGAAGGCCGAGGGCGCGCGCGGCGTGGCGATCGCCGTCGTGAGCACGGTCGTCGTCTTCGCCCTCCTCGCGTACGCGATCGTGAACTCGTCGGGGTGGCCGCAGGTCAAGGAGGCGTTCTTCGACCCGGACGTCTTCTGGGACTCGTTCGGCAAGATCCTGTCGAAGTTCGGCCGCGACATCTTCATCTTCGTGGTGGCCGAGATCTTCGTCCTGATCCTCGCGCTGTTGGTCGCGGTGATCCGCAGCCTCCGGGCGCCGGTCTTCACGCCGCTGCGGATCCTCGCTGCCGCATACACCGACCTGTTCCGCGCGGTCCCCACGATCCTGGTGATCTTCCTCCTTGGGTTCGGGGCTCCGGGCCTGCAGATCAAAGGGGTGCCGCACTCGGACCTGTTCTGGGCGATCGTCGCGCTCATCCTCGTGTACTCGGCGTACGTGGCCGAGGTGTACCGGGCGGGGATCGAGTCCGTGCACCCCTCGCAGGTGGCGTCGGCGCGTGCGCTGGGGCTCAGCCGCGGGAAGACGCTGCGGTTCGTGGTGATCCCGCAGGCCGTCCGCCGTGTGATCCCCCCGCTGTTGAACGACTTCATCGGTCTGCAGAAGGACGCCGCGCTGATCGCGTTCCTCGGATACACGGAGGCGTTGCGCCAGGCCAGCATCATCTCGGCGGCGGAGTTCGACTTCACGCCCTACGTCGCGCTGGCGATCATCTACATCTTCATCACGATCCCCGAGGCGCGCTTCGTGGACTGGCTCGTGGCCAGGGATCAGCGCAAGCGTCAGACGACCTGGGGGGTCTGAGGTGGCCGAGAGCCCGGCGCTGCTGGTCGAGGACCTGCACAAGTCGTTCGACGGCCTGCAGGTGCTGAACGGCATCGACCTGTCGGTGGCCGAACACGAGGTCGTGTGCCTGATCGGTGCGTCCGGCTCGGGCAAGTCGACGTTCCTGCGATGCGTGAACCTGCTCGAGCCGATCGACCGCGGCCGGATCCTGATCGAGGGCGAGGAGATCACGGCGCGGGGGGTGGACGCCAACCGGATCCGCGAGCGCGTGGGGATCGTCTTCCAGTCCTTCAACCTGTTCCCGCACATGAGCGTGCTGCGGAACGTCACGCTCGGGCCCGTGCAGGCGCTCGGGATGTCCCGGCGCGAGGCGGAGGAGCGCGGCATCGGCCTGCTCGAACGCTTCGGCCTGGCCGACAAGCGCGAGGACTACCCCGACCGGCTCTCGGGCGGGCAGCAGCAGCGGGTCGCGATCGTCCGCGCGCTCGCGATGACCCCCGACCTCATGCTCCTGGACGAGGTCACGAGCGCGCTCGACCCCGAGCTCGTTGCCGAGGTGTTGAACGTGATCCGGGAGCTCGCCACCGCCGGGATGACGATGGTGATCGCGACCCACGAGATGGGGTTCGCCCGCGACATCGGCAACCGGATCTGCTTCCTGGACGAGGGCGTGATCCTGGAGGAGGGCCCGCCCGACAAGATCCTGTCCACGCCCGAGCAGCCCCGGACCCGGCAGTTCCTGCAGAGCATCATCGAGGCCGGCCGCATGTAGACGTGGGGGGTTGCGTCCGCCCGAACATCGCATGAGGATGCAGCGGTCGACGGCCTCGGCCCGGGGGCGCCCCGGACGAGCGCACGCCCGGGCCCGGAGGCGAAGGGAGGGGCGGGTATGACGACGCGCTCACGGATCTGGTTCCCGGCGGCGATGGCCTGCGTGCTCCTTGGGATGTGCCTGCTGTCCCCGGGCGTCGCGAACGCCAAGAAGGCGACCCCGAAGTGCCACGGTGTGGTCGCGACGATCGTCGGGACGGCGGACGAGGACGAGATCGTCGGGACGGCGGGCGACGACGTGATCCAGGCCAAGGGCGGGGACGACGAGGTCGACGGGGGACCGGGCGACGACCTGATCTGCGGTGGAGACGGCGACGATTCGCTGGATGGCTCGCTCGACGACGACGAGATACGAGGCGGCGTCGGGCTCGACCGCCTGTTCGGCGGTCGAGGGGAGGACTGGCTGGTGGCCGGGGACGACAGCGACGAGGCCTACGGCCAGGGCGAGAACGATCACCTCGACGGGAACGGGGGCGAGGACTGGCTCGACGGCGGCGACGGCCTGGACGTCGTGGACGGCGACAGCGGTGACGACATCGTCTTCGGGGGTCCCGCCTCGGACCTGCTCCTGGGGGGCAGCGGTGCGGATCTCGTGTCCGGACAGGACGGAGGCGACGACGTCATCGGCGACGACGGCGACGATGCCCTGTTCGGCGGTCCCGGCTCCGACTCGGTCATCGGCGGCGGTGGGGACGACAGCATGCGCGGCGGCGAGGGCGACGACACGCCGGACGAGGCCGACGCCATGTACGGAGGCAGCGGCGACGATTCGATCCTCGGGGAGGGCGGGGACGACGACCTGCACGGCGGGAGCGGCGACGACGGCATCCAGGGCGACGAGGGGGCGGACTTGGCCGACGGGGGCGGGGACGTCGACGCCTGCGACGCGGAGACCGAGACGTTCTGCGAGCTCTAGACGGGCGCCGGCTGGGGCCGGGTACCGAGCGATCCGGGTCCGGGCCTGTCGTCTGCGGCGCCTAGACTGAGCCTCGTGCCCCCGTTCAAGATCCATGCCGACCACGAGCCCACCGGCGACCAGCCGGCGGCCATCGACCGGCTGACCGAGGGCATCCAGGCGGGCGAGCCGCACATCACGCTGCTCGGCGCCACCGGGACCGGCAAGACGTTCACGATCGCCAACGTGATCGAACGGGTCCAGCGTCCGACCATCGTGATCGCACCCAACAAGTCGCTCGCGGCCCAGCTGGCCAACGAGTTCCGCGAGGCCTTCCCCGAGAACGCCGTCGAGTACTTCGTCTCCTACTACGACTACTACCAGCCCGAGGCCTACGTCCCCTCGACCGACACGTACATCGAGAAGGATTCCTCGATCAACGACGAGATCGAGCGCCTGCGGCACTCGGCCACCGCGGCGCTGCTCACCCGGCGCGACGTCCTGATCGTCGCGAGCGTGTCCTGCATCTACGGCCTGGGCTCGCCCGAGGAGTACGAGGGGCAGATCCTGCGCGTCCACAAGGGCGTGGCCCACGACATGGAGTGGTCCAAGCAGCGCCTGGTCGACATCCAGTACCAACGCAACCAGGCGAACCTGGCCCGAGGGAAGTTCCGCGTGCAAGGCGACGTGCTGGAGGTGCACCCCTCGTACGAGGAGACCGCGGTCCGCATCGAGTGGTGGGGCGACACGGTCGAGCGCATCACCCGGTTCGACACGATCACCGGCGAGGTGCTGGGCGACCTGTCCGAGATCACGGTGTTCCCGGCCTCGCACTACGTCACGTCCGAGGATCGGATGAAGCAGGCGATCGCGACGATCGAAGAGGAGCTCACCGAGCGGCTGGCCTGGCTCGAGGGCCAGAACAAGCTCTTGGAGGCCGAGCGCCTGCGCATGCGCACCACCTACGACCTCGAGATGCTGCGCGAGGTCGGGTTCTGCTCGGGGATCGAGAACTACTCGCGGCACCTCGACGGCCGATCGGCGGGGGAGGCCCCGTACACGCTGCTCGACTACTTCCCCAACGACTGGCTCTGCGTGATCGACGAGTCGCACGTGACCGTGCCGCAGATCCACGGGATGTACGAGGGGGACAAGACGCGCAAGGAGACCCTGGTCGAGTTCGGCTTCCGCCTGCCGAGCGCGCTGGACAACCGGCCGCTTCGGTTCGAGGAGTTCGCCAAGCGCGTGAGCCAGACCGTGTACATGTCGGCAACCCCCGGCCCGTACGAGCTCCGGGTGTCGCAGCGGGTGGCCGAGCAGATCGTGCGCCCGACCGGCCTGATCGACCCCGAGGTGCAGGTGCGGCCCACGCGCGGACAGGTGGACGACCTGATCGAGGAGATCCGCCGCCGGGCCGAGGCCGGCCAGCGGGTGCTGGTGACCACGCTCACCAAGAAGATGGCCGAGGACCTGACGGACTACCTGCTCGAGATGGGGATCCGCGTCCGCTACCTGCACTCGGAGGTCGACACGATCCAGCGGATCGAGATCATCCGCGACCTGCGATTGGGCGAGTTCGACGTGCTGGTGGGGATCAACCTGTTGCGCGAGGGCCTCGACCTGCCCGAGGTGTCGCTGGTCGCGATCCTGGACGCGGACAAGGAGGGGTTCCTGCGCTCGGACACGTCGCTGATCCAGACGATCGGCCGCGCGGCCCGCAACGTCGACGGCACCGTGATCATGTACGCCGACGAGGTCACGGACTCGATGAAGCAGGCGATCGGCGAGACGCAGCGACGCCGCAAGATCCAGATGGCGTTCAACCGGGAGCACGATATCGACCCGCAGTCGATCCGCAAGAAGGTCTCGGACATCCTGCTCACGATGGCGGTCGACACACGCAAGGCCGCCACGCCCGAGAAGCGGCGCCGGCGCATCGAGCGGCCCGAGATGCCGACCGAGGAGCTCGAGCGGCTGATCCAGCAGCTCGAGGAGGAGATGCACGAGGCCGCGCGCGACCTGCGGTTCGAGTACGCCGCGCGGCTGCGCGACGAGGTCGTCGACCTCCGCAAGGAGCTGAAGGCCCTCAAGGGCGCCGGGGTCGGCGGCTGATCCCCGCTCCATGACGGTCGCGTTCGAGGTCCCGCTGGCCTGGCTGGGCGCGGGGAGCCTCGTGCGGGAGGCGGCCGTCGTGTGTGACGGCGGGCGCGTGATCTACGCAGGTCCGAACGCGTCCCGGCCGCAGGCCGACCGGGTGGTCGCGCTGGAGGGCTTCCTGATGCCCGGGGTGGCGGACCGGCACGTCCACATCCGTTTCTCCGATCCCGCCGCGGTCCTGCTCGGAGGCGTCACCGCCGTCCGGGACCTGGGGTGGGTGCCCGAGGAGATCTTCCCGCTCGCGGACGCGTCCGAGCTGCCGTCGTTCAACGGCCCGCTGATCCGCGCGGCGGGGCCGATGCTGACGGCGCCCGGCGGCTACCCGGCGAACGCGGAGTGGGCGCCCCCCGGGCTCGGGCGGGAGCTCGACGGGCCCGAGGACGCCCGTGCGGTCGTCGGCGAGCTCGCGGACGGCGGAGCGGCCGCGATCAAGGTGGCGCTGAACACGGACCACGGGCCGGCCCCCTCGGACGCGGTGCTGGCGACGATCGTCGAGGCGGCGCATCGGCGGGGGCTGCCCGTCACCGCTCACACGCAGGGGCGGGGGCAGGCCGAGCGGGCCGTCGGGGCCGGGGTCGACGAGTTCGCGCACACGCCGTGGACCGAGCGCCTGTCCGACGACCTCCTGGCGGCTGCGGCCCGCACGTCCAGGATCGTCTCGACGCTCGACATCCACTCGTTCGGCGAGGTGACGCCGGAGCTCAAGACGGCATGCGACAACCTCGCGCGCTTCCGGGCCGCGGGCGGCACCGTCGTGTACGGGACCGATCTCGGGAACGGCTCGATCCCGCCCGGCATCCACGTTCGGGAGGCGCTCCTGCTGCACGAGATCGTCCGCATGACGCCCGAGGAGGTCCTGGTGGCGATGACGGCGGGCCCGGTCGCGGCCGGCGGTCCGGCGGACATGGTCCTGCTCGGCTCGGATCCGCTGATCCGTCTCGAGGCGCTGGGCGACGTCCGGGCGGTCGTGCGTTCGGGTCGAGTCGTGGCCAGGCCCTAGGCGGCGGGGGTGATCGGCGCCCGGCCCGTCAGCATCTCGTAGAGGGCAGCCAGGGTCGCCGGGTCCAGGGTCTCGGGCAGCAGCGGCGCGATCTCGCCCTGGCCGAGCCCCCAGGTGATGACCTCGGCCGCCTGCTCGGTGCCCCGCTCCTTCCAGGGGAGGCTCCGGTCGTTCCAGGCCGTCACCCGCTGCCGCTGCATGAACGCCCGCAGGACGTCGTCGGGGACGTTGGCCTGCGTCCACGCGTGGGCCATCTCGTGGAGCGCGAACTTGCGCTGGTAGGGCTCGCTGGAGCTCTTCGTGCACAGGTCGATGCGGCCCGCGTAGTACAGGCCCAGGCCGCCCCCGCAGTCGTCGTGTGCCTCGTGCAGGTGGACCTCCAGCGGCGGCAGGTTCCGCAGGCCGGCCTGGCCGTAGCGGTGGAACGCCCAGTCGACCGCCCGCTCCTGAACGGCGGTGGCCCCGGAGACGGTCAGGGGACGGGGGGTCGCGGCCGGCGCCTTCGGCCCATAGGCGAAGGCGGCGACGGCCAGGCACGCGATGAGGGCGATCCGAGCGGCGAGGGTGCGGGTTCCGGCGTCCATGGCCGCACCCTCGGGCCGGGCCCTCGCAGGCCCTCCGCAACCCGGTCGCAAACCACTGGAACGTGACGGACGTCACCCCCGGGCGTGCCTTCCCTTGCCCAGGAACTCGTCGTACGGTTCGGCCCGCCATGGAGTTCCGCATCCTGGGACCGCTCGAGGTCTCGGCCGGGGACGGCGCGCTCAAGGTGGGTGGCCCCAAGCAGCGGGCCGTGCTCGCGCACCTGATCCTCCGGGCCAACCACCCGGTCCCCGTCGACCTGCTGATCGACGGCCTATGGGGCGAGGAGCCGCCCGAGACGGCCAAGAACACGCTGCAGACGTACGTGTACCGGCTTCGGCAGCTGCTGGGGGAGGATCGGATCGGCTCTGCCGGCGGAGGCTACGTCCTGCACGCCGGGCCCGAGGAGATCGACGCGGCCCGGTTCGAGGCGATGGTCCGGGCGGCCAAGGCCCGGGTGCAGGACGATCCGGCAGGCGCCGCCTCCGAGCTCACGGAGGCGCTGACGCTGTGGCGAGGGGCCGCGCTCTCGGACCTGTCGGAGGAGCCCTCGCTGCGCGGCGAGATCGCCCGGCTGGAGGAGCTCCGCCTGTCTGCCACCGAGCATCGGATCGCCGCCGAGATCGCGATGGGCGGGCGCTCGACCGTGGTCTCGGAGCTCGAGGCGCTCACCGCCCGCTACCCGCTGCGCGAACGGATGTGGGCCAGCCTGATGCTCGGGCTGTACCGGCTCGGCCGACAGGCGGAGGCGCTGTCGGCCTACCAGCGGGCGCGCGAGGTGCTGGCCGACGAGCTCGGCGCCGAACCCTCGGCCGAGCTGCAGCACCTGCATGAGCAGATCCTGCGCCGCGACCCGTCGCTCGGGACTGCGCAGGAGCCATCCAAGCGGCCCGCGGTCAAGCCCAGCCGCGTGGACCTGCAGCCGGGCACCGAGTTCGCCGGCTACCGGATCGTGAGCACGCTCGGACGCGGCGGCATGGCCGTCGTCTACCTGGCTGAGCACGACTGGCTCCAGCGAAAGGTGGCGCTCAAGGTCCTGGCGCCGCAGCTGACCGAGGACGAGCGCTTCCGGGAGCGCTTCGTCCGTGAGTCGCGCCTGGCGGCGTCGCTGGACCATCCGAACGTCGTCCCGATCTACGAGGCAGGTGCGTCGGGGGGCGATCTGTTCATCGCGATGCGATACGTCGAGGGCACCGACCTCCGAACCGTGCTGGCCGAGTCCGGGGCCCTCGATCCCGCCCGCGCGATCTGGATCTCTCGCCAGGTCGCGGCGGCCCTCGACGCCGCGCACGAGCAGGGCCTGGTGCACCGAGACGTCAAGCCCGGCAACGTCCTCGTGGCGCGCACCCGGGGTTCGGAGACGGGAGAGCATGTCTACCTGTCGGACTTCGGCTTGACCAAGCGATCGACCAGCGAGTCCGGCGTGACGGGGACCGGCCAGTTCGTGGGCACGCTCGACTACGCCGCACCCGAGCAATTCCAGGGCGGGACGCCCGACGGCCGCACCGACGTGTACTCGCTGGGGTGCGTGCTGTTCGAGTGCCTGACCGGCCACCCGCCGTTCCGCTCGGAGAACGATGCGGGTCTGATGTACGCGCACCTCCAGGACCCGCCGCCGCAGGTCACCGGCGACCAGCCCGAGTTGCCGAAGGAGATTGACGCCGTGATCGCACGCGCGATGGCCAAGACGCGAGAGGAACGCCAGCCGAGCGCCGGCGCGCTCGTTGACGAGGCCTCGCGCGCCCTCCACGTCGGTGTGCCGGGCGACCAGGGCCTCTCCGGGCCGAGGTCGCGGTTCGGCCGCCTGATGCCGGTGCTCGCCGTCGCGGCGGCGCTCGTGGTCGGGATCGTGGTGGCCTCGCTCGCGCAGGGTGACGCTCCTCCGGCAGGCGCCGGCGCGACGGGCCAGCCCTCGCCCGCGGCGAGCCCGAGCCCGACGGTGCCACCGACCTTCCGGACGGTCCAACGGCCTTTGGATGAACCCGAGCAGCAGCTGCTCACGTTCATCCCCCACGACCTGAACGACGACTGCCTCCCTCTCGATCGGCCGCAAGCGCTGCACGGCGAACGGGCCACGCTCGTGTGTCGTACGGACGAGCTCGAGGTGCTGTACCAACTGTTCCAGACGCGCGACCAGATGAACGAAGCGTTCCAGGTCAACGTCAACAACAAGCAAGCCCCCGAGGGTGAGTGCGCGACCGAGCATCTCGCGCTCACCCCGTACACGATCGATGACGAACCGGCCGGCAGCGTGCTCTGCTACACGGTCGAGCGGGGGAGCTTCAGCGACCTGCCACCCCAGTCCCACATCGAGTGGACCGACGAGAACGCCTCGATCTACGCGCACGCGATCCGGAACGACCTCGGCGACCTCACACTTTACGAGTGGTGGCTTGGATCGTCCGGACCGCTCGGGGCAGGGGGGACGACGCTCCCCGTCAAGGACAGGCCGCCGTCCGCCGCCGTCGCGCCTCCGGCCGACGGGTCATACCTCAGCAACGACGGACCCTGTTCCCGGTTCGGAACCTGCGTCATGCACCTCGAGGGGTCGTCGTACGAGATCTCCAACTACAACCAGTCGCCGTTCGTCACGGGAGGGATCACTCTCGGTAAGCCGGGCCTGATGGTGTTCGCGCCGCAAACGGGCGTCTGCTTCGAGCGAGGGCGGTCGACCAGCCCGGTGTCGTACATGTGGACGGGATCCGCGGAAGAGGTTTCGTTCGAGCGCGCGTCGGGAGGTCGTTGTGGTGGACCGGGGTTCGCGGATCCGTGGACGCGAGCCCCGGCCGGACTCATCGCGGTGGAGGGGGCGGGGGGCGCGATCGAGCTCGTGAGCCCCGGGGGCGTCAGCGTGCGGTCCACCACCCCGGAGTCGACGAACCCGAACATGTGGCCTGACTGGTCTCCGGACGGGTCGAGGATCGTGTTCGCGGGAGCCGACCGGATCAGTTTGGATCTCTACGTGATGAACGCCGACGGGACCGGTTTGGAGCGCATCACGGACGGGCCGGGCGACGAGTACGCGCCGGCATGGTCCCCGGACGGCAGCCGCATCGCGTTCGGCTACGACGACGGATCCGATTCCGGCTGGACGTCCGGGTTGGCCTCCGTGCGTCCCGACGGTACCGGGTGGACCGACCTGTACGTGCAAACCGAACGGCGAGTCGACCTACCGGTTTGGTCGCCCGACGGGAGCCACGTCGCGTTCACGATCTTCGACGAAACCCCACCATCGCCGTTCCCCTTCGTGATCCGGGCCGATGGGCGAAACCTCGCTGAGCTGCGAACCGAACACGGCGTCGCCCTGTCCTGGACCCCGGACGGGCAGCGGATCGTGCTCTCGGCCGACGAGTCGTTCGTGACCGTGCGGCCCAACGGTACGGACGAGCGGGTCTTGATCGAGGAGCCGCCCGAGAACGGTCGGCTCGTGATCGATTGGTCGCCCGATGGCGCGTGGATCGTGATGTCGTCACCCACTGGGCTCGGATCCGATCTGTACCTCATGCGCGCGGACGGTAGCCAGACGTTCCAGATCGGGACGCGAGTGGAGCCATCGTGGCGTCCGGAGCCCGGATGACCGATCCGTTCCCGGCGGGCGATGTCCCCGAGGGTGTCTCGGCCTCGGCCGACGTCTCCATCGAGGAGCTCCAGCTGTCTCTCCGCAACCACGGGATGCATCTGGAGGGCCTTCGCTACGACGTGACGCCGGCCGGCATGCACTACCTCCTGATCCACTTCGACGTGCCCGAGGGCGACGACGCGACGTGGCTGCTCACGGTCGACGGCCTCGTCGACACGGCGATGGCGCTGTCGATGGCCGATCTCCGTTCGCGGCCTCGGGTGACCGTGCAGGTGACGATGGAGTGCGCCGGCAACGGGCGCGCGAGGCTCACCCCCCGGCCCATCTCGCAGCCCTGGCTCACCGAGGCGATCGGCACCGCCGAGTGGACCGGCACGCCGCTACGTCCGATCCTCGAGGAGGCTGGCGTCCAGGACGACGCGGTGGAGCTCGTGTTCACGGGCGCCGACCGCGGGATCCAGGGCGACGTCGAGCAGGACTACCAACGCTCCCTTGCGATCTCGGACGCGATGCGCCAGGAGGTCCTCCTCGTGTACGAGATGAACGGCGCCCCGTTGCCGCCGCAGCACGGGTTCCCGCTCCGGCTGGTCGTCCCGGGCTGGTACGGCATGACGAGCGTGAAGTGGCTCACGGGCATCACCGCGGTCGCCGAACCGTTCGAGGGGTTCCAGCAGACCGCCTACCGCTTCCGGCAGCGGCCCGAGGACGAGGGCGAACCCGTGACGCGGATGCGACCGCGGTCGCTGATGATCCCGCCGGGCATCCCGGACTTCCTGACGAGGAGGCGGTTCGTCGACGCCGGCACGGTCGAGCTCCGGGGCCGGGCCTGGTCGGGCACCGGGCCGATCGAGCGCGTGGAGGTGAGCGCCGATGCCGGCGCGTCGTGGGCGGACGCTCGCCTCGGCCGGCCCGCATCACCCTACGCGTGGACGCCGTGGACCTTCACGTGGGACGCGTCGCCCGGCCAGTACGAGCTCAGCCCGCGCGCGACCGACGCCGGGGGCAACACGCAGCCGCTCGAGCAGCCGTGGAACCTGCACGGGTTCGCGAACAACTCCGTGCAGCGGGTGCCGGTCGAGGTTCGAGCCCGCTAGATCAGCCTCGCGAGCTCCTCGAAGCAGCGATCGATGTCCGCCTCGGTGTTGAAGAAGTGCGGGCTGATGCGCAGGCCGTCGCCCCGGTAGTCGGTGCAGACGTCGCGCTCGAGGAGCGCGTGGCAGATCTTCTCGGCCCCGGGCCCGACGCCCACGTTCACGACGCCGCCGCGCGCCGACCGATCCCGCGGCGTCCGCACGGGCAGGCCGAGCGCGTCGGCGCGCTCGATCAGGTGATCGCCGAGCTCGCCCTGGCGCGCGCGGATGCGTTCGGGCGTGACCTCGGAGATGACGTCGAGCCCGCCCTGGGCGATGAAGAACACCGGCGCGGGCGGCGTGCCGTGCTCGAAGCGTCGGGCGGTCGGGTGGTACGCGAGATGCTGGGCGTCGAACGAGAACGGCTCCTCGGTCCCGAACCATCCGGTCACCATCGGCTCGAGCGTCGGGATCAGGTCCCGGCGCACGTATAGGAACGCGAGCCCCGGCCCGCCGCACAGCCACTTCAGGACGCCGGCCGTATAGGCGTCGCACCCGACGTCGTGCAGGTCCAGCGGCAGGATGCCGACCCCGTGGTAGTCGTCGAGGAACGAGAGCGCCCCGCGCTCCCGCGCGATCCGGCAGACCTCCTTGGCGTCCACGATCGCGCTCGAGCGGTAGAGCACGCGGTTCACCATGACCACCGCCGTCCGCTCGTCGATCGCTCGGTCGTACTCCTCCAGCGGGATCGTGAGCCCGTCGGGCGAGCGCAGCCACTCGATCTCGACCCCGCGCCGGGCCTGCGCGAGCCAGACGTGGCCGTCGGTGGGGAAGTCCAGCTCGGACAGCACGACCTTGTTCCGCTCACCGAAACCGAGCGCCGAGGCGATCGTCGAGATCGCGATCGAGATGTTCGTGGT
>Ga0081455_10003652_pt1 | contig 17624 bp, 17 predicted proteins | sample TabmetS3T2R1_FD_70207 | JGI IMG/M metagenome (GOLD analysis project Ga0081455, IMG submission 70207) | Tabebuia heterophylla rhizosphere microbial communities from the University of Puerto Rico - S3T2R1 | ecosystem: Host-associated > Plants > Roots > Rhizosphere ...
CATCGAAACACTGCTCATGGGACTTGCGTTGGCTGATTGTCGCGCGCATTCGCCTAACGAGAATTTTCCTCTCGAAAATTTCGAGGGCGGGATTCGCCTCAACAAAGCAATCCTTCAGGAGCTCGCTCACTGATTGTTTTCCGCGATTAGAATAAGCCTGCGGATCCTTTTACTCGCCACGATCTGTTTTGGTGTGATCGTTACGCCGAGCACGGCCGAGGAGTCGTTAGGCACAAAGATCAAAAAGATTTTCGCCACACCGACGCCAGCCCCGCGAAAACATCGGAAACGCTCAACGAAAAAAGAAACGCCGACTCCTTCGCCTACGGCTTCGCCAAAACGGAAGAAAGCTTCGCCGACTCCGTCTCCGACAGCCACACCAAAGACAAAGTCAAAACGCAAAAAAGCATCTCCCACGCCAACACCGACTCCCGAAGAAAGCGCGGCTCCGAGTCCAACTGAAACTCCCCAGCCGAGCGAAAAGAAAGGCGCACCCAATGTGACTCTTTCGCCCGACGAAATAGTTGGATTTGACAATTATCCGGCGAGAGTGCGTCAAATCCTCGACGCCGGGCTCGCGCTGACAAAACAGGATCTCGGCTATAAATACGGCTCGGCCGATCCCGCAAATGGCGGCATGGATTGCTCCGGGTTCATTTATTATCTTCTGACTGAAAACGGCTTCAAAGACGTACCGCGCGATTCGAGCCAGCAATACGTCTGGGTGCGCAAAGCGGGAGATTTCAACGCTGTCTTGAGCCGGCACGAGGACACGTTCGAGCTCAATGATCTTAAGCCGGGGGACTTGCTGTTCTGGAGCGGCACCTACAACATCGATCGCGACCCGCCAATCACGCACACCATGATTTATCTGGGACGGGAAAAGCGAACGAAGAAGCGGGTCATGATTGGATCAAGTGATGGTCGCACGTATGATGGGAAACAACGCTGGGGTGTTAGCGTTTTCGATTTCAAAATGCCGCCGCCACCGAACAGCGGCGATGCCAAAATCAGTCCAATCTTTGTTGGCTACGGGAGAATCCCCGGCCTAAGCGAAGATTGAAACGTCAAATGTTGACAGTGGTAACCGGACACCCGGCAAGCGGAGGCGTTTATCAGGGAAGCTCATCGTCACACCAATCTAGCGCTCATCTTTGATTTCAGAAGGAGTCGGAGACGGATGTCCTTCTACTGCAGTGGTGGGTTGGACGGGAGCACGATGAATGCGACGCTCGTATCCGATGAACGCGATTGCGATTAGAGCAAACATCACAATCAGAACGACGCGCTGTTCGTTTTTGGAAAGTTCGAAGATCCGGAACAAACGTTTCATGCCGTGGCGTAACGGATCGGATCTTTGAGTCCGGCTTCGCGAAAGCCTTTCAGCCGTAGGAGGCAGGAATCGCATTCACCGCAGGCAAGACCATCGGACGATGGATCGTAACAACTGTGCGTGAACGAAAGATCGACGCCGAGCTCGACTGCCTTTCGAATAATGTTGGCTTTCGAGAATTTGATCAGAGGCGTGTGAATTTGGAAGTGTACGCCTTCGACGCCCGCTTTTGTCGCAAGATTGGCGAGCTTCTCAAATGCCTTGATGAATTCCGGCCGGCAATCGGGGTATCCGCTGTAATCGATTGCGTTTACGCCCAGGAAAATGTCATGCGCGGGAATCACTTCCGCCCAGGCAAGCGCGTAAGCGAGAAAGATGGTGTTGCGTGCCGGGACGTACGTGATGGGAATCCCGTGCGCGATTTCTTTTTCAGATCGTTTCTTCGGCACATCGACCTCATCCGTCAACGCCGAGCCGCCAAAGATACGCAAGTCGATCTTTGCCATGCGATGCTCTTTTGCGCCTAACGAGTCAGCAATGCGCCGAGCAGATTCCGTTTCGATCTGGTGTCGTTGGCCATAATCGAATGAGAGCGCGTACGCTTCATAGCCTTCTGCGATTGCAATCGCGAGCGTCGTTGTCGAATCAATTCCGCCGCTAAGAAGGACGACCGCGGGCTTCATTTTCAAACGGCGCAACTTCGCATGAAGATGGCGTGTTACCGGAAAAACAAAGCGAAACACATCTTGCCGTCCGACACATCATCGGCCGTCGCGAGCGATTTTACCCTTGTCTGGATACTCCGCACGAACGGTGAGAGCGATTCCGCCACGCGCAGAGAATTGCGCGGTCACGAATGCCTCACGCGGTGCGCATGCTTTAACGAAATCGTCGAGAATGTGGTTAGTTGCCGCTTCATTGAAAGCACGCTCATTCCGATACGAAGCGAGATAAAACTTAAGCGACTTGCTTTCCACACAGAGACGATCGGGGACATAATCGATATCGATCCTGGCAAAGTCAGGTTGTCCTGTGATTGGACAAACCGAAGTGAAATCGTCCGTTTCGAGATGAATGTGGTAATTGCGGCGAGGCGCAGGGTTCGGGAAAGTCTCGAGCCGCGCCTCGGCAGGCGAGGCCGGTAATGTCGCTTCACTTCGTCCGAGAAGCGTCAATCGATCTGCGTTTTTTCTTTTTGCCACGGCGATACCAAAGTTCGCCCGAAGGCGATTGAGGTCAATCGCCGCTACCTTGTTGGAAGGCGCGCAGATCGTCTGCCACATCAGGATATTTTGCTGCGAGCGCTTCGACATCCCCGATTTCTACGTCAACTCGTTCTACGCCTGGCCATTCGGTGCTCGCACCGAGGAACCAGCCCCGAACGCTTTCGGGGATAACGCGCGCGGTGTGGAAGGTGTTGCCAGGGATCAAAAGCTGCACGCATTGACCAGCGCGCAGATCCGGACCGACTATGACGCGCTCGCTCGTTCCATTTTCGTGCAGCATTAGAACTTCGATCGGATCACCTAAATAACGGTGATAAAGCTGATCGTTGCGGATCCGATGCAGGCGTACAGGCGCATCCGGTGTGACCATGAAATAGAGCGCGGAGCCGGCTGGCCGACCATCGATGAACGGTGGCGGGAGCCCACCGGGTGCTATGCGCGTTTCGCTCATGAAAGTCAGGCGCACGAATCCACATGTCGCGTGAGGCTCGAGTTTGAGGAGCGCACGAATTTCCTCGGCGGTTAAATCGTCTGTCATTTTTCTGCGCGTGGAATGTCCAACGCCGGACGCACCACGTCCAACGTTGAATAATTCGTTCGGAATTGCGCAGCTGGGATCTAAAGCGCCTTAATGGGAACGAGCTATTTGGCGGCGATGCCTTGTGCGCCCGTCGGCAGGCCGCCGCCTGTATTAACCGGCGTCAAGCTGCCATCTCCTCCTACGCGAAAGGCGGCTACTGATTGGGTGCCGCCGAGAAGCACGAAGAGAATGCGACTGTTAACACTCAGAGTCATGTCTATCGGCGCACTGCCCATTCCCGTATTGGCGGCGACGGAGTTTATTAAAGTCAGCGATCCGTTCATAGGGTTGATAAAATAGCTGGAAATGGTGCCGCTGGCTGTGTTCGACACGAAGGCAAGTTTCCCATTGGTGGGGATGACCACCCAGCAAGCAGCGGTTTGCGAATTTGGGACCGAACCGCTGATCACGCTTAGAACGCCGTCGTCCGACGCACTGTAGGAAGACACCGCTGATTGGTTTGGCGCGCCACCGAAGGCCTCTGACACAACAAGGGCCCCGGTGTTGTTAAACGCAAAACCAAACGGCGTCATTCCATTGGAAGCATTGTCTATCGGTGCGCTGGGCACTCCATCGTCGTCGATCGTGTAAGTATTGATCCGATTACCGCTTTTTTCCGTGACGACCAGCAGATCGCCGTCGCGACTAAATCCAATTTGGGCGGGATCAGCCGCGGCGCCGCCAATCAACGGTTGAGTGGAGCCAGCCAGTGGTGTCAGCGTTCCGTCTTCCTCGATTTCGAAACCGCTAATGTTGGGAGTGCCTCCCTCGTTGAGCACATACAGCAAATCATCGTGGAGCGTCAGGCTGATGGGGCGGATCCCTCCTGAATCAACGACGTCAACTACATCGAGGCTGTTTTTTCCTATCTTTAAAACCGAGATCTGATTGCTGCCGGCATTGACCGCAAACAAAAGCTGATTACCCCGGCCGATAAGCAAAGCGCCTTGCGAAGCTAGCGGATCGGTCGCTGGATCTGGTGGCTGCGGGGTCGGATTGCCGGCGCCGCCGGTTGGGAATTCGCCCGCGGACGTAAGCATGCCCTTCGCGTTTCGGCGAAACACGGCAACCGAATTACTAGCCTGATTTGTTAAGACATATACCGCACCGGCATGAAAGTTCTTCGCCTTACGAGCGTGTGGGTTTTTAGGTCCCCGACCGTGTGGGTTCTTGGGTCCCTTAGCGAATGTGTCCGTGCCAAATGGCCCCAGCATCAAAAAACTGAGACATATTGCAATAGCTCTTATTTGCCTGCCCATATTTTCTCCTTCCCTGTATCTTTGACCCATAATCGCATCTCAGGCTTTGCTTGGTCTTGCCTTCTCCCGTAGCGTGCTCAATCGTGGCAAATAACCTCCATCGAACAAGTCTAATCGATGTCATCGCGGAGGACCCGAAGACCGGCGAAGTCGTGCTGGTGATGGATGAGCCTAATGAGTGGAACGGGTCCGACGAAGAATTGCTTGCGTTACAGGAGCGATTCAACGCCTACGTTTCGTTTCTGCTTGATGGCGAAATGGCGGAAACGCATCCCGAGCTTGCCGGCAAACGCGCACGGATCGAGCTGCGTTGCGCGCACATGCCGGACGCGAGCGCACTTGAGCTACTTGGCCTCATCCACGATCAACTCACATTCCAGGAAATAAAGTTGGAGGTCGTGATCACGAACAATCCGCTTTCCCCGAAAGCTACGGCGTGACAGAACGCGAAACCGGAGTGCTACAACTCGATCGCGTAGCGCTTCATCTTGTTGTAGAGGGTGGGACGCTGAATGCCTAGTAGTTCCGCTGCTTTTTTCTTGTTCCCATGGCATTCAGCGAGGGCCTGGATAATCGCAGTTCGCTCGACATCGTCGAGACTTTGCACGCCCGAGCGTGGTAATCCGGCAAGCTCGGTTTGTTGCAAGGCGGTTGGCAACTGAATTTCTGCGGGCAGCTCTTTCACGTCAATCATTCCCTTTCGAGCCAGCACCACGGCATATTCGATCGCGTTTTGAAGTTCACGAACGTTTCCCGGCCACGAATAATCGAGCAATTTTTGAAACGCCTCAGGTGAAATGTCTGGCTCTGGTTTGCCGAGCTGCTGAGCAAACTGTTTCACGAACGCGGCGATTAGTGGAGGGATGTCCTGTTTCCGTTTTCGAAGTGGCGGCACCTCGATTTGAAACGTGTTTAGCCGGTAATACAGATCGGAGCGTAATCGGTTTTCCGCGAGCGCCTTGGGGATTGGTCGATTAGTCGAAGCGATCGCCCGGAAATCTGCTTTCATCGTTTGTGTGCTTCCAAGCGGTCGATACTCGCGTTCTTGCAGCACCCGCAAAAAGCGCGTCTGGAGTTCTGCCGGCATATCGGAGATTTCATCCAGAAAAAGCGTGCCGCTATCGGCCGCCGCGATCATTCCGGGGAAATCCTGCGTCGCGCCCGTGAACGCGCCTTTTACATAACCGAAAAGCTCTCCTTCAATCATCGTTTGGGGAAACGCTGCGCAATTCAGTTTTACCATCGGTTTTCCTGCGCGCCGGCTCCGCGCGTGGATGGCGTTGGCGATTACCTCCTTGCCTACACCGCTCTCGCCCACGATGAGCGCGTTCGCGTCCGATGGCGCCATCGCGTCGATTAATTCCTCAATTTCGTGCATCGGCTTGCTCTTGAAAATGAGTGTCGGCCGCGCCTCCGCCATTTTCAGGCGCCGTTCGAGCTGCTCTGTCTTTTCTCGAAGTTCTTCGGCTTCCCGCAAAAGGAACTGTTTTTCCAGGGCCTTCTCCATCAGGCTAAGCAGTTCCTCTGGAGCGTACGGCTTGCTGATGAAATGATAAGCGCCGCGCTTAATTGACTCGATGGCGTTGTGCAACGAGTCGTGTGCCGTCAGGATAATGACCTGTGTTTCGGGAACTTCAGTTTTGATCTGATCGAGCGTTTCCAATCCGTCGGCGTCGGGCAATTGGAGATCGAGCAAGACGATTGTCGAAGGTTTGGAGCGCAATAACTTGAGCCCCTGAGAGGCGGTGGGGGCTGTCTCGACGTGATAACCATGCCGTTTTAGCAGGGCCTCCAGCGTTAGAAGCACAGGACGTTCGTCGTCGATGATCAGGACGCGATGGTTCTCGGTCTTCATACTAACGCGTCATCCTGTCGTAATACGCGCCTCGAGTGCACGCCAGTTTCTTCAAAGCCAGTAAATTACGCGTTGCCTCAAGCATTCTGATTGCCCGAGGCGGGGAGGACGAGCGTCGTTGTGAGCGCCGAGACATCCGGGTCATATCGAGCATACATTTCGCCACCGTGAGCCTCTACGATAGCGCGGACGCGATTCAGACCAAGGCCGTAATGGCCGTGGCTGACTTTCCGAAGCGGCTCACGTACCCAGTTCTCGGTGGGCGCGTGAAATCCACTTTTGGGCTCCCGAAGGGTAAATAGAAGCCGGTCCTTATCGAGCCTGGCAATGGCGACCAGTGCTCCCTTGTCGCAGTCGTGGCGGAAAGCATTGGCAAAAAGCTCGCCAAACGCTTCCTGCAGAAGCTGTGGATCAACACTTAACATCGCGTTGCCAACCTGAATATCCCAGTTGATCGCGGTGTTTCCTCCGGAGAAATCATGATCGATTTTCTGGCGCAAATCTTCCACCAGATCGGCGGCCGGGTACGCTATCAAATTGGCTTTAACCTCACTGACCGCCCTGGAAAGCGATTGTAAAGCCGAGGTCATCCCGGCAACCATTTCATGCAGCCGCTTGATTTCGCTCTTAAGTTCGTCTTTTCGCTCCAGCTCGCCGATGTAAGCCGACTGCAGCTCGATCGCATTCAGGTGATTGCGGAGGTCGTGACCGAGTTGTCGAATAAAACGAACGACGTCGCTCCAGGCGACATTCATGCTGTCAGGTTGACTCTCAGGAAGCGGCTTCGCCATATTCTGGCTTAGTCTGCAGCATTCTACCCGGTATAAGAAAATCGATCGTCAGCTGGTTCGTCGCCGCGCGAAACCCGAATATGTGGATCGTTGCTCGCCAAATGACGCAGCACGTGAAACACGTCTTCCGGATCTGCGTCGATGGAACGCGCCACTTCTTCGGCGGTTTTCCCGGTCCCGTCGTTTAGATTGACGCGCACTTGTTTTTGAAGTTCCAGCAATCTTGTTGCCGCCTTTTTCCCCGCTTCGACGCCCGGTTGATCATAAGCATTAATGTTAACCAGCGAGCCGTAAAAACCTACGGCGCGCTCATAAAGCGCGATCAATGCACCGATATTAAATGCGTTCGCTTCGGGAATGCTAATGGCGATCGATTCGCGTCCGCTCTCGTAAAGCGCGCTTCGTGTACCGCGCAGAAATCCGTGAAGGTAGTCACCGCTTGTTACGCCATCTTCGATTTCGATCGCCGGGGCGCGCCGATCCTTGTCCACTTCAATGAAAGTCACAAAGAAATTCAAAACCCCGTCACGCAGCTGTTGCACGTAAGCGTGCTGGTCGGTCGATCCCTTGTTGCCATAAACCGCAATGCCCTGGTGAACGACTTTGCCGTCGAGATTCTTTTCTTTTCCGAGCGATTCCATCACCAGCTGTTGCAGATATTTCGCAAACAATGCCAGCCGGTCTTTGTAGGGAAGGATCACCATATCCTTGTCACCTTTACCGTTGCCGGCGTAATACCACATGAGCGCCAAAAGCATCGCGGCATTTTGCATCAGATCTTGGGTACGAGTCAGCTGATCCATAGCCGATGCGCCGGCGAGAAAATTATCAATATCAAAACCTTGCAGTGCCATGGGCAGGAGGCCGACGGCGCTCATCACCGAAGTTCTTCCACCGATCCAGTCGTGCATGGGGAATCGCGCAAGCCAACCGTTCTTTTGGGCGTATTTGTCCAGATCGCTACCGACGCCGGTTACAGCCACGGCATGCTTGTTAAATTGCAGCCCTTTTTCTTTGAATTTTGCTCCCGCCTCGAGCATGCCGTTTCGTGTCTCCTTCGTTCCACCAGATTTTGAGACCACTACGACAAGCATCTGCGCGAGTTCGTCGCCCATTTTCTCAAAGACTCGGTCAAAACCGTCCGGATCGGTGTTGTCGAAAAAGAAAATGTCCATTGGATCATGCCGTGATCCGAGCGCGTCTGAGACGAATTGCGGTCCAAGCGCCGAGCCGCCGATGCCAATGAGCAACAGGTGCTTAAACGGTTTTCCATTTTCTGCGGTGACTTTTCCTGCGCGAATATCCGCTGCGAATGTCTTGATCCGCTTGGTCGTCTGTTCGATTTCAGTACGAATTTCCGGAGTGGGCGCCAGAGCGGGATTCCGGAGCCAATAATGTCCAACCATTCGCTTCTCGGTGGGATTAGCGATCGCCCCTGCCTCTAACGCCCGCATTGCTGCAAACGCTTTATCGATCTTCGGCTGCATCTTTTCGAAGAAATCGTCCGGAAATTTCATCCGGCTGATATCGAGAGAGAAACCGAGGTCGGGATAATACAAGTAGTACTGCTGAAAACGCTGCCAGAGAGAAGAGGACGACATTGTGTTAAGGATTCAAACGACACTTGAGTATCGATCCTCGAGTCTGCAAATCCAAAATAAAACCAAATGGGGAAATGTAGGCACCCTGGAGTGCCCATGTTACCTTCGAGCTCCTCGCGGTTGCAGAGAGCATCCCTGCATGAAATTCAATTGCAGCACCCGGTCACGGGAATAGCTTCGCGGTGTCATGATAAGTCCCGAGGCTAGGCAAAGTATGCCGCACTTGTTTGCGGGACTGATCGCTTTTGGCTTGTTCGCAGCCGTTTTGCTCGGCGCAGCAATAGCAGCGGTTCATCTCGAACGGACGACCATTCTTGCGACTGCTCCGGAGTTGTTTCCGCTTAAGAAACAGGGCCTGGCGTTTCAACGCGCCGCGGCGCAAGCCCCGAACGTGTTACCGCTTTACGGAAGCTCAGAATTGATGATCCCTCCAGTCCCGGAAAGAGCGAGTGTTTTCTTTCGCACTGCGCCAACAGGTTTCCAAGTCTCGCCTGTCGGCGCCGGGGGTGCGAACTCGCTAAGCATGCTGCAAAAAATTGCAGCGCTCGGTTCGGACTTGCGCGCCAAAAAACTCGCTATCTCGATTTCACCCGGGTGGTGTTTAAACACCAACCCCATGTGGCGGGAGGGCTACAAAGGAAACTTTTCACTGATGGCAGCGAGCCAAACGATATTCGGAACCGCGCTCGATTTTGATCTAAAGCGGGACATCGCTTCACGCATGCTGATGTATCCGAGCACACTGGAGAAGAGCCCATTTCTTGAATTCGCGCTGGAACGGCTGGCTTCCCGCCGGTGGCTTGATCGAGTCGTCTTCTGCGCGCTCTGGCCGCTTGGGAAAGCACAGACCGTTATTATGGACTTGCAGGACCATTTTGCGGCGTTCAATCACATTCGGCATAAGATCAAGTCCGCCCCACAGCGCCGTCCAAAGGCAATCGACTGGTCGAGGCTCGTCGCGAGCGTAGACGAAAACAAAACCAGCGATAGGGACAAGCTTACAAGAGCCATAACTCTGAACGAGCAAGTAAGAGGTGGGCCTCGTGACGTAGCGTTTCAGAAACGAATGAATGACTCCCCGGGCTGGATCGATTTGGAATTGCTCCTGCGCACGCTTGCAAACATTCACGCTCGGCCGCTGCTGCTTAGTATGCCGATTGCCGGCGAGGTTTACGATCGGAAAGGTGTATCGCCCGCAGCTCGCGAAGATTATTATGTGAAACTACGCGCACTCGCGCAGCGATACGATTTTCCGCTGCTTGACTTTAAGGGGCACGACGAGGACTCGGGTTTCCTTTACCGTCACCAAAGTCACCTCACTGCAAAAGGCTGGATCTATTACGACCGCGCCCTTGACGATTTCTTTCACGGGCGTGTCCCCAGGAGCTGATCAAAGCGACGCCTCCATCCGTGCTCATCGGACAATCCGCTGGTCCGTATGTAGGGTACGGCCCTACGTGATATTCCAATTCGACCTCACATGCGGGAGCTTACTCTCGAGCATAATCTGTAGCCACCATGGGCTCCGCCCGAACTGGCACACCGCATTTGTTTTCAGGCGCCATTGCCATTGCTGTCGTCGCGACGACTTTGCTGGCTGGCCGAATGGTTGCCATCCATCTTGAACGCATCACCATTCCCTCCACCGCTCCGGAGCTGTTTCCGCTTAAGAACCAAGGATTGGCTTTTCAACATGCCGCAGCTCGGGCGAAAGACGTCTTGCCGATTTACGGCAGCTCCGAACTAGTCCTTCCGTTCCCGCAAAGGGCGAGCAAGTTTTTTTGTACTGCTCCAACAGGGTTCCAGGTTTCACCGATAGGCAATCCAGGGATGGCCGTACCAATCATCATGCAAAAAGTGGCGGCTCTCGGTTCAGACTTGCACGGTAAGAAGCTTGCTATCTCACTTTCGCCCGTTTGGATCTTGACGCCCAACAGAGGCCGGCGCGTGTACGAAGGGAATTTCTCTCGGATGCTGGCAAGTGAAATAGTGTTCGACACGGCGCTGCAATTCCAGCTCAAGCAGAAGATCGCCTCACGCATGCTGGAATACCCCAGTACGCTCGAACAAAGTCCGGTGCTCGAATTCGCGTTGGAGCGATTGGCCTCGGGCCGGTGGTTTGATCGCGTCGCTCTTTGCGCACTTTGGCCGATTGGGAGAGTGCAGACTGCGGTAATGGAGTTGCAGGACCATTTCGAAGCCGTTGATCATATTCGACATGAGATCGAGCCTGCGGGGCGCCACTCAGAAAAACCCGATTGGCCAAAGCTTATTGCAAAAGTAAGCGGGCTCAGGACCACGGATAAAGACAAGATTGAAAAAGCCTCGAACGCTAATGAGCAAATAAGTCCAGAGTCACAGGATGCCGCGTTTCAGAGCCGGATCAATACAGCACCCGGCTGGGCGGATTTGGAATTACTTTTGCGCATACTTGCCAGCGTTCACGCTCGGCCGCTCCTGCTCAGCATGCCGATGGACGGGCAGTTCTACGATCACGCTGGCGTGTCACGGTCGACCCGCGAAGGCTATTACGAAAAGCTTCGCGTCATGGCAAAACAGTACAATTTTCCGTTGATTGAATTTAGGGACCACGATGAGGATCCAGCTTTTCTTTTACGCCATTCCGATCACCTCACCGCGAAAGGCTGGATTTTCTACAATCGCGCGCTCGATGATTTTTTTCACGGCCGCGTCCCGGGAAGTTGATGAGTATCGATAGTCTGACGCCTGATCTGCAGGCCCTGAATATTGCTCGCACGACTGCATGAATACAGATTTTCGTGAGAAAGTGTTACAGGTGTTGAGCTCGGTCACCGAGACTGACGAGGTCCGCGCCAACCTCGAGTTACCTCTTTATGAGTGCCAGGTATTGGACTCTATCAAGACGGTGGAGTTGATGATACGAGTGGAGGAAGAATTCGGTCTCAAGATTTCCCCGGCGGAATTCGAGCGCGAAACCTGGGGAACACCGCGCAGGATTATCGCTGACCTTGAGAACCGAATGCAGGTGCACCTGTGAGCTGGATCAGGGCACATCCAGCGCTTTGGCGAGCGTTGCTGATTTTATATTACCTCGCGGTGATCGCGGGTCTAATCGCGATCTACGGCCGAGGCGACTTTTCCACGCCACCGTTTGTTTATCAGGGCTTTTGAGTGAATCTCATCGAGCAAATCGATCATTGGGCCCTGGTTGCTCCAAACGCGATCGCACACATCAGCGGCGATAGGAAGCTCACTTATGGCGAGCTCCGCCGGCGTTCGGATGCCCTCGCTGCGTACCTGGCAAACCGCTTCGGCGAAGATCGCGCTCCCATCGCTGTGCTTGGACACCGAGAGCCTGAGATGCTCATCGCATTTCTCGGAGCGGTAAAATCCCGCAGGCCGTATGTTCCGCTGGACACAGTATTGCCCCAACAACGCATCGACAAAATTCTGGCAATCTCGCGCCCTGCGTTGCTCCTCACGCCGGAAGACGTCACAAAAATTTCCAGTTCTGCTGCGGCTGCGCCTGCTACTCGCATACAACGCGACGACCCATTTTACATTTTGTTCACCAGCGGCAGCACTGGTGAACCGAAAGGCGTTATCATTACGCTCGGTTGCCTGGAGCATTTCGCCGGATGGATGATTGAGGAACAGAAGGTGATCCCCTTCGCCGAGACCTTCCTGAATACCGCGCCTTTCTCATTCGATCTGTCGGTAATGGATCTGTATTGCAGTCTCGCCCGCGGAGGCACCTTATTCAGCTTAAGCCGCGATTTGGTTGAGAATCCAAAAATTCTTTATCGCGTGCTCGCCGGTTCCGGCGCTACGACCTGGGTTTCTACGCCTTCGTTTGTGCAAATGTGCCTGATCGAAGAGAAATTTGCGGATGGAATGCTTCCACGAATTCGGCGTTTTCTTTTCTGCGGTGAAACACTAGCTGCGCAAACTGCGGCTCGTCTGCTTGAGCGCTTTCCGCGAGCCCAAGTATGGAACATGTATGGCCCGACCGAGGCCACAGTGGCGACCGCTTCCGTTCGGATAGACCAATTAATTTTGGGCGCGTATCCGGCATTACCGGTCGGACGCGCGATGCCCAGGACCAATATTTTCGTCGTGGACGACGCTGGTGTGCCCTTGCCGGTAAATGAGCGAGGCGAAATTGTCATCGCGGGGCCGAATGTAAGCCCTGGATATCTCGGGCGTCCCGATCTCACGGCAGCCGTTTTTTTTGAGCATTGCGGGCTGCGCGCTTATCGAACCGGCGACCGAGGCTGCTTTCGCGATGGCTTACTTTTTTTTGAAGGCCGCGTTGATTCGCAGGTCAAGCTCAGTGGTTACCGCATCGAACTTGGCGATGTCGAAGCAAACCTTCGCGCCCTACCTTCTGTACGGGACGCGGCAGTAACACCGGTGATTAAAAACGGCGCCCCCCAATCGCTCGCTGCTTTTGTAGTCCTTCGCAGCCAGGTTGAGGCATCGCATTTCGAACTGACGCAGTCGCTGCGACGGCAACTGGCCGAGCGGTTGCCGGTGTACATGTTGCCGCGCAAATTCGTTTTTCGCGAAGCCCTCCCGCTGACAGCGAACGGCAAAGTCGACCGAGCCCGGCTGGCCCAGTCGCTGTGATTCCCTACGCCGATTTCACTTATTTTGGGCTGCTGCTGTACGCGGTAGTTCCAACGCTCATTCTAGGTTTGTTTGGTAAAGCAAGCTGGCGCTGGGCGACCCTTATCACTGCCGGGATGCTTCTCGTGCAGTATCACGGGTTGCTAAACATTCGACCGCAGTTTTCAGTGCGCGAAATCTGGATCCTGATCGGTTTTGCCGTCTGGCAGTGCGCAACGGTGTACGTATTTGCAAAAAGTGGTGCACGAGCCGGATGGCCCTTCTATGTTGCCGTCGCCGCAAGCTTGCTTCCGCTTGCGGTCTCCAAATTTTTTCCAGTCGTCTCGCCGAGAAGCGAGTTTGGTTTTCTTGGAATTTCCTACGTCACGTTTCGCGCATTGGATGTCGTATTTTGCTTGCGCGATAAAGTTATCTCCCTGCCTGGGACGCTCGATTTTTTGATGTTTCTTTTTTTCTTTCCCACCATTTCAGCCGGGCCAATCGACCGCTTCCAACGCTTTGCGGGTGAGTGGAGAAAGAAGCGAACACGCGCTGAATTCCTTGCCGATCTCGACGGCGCGGTGCATCGCATTTTTCGGGGATTTTTTTACAAATTCATCGTCGCCGCGCTGATTAGGCAATACTGGATGGAGCGGGCAGCCAGTAGTGGGAGTTTCGCAGCTCTGGTCAGCTACATGTATGCCTACAGCTTCTATTTGTTTTTTGATTTTGCCGGCTACAGCGCCTTTGCCATTGCTCTGAGTTATCTTTTCGGCGTCCATACTCCGGAAAACTTCGATCGACCGTTCCTCGCCCGGAATATCCGCGATTTCTGGAATCGCTGGCACATCACTCTTTCATTTTGGTTTCGCGACCATGTTTACATGCGTTTCCTCTATGCGGCGATGCGCGGCAAATGGTTTGCGTACAAGGAGGTCGCCCCAATCGCGGGTTATTTTCTGGCGTTCGGACTCATGGGCCTGTGGCACGGCCCTGAGCTTCATTACATCGCTTACGGATTTTATCAGGCGGCGTTGCTCTCTGCGTTCCACATTTTTTCTCGCTGGGCCAAGATGCACCGTTATTGGCACGATGGCCTTCTCGCAAGGATCGTAGCGACTTTCGTCACCTTCCAGTTTGTTTGCTTCGGTCTATTGATTTTTTCAGGACGTATCGGGGCTGCACCGCTGCCGCATTTTGCCGGCAAAATCGAGCGCGCGGACTGCAAGACGATTTCCGGCTGGGCTTGGGACAAGAACGCCGCGGATGCTGAAATTAAAGTTGAACTATGGGATCGTGATGGGTTTGTCCTAGCGGCCCCAGCGAATCAGTTTCGCGAGGAGCTCGCCGGTTATGGGAACGGCCGGCATGGCTTCAGGGTCTCGACCCCCTCGCAACTTAGGGACGGGCGCCCGCACGCAATCCATCTTCGCGTTGCTGGGACAAAGCAGGAGCTAACCAATTCGTCCAGAATAATTCAATGCCCATAATGGCAATGAGGAACGGGTCGCACGGTCAAATCGGATTTACGATTTTGCCGATTCAACGTTTCAACGTCGCCAAGCTGCGCGTCATTATTGACCCTGTGCGACCTCATATTCCGGTTTCGCCGCGCCCATTAACCAGCGATCGAACCAGCCGACAATGTGCTGCAGACGCTCGACGCGGTGCCATGGCTGGCCGGAACGCGAGAGCTCGTGCGACTCATTCGGGAATCGAACCATCACGGTCGGAATCTTGCGAAATTTGAGCGCGCGAAACATTTGTTCTCCTCCCGAGCCGGGCGGCGTCCGGTAATCCACTTCGCCAAGGATAAACATCATCGGCGTCGTCACGTTCTTGATGTAAGCGATCGGCGAACGATCTCGATACTCCTGCGGGTCTTCGAACGGCGGCCCTTTAAACCACGTGGGTTGAAAGAGTGTGAAGTCCCCGGTGTACCACCAGTTTTCCCAGCTGGCGATGTCGCGTTGCGCTACCGCCGCTGCAAAGCGGTTTGTTTGGCCCACGACCCAGTTGGTGAGCAGCCCGCCGCCGCTGCCGCCGGTGACGCCGAGCTTTTTCTCATCGATGTAGCCGCGTTTAATTACGTCATCCACACCTGCCATCAGGTCTTTGTAGTCGTCTCCAGGATAATGATACTGAATGACGTTCCCAAATTCCTGGCCGTAGCTCGTGCTCCCTCGTGGATTCGGATAAAGCACCACATATCCCTTTGCTGCCATCCACTGAAACTCGTGCATAAAAATATGACCGTACGCCACGTGCGGTCCGCCGTGAATATTCAGGATCAGCGGATATTTCTTACGTGGATCGAAGTTGGGCGGCTTCTGCAACCACGCTTGAATATGTTTGCCGTCAAAACTGTCGTACCAGATCTCTTCCGGCTCAGTCAGGTTCAGGTTTGACAAGAGCTGATCGTTGAGGTGCGTCAATTGTTTGGGCGTCGCATCACCCGTCGTGCGATCAAGGACAAAAAGATCGTTGATCCGCGTCGGTGTCGAAACCGTATAAATCAACTTGGAGAGATCGGGCGACGCGCGAAAACTCATCACGGCCTGATTTCCAGATGTTAAATCGTGCACTCCGGCGCTGCCGGGTTCGGCGTCCGCCGCGACGGGAACATCGAACACCGCGAGATTCGCTTTTCCTTCCTTCGCATAAACCTGGATCAGGCCTTTTCCGTCGGAGGTCCAGATGGGCTTGTTTTGACCACCCGCCCGCGGCGCCGAGCTGTCTCCAATTACGAATCCAGGCACGTCGAAATCGAAGTTGGCGGTCAAATTCCGCGGCTTTGCGTTTTGCATGAGATCGAGCACCCACAGGTCCGGCTGCGAATAGGAGGTGATCGGGCGCGTGCTTGAAGCGATAAACGCGATCTGTTTCCCGTTGGGGCTGAGCGACAACGCGCCGCCTGCGCCAAAACCTCCAACCTGTAAATCAATCGCTGTGACCTTTACCGGTTCGCCGCCAGCTGCTGCCACCGAATAAAGATCCGTTTTTGGCAGCTCGTAGTACGGTTCGTCATTCCGGTCCGATGTGAAATAAATCTGCGAACCATCGTTAGACCAGATCGCGTTCTCTTCATCGAATCGGCCCTTGGTGAGCTGGCGTGGTTTCACTTTTTCGTCAGCGCTGTGCGGGGCGGCTACGAGCCAGATGTGGGTGGAGTGCTTGGGATCGACGTAGCCCTCATTGTCCTGCCGATAAACGGCGCGCGTGATCACGCGAACATCGCTCTCGTGTTCAGAATCCGGTGCGCCCTTTTGCTCGCCGGCTGCCGTAGACGTCGGGCGTGGGGATTGGGAAGTTTGCCCCGCCTTTTTAGATTCCTCTTCTTTGCGTTTTTGCTTTTCCTGTTTCGTCAGATCTTCTGCGTTCGTGTCACTCGTGAACGCAATTGTTTTCCCGTCCGGGGACCAGCTAGGATTTCCTGCGCCTTTCGGGAGATCGGTAAAGACAAACGAATCGCCGCCTGTCATTGGCAGGATCGCCAGTTGTGGCGGCTCAGGCTTGCCATTCTTCTCGGTCGCGCGCAGAAAGAGCAAGGATTTTCCATCCGGCGACCATCGAGGTGCGGAATCGTGATCGCCTTTTGTCAGCTGATGAGGTTCTTCGCCGCCCGCGACCGGAACACTCCAGATAGATGTATTATAACCTTCCTTCTTCTCGTTGACTGTCACGCGCACAAACGCCACGCGCGACCCGTCGGGAGAAACTTGCGGATCTCCAATCCATACGAAATCGAACAGATCCTTTTCGGTAATGTTGCGCTTCTCCGCCGACGTTGTGCTGGTCGCAGTCGTGAGGCTGAGGACAATGATGAAGGATAAACGAATGAGGAGCTGTAGGGGCAGGTGTGTCGCCTGCGAGACGAAGAAATGCAGCCGGCACGGCTGCCTCCACAGTGTAATTTGGTTATTCGTCATTCGACTTTCGGATGTCATGTCGCTCAAGCCTGAGCGATCACATGTGAGCGATGACGTTGTCGCCGAATTGCGAACACTTGATCTCAGTCGCGCCTTCCATCAGGCGCGCGAAATCGTAGGTAACGTGTTTGCTCGCAATCGCACCCCTTATGCCTTTCAGGATCAGCTCGGCCGCTTCCGTCCATCCCATGTACCGGAACATCATTTCGCCCGAAAGAATCACGGATCCGGGATTGACCTTGTCCTGGTTTGCATATTTCGGCGCGGTGCCGTGGGTTGCTTCGAATACGGCGTGACCGGTGATGTAATTGATGTTTCCGCCGGGGGCGATTCCGATTCCGCCCACCTCCGCGGCCAAATCGTCGCTCATGTAGTCGCCATTCAGGTTCAGCGTTGCGATCACATCGTATTCTGCCGGGCGCAGAAGAAATTGCTGAAGCGCGTTATCGGCAATGGCGTC
>Ga0081455_10003653_pt1 | contig 17623 bp, 27 predicted proteins | sample TabmetS3T2R1_FD_70207 | JGI IMG/M metagenome (GOLD analysis project Ga0081455, IMG submission 70207) | Tabebuia heterophylla rhizosphere microbial communities from the University of Puerto Rico - S3T2R1 | ecosystem: Host-associated > Plants > Roots > Rhizosphere ...
AGATGACGAGTGCGAGCCGGCGGTCGTAGCGCTGTGCCCGCGCGACCTCGCGCGCGAGCGTCTCGTGGAAGTAGCGCCGGTTGTGCAGGCCGGTCAGCGCGTCGAGGTCGGCGAGCTGACGAGCTTCGCGGAACCGGCGTGCGTTCTCGATCGCGGGCCCCGCGCGGGTGGCGAGATCCTCGAGCGAGTGCTTCTCGGGCTCGGCGAACACGAGGCTGGGCGTCCGGCTGAAGACGACTAGGTAGCCGACGGCGCTCGTCTCGCCGGGAATGGGGACGGCCAGGCCGTGGCGAATTAGGTCGCTGCCGTTCCCCTCGGCCTCGGGCGGATACTCGTAGGCGACCGTCACGGCCCGCGCTGTGCGGCCGTCCAACGGAGCAGAGACGGCCATGTCCGCTTCCTCGGAGGAAAGGCCGACCGTGGAGACGATCGGCTTTTCGTCGCCGCTGCCCGCAATCGTCACGAGCGCTGCGTCGACGCCGCGGACCGCCGCGGCCGCCTCGAGCACGCGCGCGAGGACTTCGTCGAGGTCGATCGTTCCCGCCAGCTCTCCGAGGACTCCGGCGCGCCGATCGTCGTCGTGGCCCGCGGCGGCCGCTGCGCGCAGCTCATCGACCAGGCCGCCCATCTGCGTCGTCAGCTCCCGGACGGCGGCCAGGAAGCGCTGCTCGGCGACCCGCCGCTCGCGGACGAGTAACACCAGGAAGACGGCGAGCGCGACGATCGTCGCTCCGAAGATCGCCCACGCGAGCGCATCGCTCATCGCAAGCCCACTGTAGAGGAGCGAAACCTGCCTTGCGACGGGCGCTTTGCTACCATGCCGCGGCCAGTTGGCAGGGGCGCCGTCCCCCGCCAACTATTGTCCTGTCAGGAAGTCCTCGAAGGGAGCAGATGCCCACCGTCAATCAGCTTGTGCGCAAGGGTCGGACGAAGCCGAAGTCCCGCGTGAAGACCCCTGCGCTCCGCGGCGCCCCGCAGAAGCGCGGCGTCTGCACGCGCGTGTACACGACCACGCCCAAGAAGCCGAACTCGGCTCTGCGCAAGGTCGCCCGCGTGCGGCTGACGAACGGGATGGAGGTCACGACCTACATCCCCGGTGAAGGGCACAACCTTCAGGAGCACTCCGTCGTGCTGATCCGAGGCGGCCGCGTCAGGGACCTGCCGGGCATTCGCTACAAGGTGATTCGAGCTGCCCTCGACACGGCCGGCGTCTCTGATCGACGCCAGGGCCGCTCCAAGTACGGCGCGAAGCGAGGCTCGTAATGCCGCGCCGAGCCGAGATCACCCCGCGCGAGCCCGCGGCCGACGCACTGCACAACTCGAAGCTGGTCAGCCAGGTGATCAACCGCGTGATGACGAAGGGCAAGAAGAGCACGGCCGAGAAGATCGTGTACGACGCGCTGGCAATCGCCTCCGAGCGCTCCGGGAAGCCTCCCGTCGAGGTGCTCGAGCAGGCGATCAAGTCGGTGACGCCGGTGCTCGAGACCCGGTCCCGCCGCGTCGGCGGGGCGAACTACCAGGTGCCCGTCGAGGTGCCCGCGCGCCGTGCGCGCACGCTCGCGATCCGCTGGATCGTGACGTTCTCGCGCGACCGGCGCGAGAAGGGGATGGCCGCGAAGCTCGCCGGCGAGATTCTCGACGCGCTCGAGCAGCAGGGCGGCGCCTACAAGCGCAAGGACGACCTCTACCGGATGGCGCAGGCGAACAAGGCCTTCGCCCACTACAGGTGGTAACCATGGCGACGCAGACAGCCAGGGCACCGGCCGGCCTCGAGAAGGTCCGGAACATCGGGATCATGGCGCACATCGACGCCGGCAAGACGACGACGACCGAGCGGATCCTCTACTACACCGGCCGCACCCACAAGATGGGCGAGGTCCACGAGGGCGCCGCGACGATGGACTGGATGGCGCAGGAGCAGGAGCGCGGCATCACGATCACCTCTGCTGCGACGACGGCGTTCTGGCGCGATTTTCGTGTGAACATCATCGATACGCCCGGGCACGTGGACTTTACGGTCGAGGTCGAGCGGAGCCTGCGCGTCCTCGACGGTGCGATCGCCGTGTTCGACGGGGTCGCCGGCGTCGAGCCGCAGTCCGAGACGGTCTGGCGCCAGGCCGACCGCTACGGCGTGCCCCGGATCGCGTTCATCAACAAGATGGACCGCGTCGGCGCAGACTTCTTCGCGTCGGTCCAGTCGATGGTCGACCGGCTCGGCGCGCGCGCGGTTCCCGTGCAGCTCCCGATCGGCCAGGAGGAGAACTTCCGTGGCGTCGTCGACCTGATCGAGATGCGCGCCCTGACCTGGTCGGACGAGCTCGGCACGAGCATGGACGTCGGTGAGATTCCGGCCGAGCTCGCGGAGCAGGCGAACGAGTACCACCACCAGCTCATCGACGCCGTCGCCGACCACGACGAGGAGCTGACGGAGACCTACCTCGAGGACGAGTCGGCCGTGACGCCCGAGATGCTGCGGCGCGCGCTCCGCGCGGCGACGCTCGACATCAGCGTCACCCCGGTCCTGCTCGGTTCCGCGTTCAAGAACAAGGGCGTGCAGCCGCTCCTCGACGCCGTCATCGACTACCTGCCGAGCCCGCTCGACGTTCCGCCGGTGCACGGCCTCGACCCGAGGACCGACCACGAGCTCTCGCGCCGCCCGGCGCTCGACGAGCCGTTCTCGGCGCTCGCCTTCAAGGTCATGTCGGACCCGTACGTCGGAAAGCTCACCTATATCCGCGTCTACTCCGGCGAGGTCAAGGCCGGCGAGCGCGTCGTCAACACCACTTCGGGCAAGACCGAGCGGTTCGGTCGCATCCTTCAGATGCACGCGAACCACCGCGAGGAACGTCAGGAGATCGGCGCCGGCGAGATCGCCGCGATCGTCGGGCTGAAGCAGACGACGACCGGCGAGACGCTTGCCACTGACACGGCTCCGATCGTGCTCGAGTCGATGACGTTCCCCGATCCGGTGATCTCGGTTGCCGTCGAGCCCAAGACCAAGGGCGACCAGGACAAGCTTGCGACGGCGCTCCAGCGGCTCGCCGAGGAGGATCCGACGTTCCGGGTTCGCAGCGACGAGGAGACCGGGCAGACGCTCATCGCCGGGATGGGCGAGCTGCACCTCGAGATCATCGTCGACCGGCTGACCCGCGAGTTCAACGTCGACGCCAACGTCGGCCGCCCGCAGGTCGCGTACCGCGAGACCGTCTCGCGTCCGGTCGACAAGGTCGAGGGCCGCTTCGTCCGCCAGACCGGCGGCCGAGGCCAGTTCGGCCACGCGATCATCAACCTCGAGCCTGCAGAGCCCGGAGAGGGCTACGAGTTCCTCGACAAGATCGTCGGGGGCCGGATCCCGCGCGAGTTCATCCCGGCGGTTGATTTGGGGATCCAGGAAGCGATGGAGTCGGGCATCCTGGCCGGCTACCCCGTCGTGGACATCAGGGTCGAGCTCGTCGACGGGTCGTACCACGACGTCGACTCGAGCGAGATTGCCTTCAAGGTCGCCGGCTCCATGGCCTTCAAGGAGGCGATGAAGCGCGCGAAGCCGAAGCTCCTCGAGCCGGTCATGGCCGTCGAGGTCGTGACGCCCGAGGACTACCTCGGCGACGTTATGGGTGACCTCAACTCACGCCGCGGCCGGATCGAGCACCTCGAGCCGCGTGGGAATGCCCAGGTGATCACCGCCCGGGTTCCCCTCGCCGCGATGTTCGGATATGCAACCGACCTGCGCTCGACGACGCAGGGTCGGGCGACATTCACGATGCAATTCGATCGATACGAGGAAGTTCCTCAGTCGATCGCGAGCGAGCTCGTCGACTCGCAGACCGCGTAACGCAAGGAGAGGGAGGAATGGCGAAGCAAAAGTTCGAGCGCACGAAGCCGCACGTCAACGTCGGCACGATCGGTCACATCGACCACGGCAAGACGACTCTCACGGCGGCGATCACCAAGGTCCTCGCGGAGCAGGGCTCCAACACGTCCGTGCGGAGCTTCGAGTCGATCGACAACGCGCCCGAGGAGAAGCAGCGCGGCATCACGATCAACACCGCGCACGTCGAGTACGAGACGGCGAACCGTCACTACGCGCACGTCGACTGCCCGGGTCACGCTGACTACATCAAGAACATGATCACGGGCGCTGCCCAGATGGACGGCGCGATCCTGGTCGTCTCGGCCGCCGACGGACCGATGCCGCAGACCCGCGAGCACATCCTCCTGGCCCGCCAGGTCGAGGTCCCTTCGATCGTGGTCTTCCTGAACAAGGCCGACATGGTCGACGACCCCGAGCTGCTCGAGCTCGTCGAGATGGAGGTGCGCGAGCTCCTCTCCGCGTACGAGTTCCCCGGGGACGAGATCCCCGTCATCGCCGGCTCGGCGCTGAAGGCGCTCGAGGGGGACGAGGAGTGGACTCCGAAGATCCTCGAGCTGATGGAGGCTGTCGACTCCTACATTCCGGAGCCGGTCCGCGACACCGACAAGCCGTTCCTGATGCCGATCGAGGACGTCTTCACGATCACCGGCCGCGGCACGGTCGTCACCGGCCGGATCGAGCAGGGTCAGATCAACTCGGGCGAGGAGGTCGAGATCATCGGCATCCAGCAGGCGACGCAGAAGACCGTCGTCACCGGGCTCGAGATGTTCAACAAGACGCTGGACTTCGCCCAGGCCGGCGACAACGCCGGCGTCCTCCTGCGCGGCACCAAGCGTGAGGAGGTCGAGCGTGGCCAGGTCGTCGCCAAGCCCGGCTCGATCACCCCGCACACGCAGTTCAAGGCGGAGGTCTACGTCCTCTCGAAGGACGAGGGCGGGCGGCACACGCCGTTCTTCAACGGCTACCGGCCCCAGTTCTACTTCCGCACGACCGACGTGACTGGCTCGATCAAGCTCCCGGAGGGCCAGGAGATGGTCATGCCCGGCGACAACACGAACATGGAGATCGATCTCGGTCAGCCGATCGCGATGGACCAGGGGCTCCGCTTCGCGATCCGCGAGGGCGGCCGCACCGTGGGTGCCGGCGTCGTCACCGAAATCGTCAAATAAGGCCTACGGCCCCTAGTTGCATCCAACGAGATCAGAGAGGAAATAAGCGCCGGTGGCACAGTCGACGATCAGAATCCGCCTGAAGGGCTACGACCATCAGGCGCTGGACCGCTCGGCGGCGTCGATCGTCGAGACGGCGACGCGCACCGGCGCGACCATCACCGGCCCTGTGCCTCTCCCGACGGAGCGGAACATCTACACGGTGATCCGCAGCCCGTTCAAGGACAAGGACTCGCGTGAGCATTTCGAGATCCGGACGCACAAGCGGCTGATCGACATCCACAGCCCGACGCCGAAGACGGTCGACTCGCTGATGCGACTCGACCTCCCGGCGGGGGTCGACATCGAGATCAAGCTCTGACGCAATGAAGGGGATAGTCGGCAGAAAGCTGGGCATGACCCAGGTCTTCGACGAGGAGACCGGCGCCGTCACGCCTGTCACGGTCATCCAGGCCGGGCCGTGCCCGGTCGTCGCAGTGCGGACGCAGGACGAGGACGGCTACGACGCCGTCCAGCTCGCGTACGACGCGGTGCCGGAGCGCAAGCTGACGAAGCCGAAGCTCGGCTACCTGGCCAAGCACGAGGTCGGGCCGCACCGCCGCCTCGTCGAGATCCGCGGCCCGCACGAGCTCACTCCGGGCGAGACGGTGACCGTGGAGACGTTCGAGGCCGGCGACCGGATCAAGGTCTCCGGCGTCTCGATCGGCAAGGGCTTCGCCGGCACGATCAAACGGCACAACTTCAGCCGCGGCCCGGTCTCACACGGCTCGCACAACGTCCGCAAGCCCGGCTCGATCGGCGCCTCCGCGACGCCGTCGCGCGTCCGGAAGGGGATCAAGATGGCCGGCCAGATGGGCGCGAAGCGGATCACCCAGGTGGGGCTCAGCGTCCACTCGGTCGATCCCGAGGAGAACCTGATCCTCGTCAAGGGCGCCGTGCCCGGCCCGAAGAACGCGTTCGTCGAGATCCGGGAGGAGGCACGTGGCCGCTCCTAAGGCACCCATCCTGGACGCAGCGGGCAAGAAGTCGAAGGACGCCACGCTCGAGGCGGCGGTCTTCGCCGCCGAGGTCAAGCCGCACCTCGTGCACGAGACCGTCCGTGCGGAGATGAACGCGCAGCGGGCGGGAACCCGCACGCTGAAGAGCCGCGGGCTCGTCGCGGGCGGCCGCGGGAAGCCGTGGCGCCAGAAGGGCACCGGCCGCGCCCGCGCGGGCACGACCCGCGCGCCGCAGTGGACCGGCGGCGGCTCGGCGTTCATGCCGCGGACCAGCTTCGACGTCAAGGTGAATCGCAAGGCGCGGAAAGCCGCGTTTCGCGCCGCGCTCTCCAGCCACGCACAGGCGGGAACCCTCGGCGTGATCGAGGGCTCGGCGTTCTCCGAGCCGTCGACGAAGGCCGCCGTGGCGTTCCTCGAGGCATGGGGCAAGGAACTGCCGGCGCTCGTCGTCGTCCAGGAGGACGAGGAGACGGTGATCAAGTCGTTCCGCAACCTCCAGAAGGTCCTGCTGATCACCCCGGCGGAGCTCGAGGTCACAGCGATCGTCTGGGCCCGCTCGCTGCTCGTCAGCGAGTCGGCGCTCGAGGCCGTGCAGAACAGGGGGGCAGCGTGAGCCTTCACCCGAACGAAGTCCTGCTCGCGCCCGTCGTCTCCGAGAAGAGCTACAGCCTGATCGAGGACCGTAAGTACTCGTTTCGCGTCCACCAGGACGCGCATAAGACCCAGGTCCGCCAGGCCGTCGAGGAGCTGTTCGGCGTCAAGGTGCAGGCCGTCAACATCATCCAGGTCCGCTCGAAGCCAAAGCGGCGCGGCATGATCCGCGGCCGCCGGCCGGGCTGGAAGAAGGCGATCGTCCAGCTCCGCGAGGGCGAGTCGATCGAGATCTTCGAAGGAGCGCAGGTTTAAATTGCGGAAAATGCTGCGCATTTTCCGCAAGGAAAAGACTTAGAAAAATGCCAAAGAAATTTAAACCAACAAGTCCAGGCAGACGCTTCATGACAGTCTCCGATTTTGCGGACGTCACGAAGTCGGAACCCGAGAAGTCGCTCGTCGAGCCGGTCAAGAAGAAGGGCGGCCGGAACAACGCCGGGCGCATCACGACGCGTCACAAGGGCGGCGGCCACAAGCGCCGCTACCGCGTCGTCGACTTCAAGCGCACGAAGGACGGCGTTCCGGCCAAGGTTGCGGCGATCGAGTACGACCCCAACCGGTCGGCGAACATCGCCCTGCTCCACTACGCCGACGGCGCGAAGGCGTACATCCTCGCTCCGGCGCGCCTGAGGATCGGCGCGACGGTCGAGTCCGGCCCGGGCTCGGACATCAGGCCGGGCAACGCGCTGCCGCTGCGGAATATCCCCACCGGAACGCTCGTCCACAACGTCGAGCTCAAGCCGGGCCAGGGCGGGAAGATGGCGCGGAGCGCCGGCTCGGGCGTCCAGCTCGTCGGCAAGGACGAGGGGCACGCGGTTCTTCGGCTACCCTCTGGCGAGCTTCGGCGCGTCCCGCTCACCTGCCGGGCGACAGTCGGTCAGGTCGGCAACGTCGACCACGAGAACATCACCGGCGGGAAGGCGGGCCGAAGCCGCTGGCGCGGCAAGCGTCCGACGGTGCGCGGCTCGGCGATGAACCCTGTCGACCACCCGCACGGCGGCGGCGAGGGCAAGTCCAAGGGCGGTCGCCACCCGGTCACCCCCTGGGGCGTCCCCACGCTCGGCAAGCGCACGCGCCGCAAGCACAAGGAATCCGATCGTCTGATCATCCGGCAGCGCCGGAGAGGCAAGGAGAAGCGTTGAGCAGATCGTCCCGTAAGGGCCCGTACGTCGAGGAGCGGCTGATGAGCCGCATCGAGGCCATGAACAACTCCGGCTCCAAGAACATGATCCGGACCTGGTCGCGCGCGTCGACGATCTTCCCCGAGATGGTCGGGCACACGATCGCGGTCCACGACGGCCGCAAGCACGTCCCGATCTTCATCACGGAGCAGATGGTCGGTCACAAGCTCGGCGAGTTCGCCCCCACGCGGACCTTCCGGGCACACTCGGGCGACAGGAAGACGGAGGTTCGCCGCTAGTGGCCAAGGCCCGGACCGAGCCCGTCGAGGAGCGCCAGGAGGTGCGCGCCTCGGCCCAGTACCTGCGTATCGCGCCTCGCAAGGCGCGGCTCGTGGTGGACCACATTCGCGGCCGGTCCGTGCCGGAGGCCCGGACCGTGCTCGCGTTCACGCCCCGCGCCGCCGCCCGCGAGATCGAGAAGGTGCTCGCGTCCGCCGTTGCCAACGCCGAGGCGAACCACGGCCTGATCGGTGACGAGCTCGTGGTCACCGCCGCCTACGTCGACGAGGGTCCGGTGATCAAGCGCTGGCGCGCTCGCGCGCGCGGACGCGTTGCGCGGATCACCAAGCGCACCTGCCACGTGACGCTCAAGCTCGAGCCGCTCGAGGAGGATGGGGCCGCGCGCCGGCCGCGCCGACAGCAGCAGGCCGAGGCCGCGACCGAGGAGCCGAAGGCCGAGGAGACGAAGCCGAAGAGGCCGTCGCGGCGCCGCGCGGCACCGAAGGCCGAGACCGACGAGACCAAGACCGAAGAGACCAAGCCGAAAGCGACCCGCTCGCGGAAGAAGCCAAAGCCCGAGGCTCCGGCCGCGACTGAGGAGGACTGATGGGACAGAAGATCCATCCCGGCGGGATGCGCGTCGGCGTCATCCACGACTGGAAGTCGAACTGGTACACGAACGACAAGGACTTCTCCGACGCGATCCTCGAGGACGTCAAGATCCGCGAGCACATCCTCGGGAAGCTCTCGCATGCCGGCCTTTCCGACATCCTGATCCGCAAGGACAAGCAGCGGATCACCGTGGACATCTACACCGCCCGGCCCGGGATCGTGATCGGAAAGTCCGGCGCCGAGGTCGACGCGCTGCGCCGCGACCTGCATGCGCTGACGCGCAAGAACGTCCACATCAACATCAACGAGATCAAGCGACCCGAGCTGGACGCGAAGCTCGTCGCACAGTCGATCGCCGAGCAGCTGGCGAACCGCGTGGCCTTCCGCCGCGCGATGAAGCGCTCGCTTGCCTCTGCGATCCGGTCCGGCGCGCACGGCGTCAAGATCACGTGCTCCGGCCGGCTCGGCGGCGGCGAGATGAGTCGCTCGGAGACCTACTCCGAGGGCCGTGTGCCGCTGCACACGATCCGCGCGGACATCGACTACGGCTTCGTCGAGGCGAAGACGACCTTCGGCCGGATCGGCGTCAAGGTCTGGATCAACAAGGGCGAGATCATGCCCGAGGGCTTCGAGACCGTCGAGGGTCGCCGCGACGCGCGCCTCGGCGACCAGGATCAGGCCCGTCGTCGCGGCGGCCGCACCGAGGGCCTCAGCGCCTCTCGCGAGGGCGGCCGGGGCCGCAGCGCCGACCGTGAGGGCCTCGGCCCGGTGCGGGAGCGGCGCGGCGGTAGGCGCGGGGGCGGTCGGGGCCGCGGTCAAGCGCCCGAGCGTGCGCGGAAGGACGAGACGGCGGCGAGCGCCGAAGGCCGCGAGCAGCCGGAGGTCACGCCGGAGACGCCAGCCGTTCCGGAGCCGGTAGCGGAGGCTCCGGAGTCGTCGACGCCCGAGCAGTCGGGCCAGCCGGAGGCTCGGGAGTCCACGACGCCTGATCAGTCGGGCGAGCCGAAGGCTGAGAGCTGATGCTGCTGCCGAAGAAGACCAAGTACCGCAAGGACCAGCGTGGCCGGCGTCGCGGCGTGTCCAAGGGTCAGACGGCGGTCCAATTCGGCGACTTCGGGATCAAATCGTTGGAAGCCGGCTGGGTTACCAACCGCCAGATCGAGGCCGCCCGAATCGCGATGACGCGCAAGATCAAGCGCGGCGGCAAGGTCTGGATCAACGTCTTCCCGGACAAGCCGGTCTCGCAGAAGCCGGCCGAGACCCGCATGGGCTCGGGCAAGGGCTCACCCGAGCACTGGGTCGCCGTGGTCAAGCCCGGCCGGGTGATGTTCGAGCTCGCCGGCGTGCCTGAGCCGCTCGCCAAGGAAGCGCTCAGACTGGCCGGCAGCAAGCTGCCGGTGAGGACGAAGTTCGTGAAGCGGGAGGCAAATCTCTTTGAAGGCTAAGCAGATCAGGGACATGACCGACGAGGAGCTGGAGAACGCGTTGGCCGACCGGCGCCAGGAACTGTTCAACCTGCGCTTCCAGTCGGCGACCGGCGCGCTGGAGAACCCGGCTCGTCTGAAGCTGGCGAAGCGCGAGATCGCGCGCATCCTGACGGTCCGTAACGAACGCGACGACGAGAGCTAAGAGATGGCAGACGAAGAGCGCAACGAGCAAGAGCAAGACGAGACTCCGGTCGAGGCAGAGGCGTCCGCCGAGACGCCTGCCGAGCCGCAGCCCGAGGCTCCCCCGGAGGAGCCCGGTCCGCCCGTGCCCGAGCCCGAGTCGCCCGAGCCGACCCCGGAGCCGGCCCCGCCGGCTGAGCCGGTCGCCGAGGCAGAGGAGCCGGAGGCCGAGGACGAGGAGGCGCCTGCCGACGAGGAGCCTGCCGCCGAGGGCGAAGAGGCGCCTGCCGATGAGCAGCCTGCGCCTGCCGCCGCCGCGCCTGCTCGGAAGAAGAAGAAGCGCGTCCCACGCTCCGAGCGCAGGCAGCGACCGAAGCCGAAGCGCGAGCAGACCGGCGAACGCCAAGCGATCACCCGGCAGCCCAAGCCGGAGGGCGAGCGCGGCCGGCGCCAGGAGCGGCGCGGCGTCGTCGTCTCGGCGGCGATGGACAAGACGATCGTCGTCCGCGTCGACGTCGTGAAGGCGCACAGGCGCTACAAGAAGGTCGTCCGGCGCTCGCAGCGCTTCCACGCGCACGACGAGCAGAACCAGGCGAAGGCCGGCGACATCGTCCGCATCATCGAGACGCGGCCGCTGTCGAAGACGAAGAACTGGCGCCTCGCCGAGGTGGTCGAAGCCGCGAAATGATCCAGCAGGAATCCAGAGTTCGGGTGGCCGACAACACCGGTGCGCGGGAGATCCTGTGCATCCGCGTGGTCGGAGGCTCCCACCGCCGCTACGCGCGGGTCGGCGACGTGATCGTCGGCACGGTGAAGACGGCCACGCCGCAGGGCGCCGTCCGCAAGGGCGAGGTCGTCCGCGCGGTGGTCGTGCGGACGAGGAAGCCCTACGGGCGTGACGACGGCACCTCGATCGCCTTCGACGAGAACGCCGCTGTGATCATCGACGCGCAGAGCAACCCGCGCGGCACTCGCATCTTCGGCCCCGTCGCCCGCGAGCTGCGTGAGAAGAACTTCATGAAGATCGTCTCCCTGGCTCCGGAGGTCCTCTGATGGCCAACCCAATGAAGATCAAGAAGGGCGACATGGTGCAGGTGCTGAGCGGCAAGGACCGCGGCAAGCAGGGCCGCGTCCTCGAGGCGCGCCCCAAGGAGGGCCGTGTCCTGGTCGAGAACCTGAACATGATCAAGCGCCACACACGGCCCCGGCCGATGTCCAACCCGAGCCGGATGGGCGCGCCGCAGATCCAGCCCGGCGGCGTGATCGAGAAGGCGGGCCCGATCCCGATCTCGAACGTCATGCTCGTCTGCCCGGTCTGCAACCGGCCGACGCGGGTCGGCACGATCGAAAAAGAGGCGAAAAGCGGCTCGAAGCGGGTCCGCGTCTGCCGCCGCGAGGACTGCCGCCAGGAGATGGACAAGTAATGGCGACCGCGACGACAGAGATGCCGCGGCTGAAGCAGCGCTACGTCGAGGAGCTCCGCGACCAGCTCAAGGAGCAGCTGGGCTTCAAGACCGTGATGCAGGTGCCGCGCATCCAGAAGATCACGCTGAACATGGGCGTCGGCGAGGCGAAGACCGAGGCCAAGGCGCTCGACGGCGCGATCGAGGAGCTGACGACGATCGCCGGCCAGCGCGCCCAGGTGCGCAAGGCCAGGAAGTCGGTCGCCGGCTTCAAGGTGCGCGAGGGCATGCCGATCGGCGCCAAGGTGACGCTGCGCGGCGACCGCATGTACGAGTTTCTCGATCGGCTGGTGTCGATCGCGCTGCCACGGATCCGCGACTTCCGCGGGCTCAGCCCGAGGTCGTTCGACGGACGCGGCAACTACTCGATCGGCGTCCGTGAGCAGCTCATCTTCCCCGAGATCAACTACGACGACATCGCGGCGATCCGCGGACTGGACGTGACCATCACGACGACGGCCGAGACCGACGAGCAGGCACTCGCGCTGCTCCGGGCGCTGGGGATGCCGTTCGCCGAGGACAGGAGTGAGCAGTAGTGGCAAAGAAGGCTTTGGTTCACAAGCAGCAGCAGGAGCCGCGCTTCAAGGTGCGCCGCTACTCTCGCTGCCGGCGCTGCGGCCGCCCGCGCGCCGTCTTCCGCAAGTTCGGCCTCTGCCGGATCTGCCTGCGCGAGCTCGCGCACAACGGCGAGATCCCCGGCATGACCAAATCGAGCTGGTAACCATGCATACCGATCCGATCGCAGACATGCTGACCCGCATCCGCAACGCCAACAAGGCGCTGAAGGAGACGGTCGAGATGCCGACCTCCCGCACGAAGGAGGGAATCGCCCGCCTGCTCCAGGAGGAGGGTTACATCAACGGCTTCTCCGTCCGTTCGGGCGAGAGCTTCGACTCGCTCGTCGTCGAGCTCAAGTACGGAGCGAGCCGCGAGCGCATCATCACCGACCTCAAGCGGGTCTCCAAGCCCGGTCGCCGCGTGTACGCCCGCAAGGATCGCCTGCCGCGCGTCCTCGGCGGGATGGGCACGGCGATCATGTCCACGTCCAAGGGCCTCGTCACGAGCAAGACCGCCGAGCAGGAAGGCATCGGCGGCGAGGTCATTTGTTTCGTCTGGTGAAAGGAATTTCTGCGGTGCCAGACTTCAGTCTGGCTCCGCGTATCTAGTTATGAGCCGAATCGGAAAAAAGCCCATCGAGATCCCCGCCGGCGTGTCGGTGTCGGTCAGCTCTGACCGCGTGATGGTGAATGGGCCGCTCGGCGAGCTGAGCCAGCAGATCCCGCAACGGATGCTGGTCGAGCAGGCCGACGGTGAGATCCTCGTCAAGCGGCCGACGGAGCGCGGCGACGACCGCGCGCTGCATGGGCTCACCCGCAGCCTCGTCGCCAACATGGTCGAGGGCGTCACCAAGGGCTTCGAGAAGCGGCTCGAGATCCAGGGCGTCGGCTACCGGGCGGCGCTTCGCGGCCAGTCGCTCGAGCTGAGCGTCGGCTTCTCGCACTCGGTCGTGGTCGAGCCTCCCGCCGGGATCACCTTCGAGGTGCCGACCCCGACCGAAGTCGTCGTCAAGGGCATCGACAAGCAGCAGGTCGGCCAGACGGCTGCGGAGGTTCGCGCCGTGAAGCCGCCCGAGCCCTACAAGGGCAAGGGGATCCGCTACGTCGGCGAGTACGTGAGACGGAAGGTCGGCAAGCGCGCATGAGCAAGCTGACCTCTCGACAGCTCCGGGAACGGCGCCACAAGCGGGTGCGCAAGCACGTCTTCGGGACGGCTGAGCGCCCACGCCTCGTCATCTTCCGCTCGAACCGCGGCATCGCCGCACAGCTGGTCGACGACAACGCGGGCCGGACGCTCGCCGCCGCGAGCTCGCTGGATGTGCGCGGCGCGACGGGAAGCAAGTCCGACCAGGCGGCCGAGGTGGGCAAGCTGCTGGCCGCGAACGCCAAGAAGGCGGATGTCAAGACGGTCGTCTTCGATCGAGGCGGCTACCTCTACCACGGGCGCGTGAAGGCGCTCGCCGATGCCGCCAGAGAAGGGGGTCTTCAATTTTGAGCGACTACGCCGAAACGAGGGAGCTCAAGGAGCGCGTGGTCGAGATCAACCGCGTCGCCAAGGTCGTCAAGGGCGGCCGGCGGTTCTCGTTCACGGCGCTCGTCGTCGTCGGCGACGAGGTCGACCGTGTCGGCGTCGGCTACGGCAAGGCCCGCGAGGTCCCGCTGGCGATCTCCAAGGCCGTCGAGGACGGCAAGAAGAATTTGTTCACGGTGCCCAAGCACGGGACGACGATCACCCACGAGATCCTCGGCCGCTACGGCGCCGCGCGTGTCCTGCTGCGCCCGGCGAGCGAGGGGACGGGCGTGATCGCGGGCGGCGGCATCCGCGCGGTTCTGGAGCTTGCGGGCGTCCGCGACATCCTCGCGAAGAGCCTCGGAACCACAAACCCGGTCAACATGCTCAAGGCCACGGTGCAGGGGCTCCAGAGCCTGCGCCGGCCCGAGGAGGTCGCCAAGGCCCGCGGGTTGACGATCACGCAGGTGCTGCCGGTTCCGAAACAGGAGCCGGTCGAGGAGCCGCAGGAGCAAGAGGCCGCTCCGCAGGAGGAGCCGGAGCCGGCGGCCGTCGCGGCGGAGGAGACACCGAGTGAGTAAGACCCTGAAGATCACGCAAATCCGCAGCCAGATCGGCCAGACCGAGCGTCACCGAGGCACGCTGCGCGCGCTCGGGCTCGGCAAGATCGGCCGCACCGTCGAGCGACCGGAGAGCCCGGAGACCGCCGGTATGCTGAGGAAGGTTCGCCACCTCGTCCGTGTCGAGGGCGAGGAGTAGCCCGGAAGCCATGCCCGATCAGCTCAACCTCTCCAACCTCAAGCCTGCGTCCCCGCGCAAAGCTCGCAAGCGGGTGGGCCGCGGCATGGGCTCGGGCAAGGGGCGCTACTCCGGCCGCGGAGTCAAGGGGCAGAAGGCCCGGTCCGGCTCGCACAAGATGCGCGCCGGGTTCGAGGGCGGGCAGACGCCGATCTACATGCGGCTCGGGAAGCAGCGCGGGCAGTACTCGAGAGACGCGATGCCGATCGGGCCGCACCGCACGTTCATGGCGGCGGTCAACGTCCGCGACCTCGAGCGGTTCGACGCCGGCGCGGAAGTGACTCCGGAGGCGCTCTCCGAGGCCGGTCTGATCCGCAGCGCAAAGGTCGAGGTGAAGATCCTCGGCCACGGCGAGCTCTCGAAGAAGCTCTCCGTCACGGCGCACGCTTTCTCCGGGTCCGCGCGCGAGAAGATCGAGGGCGCGGGTGGCTCGGTGACCGCGTTGAAGGAGCCGAAGGTCAAGAAGGTCCGCAAGAAGCCTCAGGCCGCGGCGCCGGTGCCTGAGGACGAAGAGGCGGCCGAGCCCGAAGCCGCCGACGCGGACGAGGAAACCGAGACCGAGTAGATGTTCTCCTGGCTGACCAACGCGTGGCGTGTGCCCGAGCTCCGGCGCCGCGTCCTCTTCACGGCAGTGATCCTCGGCCTCTACCGCCTCGGCTCGTGGTTGCCGGCGCCGGGTGTCAACTCGGATACGGTCGAGAACTACTTCAACTCGTCGGCCGGGGGAACGGTGCTCGCGCTGCTGAACCTCTTCTCGGGCGGTGCGCTCTCTCAGTTCGCGATCTTCGCGCTCGGGATCATGCCCTACGTCACGGCATCGATCATCCTCCAGCTGATGACGGTCGTCATCCCGCGCCTCGAGCAGCTCCAGAAGGAAGGCGAGGCCGGTTTCGCCAAGATCAACCAGTACACGCGCTACCTGACGGTTGTGCTCGCGGCTGCGCAGGCGACGGGCTTCGCGTTCCTCTTCCAACGCCAGGGCGCGCTTGACGCCAACTTCGGCCGCGGCGCGTTGATCGTCCTGACGCTCACCGCCGGCACGACGCTCCTGATGTGGATGGGCGAGCTGATCACGAAGCGTGGGATCGGCAACGGGATCTCGCTGTTGATCTTCGCCTCGATTCTCACGGGCCTGCCGCTCGGCATCCAGGCGTGGGTCGAGGGCGGCGTTTTCGAACGCCTCTTCTTCCCGCTGATGGCAGTCGGCGTCGTCGTCGCCGTCGTCTTCATCCAGGAGGGCCAGCGCCGGATCCCGATCCAGTACGCGAAGCGGATGGTGGGCCGGCGGATGACGACCGGCGGCTCGACCTACATGCCGCTGCGCGTGAACATGGCCGGCGTCATCCCGGTCATCTTCGCCGCCGCCGTCATGGCGTTCCCGCCGACGATCGCGCAGTACTTCCCGCAGACCCAGAGCTTCATCAACAAGTACTTCTCGTACACGGACTGGCCGTACCTGCTGCTTCAAGCGGTGATGATCGTGATCTTCACGTTCTTCTACACAGCGGTGCAGTTCAACCCCGTCGACCAGGCCGACAACCTGCGGAAGCACGGCGGCTACATCCCAGGCATCCGACCCGGACCGCCGACGGCGCAGTATCTCGACCGCGTGCTGACGCGGCTGACGCTTCCCGGCGCCATCTACCTGGCGATCATCGCAACGCTCCCAAGCCTGATCATTGCGTACACCGGCGTCTCCCAGGCGCTCGCCGGAGCCCTGGGCGGCACGTCGGTGCTGATCGCCGTCGGCGTCGCGCTCGACACGATGCGGCAGATGGAGTCGCAGATGATGATGCGCTCCTACGAAGGGTTCTTGAAATAAACGTCCTATTGCTCGGTCCGCAGGGATCGGGGAAGGGAACGCAGGCGAAGCGGATCGACGCCGAGTACGGAATCCCGCACATCGCGACCGGCGAGATGCTCAGGGACGCGATCGCGCAGGAGACCGAGCTCGGGCTGAAGGTGAAGTCGATCGTCGAGAGCGGCGCGCTCGTGCCCGACGACCTGATGATCGACCTGATCCGCGAGCGGCTGGGCGAGGACGACACCGCTGAGGGCTTCATCCTCGACGGCTTCCCCCGGACGTCCGCCCAGGCCGATGCCCTCGACGCGATGCTGTCGGAGATCGGCCGCGAGCTCTCGATCGTGTTCGAGTTCCAGCTCTCCGACGACGTCGCGACCGCACGGCTACTCCGGCGCGCCGAGCTCGAGAATCGCAGCGACGACACCCCGGAAGCGATCGCACGCCGGCTCGCCCTTTACCACGAGGAGACCGAACCACTCGTCGAGCACTACCGTGTACAAGGGAACCTCGTCGGCGTCCACGCCGACCACAGCGTCGACGAGGTCTTCCAGGAGATCCAGGAGGCACTCGACCAGGTGGCCGCTCGCTCATGATCATCCGGAAGTCGAACCAGGAGCTCGAGCTGATGGCCCGCTCCGGCGAGATCGTCGCCGAGACGCTGGCGCTGCTCGGCCGGAACGTCAGCCCCGGAGTGACGACGGGCGAGCTCGACCGGATCGCAGACGAGTTCATCCGTTCGCGCGGCGGCATCCCGACCTTCAAGGGCTACCGCGGCCCTTACCCCTATCCCGCTTCGATCTGCACGTCGCCGAACGACGTCGTCGTGCACGGGATTCCGGACGGCTATGAGCTCAAGGACGGCGACGTGCTCTCGGTCGACGTCGGCGTCACGCTCGACGGCTACGTCGCCGACTCGGCGTACACGTTCCCGGTCGGCGAGATCGACCAGGAGGCCGAGCGGCTCCTCGAGGTGTGCGACGCGGCGCTCCACGCCGGCATCGAGCAGGCGCAGGCGGGCGGGAAGCTCACCGACATCTCGCATGCGGTCCAGCGCGTCACCGAGGACGCAGGCTTCTCGGTCGTCAAGAGCCTCGTCGGCCACGGCGTCGGCCGGGCGATGCACGAGGACCCGCAGATCCCGAACTACGGCGAGCCCGGCCGGGGGCCCACGCTTGCGCCCGGG
>Ga0081455_10003654_pt1 | contig 17622 bp, 15 predicted proteins | sample TabmetS3T2R1_FD_70207 | JGI IMG/M metagenome (GOLD analysis project Ga0081455, IMG submission 70207) | Tabebuia heterophylla rhizosphere microbial communities from the University of Puerto Rico - S3T2R1 | ecosystem: Host-associated > Plants > Roots > Rhizosphere ...
TCGATACGATGGAGGATTTCAGAAGAGAGATTACGAAATAAACGAAAATAACGAAACAAACGAAATTTCGTTTGTTTCGTTATTTTCGTTTGTTCCGTAATCTCTCTTCTTTCCATTACAATACAGATATGAGAGTTGAGATACGAAAGATTCAGGAACAGCTTCGCGCGCAAAACTATGTCAGCGACGCCGGAATCGCTACATCGTTGTACCTTTCGATGGCTCTCGGAAAGCCTCTGCTGATCGAAGGACCGGCGGGTGTCGGCAAGACCGAGATTGCCAGATCGCTTGCCTCCGCACTCGATACGAACCTGGTGCGGCTGCAGTGTTATGAAGGACTGGATGTCACCACCGCGCTCTATGAATGGAACTATCCCAAACAATTACTACACATCAAGCTGCAGGAGGCTTCTGCGGCAGGCGAACTTGAAAATGAAGCAGCGATTTTCAGTGAACCTTTTCTTTTGAAGCGCCCACTGCTCGAGGCGATCACCAACGATACACGCTCGCCTGTCCTCTTGATCGACGAGGTCGATCGAAGCGATGAGGAGTTTGAAGCCTTCCTTCTTGAAGTCCTTTCCGAGTTCCAGGTGACTATCCCCGAGATCGGGCCGATCAAGGCGACTCACCGCCCTTATGTAGTCCTGACCTCGAACCGGTCGCGCGAGCTGTCGGACGCTCTCAGACGGCGATGTCTCTATCTCTGGATCGATTATCCCTCCTTCGAAAAAGAGCTCGAGATTGTCCGCGCTAAATTACCGACAATCAGCAACGCACTTTCAGCCGAGATTACGCGCGTCATCCATACCATTAGGAAGATGAATCTGGTCAAGGTTCCCGGAGTAGCCGAAACACTCGACTGGGCGACAGCTCTGGTCGCATTAAATACGGAGCAAATTGATCGGGAGATAATCGCGGAAACCAGCGGATGTTTCCTCAAAGACGAGTCTGACCTGCGGAGGGTTGATGCTGAGCTGAGCGCCGGCCGGCTTGAAGAGGCATTGCATCCTGTCTCATGACTCACTTATAAATTGAGCCACATAGACGTCGACGGCTCTATTCTTTTCAAAGTCCATTAGATATAGCTTTCGAAATCGGCCACGGGAAGCATGGCTTGGAGGTGTGAGCGGTTCGCACACGTATGCCATCGATGTTCGATTCAATTTCTCACCCACTCGGTGAAGCCCTTAGCGACCCAAATCGGCGTCTGGGATGGGCCACTCGGTCACCACATTACGAGTGTTTTAGCGAACAATATTATTTGCCTTTTGCAAGAGCCTTCACATCTTCGGCCGTGAGTGGCGTCCCGCCAACTGCCCAATCACCGCTCTTCACCTCCTCTACCACGACCCAAGTAACCCCCCGCATGTTTTCCCCTTCGATACTGACCATGGCGTCGGTCAGTTTTTTCACTATCTCCTGCTTTTGCGAATCCGAGAACACGCCTTCGATGATTTTGACATTAATAAATGGCATACCTTTATCTCCTTTGTAATGAAATTGATTTACTTTCTTTCCCCAAACACTGTCGCCACGCATTTAGTAAGTGTTCCAAAGGCATCAAAAACCTGGGTAACATACGCAACACCGGGCGAGATGGTGTGAAGGGGAGGTGAAATATAATCTTTAAGAAGAACGTCCTCATCTGTGATTTGTCATTTTTTAGTGAAGAAAACTTGATCGGTCCTATTTCCGATCTAAAAATGAGCGAAACGGGAGTTATAATTGACAGATACTGGCCACGCGCGCATATGCCGGCAGAAAAGGCGGAGAGGGTAGAAAATTAGTTCGTGCGTGTATAGGTGCTTGGACCGCTTCTATCAATTATGGCGCGCCTTCGTGAGTTATTACCCAGGAAACGCTGTCCGCCCGGAAAGCTATTCCAGACGTTGCGAGCCGAAACTTGTGTGTGAGTAGCGTGTGAAACGAGCCACACTCACTTAAAATGACTCAACGAATCAAACTATTTTTCAATCAATTTAATTTAAACATATGAGAACTTGCTAAATCGTTATGCGTCAATCATCAATTGAACAAGGTCTGCTTACCGAGACGATCATATTTTGCAGGAGGCTCAGGGAGCATGGCCTCGCGGTTACACCTTCGGAGGCGATAGACGCGCTCACTACTCTCGACCTGATCGACCCCGACGACCGCCAGGAAACTTTCCTGAGTTTGCGAAGCGTACTGACATCTCGCCTCGACGACTACCCTATTTTTGAGAAACTCTTCGATGATTTCTGGAACAGGTCGAGAGGTAACCTGCCACGGAAATCCGATGCGCACGCGGTTGATTTCAATCGGAAAGAGAAAGCAACATCGGGATTAGATAGACAAAAAAACCTTGCCTTCTTCCTGGAAAACTGGGGCAGCCAGGAGACGCGGGAGACAGAGCCGATGAGGTTAGCCGGCGCGAGCAATCTCGACGCTTCTACTGAAAAGGATTTCAGTTTGTTTGCAGCGGATGAGATTGAAGAGGTCTCCCGCCTGACCCGCAGAATCGTGAAGAGGCTCGCCCGCAATCCCAGCCGCCGCTGGAAACCGGCCAGACATGGCAGAAAAGTCGACCTGCGGAGAACTTTTCGCCAATCTCTGGGCACGGGAGGAGAGATAATTGAGCTTTCCTACAAGCAACGTAAACTGCTGAAGACCAAACTGGTCGTCATCTGTGATGTTTCGGGCTCGATGGACCTCTACAGCCGCATCCTTCTTCAATTTGTCTATGGCCTGCAAAACAGTTTCGCGCGGGTGGAGACATTCGTCTTCAGCACTTCGCTCGAACGGATAACCGCACACCTGAAGGAGAGAACCTTTAAGCGAGTCCTGCAACGACTGGCGACCGGTGTCCGTGGCTGGTCCGGCGGCACACTTATCGGACGGAGCATCGCTGACCTCAATTCCAATTGGAGCGGCCTGGTTGATAAGCGTACGATTGTCATTATACTGAGTGATGGGTGGGATACCGGAGAACCGGATGAGCTCGCCCGGGCACTTGCATATTTGAAAAGGCGCGCAGGAAAGTTGATCTGGCTTAACCCGTTGCTGGGAAATCCGGGCTATCAACCGCTCGTTCGTGGTATGCAGGCGGCGCTTCCACAGATAGACGTTTTCGCTCCGCTACATAACCTGGAAAGCCTGAGGAAGCTGGAGCGGCATTTGATCTTGTAAAAAAATGAAGAGGGATTACGAAACAAACGAAAATAACGAAATAAACGAAAAGATAAAAATAATGTAACTACTCAGCCCGTCTGCGAAAAACAGGCAGACGAGCGCAAAAATTTAGTGTAAAAAGAGTCCATGTTAAGCCGCGAAGAGATCATCGCCATTCATGAGCAAGGCCCAGACTCAACGGTGGCGCTGGTCGAAGGACTCATCACGGAGTTCCAACAGCAAATCAATCAGTTGAACACGGCGTTCCAACAGCAAATCGATCAGTTGAACACACGCATCAAAGAATTGGAAGACCGACTCGCGCTCAACTCTCGCAACAGTAGTAAACCGCCATCGAGCAATACTCCGGCGCAGCGACCTAAATCTAAATCATTGCGAACTCGCAGCGGCAAAAAGCCCGGCGCGCAACAAGGGCATCCCGGCAAAACGCTGAAGATGAGTCCGACGCCAGATCGTGTCGTTCATCACAGCGTTTCGGCTTGCCACAACTGCGGGGAGGACCTAACCCAGATGGCAGGTGAGGAATCTCCCGATCGGCGACAAGTCTTCGATCTGCCGCCCCTGAAAATCGACATTACCGAGCATCGCTGCCTGAACAAGATTTGTTTGCGTTGCCAGACACCTAACAGCGGAGAGTTTCCCTCCGGTGTGATGCCGGGCGCGCAATACGGCTCGAACCTCAAATCGCTGCTCGTCTACCTGGTCCAATACCACTTGTTGCCGTGGCAGCGAAGTTGCGAAATGATCGGCGATCTGTTTGGACAGATCATTGCCGAAGGTACGATCTGCTCGGCCATCAACCAATGCGCTGACGCCTTGGAGAAGCCCGAAGAGCAAATCAAAGAGGCGATCAAGCAAGCCGAAGTCGCATATTTCGATGAGACAGGGTTTTATGTCGCAGGGCGGCGCGAGTGGTTGCATGTCGCGAGCACTGCGCAGTTGACCCACTACGGCTCGCACGCGAAACGCGGAGCGGAAGCCACCAAGGATATCGGCATTCTCCCCGACTTCACCGGTCGTGCGATGCATGACGCCTGGTCGCCGTATTTCAATTACTCCTGCGCTCACGGCTTGTGCAATGCCCATCACCTGCGCGAACTGACTTTCGTTGATGAGCAAATAGGACAAGCATGGGCCGGAGAGATGAAAGACTTGCTGATCAAGATCAAACAGGCGGTCGAGCAGGCCATTAAGCAAGGCTTGATGGCTCTCTCCAAAGCACAGCAAAGACGATTCGAGAAGAACTATGATCAATTGATCGCCAAAGGCTTAGGGTTGTCAGAGAACAAGAAGCCGCCGCCCAGCGGCAAGCGTGGGCGCACCAAACAAAACAAGGCGAAAAATCTCCTTGATCGCTTGTCGCAGTATAAAGGCGAGACTCTCGCCTTTATGTACGACTCCGCTGTCCCATTCGACAACAACCAAGCCGTGCGATCCGTTCTCCCGAAATGATCGCGAGATCAGGGATGGGAGACTCTGACCAACAATGGTCTTTGATAACTTGACTGGTGTATAGGTGCAATTCCTATCCCTTAGATGCAGAGGTGATGCACTTTCCCTGCGGTAGCGACTGACCATCAATCCGCAAAGCGGGAATGAAAGGCGGTAACGTCGACTCCAACGGCGAATCCCGTTGAGCAGAGTTGGGCATGAGCAGCGAAAGCGAACTCACGGCTGAATCGTCGTTATGTTGAACAGGCCGACGTGGAGTAATGGCCTGGTCCAAAATGGACAAGGAGAGAACGTATGAAGATTAACCCTTCTACGTAATGGCCGGACCATCGCGGTGAATCCGATACGCATCCATCAATCTCCCGGCGAACAGTGAGACTCTAAACTCAACAACAAACACCGGTCGGGAACGGAGTAACTTCCTGATCGCTCTCGAAGGTAATAGTTCGAGCAGGTGTCAACCGCATGCGATGAGGAAGCAGGATTGTTTCAGAAGCCAATGCTCGCGGGAAAGCCGCGAGATATGCTGACGGAAACACGATCATTTGGATAGTAGAGGTGCCATTAGCAGTTCATATGTTATGACCACAACCCCAAAGTTGATGGATGAATGGAGCGCGCTTCCGTGGAAGAAAATTGAACGGAGTGTGTTCAAGCTGCAACAACGCATCTACCAAGCCTCAAGTCGTGGTGATGTCAAGACAGTTCACAGACTCCAACGGTTGCTTCTCAATTCACGGGCGGCAAAATTACTGGCGGTCAGAAAAGTCACGCAGGATAATCAAGGAAAGAAAACGGCCGGAGTGGACGGCGTCAAATCGCTGACACCATCTCAACGACTAGCACTTTCTCAAAACCTAAAGCTAAAGAACAAAGCACAACCGGTGCGTCGAGTATGGATTCCCAAACCCGGCCAACCGAACGAGCAGAGAGCCTTAGGGATTCCTGTCATGAAAGACCGAGCACTCCAACGATTGGTTCACTCAGCACTAGAACCGGAATGGGAGGCTCGATTCGAGCCCAACAGTTATGGCTTCCGCCCGGGACGCTCTTGCCACGATGCGATTGAAGCAATTTTCACAGCGATCCGCTGCAAGCCGAAATACGTCTTGGACGCGGATATCGAAAAATGCTTCGACCGGATCGGACATCAGGAACTCCTGCGCAAGGTCAATACCTCCCCACAAATACGCCGACAACTGAAGGCGTGGCTGAAGGCAGGTGTCATCGATCAAGGGCAGTGGTTCCCGACCGAAAGCGGTACTATTCAAGGTAGCCCGCTTTCACCGCTCTTGGCGAATATCGCCATGCACGGAATTGAAGAGGCCGTGTCAGAGAAATACACCCGCAACTCTAGACGTGGATTTTATCTTCCGATCATCGTGAGATATGCCGACGATCTGGTCGCGGTACACGACGACCTCAACATTATCCGAGAAGTACAAGAGCTAATTGAGACGCAACTTAAGCCCATGGGCCTACGTTTGAAACCCGAAAAGACTCGGATCACTCATACTCTGAAATCGGAGAATGGGCTTCCGGGATTTGATTTCCTCGGATTTAATATCAGGCAATATCCGGTGGGGAAAACTCATAGCGGAAAGACCCACCAGGGGAAACCGCTCGGGTTCAAGACGATCATCAAACCTGCAAAATCGTCCATCCGCCGACAAGCGAAGAGACTAAAAACCGAAATCGCCGACCGACGGTACGCGGAACAACAAGTGCTGATCAGAGCCTTGATGCCCGTGATCGTCGGTTGGAGCCGATACTATTCAACGGTAGTGAGCAAAAGAATCTTCAACTACCTGGATATGGTTCTCTTCTCAATCTTGTTGGCCTGGGCGTTCCGTCGCCATACGGGGAAACGTAAGCGTAAGGACTGGATAATCCGCAAATATTGGAGCCAAACTGCAGGGAAACTCTGGACTTTCCAGACTCCTGGAGGAAAGCAACAATTGCCCGGACACAGTCAAACTCCAATTCGGAGACACCCCAAGGTAATAGGTAATCGCAGTATCTACGATGGTAACTGGGTATATTGGAGCACCCGATTGGGGCGCCGCCCTGACGTACCAGCAAGAGTGAGTAAACTCCTGCAGAAACAACGGGGAAGGTGTTGGGAATGTGGATTGTATTTCTGGGATGGAGATTTAATGGAAGTGGATCATATCATCCCACGAAATTTGGGCGGAAGAGATGCCTTCTATAACTGGCAACTTCTCCATCGTCACTGCCACGATCAGAAAACGGCTGAAGACGGAATGGCCGCAGGTACGAATGACAATCGCCAGATGATTGAGGAGCCGTGTGACGGTAACCTGTCAAGCACGGTTTTGAAGCCGAGCGGCGGGAGCGATCCCGTCGCTTAGGCAACGAAAGGGATTTGCGAATGATCAAAGTTCAGCAGAAGGTTTCCGGCTGCTTCCGGTCAAGTGGCGGAGCTAAGGCCTTCTGTCGCATTCGCGGATACATTTCAACTATCAAAAAACAAGGCCGCAATGTTTTGGCGGCTCTGAGTAGTGTTTTTGCTGGCAAACCTCTGTCACCGCTACCAGAGGGCTGAGCAGTTACAAACATTTTTCATTTTCAATTTGTAATTTATGTTTGTCATTGAAGAAAAACCACGATCTAATTTCTTTCAATGACAAATCTAAAATTACAAATAGAAAATGAAAAATGTTTTTCTTAAAGGTTATGCATCTAATTTCTAATTTTTATCGTGATTCTCCCACTCTGATCGCAATCAGGCGAAGATCATTTAAAGGCGGGGCATTGAGACGAAGTACAAGCGCGCTGCCATTATTAAGTTGTGAGGTTACTTTATTGAAATCTTCGAGCTTGCGGATCGGATGGCGATTGGCCTCGACTATAACCATTCCCACCGAGAGTGCTGAATCTGCAGCCGGGCCGAGCGGATCGATTTCCGAAACGACCACTCCACCGCCAGCCTCTTCCTCCTTTTGTGGGAGATGCTGGCCGCCACGTGATTCCCGCAATGTCTCCGTATTCTCGCGCACGGAAAACCCGATCAATAAGCCGGACTTCGGCACGGATGGCCGCAATCCGACCGGCCGATCATCATCGCGCGGTGCCAATGTCGCCTGGAGTTTCAATTGTTGTCCGCTCCGCATGATTACTAATTCAACTTTCTGCAGTGGGGGTGTACTGGCGACATAACCGAAAAATTCATCGGCCCGCGTGACTCTTCGCCCATCGAAATATGTGATCACATCATAGGTTTTAATGCCCGCGCGGTCCGCCGGTTTGTCCTGGGATACCTCGGTCACGAGTACGCCCTGGACATCCCCCAATCCGAGACCCTCGCGATATTCGGCGCTAATATTCGCCGGAGTTAAACCGAGAAATCCGCGAGCGACAAAACCATAAGCGCGTAATTGGCCAATTACCTGTTTGACCAGATTGCTCGGGACTGCGAAGCTGATCCCACGCCCGTCAACTCTGATTACCGTGTTTACGGCAATCACTTCCCCGCTTTGATTGAGCAGCGGCCCGCCAGAATTGCCCCGATTTATCGCGGCATCGGTCTGAATGAAATCCAGGTAGGGTTTGTCGTTATAAATTTTGCGTTCTTTGGCGCTGACAATGCCTGCTGTGACTGAATATTCATACTCAAGTGGATTGCCGATGGCAATCACCGGGTCTCCGACCTGGACCACTTTCGAGTCGCCCAGCTGCAGGGCGCTCAAACCCTCCGCCTCGATTTTCAACAATGCCAGGTCTGTTCCTAAATCCACCCCCTTGATAATCGCTTTGTATTCACGGCCATCGGCTAGTTTGACGCGAATGCGGTCGGCTTCTTTGATCACATGTTCATTGGTCACAATGTATCCTTCCGGATCGATTATGAAACCTGTGCCGGTGCCGCGAAGCACATTATTTTCCTGGGGTGCGACCGGATCGGTTGTCGCGGAAGTCTGCTGTGCACGGACAGCGCGTGTGGCGATGACAATGACGACTGACTGACTCGCCTGCTTGACGATCTCGACATTCGACTTGCGTGTGAGATTGTACATCAGATGCCGGCCGGGCAGTTGCCCCGAGAATAGCATTTGATGAACAACCTGCGGCCTGTAAAAAGCGCCGGCAACCAGCGCCATACTCATCGTTCCAACCATTAGTGCGGAGACGAATGCAGCGTAGATGAGTCGGTTCATTTAATTTGCCTTTCACTAACAATTCGCCAATTGCGCCCTTCGCGGCGCATGGTAATCAAACCTCGCGCGCTGCCCTTGATACTCTTCCGGCCGCGCCGTAAAACCCACTGCCTGTCGAAGATCAGCTCGGCTTCCTGACGACCCTGGCTGTATTTCAAACTGACCTGTCGCGGGTCGCTAAACTTCAAAGAGTATGAGTCCAGTCCCTTGAAGATCGAGCGCTTGCGCGCTTCAACTTTCGCACGCGGCAACACGCCGTCTCGGAAATAATTGACCCGGTCAGAATAATAATACATATGCCTCGTCCAGTCGCCTCTCGCAAGCGTCGTCGCCCAATCCAGATAGACTGCTCGCACCTCCCGTTGAAAGCGGTCATTATTACTTACACCCACCGGATTACTCACCGTGGTGCCGGCTGTCTCATCCTTGGCTGAAACAACTGGAGATAAAGTCTTACCCGGAAGGTCATCTTTTCGTGTTTCAACGCCGGCTCCCCTTGGTGGGGGCCCGCTCATAACCGCTTCCTTCCCCACTCCCGCCGTCCTCTGAACGACTTCTGTGCCATCTATTGCAAGCCGATTGTCACCTGGCGCAGAAGCTGTCTGCTCCGGGCCTTTGAAAGCGGAGATGAGTGTTTGTTTAAGACCATTGGCCTGCGATTTCCAGTCTATCTTCAGGTAATAACCCAGAATCCCGCAGATGACAAGTGCCATCACACCCAATGTCACGAAAACCCTGGTCCGCGGGCGTTGCTCGATTAAAAAGGTGGGGGAGCGCTCAGCGGTTTCCGCGCTCTCTAAAACTGCCTGCCCTTGCGGCGAATCAGAAGCCTCCGGCGTGATCAGTGGAACGAACGAGGTAATCTCATCATCAGGGATGGAACTGCGATTGTACGCTTCCTGCCCGTTCCCACTCTCGCTCAATCCGGACCTCGCAAATGAGCTGAAGGTTTCATCTCCCTGGGACTTCCGCCGGAGTGTCTCATCCTCGTCATAATTGTCGTATTGGTCATATTGAATGTTATTGCTGCTCTGCGGCGCCCGTATTTCAGAAACAAGACATTCAGCGAAATGGGTGGCTGATTGAAATCGCATGTTCGGGTTTTTGGCGAGCGCCATCAAGACAACCTGCTCCAGTTCCCTGCTCAAACCGGGACGAAAGCGGCTCGGTGGGGCTGGAGGTTCCTGCAGGTGTCTGAGCAGAATCGACGAGGTGTTCTCGCTCGAGAAAGGAACCCGTCCGGTCAACATCTCATAGAGAATCACACCCAGACTATAAACGTCGGAACGTGCATCGACGTTTTGTCCGGTACACTGCTCCGGCGAGATGTAATTTGGTGTGCCGATAACCATGTTTTCATCAGTCAGGCCCTGGAGCGCGTAATCGCGATCTTTCAATTTAGCAATACCGAAATCGAGCACCAGCACGCGCTCGGTCCCATCGACCGAATTCTCGATCATAATATTGTCGGGCTTGAGGTCTCGATGAATTATTCCCTGCCGGTGTGCGGCGTCGATACCCGCGCAGACCTGAGTGAGAATCGAGGCGGCCCGATCAGGACGCATCTGGCCGAATTTCGAGGCATGTGTGCGCATCTCTTCGCGCAGGCTGCGCCCTTCGATCAACTCCATGACCAGGTAGGCGCCGCCGCTCGGCAGCAAACCATAATCGTAGATGGCGACGATATTCGGGTGTTTGAGACGAGCCGCCGCACGCGCTTCACGATGGAAACGCTCACTGACGGTTGAATCGGCCAGAAATTCGGCGCGCAGGATCTTGATGGCGACAGGTCTTTCCAGCTGCCAGTGTGTCGCGCGATAAACCGAGCCCATGCCCCCATGCGCAATTAACTGCTCAAGTCGATATTTTCCGTCAATTACCAGGGGAATCGAATCGGCTCCGCGCGTCAGTGAATGATCAAATAGACAGTACTCGACACCATCACCAAAACAACGATGGCATGCCTGGCAATACCGCATTCCCTTCTCCTCTTCCCAGCTCGAGGCCGCACGTTTGGCGCACCCCGGTGATGACCAATAGATAGAGGGGTAATCATAGTTGTTCCGCCAGGGGTTGGGCGCGTAAGTGAACTAATGCGAATCTTATCATACTCCTCATTCCCTGTCCCGTTTCGTCCGCCAATCTCACTCGTAAGTTTAAGAATTGTCAGACATTCCGATCTCAAACCGCGGGTTATATTAATATTCCTGTTCCTTTCAATGATTATATAGATAGTTCGCGATAAAACTTAATTCGGATACAATTAACATCATGAAGCGCTCCGGAATCGCCGATCTACCTCTTCATGGTGGGCGTGTTCCACCATGGCTGGCCGAACGGATGACCAAACTCGGTACGGCCATCACTGAAACCATCATTCATGATTATGGAGCCTCCGCTTTCCTCTCGCGCCTCAGCGACCCATTCTGGTTCCAGGCCCTCGGTTCGGTGATGGGAATGGACTGGCATTCATCGGGAATTACAACATCAGTCATGGGCGCCCTCAAGCGCGGCCTCGCTCCACGAGCAGATGAACTGGGAATCTATATCTGCGGCGGCCGCGGAAGGCACTCGCGGAACACGCCCCAGGAATTGCGCTCGATCGCCGAGCGCCGCGGCTTCGATGGCGAAGCTCTGGTCCGCGTCAGCCGACTGACCGCGCGCGTCGACAACAATGCGATCGCCGACGGGTTTCAGATCTATCTTCATAGTTTCGTCGTCACCTCAACGGGTGAGTGGGCTGTCGTTCAGCAGGGTTTGAACGACCGGAACGGAATGGCTCGCCGGTATCACTGGCACTCGGTCTCGGTCCGCGATTTCGTCGCCGAACCGCACACCGGAATAGTCGGCGAGAATCAAGGCGAAATCATGAATCTCGTGGATGCGAACGCGAACCCTGCTCGATCCGTTCTGCTCGAGATCACACACGAAAACCCGGAGACAACTTTAATCGAGGCGCGGCGCCTCTGTATGCCGCGATATCACGAGGTCCGCGCCACGAATATCGATTTGAAACGTCTCGGAGCAGTGCTGGCCATCGCGTACGAACGCGATTTTCACGACTTCGCCGAGCTGCTGCTCCTGGAAAAACTCGGTCCGCGCACGCTGCAGTCGCTCGCTTTGATCGCCGAAATCGCGCACGGCGCACAGAGTCGCTTCACTGATCCGGCGCGTTTTTCATTCGCGCACGGCGGCAAAGACCGCCATCCATTCCCGGTCCCGCTGAAGACCTACGATGAATCGATCAACTTCCTCCGAAAATCACTCGATGCCGCAAAAGTCGGAGACAGGGACAAACTCGACGGCTTCCGCCGTCTCGAACGCTTCACCAGCGCGGTCGAAACCAGGCTCGATCCGGAAGCAAATTTCGAGGCTGTCATCGCCCACGAAAACGCGATCTCTCCCTCGCTCGACGGCCGTTCCGTTTTTGACGGCGAGCCGAAGCAGCGCTCCTTATTCTGATTTCGTACCCACTCTCTCAACGCCGAATTTGCGCCTTAACAAGACGGCCTTATCGATATTGTGGTTCAATTTTTCCAAGATAAGGGCTGAGTTTCTTCTATTCACATTTCTTATTAAAAGGCGTAGGATATCTAGCGCATTTATCCGAAGCCGAAAGTAGCCACAGTCAATTCGCTATTCTAAAAGTTTATCCAGTAAAACGCATTCATCGCTTCGGGTGAGTTTAGGAACTGCAAACGGAAGCCATCGGTGAGGGCGTTATCTTTTCTGGCACCAATTACGACGCGCCAGCGCATTGAAGCCATTAAGTACAGCTATGCTAGGAAATTTGTCGGTATATACACTCTGTCGAATATAACTCCGATTCGGAGAGAAGTGGGAGAACGCGCGGTGCTTTGGAAAAACCAAAGCCGGAAACAGCCAAAAGCGGCGCGCTCCGCTCTTACTTTACTGTTGATGAGGTAAATCAAACTACTAAAGTCGTAAATAAAAAAGGAGAAACTTATGCTCAAGAAAGCTTTGTCTCTTGGACTAGTTAGTACATTGATCCTCTCGTTGAGTAATGTACCAGTGGTCTCCGCATCCCCAAAGGCGGAAAAAGACAGACAACGCACGGAGAAAGTGAAGGCTGGGATTGCCAAACTCGGTGTGGGAAAAGAGGCGCGCGTCGTGGTCAGACTGCGCGATAAAACCACACTCTCAGGTTATATCAGCAAAGCCTCTGAAGATTCGTTCGTCATTACTGATCTAAAGACTGGGGAATCCACCATGGTTGCCTATCATAATGTCACCCAAGTCAAGGGGCACAATCTCTCCACGGCTGTCAAAATCGCGATCGGCGCCGCCATCGGAGCGGGATTAGTGCTGCTATTCCTATACTTGGCGTATTCACGAAATTGAGTAAGCCAGTCGGCCTGGGCCATTGACTAGCGTCAGCATAATGATGCAGTCAACTACTAAAACTCCATCCATATATATCGGGCTTTTTCTTCAGGCGGTCACCTGCCGAGCCAGGCGAGAGCGACTTCAATCGCGCTCTGATAAACGGCCAAAATAGCCCCCATTTGCGAAAATGCGGCTACATTTTTGGCTACGGTATGATCGGTACAATCATTAAACAAACAGTAAAATATTGATTACTTTGGCCTCCAGAACGGGTCACCGCCTGGCAGATACTGAATCGGCACTTCGGTCACAAAAGTCTTGAGCCATTTGGCGCACTCCTCCATCCCGCGCTCTTCCGAGGGTACGTGACCGATGACGATCAACCCTTTCTTCTTGCCTGCAGTGACGCAATCGCGTGCATATTCAACACCCTCCCACTCGCGCGTCTCGCCAATCACCAGCAGATCGACATCCGGGCTATCGAGCGCCTTCATCATGCCGGGAAAGTTATTGAATCCCGGCGATAAGAACACTCGCCGCACCGTCAACCGCGGATCGCCGATGACGCGCAGCGCGCGCGCATTGAGTCGCCGTTGAATATTTTGCGCAATTTCTTCGAGCGTGGCGGCCGGCAGTGAGAAGAGCCGTGGCTGTTCCCGGGACTGGTTCTTCTCCCAGCCCAGCGCTCCGGCCATTCCGCTCAGTATTCCATCGGGTTTGCGCGCATGCCAGTGGTCGTGAAAGCGCCAGACCACCAGGCCGTTCTTTTCAATAAAGTTCCTTTTCGTCTGATAAATCTCGCCACTCAGGTTAGCCGTCTCATCCAGGTGATTGTAAAAGGTCGGCTCATGTACGATCAGCAGATTCATCCCCTGTGCATGCGCCCGCTGGCAAACATCTAGTGTTGCGCTGAAAGAGGTTGCGATCCCTTTGACGATCGTCTCAGGGCTGCCGATCTTGAATGTGTCCACTGTTTCAGTCCGCCACGGGACACCCACATTCTTTTGTATTCGCTCGATTACCTGCCGCGCCGTCACCCCCTCGAACGAATGAGCAACGGCCCCGGCGGTATTTAGTCCGATCCCCGCGAGCACGAGAAATCCTCGCCGTGAACAGTTCAAGGCCACGCCCTGATTCAATGTATCCATAGGTTGAAAGTCCTTTCACTGTAGAATTATCAGGTCTTCTCGGTGAGCTTTCGGGCTCCCCATATTCTTGCGGGACATAATTCTTTCCGCCCTTTCAATCCTCGCTGCTCTCACTCTTCTTGTAAAGACTTAACTGTATGTTATTACAATCTTTGCCCCCTCACCCAAAATCAGCCTCAAGCTAATCTGGATTAAAAAGAAAACTTAAGTATCGACTTGACAATTATTCTTCTTCTATGAGAAGCTTAAGTCGGCACTTAACTATTAATATTAAAGAAAGGAATGGTATGAGCGAGCGAACAGTTACGCACAACACATATGTAATCGAGCGCAATTATCCGGCCGCACCGGAGCGGGTATTTGCCGCATTTGGCGACGCGGCCAAGAAGCGTCGCTGGTTTGCGGAAGGAGATGAGTTAGCGGTAGAGAGTTTCGAGATGGACTTTCGAGTTGGTGGGATAGAACGAACCCGATTTCGTTTCCAGGAGGGGTCTAGGTTTCCGGGCACGGCCCTTACGAACGAGAGCAGTTATCAGGACATCGTGCCCAATCGTCGTATTGTGATCGCATATACGATGACCCTCGGTGAGCAGCGCATCTCGGCGTCACTGGCAACCTTTGAGCTCCTGCCGGCTGGAAGAGGGACCGATCTCATCTTCACCGAACAGGGAGCGTTCTTCGAGGGCGCTGATGGACCGCAAATACGTGAAGCGGGATGGCGCCAGCTACTCGAACAATTGGCAAAGGAGTTGATGCGCTAGTCGATATGCAAACACACACACATGGCCTGAAAGCTAACATCGACCTGGTATTCCACGCGCTCGGGGATCCGACTCGCCGCGCGATTGTGGAGAAGCTCAGCGAAGGCCCCATATCGGTCTCGCAGTTGGCTGAGCCACTGGCGATCACGCTGGCAGCGGTGGTTCAACACCTGCAAATTCTGGAGGAAAGCGGACTGGTACATACCGAAAAGGTCGGCAGGGTCCGCACTTGCCGAATCGAACCGACAGGGCTTTCGGTAGCGGAACGATGGATCGCTGACCGCCGTTTGACCTGGGAACAGCGGTTCGATCGGTTGGGCAATCTGCTGGCTGATTCCGAAGAAAATTGAAGAAGAAGGAGGATAAACATGTCGAAATTAGTTGTATTCAACAACCTGACCTTGGATGGTTACTTTACGGGAGCAAATGGGGATTTAAGTTGGGCGCATAGTGGAATGGACGATGCGGAGTTCAATGCATTTGTTGCCGATAATGCAAGTGGCGAAGGACGGTTATTGTTCGGCAGGATTACCTATGAGCTCATGGCCAGCTATTGGCCGACACCGATTGCGTTCAAAAATGATCCGATCGTGGCCGAAGGGATGAACAGAATGCCGAAGGTCGTTTTTTCGAGAACACTGGAAAATGTGACGTGGAGCAATACAAAACTGGTCAAAGGCGACATCGTGTCGGCAATCCGAAAGATGAAGAACGAGCCCGGAAACGACATGACGATTTTGGGAAGTGGCAGCATTGTTTCGCAATTGGCGCCTGAAGGTCTGATCGATGAATACCAGATCGTATTGAATCCGGTTGTTCTGGGCAAAGGAAGGACAATGTTCGACGGGATCAAAGAAAAGCTGAACTTGACCCTGACAAAGACGAGGACCTTCACCAGTGGAAAAGTCTTCCTATGTTATGAGCCGAAGGCGTAGGGAAAGAGTGGGAGAGTGGGAGAGTGGGAGAAGAATGATGATGTCTTTCTCCCACTCTCCCACTCTCCCACTCTCCCACTCTTCACCGGCCTGGCGCAGGGGCCGCTGGCAACATATTGCGAATTGCCGAGATACGCCATCCCTTCTCAGTTCGTTTCAGCACGAGCGTCGTCCACATACTCCGGGTCGCCCCTCCGGCGAGGCCGGTCAGTTCGTAACGCCCATCGGCGAGCGCCACATCGGGGGTCACAAAACGCACGGTTTCCACAGTAATCGTGCGCTTCCCTCCCGTGCTGTTCGAACTTGCCATCGTGCCGCGAACCACTGCATCGCGCCCTCTCCGCCACTCACCGGACGAAACAAGCTGATCGGCGTCACTGGTGAACAGTTCCTCGGTTGCCTTAGGGTCAATCCGCTCGCGTGCGTCAACGTATTTACTCACGACCTCCCGCACCGCGGCCTCGTCAGTACGGGCGACATTATCTGGTGCGAACCACGGTGAGACGGAAACAATACAAAATAAGATTGCAAGTTGTGTGAGCATTTCACCTCCAAAAACAATTCAATTGATCAGTTCCTGAAAACGTCAATGTAGTATAGATCAGTGGCGACCTCGAAATCTTCTTTCATCACCGCGGTTTTCAAGGTCTTCCATTCCACCGTCGGCTGGATAAGCTGCCAGGCCATTTTCCGGCCCACTTTCACCGGCATGGCAAAATCCTTGATCTCGGCCCTCCAGCGATAGGATACACTTCCATCACTTTCCTGAAATCGCAACTCGAGGACTGGAAGCGCGGCTTGCCGCAGGTATTGGTCAAAGAGCGGCGTGAGATTCAAGCCCGTCTGTTCGTTGAAGAACTTCACCAGGTCGCCGGTCATAATGTTGCTGTATTTAAACCGCTTACAATAATCGCGCAGCAACTTCCACCAGCGTTCGTCATTGTCGATAACCGATCTCAGCGTATTGAGAAAGAGGGCACCCTTGAAATACTGATCCTGTGAGGGCGTTTGATTGATTCCTTGTGTCCTAATGATCGGATCCTTATTTCTGACTTTAGTTTTGTATCCGTTGACGTACTTGAGCGCGTCTTCGCGTCCGAACATCGCTTCGACATAGACGGCTTCCGCGTAGGTCGCCCACCCTTCGTGGATCCACTGATCGGAGACATCGCTGGCTGTAACGCTGTTGCCGAACCATTCGTGCGCGCTTTCGTGAATGATAATGAAATCGAATTTGAGGCTTACCCCGACCCCTGTCCAATCCCGTTCGAGATAGCCGTTGGCAAAGCGGTTTCCATATGTAACGGCGCTCTGATGCTCCATCCCGGAGTACGGAACCTCGATCAGTTTGTACCCGTCTCGCTTGAACGGATACTCACCGAAATACTTTTGAAATGCCTCCATCATCGGCTTCGCCTGCGCGAACTGATGTTTGGCCTTCTCCAGGTTCTCGGGCAGACAGTAGAAGTCCATGGTGAGGTCGCCCAGCCGGTCGTTGAAGTGTTCATAGCTGCCGATATTGAGCGAAACGCAATAGTTATTAATCGGGTAACTGATCGCCCAATCATAGCGGGTGTAGCCGTCTCCGAGGTTGGTTTTTCCCTCCAGTCGCCCGTTGGAAATATCGATC